>ERZ1673753.60-NODE-60-length-159383-cov-7.045491_pt1 | contig 159383 bp, 131 predicted proteins | sample MGYA00580201_ERZ1673753 | MGnify/ENA primary metagenome ERZ1673753 (study PRJEB41218, sample SAMN15661747) | gut metagenome | host: Homo sapiens | place: Canada: London | collected 2015-08-20/2019-03-30 | study: EMG produced TPA metagenomics assembly of... | reverse complement strand
TCATTTGTTGCCTCCCTCACTACAACTTCCTCTGGTTATCATCGGCAATGGAAGAAATTATAAAAAACAGGTAGAAGAATATGCCTCTGCCCATCAGCTGAACAATCGTTTAATCTGGCTCAATAATCTGAACGACAGCAGTATTCTCCAGGCTTTTTATCAGAACGCCCGGATTTTTATTTACCCTTCCTTTTACGAAGGTTTCGGGCTCCCGGTAACCGAAGCATTGCTGAGTAAAGTCCCGGTTATTACCTCTTCCGTTTCTTCTCTGCCGGAAGCCGGAGGTGCCTATTGCTACTACGTAAATCCTTCCCGTCCGGAAGAAATAGCCGAGGGCATACAAAAAATTTTAGAGGATTCCGCCCTCCGTAATACGCTGACAGAAGGGGGCTTCCAATTTGCCCACAAACAATTTGATCCCCGTTTATTAACTCAAAAAGTCCATGATATTTACCGGGAACTCGTTTCCCTGCGTTCATAAGTGATAAACGAACAGGCAAATTCATTTTTCTCGTCCGGGAAAGTCTCGGTACGGTTTACCTCCGTCCATTCAGCAGTATTCACTTCCGGAATAAAAGTATCCCCTTCCACACGGGTATGCACACGGGTCAGGTATAAACGACCGGCTTTTTCCCAAAGTGCATTATACAATGTACCTCCTCCGATAATAAAAATTTCTTCTTCTGACTTTAAAGTCTCCAAAGCTTCGGAAAGACTGGTATAACATTCACAACCTTCAGCAGCAAATGCAGGATTACGGGTAATAACGACATTCCGACGGTTCGGTAAAGCCCTTCCTATAGACTCAAAAGTCCGGCGTCCCATCACAATAGTATGCCCTGTTGTCAACGTCTTAAAATGCCTGAGATCAACAGGTAAATGCCATATCAGTCCGTTATCCTTTCCGATAACATTATTTTCCGAAGCCGCAACGATAATGGATAAAATCATAATTACAAAATTTAATGTACAAAGATAAGGATATTCCCGCATAAAACCGTCTTCCTTTCTCCGGCATACAAATCTTTTCATTTCCTTTCCATTTTCCGGATTACGCTTTAAATAATTGCTTCTTACGGAAACTTTGCCTAGCTTTGCAAAAGCTCGTGCTTTTGTGCGATAATTTAGATAACTTAATAAAATTGTACTATGGCCTTTACCGACATTTGCAACAAAATTTTTAATGAATCCATTAGGGATTACCACGTGAAAGACAATGTAGACACTCCTATTCAGAACCCATATCCTCTAAAAAGTATAGAGTACTATTTATATCTGAAAAACTGGATTGATACTGTACAATGGCATTTTGAAGATATTATCCGGGATCCGAATATCGACCCGGCAGAAGCCCTTTTACTAAAAAGACGTATCGATAAATCCAATCAGGATCGTACAGATTTAGTGGAACTGATCGACAGTTATTTTCTGGATAAATTCAAAGAGGTAGCTGTCTTACCGGACGCTGTCATCAACACCGAGAGCCCGGCTTGGGCAATTGACCGGCTTTCTATACTGGCCTTAAAAATTTATCATATGCAACAGGAAGTGAACCGGACTGACACAAATCCGGAACACCATTTGCAATGCGAAAAAAAACTGAACGTTCTGTTGGAACAGCAAAAAGATCTTTCCACAGCTATCGGACAATTACTGGAAGACATAGCCGCCGGACGGAAATATATGAAAGTGTACAAACAGATGAAAATGTATAATGACCCGGCTCTGAATCCAGTCCTTTACGGAAAGAAATAAAAAAGAGATTCTCTCCCTCAACACCTCCCCAAGGATGCAGGGAGAAAATTAACTTGTAAAGTTTTAAGCTCCTGACCACGGAATAGAAAATTGTTAAGAATGAAACGCTTGCTGGTCATCCGTTTTTCCGCTATGGGGGATGTAGCTATGACTGTACCTGTAGTTTACTCATTGGCAAAGCAATACCCCGAACTGGAAATCACTCTGTTAAGCCGCCCCAACTTCCGGTCGCTTTTTGAAAAGTTACCGGAAAATGTGGCATTTATAGCAGCGGATCTGAAGGGAAGACATAAAGGAATCATCGGATTAATCCGTTTATTCCGGGAACTCCGTTCTTATAAATTCGACGCAGTAGCTGATTTGCACGATGTATTGCGCACCCGTTTCCTACGGACTTGCTTTTGGTTTTCCGGAAAAAAGGTGGCATTTATTCAAAAAGGACGGAAAGAAAAAAAACAATTGGTACGGCCCACCCGCAAAATTCTTAAACCGTTAAAATCCTCCTTTACCCGTTACCAAGAAGTATTCGGCCGTTTGGGACTACCGCTTACCCTTTTATTTTCCTCTATTTATGGTGAGAAGAAAGGAGATTTCGAACTCATCCGTTCCCTTACAGGAGAAAAAAAACAGGAAAAATGGGTAGGTATAGCCCCTTTTGCACAACATCAGGGGAAAATATATCCCCTTCCCCTTATGGAAAAAGTCATCGTACAATTGAATGAAAGGCCAGACATCCGTCTTTTCTTTTTTGGCGGAGGCAAAAAAGAGACAGAAATCCTCAAAAAATGGGAAGAAAAATTTCCGGGGACTTTGGCCTTACCGGGAAAACTGAATATGTCGGGAGAACTCTCGCTGATGAGCTATCTGGACGTTATGATTTCCATGGATTCCGCCAATATGCATATGGCTTCTCTGGTCCATACCCCTGTCCTCTCCCTTTGGGGTGCTACCCATCCCTGGTGCGGATTTATGGGTTGGGGACAAAAAGAAGAGCAGGCCATACAGATTGATTTACCTTGCCGGCCTTGTTCCGTATTTGGCAACAAACCTTGTCTGCGGAATGATTACGCTTGCCTGAACCGCATTCTTCCCGAAAGAATCGTTCAGGAAACGGAAAGTTTATTGAAAAAAAATGAAGAGAAAGATATTAATTAATCCGAAATACGAATACCTGCGTTCGTTCATTACTGCCCTTCCCGATACTTTTTCCCAAAATGGAAAAATCATCTATCAGAGCAGAAACGAATTACGGGTGTTTGAAAAGGAAGGACTGTCCCTCAATGTAAAGCGTTTCGGTATTCCTCTTTTTTTCAACCGGATCATTTATAACTGTTTCCGTCTCCCCAAAGCCCTCAGAGCTTATGAATATGCCCTGAAACTACAAAGGCTGGACATCAGTACCCCGGAAGCTGTCGGGTGCATCTGTATAAACCATAACGGTTTACTTGGCAGCTGTTACTTTATCAGTCTCCAGGTACCTTATACCCGCAGATTTTATGAATTCGGTATCTCTCCCATTGAAGGAAAAGAAGAAATTATCAGGGCTTTTGCCCGGTATACAGCCCGTATGCATGAAGCAGGAGTATACCATAAAGATTATTCCCCGGGGAATATTTTATTCGATATTAATAAAGGAAAACCTGAATTTTGTGTAGTTGATATCAACCGGATGAAATTCGGTCCTGTAAGTATCAAAGAAGGGTGTGCCAATTTCGCCCGTCTTTGGGGGCAACAACCTTTTTTTCGTATATTAGCCACGGAATATGCCGAAGCCCGTCACTTTGATACGGCACAATGTATCCAATTAGTATTACATTACCGCCAGAAATTCTGGAAACATTATAGCCGGAGGCATCCGCCTGAATTTCAACTGGATATATAAACATTATTTTATGGAACAAAAGCGTCTATACGACTATTTAATTGTCGGAGCCGGTCTCTTTGGAGCCGTCTTTGCCCGGCAAGCGACACAGGCAGGAAAAAAATGCCTGGTTCTCGACAAACGTCCCCACAAGGGTGGAAATATATATTGTGAAGATATCGACGGTATACATGTCCATAAATACGGCGCACATATTTTTCATACCAGCCAAAAAGAGGTGTGGAATTATGTCAATCGTTTTGCAGAATTCAACCGTTTCACAAATTCACCCCTGGCGTACTACAAGGGAAAGCTCTATAACCTCCCCTTTAATATGAATACTTTTAACCGGCTGTGGGGAGTTATCAGCCCGGCAGAAGCCCGTAAAAAAATAGAAGAGCAACGCGGGAAATATGCATTTATCCAGGAACCGGCCAATCTGGAAGAGCAAGCTTTAAAATTATGCGGAGAAGATATCTACCGGATTCTGATCAAAGGATATACCGAAAAACAATGGGGAAGACCGGCTACAGAACTTCCGGCTTTCATCATTAAACGGATTCCTTTCCGGTTTACATACGATAATAATTATTTTAATGATGCTTACCAAGGTATTCCCTACGGAGGCTATAATTTATTGATCGAAGGGCTCTTAAAAGACATAGAAGTAAGACTGAACACAAATTATTTTGAAAACCGGGATTACTTCGGGCAATTGGCAGATAAAACAGTATTTACCGGTTGTATAGATGAATTTTTCAATTATGAATTCGGTCCGCTGGAATACCGGAGCCTTCACTTTGAACAAGAGCGGTTAGCCCTTCCGGATTTTCAGGGAAATGCAGTTGTCAATTATAACGAAAGGGAAGTACCCTATACCCGTATCATTGAACACAAACATTTTGAATTCGGACAACAGCCCTTCACTGTCATTACCCGGGAGTATCCCAAAACCTTCGTGGCGGGAGACGAACCTTATTATCCCGTCAATGATGCAACGAATACAGCTAAAGTCAAAAAATACAAAGAAAAAGCAGCCGGGTATTCCGGCCTTCTTTTAGGAGGCCGGCTGGCCCAGTATGCTTATTTCGATATGGACGACACAGTGGAAGCGGCCTTGAATTTATCCCGTCGGGAATTTTTATTCTAACTCTTTGTTAGCCCTTCTCATGCCGGCTTACGAACAATATAATATTAAAACAATCAGGATTTGAATTGAACCAGAATATGACAAATAAATGCTATCTTTCCAAAAACTACAAAGGTTTACAAAATGCCGGTAACAAGGCCAAAACCGATATTGAAAAAATTCTTCAGCAAAACGGATTCCGGAATGCCGGACTAAAACAAACCGTCTGTACCAATAAAATTCTCGGTTTTATTATTACGCTCCTGGGGGTACTGAAAGCTCCTTTCTGCCTTCGGAAAGGGAATGTTTTACTTTTACAATATCCGCTGAAAAAATATTATTGTTTCGTATGTAATATGGCCCACCTGAGGGGAGCCAAAGTAATCACCCTGATCCACGATCTCGGCAGTTTCAGACGTCAGAAACTCACCGTCCTTCAGGAAATAAAACGCTTGAGTCACAGTGATTATATTATTGCCCATAATGTATCCATGAAAAATTGGCTAGAACAACAAGGATGTAAAATTCCGATCGGTTGCCTGGAAATATTCGATTACCTTTCTGAAACCACAGCCCCGGTCCGGCCGGCTCCTCAAATCCCTTACGGCATTGTATATGCAGGGGGATTGAGTCCCCGTAAAAATGCATTTCTATACGAAATAGGTGAATTTATCTCCAATTATCACATCAATTTGTACGGCAACGGATTTGAACCTGAAAAAGCCAAGGGAAAAGAACATTTCACCTACAAAGGTTTTGTTCCTTCCGATCAGTTGATTGCCAAAGCAGAAGGAGATTTCGGCCTGGTATGGGACGGAGATTCCATCAGCTCCTGTAGCGGCAACTGGGGAGAATACTTACAATACAATAATCCCCATAAAACGTCTCTCTATATCCGTTGTGAGCTCCCGGTAATTATCTGGAAAAAAGCAGCTTTAGCTCCTTTCATTGAAAAGAATCACATCGGTATAACGATCAGCAGCCTGACTGAACTAAACGAACGCTTAAAAGCGTTGACTCCTGAAGAATACAAACAGATGAAAACCAATATTGCTACGGTCAGCAATCGTTTAGCAAATGGTTATTATTGTACAAAAGCCGTAGAAGAAGCTTTGAACGCACTGGCATAATTAATTAAAAACCATAACGTTTAAAAAAGAATGTCCAGTGTATCATTTTCAATAAAAGCTTATCCGTCGTTTTCAGGCTTTTTTTCAGCGATTTGTCTTTATGACCAAATTCAATGTCAAAACGAATCTTCCGGGTATTATATTTCGCCTGTATAATCCGGTCGAGAAAACGGTCGGGCAAAGCGATGGCCTCTTTCATACAGGTCCATATATATTTGTCCATTTCCAGCATTTCCCGATAACAATTAAAAGTCTCGTTCTCGGCTATGCGGTAATTAAACGTCGGAACGGTATTGTATAATGCACCGAACCGATAGGTATAATGGGAAAATAAAGCATAATCCGCAACGGGATAAAACTCGGGGTTAAACCCTCCGATTTCCAAAAGGCAATCTTTGGCAAACAGGGATCCTACCCCATTGCCTACTTCATCCATAAAGTGAGCAAATACAGCATAATTATAGTGATCTTTTTTCTTCAATATCCCCAATATTTTCTTACCAACCTTTTTCTTTTTAATATACTCTCCTTTTCCGTTTATCTTATTGAAGGCTGAAAAAATAGCTTTATTTCCACTTTTTTTCTGTAAATTCATCAAGCGGGACAAGGCATTCGGCAGAAGCATATCATCGTCGTGGCAAAAGACCAGAAAAGGAGCTCTGGCCAGCTCAATGCAACGGTTCCAGTTGCCAAACATCCCGATATTCACCTGGTTCCGGTAATAATATACATGAGGCGCATTGAATTCGCGGACCACTTTAAAATTCGGAGATTCTCCCTGAACCGAATCATCGTTATCCACTACGATAATCTCATAGGCTCCCCGATAATCCTGATCCAAAGCCGATTTTAATGCTACCCGTAAAAAATCCGGATGATTATAAACCGGCATTACGACAGAAACTTCCGGTGCCGGACAATTGGAAAAATCCCCGCTTACCAATATAGAAGAGGTATCCTTGCAAGTCTGAAAATTATCCTTTATTTCAAAAATATTCCGCATTTATCTTTCTCAATTATTCTGTAATATATCCAAAATCCCCTTTTCCAAAGAAACCCGGGGATGCCAACCCGGCAAGACCGTTCCTTTATTCCAGGGACACATCACTTCCCGCCTCCGGTACTCCCTTCCTCCCCATATAATGTGCAACTTTTTCCCGCTGATTTGTTCAAAAACAACAGACAATTCCCGGAGAGAATAACGCCGTAGAGCCCTCAATACATACTCGTCCCCTGATTCTTCCCCCCTGCTTAACCGATCTATCAAAATCCGGAAACCGTCAATCACATCGTCAATATGCACCAAATCGATGAGCTGAGCTCCCGGAGACATCGCCAACTCTTCTCCCGTTCCGGCTATCCGTTTGAACAAAGCCAATATTTTAGTCCGGGTGTCCTCCGGACCGTATGTATCACACAACTTTAAAGTGATAAAACGAAGGGAAGAAACAGCCGTATAATACTGTGCCATATCGGTAAAAGCCTGTTTGGAAGCCGCATACAAATTTACGGGACAATATTCCGGACGCTCTGATTCGTAATTCTGCCATATGGTACCTGTGTTCAGGAACCATTTTACCCCGCTTTTACAAGCAGCCTCCAATAAAGCTGTCCCGAAATAGACATTCGACAAAATAATATCTTTGAGCTGTTCCTCCTGATGCTGGGCTACATAGAAAGAGGCCAAATGTACAATTCCCTCTATTCTCTCCTTTTCCAAATATTGCCTCAGTTCCGGAATATTTTCTTTAAAACGATACACCGGGAAGCCTTCTAATCCCGTTAAATCCGAACCTTCCCGGACCAGAAGATGCAGGGAAAAATCTTGTTTCAATTTCCGGACCAGATGCCGTCCGACAAAGCCCGTAGCTCCCGTTACCAGTATATTCATCAAAAAGGAGATTTGAAGTTCTCTAATTTTTCAAAAGCCAGATCCCGCCCGGAAATAACCGGTCGTTCCACCCCCCAGTCGAATCCAAAAGAATCCCAGGCAATCCCGCAATCCTGCGCTTTCGCATAACAGGAGGTCTGGGCATAGTTGACAATACTCCCTTCTTCCAAAGCTAAAAAGCCATGGGCCAATCCCCGGGGAATATACAAATACCGGGCCTCTACTTCATCCATTTCCAAAGCAAAATGCATTCCGTAAGTAGCTGATTTTTTACGTAAATCAACGACTACATCCCGGATTTTCCCCTTACTGACATATACCAATTTGGTATGTTCAAAAGGAGGCAACTGAAAATGCATTCCCCGGATCACGTTTTTCCGGGAAACCGAATAATAAAATTCTTTAAAATCCGTATCCAAGCCGTTTTCTTTAAAAAAATCGGAATTATACAATTTCTGAAAACATCCTCTCTCATCTTGAAAACAAACTGTTTCCAGAATATATAAACCGGCTATAGGTGTTTCTATTCGTTTCATCGGGAAGACATATATTTTTCTATTTGCTCTGTACAGATGCCATAAACGGGCTCTTTCCGGTAACGTTTATACCAATCGGTTGTGAGGCTTACTGCTTCCCTGACTTCTAAGCGGGGTTCCCAATCTAAATAATACTTCGCTTTTGAAATATCCAACATCAAAAGTTTTGCTTCATGCAGAGCAGCCGTCCCTGAAACATCTTTCACCTCTCCCCTGCCATAATCGGCAACGATCTGTCCTGCAATCTCCCACACAGTAGCTACAGATTCCGCCCTGGGACCGAAATTCCAGCCTTCGCAATAGCTGGCAGGCTTTTTCCACATCTGCATCCCCAATAATAAATAACCACTCAAAGGCTCCAAAACATGCTGCCACGGCCGAACCGCCTGCGGGTTTCTGATTTCAATCGGTTCCCCGGCCTCCAGAGCTCTTATACAGTCCGGCACAATCCGGTCCAAAGCCCAATCGCCTCCTCCAATGACATTTCCCGCACGCACGCTGGCAATCGACTTACCGTGTTCCCCGTATGTCTCCGGATTGAAAAACGACCGTCTCCAGGAAGCTATTGCAATTTCTGCTGCACCCTTGGAAGAGGAATAGGGGTCATACCCTCCCATGGGTTCATTCTCCCGGTACCCCCAAATCTGTTCCTTATTTTCATAACACTTATCTGTTGTAACCATAACGCCTACTTTGACATCAGGCGTATTCCGTATAGCTTCCATAATCCGGATTGTTCCCATGACATTGGTTTCGTATGTCTCCACCGGAATTTCATACGACAAACGGACGATCGGCTGGGCTGCCAAATGAAAAACGAGTTCAGGCCTGTACTGTTGAAAAATCTGCTTCATCTTTTCCCCGTCCCGGATATCTGCTCTTACATCCACAATCTTTTCCCCAATCCCTGACAACACAAAATTATCCCGTTGCGAGTAAGGCTCCAGACCTATACCAATGACTTCCGCTCCCAACTCATGCAACCAAATGGCCAGCCAGGATCCTTTAAAACCGGTATGGCCAGTAATTAAAACCCGTTTCCCTTTGTAAAATTCCCGAAATATATCCAGATTTGCCATAAATCACCAAACTTTCCAGGGAGCAATTCCTTTCTCCCACATATCGTTTAATTCCACACTGTCTCTCAGTGTATCCATCGGTTTCCAAAATCCTGTATGCTTAAAAGCATGCATTTTGCCGTCCCGGGCAATATTCTCCAGGGGCGTCCGTTCGAATATCGTCTCATCCCCTTCCCTGATATAATCGAAAACGTCCTTTTCACAGACAAAATAACCGGCATTTATCCAATTCCGGTCACCATCCGGTTTCTCTAAAAAGGATGTTACCTGATCCGTCTGCGGATCAATTTGTAAAGCTCCGAACTTCCCACTCGGCTGATAAGCCGTTAAGGTAAGAATAGCCCCGGATTTTTCGTGAGACAAGAGGGTATCCCGGATGTTTAAATCCGTCACTCCATCCCCGTACGTGAGCAGGAACCGCTCCTCCCCGACATACTTCTGAATCCGTTTTATCCGTCCCCCTGTCATGGTATTTAAACCGGTATCTATCATTGTCACCTTCCAATTTTCACTGTGATTATCCAGAATCTCCACGCTGTTATCCGCCAAATTTACTGTCATATCACTATTGTGCCGGAAATAATTGGCGAAATATTCTTTAATTACATATTGCTTATAACCACAGCAAATAATAAACTCATTTATACCGTAGTAACTATACGTTTTCATAATGTGCCAAAGAATCGGTTTACCGCCGATTTCAACCATAGGCTTGGGGATCAGGTTGGTAGCCTCACTGAGACGGGTACCGAAACCTCCTGCCAGAATTACTGCTTTCATTGTTTATGTTGGGATACAAAATTTCTAATCGTTTCAATCATATATTGTAACATCTCCGGCTGCATTCCCGGATAAACACCTATCCATAAAGTATTATTCATTATAAAATCGGTGTTGCTCAATTCTCCGGCAATCCGATAGCCTGTCTCCGTCCGGCGCATTTCGTCGAAAGCAGGATGCCTTACCAGATTTCCGGCAAATAAATTACGGGTCTGAATTTTTTTACTTTCCAGGTAAGCGGACAATTGATTGCGGGTAAAACCTGCATTATCTTTTACCGTAATTAAAAATCCGAACCAACTGGGCTTTGAATTTGCTTGCGGCTCAGGTAAAATCAAGCCTTCAACCCCCTCCAACCCTTCTCTCAATACCGTCCAGTTTTTCCGGCGGATTTCCACGATATCATCCAGTTTTTCCAATTGCGCGCAACCAATAGCGGCCTGCATATCGGTGACTTTCAGGTTATAACCGAAATGAGAATAGACATATTTGTGGTCATAACCCGTGGGCAATTCCCCAAACTGCTTACTGAACCGGTAATGACAAGTATTATCAACTCCGCCCATACACCAGCAATCCCTTCCCCAATCCCGAAATGAGTTTACAATTTTATGCAATTGCGGATCGTTGGTATATACAGCTCCCCCTTCTCCCATCGTCATATGGTGAGGAGGATAAAAACTGCTGGTGCCGATATGTCCGATAGTCCCTGTTTTCTTCCATTTCCCGTCTATAAAATAAAGCGATCCCAAAGCATCACAATTGTCCTCGATCAGCCAAAGACCGTGAGCATCACAAAATGCCTTTACAGCACCTATATCAAAAGGGTTCCCCAAAGAATGAGCAATCATTACGGCTTTGGTCCTGGGAGAATAAGCCTGTTCTAACTGAGTAACATCGATATTATACGCAGGCAAAGTGACGTCCACAAATACCGGTATAGCCCCAAACTGAATAATAGGAGTGACCGTAGTAGGAAAACCACAAGCAACCGTAATTACCTCATCTCCCCGGCAAATCCGACGCTCTCCCAAGGCAGGAGAAGTCAGGCTCATAAAAGCCAGTAAATTGGCAGAAGAACCGGAATTCGTCAAAGAACAATACTTCACGCCCAGCCATTCAGCAAAACGGGTTTCAAATTTCCGGGCCCAAGGACCTGCCGTTAACCAAAAATCCAGAGAAGAATCAACCAGATTGAGCATTTCCTCCTCATCATAATAACGTCCTCCATAATTAACAAAAGTCTTCCCTGCCTCAAAAACCTTAGAAGGAGCATGCACTTCCGCATAGTATTCCTTTACTAACCCTAATATTTGCGACTTTAACTCTTCTTTCCGGGCCATATTGTTCTATTTAAATTTTTACCCTATCTGCAAAAATAATTCCCTACTATTCCAAATATTGATCTATTCCATATTCACAACGGATCAGTTTATTCTCGTTATTCCGGTTGTAAATACTTTCATTCACGCTCATATCGTGTTTGGTACTATGTTCATTATGATAAATATGGTACTCTATCGCTTTGAATTTAACAAACCGTCTTTGAATCCCATAGCGGTTCAAACGGGCCGGCAGATCGAAATCTTCAAATCCGTACCCGACAAAAGCTTCATCATATCCGTTAACCGCCCACAGGTCCTCTTTCCAAAATGACATATTACACCCCCGTCCATACATCCGGCCTTTCTTATAATCATAAAAGAAAGGAGTGAGCCAGGGACATCTCAAGCCATTGATACGGCGGCGTATCCCTTTACTGAAAAAGGAAAGTTTATATTCTCCGGCTTTTTCAAAACAAGCCGATACATCTTCCTTGAGTTTTACCCGTCCTCCCGATAAGAAATACCCTTTTCTGGCTTCCGTCATATGATCCTCTATAAACCGGGGATGCATAATAATATCTCCGTCAATCTGCACAATATAATCTCCTTCACATACAGCAAAGGCCCTATTCCGGATTTTTCCTGCCCGGAAACCTTTGTCTTCCTGCCAAACGTGTTTGAGTTTGCAAGGGAATTGTTCCCGCATTTCATCGATCAATGCCTTCGTGGAAGGCCGGGAACCATCGTCCGCCACCACCACATCCACAGGCATCCGGGTCTGCTTTAAAACACTTTTCAAAGACAAGCGGAGAGCAGATTCCCAGTTATAGGTCGTTATGATTAAACTAACTTTCATATTCAGAATGAGTTTCTCTAACTAGCCGGAGCAATTTTCAGCTTTCTCCTTCTAATTATTTTATTTTTAGCAAAATAAACATATTCTGCCTAATAATACAAATTCAGGGTAAACAATATGAAAAATAAGCATATCATTTAAAATATACGATTTCTGCAGGCAAGGAAATTCTACAAAAAAGAAGAGCCAGCTCTTCTCCTTCCCCGGTATCCGGAAAGTTTCCTCTTCCGGACAAAACCTCCCGCTTTTTTCTTATACTCAAACAGATATATCTCCTTTAATATGCGGATGAGGATTATAATTCCTCAATTGAAAATCTTCATACCGGAAACTGAAAATATCTTTGACGTCAGGATTTATATCCATTTGCGGCAAATCCCGGGCTTCCCGCCCTAACTGCAGTTTCACCTGTTCCACATGATTCAGATAAATATGGGCATCTCCCAATGTGTGTACAAATTCTCCTGCCTGCAAACCACAAACCTGGGCCACCATCATCGTCAACAGTGCATAAGAGGCAATATTAAAAGGGACTCCCAAAAAGGTATCTGCACTCCGTTGATACAATTGACAAGATAATTTATCTTCCACTACATAAAACTGGAATAAGGCATGACAGGGTGCTAAAGCCATATTTTCAATATCTCCGGCATTCCAGGCACTTACGATCAATCTTCTGGAATCCGGAGTATGCTGTATATCCCGTATCACTTGTGCAATCTGATCCAGATGAGTTCCATCCGGACGGGGCCAGCTTCTCCATTGGTAACCGTAAATATGTCCCAGCTCCCCTTTTCCATCAGCCCATTCATCCCAAATCCGGACGCCATGTTCCTGCAGGTAACGTACATTCGTATCTCCCTGCAAAAACCACAATAACTCATAGATAATCGATTTTAAATGCAATTTTTTAGTCGTCAGCAAAGGAAATCCTTTTTGCAGGTCAAACCGCATCTGATGTCCGAAAATACTAATTGTCCCGGTTCCTGTCCGATCTGTTTTCCGGACCCCTTCCCTCAGAATTCTGTCTAACAATTCCAGATATTGCTTCATGATAATTTATCCAAAAATTAAAATTCAACAGCCTTAAAACTGTATCACAAAGTTATTATTTTTTCCGTATCAACATCAATCCGTGCCGGACCGGTAGAATTACTTTTTCAACACGTTCATCCGCAGCAACCAGGTCGTTAAAATCCAAAATCCCTTTCGTCTGTGCGTCCCGGGTCTCCTGTATCACTTTTCCTTCCCACAGCACATCGTCGGCAATAATGATTCCTCCCGGACGTACCTTATCAAATACCAGACGGTAATAATCGGCGTACTGTCTTTTATCGGCATCGATAAAAACAACGTCAAACTGTTCTTCCAAAACAGGTATGATCCGGCAAGCATCCCCCAGCAAAAAACAGATCTTTTCCCCCAAACCGCTTTTCTCTATATACTCCCGCGTAAAATCCTCAATTTCATCATTGATATCAACCGTATATAACTTTCCCTCTTCCGGTAAAGCTGCAGCCATTGAAATAGCAGCATATCCGGTATAGGTACCGATCTCCAGTATCCGCTTTGCCCCCATAATCCGGCAAATCAGCTTCAGGAACTGCCCCTGCATATTTCCGGATAACATACGGGGACGCATAACCTGCAAATGAGTAGCTCTTCTCAACTCCTCCAAAACAGCAGGCTCCGGATCCGAATGGGCCCTGATGTATTCTTCCAATGCAGCATTCAATTCCATACCCTGTCTAAAATTCCGTGATTTTTTCTACCATTATTCCCCATAGTTTTCCCTTCGGAAACAATCCGGGGTTATTTATATACTAATACCGATTGCCGGCTTATGTCCAATATTTCAGCTGCTACTTCCTGCAAACTTTTTGCATTCATCTCTTCAATTTTAGTACAAAGGCTTTCGATACTCTCCACTTTATCGTATACCAAAAAACTCTTCCCGATTGAAAGCATGGTATTTTCATAATTTTCAGCCGATAACATCAGTTGTCCCACAGCCTGCGTTTTTGCCTTTCTCAATTGAACCTGACCCAAAGGTTCACGATAAAGCATTTCCATCTCCCGCCGGCATAATTTCAGGCATTTTTCCAAATCTACAGCATCACAACCAAAATAAACCGTAAAAATCCCGGTGTCCGAATAAGGGGTATAGGAAGCTTCTATATTGTATACCAAACCATGCTTTTCCCGAAGATTCAGATTCAGGCGCGAATTCATCCCGCTCCCCCCTAAAATATCTGCCAGTACGGATAAGAGCAGGCGCTTTTCCTCCCGGTAACCGTAAGCGACATTCCCCAATATACAATAATTCTGGAAAGTGCCTTTTACGATCTCCCTTTGCTGCGGAATATAGATATCCGGACAATTCCGGCTAAAGGGTACTGTTTCCCCGGACAATGTCCCAAAATATTTCTCTACCAGACGAATCAGCCTGGGAAAAGCGATGTCGCCTACCGAACTGATCACCATGCGCTGCGGCACATAATTCCGGCGCACAAAATTAAAAATCTGTTCGCGGCTCAAATTCCGCACACTTTCTTCATTTCCCAAAATATTACGTCCGATAGGTTCTCCCTTATAAACCAATTCTTCAAAATCGTCGAAAATTAACTCGCCGGGAGAATCTTTATAAGAATTAATCTCGTCAATGACTACTTCCTTCTCCTTTTCTATTTCCTTCTCCGGAAATACGGAATCGAAAACAATATCGGCAAATAATTCCAGTGCCCGCTCGTAATCCTTAGGTAAGAAAGATGCATAAATACAGGTATCTTCCTTTGTCGTATAAGCATTTAATTCTCCCCCCACGTCCTCCATACGGCTCAGAATATGATAAGCTTTTCTCTTGGTAGTACCTTTAAAAATCACATGTTCGATAAAGTGAGCAATCCCTACTTCATCTTCCTTTTCATCACGACTTCCGGCATTTATAATTAAACCGCAATAAGCTGCTTTATTCGGTATATGTTCATGAATAACCTTCAGTCCGTTTTTCAATATATAAGTCTGATACATTATCGACAATTCTCCCTCTTCTAATTAGCCCACAAAAGTAGGAAAAAAATCGGGATTTACGGAATCAAATAAAGTGTGAAAGTGTTTAACGGCACATTGTGCCGGATTAAGGCCCGTATTGCGGCCTTCCGACAACCAAACCTCCGGTTTAGAATCACCCTTCATTCGGAACGACAGTTCCGTTAATCAGCGAAGCATTAATCCGATTCCAGAAAAAAATCCCTCCTCAATTATAATGGTACATTTAAACCTATCGCACCGGAAACGCCTGTTTTTGTGACGGGAAAGCATAAAAAAAGCTGATGAAAAAAATTTCACCAGCTTTTTGGAATTTCAGCGTCCGAAAGTTTTCGCTCTCTTTCTTTATTTTTGAAATAATTTCTCAAAATCAGCCATAGCAATAGGCTGCTCTTCCAGCTTCACATTTTCTTTTATGACCGCAAAGATTTTGTTATCCACAGCTCTTTCATAAAGATGCTGGCGTTGTTTTTCATCTTCCAGCAATTTAACCGCGAATCCGTCCAACTGTTCATCGGTCAGTCCGTACAATCCATATTGTTGTAATTGTGCAGCAGCGACTTCGCGTCCCACAGCCTTCAGATCGTCTGCCTCCACTTTCAGTTCATATTCTTTAATCAATGCATTTTTAATCACCTGCCATTTGAATTCTTCCCGGTAACCTTCGAAATCCTTCTCTACATCCTCCGCTTTCATCTCTTTATTTACCGCCAGGATCCACCTTTTCAAAAAAGCTTCCGGCAAGGCAACCTCTTCGTTCTTTTTCAGCAATTTCTCCCGTGCATCTATCGTAAAGCGGTAATCCGAATGTCCCTGCAATTGTTTTTCAATATCGCTCTTCACCCGGTTACGGAATTCTTCCACATCCTTGACGGCTTCTTTACCATAAACTTTATCGAATAAATCGGAATTTACTTCCGCATTCACATAGCGTTTGATTTCATTGATAATGAAACAAAAATCGGGATTTACTTTTTCTACTTCCTCTTTAGCAACCCCTAACAGAGAAGCGTAGTCTGCCTTACTGGGGAAAGATTTCGCTGCATTAAATTTAACTTCCTGACCTTTTTTAGCTCCCTTAAACGCATTTACAGCCTCTTCGTCTTTCATATGCATAACGGACAGGGAGGCATCTTCATTTCTTACCCCGCCTTCTTTTACACTTCCGTCTGCATTCAATTCAATCAGTTCTCCCTTAATATATTCCGTTCCTTCAATCTCTTCTACCGGTACCATTTCCCCATTGTTCTTGCACATATTCTCGATCTGCTTATCGATCATTTCGTCATCGACAGTAATCAAATAATAAGGCACTTTTTCCCGTTTACTCAATTTCACATTTACTTCCGGAGAAAGGGCAATATCGTATGCGAACTCGAAGTTCTCATCGTTCAAATCCATTTCTTTTTGTTCCGTCTCACTCGGGAGCGGTTCACCCAGCAGCTGAAGATTATTCTCTTTGATAAAATTATTAAGAGCTTCTCCCAATACCTTGTTTATCTCCTCCACCAATACAGCCTTACCATAAATCTTCTTCACGATTCCCATAGGAGTTTTCCCTTTACGGAATCCGTCAATAACCACTTTTTTCTGATAATCTTTCAGTACATTTTCCACGCGGTTAGCGTAATCTTCTTTACCTAACTGAATCTTAATAACGGCATTAAGATCATCGTTCTGGGTTTTTGTTATATTCATGCTATCGTCTTTGTTACAACAGTCGCAACAGTTACAACGGTCACAACAGTTTTAATTATACAATAATTTCAATTCTTCTAATCTAAAAAAGCCACCTGGAGGAAGGCGGCTTTCCATTTTGTACGGGCGAAGGGACTCGAACCCCCACGTCTTTCGACACTAGATCCTAAGTCTAGTGCGTCTACCAATTTCGCCACGCCCGCTTACAATTTCAGCGCTGCAAAAATAGCTTAAATTTTCTAACCTCCAAAATATTTATGAATTAAGATTTTAGATTTGTACAGCTAAAATACTCTTCCTTTTTAACTTATTTTTTTTTCCTCAATTCAAAATTTTTACCCAGATAAACCCGTCTTACTTCCGGGTCAGCAGCCAGATGTTCAGCAGTACCCGATTCCAATATCCGTCCATCGTACAAAAGATAGGCCCTGTCCGTTATGGAAAGCGTTTCCTGTACATTGTGGTCTGTAATTAAAATACCGATATTCTTATCTTTCAGTTTCTCCACAATTCCCTGTATATCTTCAACAGCAATAGGGTCTACCCCTGCAAAGGGTTCATCCAGCAATATAAACTTCGGACGGATAGCTAAAGCCCGGGCAATCTCTGTACGACGACGTTCTCCTCCGGACAACTGTATTCCAAGGCTTTTACGTATATGCTGCAAACCGAATTCATCCAGCATCTCCTCCAAACGTTCCTTCTGCTCCTCTTTCGGCATCTTCGTCATCTCCAAAACAGCCTTGATATTATCTTCTACACTCAACCTGCGGAATACAGAGGCTTCCTGCGCTAAATATCCTACCCCTAACTGAGCCCTCCTATACACTGGTTCTTTTGTAATCTCCTGATCATCCAGAAAAATCCGGCCTCCGTTCGGGGTAATCAACCCGACAATCATATAAAAGGAAGTCGTCTTTCCTGCCCCATTAGGACCCAACAATCCAACAATTTCCCCCTGTTCTACCTGTAAGGAAACCCCTTTTACCACTGTACGGCTTTTATATTTCTTTACCAGGTCCTCTGCTCTTAATATCATAAATCTCTGTTTTGGTGCACAAAGATAGGCAAAAGTTAAGAGTTAACAAATACTCTAAAGCCTATTCTGATTGTAAAGTTATTTTGTTCCGATCAGAAATTCAGGTTTATACTGAAATTGACTGCAAAATTCTGTACTTTTTGTCCGGGTACACTATGTCGGTGACTCAAACGCCAGATGGCATCCACCCGCAATATTCTAAAAATATTTTCAATCCCTACCCCTGCTTCAAAATAAGGCTTGGATACAGATGACATTCCTTCCGGGAAAAGTAAAATAGCCTTTGTATTTTCCAGACTTCCGTTATTTTTCTTTTCCAGAGTACCGATCAAAGCTTTGAATATAAACACTTCTCTCCACTTCAGCCTCTTCATTAAAGGAATTTTACCCAGGAAAAAGCCCTTGAAATGATGCTCGTACATCAAAGAGGCCCATAAATCAGAGGCAAATTCGTAATAATTCATACAGGAAAAAGCATAGGGATCGTAAAAATAAGTCGCATTTCCCTCATGCAATTTCAATAAAGGATAAGGGATCTTTCCAAAAATTTTACCTCCGCTCAATGCAAATTTAGAGGTTCCGATCGGAGGGAATGCCACGTCCCACATGACTGTACCTTCCAAACGATAATACTCATAATCATTTTTAAAAATACCTTTTACTCCAGCCGATAAATCCAAGATAAAAATCGGATAATCGGATCCCAGAGAAAATTTATCAAATGTCTGCCGAACAATAATCTCATTTTTAGACAAACGGGTCCTCAGCCGGAAAGAAAGCGATTGAATGGAATTCATTTTCTCTCCATCCGGTTTGATAAAAGGTACATAACGGGAAGAGAAAATATTCCTCACCTGAGCAGCAAAAGTATTGCTAACTCCCTGACGCCATTCCTGCTCGAATGAAATATCTCCCTGATTTACCAGACTCAGGCGGTCGTTATTTCCCCTGGACAGAATAGAGCTCAATATATTTCCCTCCGTAAATGCATTTACTCCTGCTCCTAACTGCACTACATCATGTTTATAAGACATCGTCAACTTGGAAGTCGGCAAATCCTTAAACATATATTCAAATCCTCCCCCGCCTTTGAAATGCCTGTCTTTTGTTCCATACGCCAAATGTCCGAATAAACGGACTTTCTTACTGAAATCGGAAGTTGTCCGCAAGCCGAGCTGAAAACGGCAACCTTCCAGTTTATTAAAACTAAACAATTTATAATAAGGGCCTATGCCAACATATTTAGTATCGTAATACCCTCCTAAGATGGTGCTGATCAATGTGTAAATATTCTGATAGAGAGGCACATTTTTTACGGAATCAACCATGCCATAAATCTGTTTCTCTTTCACACTAAGTTCATACGGACGTACGGCATCCCAATACTGTTCGTCGTTCTTCAATACGTCCCGGGAAATAATTACATTATTATCCAACTTCAGTACCTCTTCCGGAATCGGTTCATTTAATTGTACATTTGTATAATCAATCTGACGATGTCCCAAAAAAGAGACAAGTTTGGCAGAATCAGACATTACGATGGTGAAATCCGCAAAAAGTTTATCCTGCTTCGGAAACCAAACGGAATCGTTTATCAGTTCACTCGTATTATCGATAACCAAATGCCGGATCCAATTCACATTCAACCCTTTCAGCATCTTCACATGGGCCGACTGTAAAGCCCAGGAAGCCGAATCGATATTTATTTCCCCATCCAATACCGGAGTAGAAGTTCCTTTGGGATGAAACCGGATTTTATATGTTTTCCGCCCATCAATCTGCATACTATCGACCAAAAAATATTTGTAATATAATAACCCGTGTTCAGATAAAGGACTGGCAAATTTTACTTCAAAAATATTGATATAATTATCATAGAGATTTACATTGACGTGTAAATGCCCCGTAAACTGGGCCAAAGAATAATCTTCCTCTATCCCCGAAATCCGGCTGGCCTTAACAATTTCACGGGAAAAACCAGGTGAACTCCGGTGGTAATAATCGGCCGTCGCTTCCGAAATCATGATGGGTAAAAATGGTTTTCCGGTGACGACGGAAGTATCCATATGTTCAAAAATAAAACCGAAATTCTTCTGCAATTTTTTATTTTTAAAATAAGGATTGATATTGGTCAGGTCCAATTCCATTTTGGTATAAGTAGAACATTTATACAAAGGCAATTGATCGGGATTGTTTTTCTTTTTATTCCGGGAAACATTTTTCAGAATCCGGTGAGCCGGGTTCTCTCCGGGAGTGACCTGTACTTCTTCCAAATCAACGGTATACGGAACCAATCGAAAATCCAAAGCATTGTATGAGCCGGGTATGATCTTCACGGTCTGGGGTTCATAACCGACAAAAGAAACCTGCAGTTCGGATACACTTTCGCGGGTTTCCATGGTATAAATACCCTCAAAATCAGAAGTTACACCGATAGTAGTCCCCTTAAATACGACGTTGACCAAAGGGAGAGGTTCCCCGGTCCTGGCATCGGTGATTTTTCCCCTGACACGCGTATTTTGTCCCCAGGCCACCGAAGTCACCAACATCAATAATATTAAGAGAATATATTTATTCATGAATTTATTGTCATAGGAAATCCCTTCCAACCTTCCCGGATTATTTTTATACCACCCCCTCTTTCAGTATATCGTGAAGATGAACCATACCTTTATATACGTGTTGACTGTCAATTACGACCAACTGGGTAATACTGTTTTTCTCCATCAATCTGAAGGCATTATAAGCCAATTCATCCTCCGAAATCGTCTTGGGAGAAGCCGACATAATATCTGCAGCTTTCAGTCCGTCAACGTCCTTATATTTTTCTAGCATACGTCGTAAATCCCCATCTGTTACAATACCGATCAATTTCTCTCCTTCGCCGACAACAGCCACGGCTCCCAGACAGCCACCGGACATTTCCAGAATTACTTTCCGGATGCCATCTTCCAAACCGACTTTAGGCCGGTTCTCCTTATCAAAAACATCTGAAACCCGTGTATAAAGACGTTTCCCCAAAGATCCTCCGGGATGAAAACGGGCAAAGTCGCGGCTGGAAAAACTCCGGCATTCAATCAGGCACATCGCTAAAGCATCCCCCATCACCAACTGAGCGGTAGTGGAATTGGTAGGAGCTAAATTATTCGGACAAGCTTCCCGCCCGACTTTAGCTTTAATCACATATTCCGCATTCTGAGCCAAAAAAGAATCCGTATTAGATACCATAGCTACAATCGAATTATTGCCAATATTCCGGATCAGGGGTAATAAAACTTTAATTTCGGGCGTATTCCCGCTTTTAGAAACAAATATAACCACATCTTCAGGTTGCACCATTCCCATATCCCCGTGAATGGCATCAGCAGCATGTAAAAAAACAGCCGGCGTCCCCGTAGAATTCAAGGTAGCTACAATCTTCTGGGCGATAATTGCACTTTTGCCGATTCCCGTAATAATCACCCGCCCCTTACTTTCATATATCAATTTTACAACTTTCTCAAAATCGTCGTCAATATAATTGAGCAAATTCCGGACTGCTTCTGCCTCGTCCGAAATGACTTTCTTTGCAACACACTTAATATCAACCATTTTATCAAATCATTAATAAACTATTCCACTGATTGCAATATTTATGCCAAAAAAAGTTGACAAAAATTCTTGCAGGAATTATTTTTTACTATAACTTTACTCAAAGGCAAAAGTATCATTTTTTTATGATTCGCCCTAAAATAGTGGTTATACATTCTATTTTTACAAAAAGAATTTTATCGAAGGAAAACAAAGAAATCTGAGAGTTTATATTTCGGGAATGTGAAAAAGATACGATCCGGTTTCATTTCCCTTTTTTACCTTCTGAATTTTCAGATCATAAGAATTATAATTTTTTTGTTTGTTCATCGAAATTAAGTTATAAATTTGCACTTCCTTTGTAAAAAGTGTGCGAAAAGATTACAAAAACAATGGGATTGGAGATTGATTTACATGAAAAATTAAAAGAGTATTTTGGTTTTGATAACTTCAAAGGGAACCAGGAAGCTATCATCCGGAATGTATTAGCGGGTAAAAACACATTTGTACTTATGCCCACAGGGGGCGGTAAATCATTGTGCTATCAGTTGCCCGCTCTTATGTTAGATGGCACAGCTATTGTGATCTCTCCTTTGATTGCTTTAATGAAAAACCAGGTAGATGCGATGCGTTCATTCAGCGCAGCAGAAGGAGTCGCTCATTTTCTGAATTCTTCTTTGACAAAAACCGAAATTCTGAAAGTCAAGGAAGATATTTTGGAAGGAAAGACCAAATTACTGTATGTAGCGCCGGAATCTCTGACGAAAGACAGTAATGTAGAATTCCTCAAAAAAATAAAGATTTCTTTCTTCGCCGTAGACGAGGCACATTGTATTTCTGAATGGGGACACGATTTCCGGACAGAGTACCGTAAAATACGTCCCATTGTCGAACAAATCGGAAAAGCACCCATTATTGCACTGACAGCCACCGCTACCCCGAAAGTACAACACGATATCCAGAAAAATCTGGATATGCTGGACGCTGAAGTGTTCAAATCCTCTTTTAACCGTCCGAACTTATACTATGAAGTCCGTCCGAAAAACGATCCGACCAAAGATATTATCAAATTTATCAAAAAACACGAAGGGAAATCGGGAATTATCTATTGCCTGAGCCGGAAGAAAGTGGAAGAATTGGCAGAAGTCCTTTGTATAAACGGAATCAAGGCAGCCCCTTATCATGCCGGTATGGATGCCTCTACCCGAAGTGCAAACCAGGACAAATTCCTGATGGAAGAAGTAGACGTTATTGTAGCTACGATTGCCTTTGGAATGGGGATTGACAAACCGGATGTCCGTTTCGTCATCCACTACGACATTCCCAAAAGCCTGGAAGGGTATTACCAGGAAACCGGACGCGCGGGAAGAGACGGAGGCGAAGGCATCTGTATCACCTATTACAGTTACAAGGACATTCAGAAACTGGAAAAATTTATGCAAGGGAAACCGATAGCCGAACAGGAAATCGGGAAACAATTGCTGATGGAAACCGTATCTTATGCGGAAACCTCTCTATGCCGTCGAAAAGTCCTGCTCCATTATTTCGGAGAAGATTTCGAGGAAGACAATTGCGGATGCTGCGACAACTGTCTGTATCCGAAGAAAGAGTTCGAGGGCAAAGAATATATATTAGACGCTCTCACATTGGTTTCAGAAATAAAAGAAAAATTTAAAATAGAGCACTTGGTCAATATCCTGATCGGGGAAGCCGATTCAGCTATAAAGGCTTATAAACACGACAAACTGGAAATGTTCGGAAGCGGGGCAGAAAAAAGCCGCCAATTCTGGACCATGGTTTTCAGAAGGGCTTTAATCAGCCGACTCATTGAAAAAGATATTGAACAATACGGTGTAATAAAAATAACGAAAGAAGGACTGGATTTTCTAGAACACCCTAAAGAATTTATGCTGATGGAAGATCGTAATTTTGAGGAAAATGAAGAAAAGATTCAGGAGAAAGGCGGCGTTTCCGCATTAGACAACACTTTATTTGCTATCCTGAAAGATTTACGGAAAAAAATTGCTAAAACCAACAACTTACCTCCTTATGTTATTTTCCAGGATCCCTCTTTGGAAGATATGTGTATTAATTACCCTATCACTATTGAAGAATTAGCGAATATCCAGGGAGTAGGAACAGGCAAGGCCCAAAAATACGGAAAAGAATTTGTAGAAGTCATCAAACAATATGTAGAAGATAACGAAATCGAACGGGCTCAGGATATGGTGGTGAAAACGGTAGCCAACAAATCCAAATTTAAAGTATATATCATTCAGAACATCGACCGTCAGATTGATTTGGAAGACATCGCTTCAGCCCAGGGACTCAGCTATGAAGAACTGATCAAAGAGATGGAAGCAATTGTATTTTCCGGAACAAAACTCAATATCGACTATTATATTAATAAAATTCTGGACGAAGAACAACAAAAGGAAATATTCGATTATTTCATGGAAGCCCAGACCGACAATATTGCAGAAGCCTTTGACGAATTTGAAGGAGATTATTCCGAAGAAGACCTGCGTCTCATGCGGCTGAAATTTCATTCCAAACACGGAAACTAAAATCAGAAAGAAAAGGAATTATCCTTTGGCAAGCTATCCGGTAAATAAGAGTTTACCCTATCCCATTTTGTCTGACGCTTCGCCGATAAATAGAATCCCGGTCCTGCCCCATAAACAAATCCGGAGTTCCTTTATCAGCGAAGTGTTTTATTTTCTCCTGAAGAAATAATCTTCTGTTTCCTTCAACGGACTGCCCTATTTCTCTTTATCAACAGAACGGACAAAAGGAATATCGTCCCGGAATAATTTACGATAAGTAATATGGGTTTTCACGGCTTTGGCACTCAGATAGTCCATTAAATGCATCATCTGTGGATTAAAGTCCCCCACCCAGTTCATCTCTAAAAATTTATAACAACTGTTTCTCTCTACAATTGTTTCACAAAAACGTTTGATTAAAGCTGCTTCGACCCCTTTTCCCTGAAATTCGGGAACGACTCCGAAAAGCTGGCCTAAAGCAACATTCACTTTCTTTATGTGACGGTAATACAAAAATTTCAGTATTCCGATAAAATTCAGCTTTCCGTTTAAATGCCTGATCACCTGATTCATCTCCGGAAACATCAGGTAAAAACCAATGGGATTTCCTTTGAAATAAGCAAAATAAATCAGATCTTTATCAATGACAGGTTGCAAACTCTTATAAATAGCTTCCACCTGTTCCCGGGTAATGCCGTCTACTCCATGCACTTCCAAATTCCAAGCTTTATTATATACTTCCAGTAAAGAGTCAATCGCTTTTTGTTTTCCGATTTCCCGGTAAGTAGAAACAGTGTAATCCGGATTTTTCAGCAGACGGTCGGCTTTCCATACCACAACAGGAGCTAAACTTTCCATTACCAAACGGTTGCGGTACGTAAACTGCTTGAAATAATCCCGGAAACCGTATTCTTCAAAAAACTTCACATAATAAGAATGCGTATAGGGCATGGCATAGTTCGGAAACTGATCAAATCCGTCCACCAACAATCCCCACCATTCCATCCGTTCACCAAAATTCACAGGGCCTTCCATCGCTTCCATCCCTTTGTTTTCCAGCCATTCCCGGCATTTATCGAAAAGCATAAAAGCAGCTTTCTTATCGTCTATACATTCGAAAAAGCCCATTTGTCCCACAGCATATTTGTCCAGCCGGCAGGTTTTTCCGTTGATAAAGGCAGCTACCCGCCCGACACTATGCCCTGCTTCATTATACAATACCCAACGGCTGCATTCTCCGTTTTTGAAACAGGGATTTTTCTCCGGATCAAATACATTGCGGATATCATTATCCAAAGGACGTATCCAATACGCATTATTTCGATAAAGTTTTACAGGTAAGTGTAAAAACTCCCCCTCCTGTTTTTCCGTTTTAACTTCTGTAATTGTATACATAATTTAATTTACTAAGCCCACCGACTTATTTCCTGTTCCCGTAACCTCTTTTAATAAAGTTTATTACGATCCCGAAACGAATAATTAACGGTGACCGGTTATTTACCAAAACCACACTTCCCTCACCAGCTCACCACTTTTGAATGCCTCCTGTCGTAGAGATACTTTAAACGCCATTCCAATTTTCTTTCCCATACGACCAGAATGGCCAGAACCAAGCGGGGCAGAATCAACCACCATACAGGCAAACCAATCATCATAAACAACAAAGGATCCTCCACCTCAGAATGGGAAACAGCCAGATGATGATTTAATAAATCGGCTTCTCTTCTTTCCAGTTTTCCTAATTTGGCATAATCCATCATAATAGCCGAACCATAAGCCAGCCCCACTGTATTTCCCAATATCCATAAAAATGAAGCAGAAGCCGTCAAACCAAATAAATTCATAAGCGGAGCAAATAAGTGGGAAAGCCACTTTAACACCCCGAATTCTTCCAGTAAACGTTGAACAATCATCAACGAAACGATAATCCCGAATATTTTTACACACAGCCACAAGCTGTTTTCCAGCCAATGAAAAAAGGTTGCAGAAAACCCCGCTTCCACCACTTCTGTCTGAGAAAGGGCCTCCGGCATGACGGGCAATATCCCGTTTAAAAAGAAGGCGGCCACAAAACTTCCTGCCAAGCGGACTCCAATCATACGTAAAGCGGTAGATCCGGTTTTTTGTTGTACCAGCGTTTCGATAATAAAACCGTGGGAAATCAGACACATCATTGCCAGTATCACCCCTTCCCTCACGGTAAAATCCAGGGTCGTAATCAACGCAATAACAGTATAAATATTAGTAAAAATACTGGTCACAAATACCAGAGCTGCATCTCCGGGTAATCCCAGACAGGTAAACAAAGGGGACGCAAAAGAAGACAGATAAGGTAAAATATTAAAATAAGATAAAAGCATGACAAAAAAGGATACCGGCAGCATAATCTTGAGAAACCAGCAAGAAGTTTTCAAAGCTACCGGTAAGGCTTTTTTTATACAACCGAAAACACGTTCTTTAATCAAAAGTCGTCAATTTATGTTAAACACCCCAATTCTTCAGTTCTCTACCTCAATTCTTCCGTCAGCAGACGGATTTCCATAGTAGGACTGATCCGTTCATATAAGATATTATACACTGCATTGGTAATCGGCATGTGTACATTGTAATGTTCGTTGATTTCTTTGATTCCCTTTACGGCAAAGTACCCCTCAGCAATCATGAGCATTTCCATCTGTGCTGATTTTACGGAATACCCTTTCCCTATCATCGTTCCAAAAGTCCGGTTCCGGCTGAATTGAGAATAAGCAGTTACCAGCAAATCCCCAAGATAAGCGGAACTTTTTATATCCCGGTGTATGGGATGAACTGCCGCTACAAAACGTTCGATTTCCTGTATTGCATTGGAGATCAGGACCGCCTGAAAATTATCTCCATATCTCAGTCCGTGACAAATCCCGGCCGCAATGGCAATCACATTTTTCAACACCGCAGAATATTCCGTCCCGTAAATATCATCCAAAATACTGGTCTTCACATAATGGCAATCGAAAGTCTGGGCGACTTGACGGGCAATTTTCAGGTCATTGCTGGCAAAAGTCAGGTAAGACAAACGCTCTAATGCAATTTCTTCAGCATGGCAAGGACCGGAAATAATCACAATTTGCTCCAAAGGTACACCGAAATAATGATTAAAAAATTCCCCGATAATCATATTATCATCGGGTATTAATCCTTTGATAGCCGAAACGACAACTTTCTTCTTTAACGGAACAGTTATATTTGCTGTCACATTTTTCAAGAAAGCACTGGGGATGGCAAAAATGATGACATCACACATGCCGATCAGTTTATTTATATCATCGGTAAAGGTGATTTTAGAGAGATCAAATTCGACCTCACAAAGATAACGCGGATTATGACTTAAAGCCCGGAAAGCTTTGATGGTATCGAAATTCCGCATAAACCAATTGATATGGTCATTTGTTTCCGTCAATATTTTGGCTATAGCCGTAGCCCAACTTCCTCCTCCGACAATACCTAATCTGGGTTTTTCTGGTAGTTCCATGATAATAGGTTTATATTTACGATCTGCAATTTACGACTTTAATCGTAAAACATACATCTGAAATCTCAAAGTTATTTCCCTGTCCACCTTTTTACATCCTCCTGGGAAGGCGCTGTCAATCCCAGTTTTTCCTTTTTGTTGATTCCGCAAAGCTGCTGATGCAGTTTATTGGGATTCTCTACTGCTTTCAGGGCTTCAACGGTCAATATTCCCGCTTTTTTCACCACTTCTATCCATTCTTTGGGGACTCCTGCCTCTCCGAATTTATCTTCTCCGTCTACCGCTATCTTCTTTTCGGGTTTCATCTGAGGGAAAAACAACACATCCTGAATAGAAGGGCTATCGGTAAGGAACATACACAAACGGTCGATACCTATTCCCATACCTGAAGTCGGAGGCATACCATATTCCAGCGCCCGTACAAAATCGTAATCAATATACATGGCCTCGTCATCTCCCCTTTCCTGCAATTTCATCTGCTGCTGAAAACGGTCCAGCTGATCGATGGGATCATTGAGCTCGGAATAGGCATTTGCAACTTCTTTCCCGTTGACAAACAACTCAAACCGTTCCGTCAGATCCGGATGGCTTCTGTGTTTCTTTGTCAGAGGGGACATTTCCTTCGGATAGTCATAAATAAAGGTAGGCTGAATATAGTGTCCTTCACATTTTTCGCCAAAAATTTCATCGATCAGTTTGCCTTTTCCCATCGTTTTATCCACAGCTATCCCCATTTCTACGCAAGCATCATAGAGCTCTTCTTCGCTCATTTTTTCAATATTATAACCTGTATATTCCAGAATGGCGTCCGTCATCCGGATCCGGCGGAAGGGAGGAGTAAAATCGATTTCCTGATCCCCGATCCGGGTTTTCAGGGTACCATTTACAGCCATAGCTGCACGGGCGATCATCTCTTCCGTAAAATTCATCATCCAGAGATAATCTTTATAAGCCACGTATATTTCCATACAAGTAAACTCCGGATTATGTGTCCTGTCCATTCCTTCATTCCGGAAATTACGTGAAAACTCATATACGCCTTCAAACCCGCCTACAATCAACCTTTTCAGATACAACTCATTTGCAATTCTCAAATACAAAGGAATATCCAAAGCATTGTGATGCGTAATAAAAGGACGGGCAGAAGCCCCTCCCGGAATAGCCTGTAAAACCGGCGTTTCTACTTCCAGATACCCCTGACTGTTAAAAAATTCCCGAATCGCATTGATCATACGGGTTCTCTTTACAAACACTTCTTTTACCTGAGGATTCACGATCAGGTCCAAATACCGTTGCCGGTAACGTAACTCCGGATCCGTAAAAGCATCGAAAACTTTTCCGTCTTTTTCCTTTACAATAGGTAAAGGACGCAAAGACTTCGACAACATAACCAACTTCCGGGCATGTACAGAAATTTCTCCGGTTTGCGTACGGAAAACATACCCCTCTACACCAACCAAATCCCCAATATCCATCAACTTTTTAAACAAAGTATTATAAGCTGTAGCGTTTTCGTCCGTTGAGATATCATCCCGGCTGACATACACCTGAATTTTTCCTGTAGAATCCTGCAATTCAAAAAATGAGGCTTTACCCATAATCCGGCGACTCATCATTCTTCCGGCAATAACAACCTCCCGTTTCGGTCCGGCATCGTCAAAATTTTCCTTTATCTCTGCTGCCCGGCCTGTTACCTTAAATTCTGCAGCGGGATATGCCTCTATTCCCAATTTCGCCAATTCCGCCAAAGAGTTACGGCGGATGATTTCCTGTTCACTTAATTCAGAAAAACCCATTTTTATTATAATTTAAATAATTTATTATCAGTACATTAATTTCCACATTCCTTTCCGGGACTGCAAAGATAATAAAAAAATAAAGAGAAAACTATCTATTCGTTTGATTTGTAACTGCATACCTTTTTTATGTTTAAACTGTTGAAAAATTATACTTTTTTAGTTTTGAAATAACAAGGAATTTCCGCTTCTTTGTATCAGAATTGGAAAAAAGTATAATGAAAAAAAGATGGGTTATAAACACTCCCCCGGAGGAAAATAAAATATCAGAACTAGCACATAAATTAAATTGTCCCCCCGTTATTGCAAACCTTCTGCTGCAAAGGGATATAGACACAGCAGAAAAAGCACAGGCCTTTTTCTACCCTTCCCTCAGCATGCTTTACGATCCGTTCTTAATGAAAGATATGGATAAGGCTGTAGATCGTTTGGACAAGGCGATCGCCCAAGAGGAAAAAATCTTAATATACGGAGATTACGATGTAGACGGTACCACTGCTGTAGCTTTACTTTATAAATATCTCAAAAACAAGTGTAATCATTCGAATCTCGAATACTATATCCCGGATCGATATACGGAAGGTTATGGCGTATCTGTAAAAGGCATAGATTATGCCGCGGAAAATGACTTTTCCCTCATTTTAGTGACAGACTGCGGAGTGAAAGCAGTGGAAAAAGTCCGGTATGCTAAAGAAAAAGGCGTTGATATCATCATCTGCGACCACCATACACCGGGAGATTCCTTGCCGGAAGCAATTGCCGTACTGGACCCTCAGCGGAAAGATTGTAATTATCCTTATAAATGGCTCAGTGGTTGCGGGGTAAGTTTCAAACTGGTGCAGGCCCACAGTATAAAACACAATCTGCCGATGTCGGAACTTTATAAATTGCTGGACCTTTTATGTGTCAGCATTGCCAGTGACATTGTGCCGATTACCGGGGAAAACCGGATCCTGGCTCACTACGGGCTTCAGCAGCTAAATGAAAAACCCAGTTTAGGACTTAAAACCATCATTGAGGTCTCCGGTATTGACAAAGAAATTACAATAAACGATATTGTATTCCGGATCGGTCCCCGGATCAATGCTGCCGGACGGGTCGAATCGGGAAACAGAGCGGTTGACTTATTGGTATCCGATGAGCGGTTCTCTGCCAATGGTATCGCGTCTGATATCAATATTTTCAACGACCGCCGGAAAAAACTGGATCACGACATTACAGAAGAAGCCATCGCTCACATTACCCACTCTGAAATAGAACCTTCCCGGAAAACGACTGTTCTTTTCAACCCCAAATGGCATAAAGGCGTCATCGGAATTGTAGCTTCCCGTTTGACCGAGTCCTTTTACCGTCCTACTATTGTGCTGACCGAATCCAATGGTATGGCGACCGGTTCAGCCCGCTCCGTTGAAGGATTCGACCTCTATTATGCCATTTCTCAATGCAGTGAACTACTGGAAAATTACGGGGGCCATAAATATGCTGCGGGCCTGACCCTGAAAATTGAAAATATAGAACCTTTCAAAAAGAAGTTTGAGCAAATAGTACAGGAAACGATCAATGAAGATATGTTAACGCCTCAAATTAATATTGATGCGAAAATCAAACTCTCCGATATTACCCCTGAACTCTACAATATGCTTCAGAAATTCGCTCCTTTCGGACCGAATAATACCATCCCGGTTTTTATGACCGAAAATGTAACCAATTTTATTGGTACCCGCAGGGTCGGAAGAAACAATGAACATTTAAAACTCGTTGTAGTGGATGATACCCGTATCTGCAACGACCGCAGCGGTATTGGTTTCGGAATGGGATATTTATACGAAGAAGTAAATTCCGGTCAATATTTTAACATTTGTTATTCACTTCAGGAAAACGAATTTATGGGAAAAGTCGATATACAGATGATGCTGAAAGACATTAAATTCCATAATCCGGAAAAAACAGAAGAATCCTGACCCTAAAGAGAGATATGCAAAGTTTATCTTCGAAATTGTTAGAAAAAGCAGTAGAACAGTTTGCTTTATTACCGGGAGTAGGCAGAAAAACGGCCCTGAAATATGTACTTTTTATGCTGAAAAAAAAGCCCGAAGAAGTTCACACTTTCCTTCAGAGCCTGGAGGATTTGAAAACGAACCTCCGGGAATGTCCGCAATGTCACAATATTTCCGACAACAATCTCTGTGAAATATGCAGCGATTCCAAACGGGACAACTCTTTAATCTGTGTAGTGGAAAGCATCAAAGATATTATGGCCATAGAAGCCACCTCCCAATACTACGGTCTCTATCATGTATTGGGCGGCATTATATCCCCTATGGAAGGTATAGGCCCGGCAGATCTGCATATCAACAGCTTACTTGAAAGAGCCGGCAAACCGGAAGTAAAAGAAATAATCTTTGCCCTCAGTGCTACGATAGAGGGGGATACTACCGGTTATTACATTTATAAAAAACTCAAAAACAAAGAAGCTCTTTCTATTACAACGATCGCCAAAGGTATATCTGTCGGTAACGACCTGGAATATACCGACGAACTGACGCTTGGACGGTCGATCCTCCACCGGGTATCTTTTACAGGCAACTGATTCAGACTTGAATACCTGTCAGGACGAAGCTGAACACAGCAAATACATTCCTTATAACAAAGTAAAAGCAAAAGGCATCAAATCGCTGGCCTTCAGGCAGATTGATTCCTGTTTACCGACCAGTATGACATCGAAATCCCCATGACGCCTGATCATTTCCATCATTACCTGCCTGCATGCCCCGCAAGGAGGGACAAACTCTCCTGTCTGTTGTCCTCCGCTGGCTCCTGCTACAGCCAAAGCCTTTATCCCTATACCCGGATAACGGGCCCCGGCATAATACAATACAGTCCTTTCTGCACACATTCCGCTGGGATAAGCAGCGTTTTCCTGATTCGTTCCGGTCAATATCTCCCCATTTTCCAACAAGACAGCAGCTCCCACTGAAAAACCAGAATAAATACTATAGGCATCGGGTAAAACCTCTACCGCCATTCGACACAACAATTCATATTCTGAAGGATAAGAATTTTTATAAACAGTATAATCAATCTTAACTTCTCTTTTATCCATTGCTTATTTTTATTACTTTTACGTCGTCGTACAGGATTTGTAAAGTTCGTAAAAGTTTATTAAAAGCAGAATATAAAAAGAACTTTTTTTATTATTTTCTGATCCTTTTGCATTACGGGAATATGAAGAAGCTTACTAAAATATTTTTAATCTTATTGTTAAGCAGTTTAAGCCTAACTGTTTTTAGCCAGTCCAGAAAAGAATTTATCCGAAAATATAAACACATTGCCATTAAAGAAATGGAAAGAACCGGTATTCCTGCCAGTATAAAACTGGCTCAGGGTATTCTGGAGTCCGGCTGCGGACAATCGGATCTTTCCGTCAATGCGAACAATTATTTCGGAATAAAATGCCACGAATGGGTAGGTCCGACCTTCCACATGGACGACGATTCAGCCGACGAATGTTTCCGAAAATATAAAAATCCGGAACAATCCTGGATTGATCACAGTGAATTTTTAGTCAACCGCCCCCGTTATGCCGGCCTTTTTAAAATTCCGTCCACCAATTACAGAGCCTGGGCAAAAGGATTAAAAGCAGCCGGATACGCGACAAATCCCCAGTATGCGGATATGCTTATCAAAATTATCGAAGAAGAAGAACTTTATAAATACGATCATCCTGTAGAACGTCCGCTCACTCAACCGGAAACCGTAACTGCTTCCGGGAAAAAGCCCCCGCTTTCTCCCTCTGCAACGAAACCCACATCCGTCAATTACCGGAAACGGGAAGAAATGCGGAATGGCCTCATTTGTATTGAAATCCGGGAAGGGGATTCTTTCGAAAATATTGCAACGTATTACGGTATAAAACTCCGGAAGCTATTGCAGTACAACGATAAAAAAGACCCGTCCCTGACGATCGGACAATATGTATATTTAAAAAAGAAAAAAAATAAAGCAGCCAAAGGATATGAATTTCACCGTGTAAAAACAGAAGATACTTTATATTTGATATCCCAGATGTACGGAGTAAAACTTAAAAGTCTGGTTAAATTCAATTATATGGACAGCAATGTCCCCCTTATTGAAGGAGAAAAGATTTACCTGAGAAGCAAAGCTGGAATTTAATATTTTGGATACGTACTAACAGTAAAAAATGGGAAATAGAACAAATACATTTCTGTCATTCAATACGCCTTTCGGGCTCCTTATGGGAGGATCTTTTATTATAGCTTCCTATATGTACTTCCGGTATAACGGGAATATTTATGCTAATCCGGCTCTGGACAGGACACTCACTTTCCTGTACATCATCGGACTTTTTATTCAGATCCGCAGATACCGGGAAAGCCCTGAATTACAAGGGTACATTTCCTATGGAAAAGCTTTAAAAACAGGCAGTTTTTTATCTGTGGCCACTGCTTTTGTATACGCGGTTTATACTTTTTTTATTTACTCTGCTCATCCGGAAACCCTGAAGAATTACTTATCTACCGTAGAAACGGTATTTAAAGAACTTTATCCGAATTCTCCTTTGGCGGACAATATGACGCAAATGCTGAATGCTTTTACAACACCTGTTTCCATGGGATTTTCCGAATTTATATCCAAAACATTGATGGGAATCATTTATACATTGATTATAGCTGCTTTTTTGAAAAAAAGAAACCCGGCAGAAAGTTAGTTTTTCGACGTTCAAACAGTAATTTAAACTTGTAAATCGAATCTCTATGAATATTTCCATAATTATCCCGCTCTATAACGAAGAAGAATCCCTGGCCGAACTGACAGCATGGATTGAAAAGGTAATGAAAGAAAATCAATTTAGCTACGAGATTATTATGGTAGACGACGGAAGTACGGATCACTCCTGGAAATGTGTAGAAAATTTATCCGCCCGTAATTCTGCTATACGCGGCATAAAATTCAGACGCAATTATGGAAAATCAGCAGCTTTACACTGTGGCTTTCAGGTAGCGCAAGGAGAGGTTGTCATCACTATGGATGCCGATATGCAAGATAGCCCGGACGAAATACCCGCTCTTTTTCAAATGATAGAAAAAGAGGATTACGATATGGTATCGGGATGGAAAAAGAAGAGATACGACCCGCTCTCCAAAACAATCCCGACCAAAATATACAATGCTACAGCCCGCAAATTCTCCGGACTGAAATTACATGACTTTAATTGCGGACTTAAAGCTTATAAAAACAAAGTCGTGAAAAGTATAGAAGTATACGGAGAAATGCACCGGTATATACCGATTTTAGCCAAACAGGCCGGATTTACCAAAATCGGAGAAAAAGTAGTACAGCACCGGGCCCGCAAATATGGTAAAACAAAATTCGGAGGTCTGAACCGCTTTATTAACGGTTTTCTGGATTTATTATCCATTTCTTTTATTACCCGGTTTGCCAAAAAACCCATGCATCTTTTCGGAGCTTTAGGTACTTTTTTATTTCTGATCGGCTTTTGTTCTATCGCCTGGATCGGAATAGAAAAATACATGTATCTCGTCAAAGGCATCCGTGCTTCTCTGATTACAGACAGTCCTTATTTTTACATAGCTTTAACCTGTATGATACTCGGCACTCAATTATTTTTGGCCGGGTTTGTAGCTGAGCTGGTTTCCCGGTCTGCAGTCGACCGGAATGTATACCAAATTGACAAAGAAATCTGAATGGAAGGGGTAAATGTTTAAATGTTCAAACGTTTAAGCGCTTAAACGTTCAAACAATCCTATGCTTTTTTATCCGTATGTACGGTCCAGATGGTCTCTGCGGTACAATGCACCCGTTCACCGGATAGATCTTTTACCTGGTGGTAAACAATTACGCGATCCCCTTCGGAGAATAGGTGGTAATAGGAATTTATAAGACTATCCGGCATAATTTCGTGTTCATACACGATTTCTACTTCCGTCAATATATGATTTTTAAGAAAATCAAAAGGCAAGGAATTCGTAATCCATCTCATATAGGAAGCTTGGGTCACATGCCCGTTAAAATCGATATTATCAAAAGTTGCTGTAAACTGACGGTATTCCTGAAAATCCGTTCCCTTCTCCTTTTCATTCATCAAATGTGTAAGAGGCAGTTTTTCAATCTGATGGGAAGTACTCATTTCCACAACCTTTGCTGATTGACGTATGGGTCGTCTCCTGTTTAAATCGACAGTCATCCACTCGGAAGTGGCCCTGACAATTTCTTCTCCGTTTTCCCTCAACATCCGGTAATCTCTCAAAGCAAATAAACGGTCGATTCCCGAAGGCCAGGTTTCCAGCACCACTTCCTCATCGTGATGAGGCATTTTGTGAATTTCTATATGCAGGCGATGCAACATCCAGGTTAAACCCGCTTTATTCAGGGTATCTACATCTACTCCCAGAAGCTTGGTTTGGCCTTCGGCTACATCATTAAATAAATCACATAATGTCTTAATAAACAACCGTCCCTTATAATTAGTATAATGGTTATATATCTTAATTTTTTCCGAATATTTGGTAATTACCATCTTTCCTTATTTTCAGGTAAAAATAAGGATATTTCAGCAGACTTCCATCTTCCGAAGTAAAAAGTTAAATTCCTGCGGCTGAATTTTTCTCTTCCTTCTGCCCTTTAAAATAAACCGGCAAGTTTCCCTCTTTCCGGAGTCCTTCTTTCCTAAAAGAAATTAAGATAATGTAACAAATAGAAGGGATATTTCCGTACAAACAGTAAAAACCGTTATAAATGCAAAATATCTATATCTTGGTATTGTTGTATCTGTTAGCTGCCTGTACAAAAGAAAAAAGTAGTGAATCCTTTTCTTCTCCCCGGCCGGTAAAAGTCGTAAAAGTCGGTTCACTCAGCACCATAGACAGGACCTATACAGGTACGGTAGAAGCGGAAGAATTCAGTATTCTCGCGTTCAAAGTTGCCGGAACACTCACCTCCCTTCAGGTAGAAGAAGGTCAGATTATACCGAAAAACGATCTCATTGCCCGTATCGACCCGATAGACTACCAACTTAACTATCAAACGGCAGCATCCAATTACGAAACGGCAAAATCCATATACGAACGTACCGATCGCCTCTTACAGCAGAATGCAACAGCTGTTCAGAATCTGGAGATTGCACAGGCCGATTATATCCGGGCAACTTCCGCCCTCAATATTGCCAAACGTACTTTGGGATATACCCGGCTTCTGGCGCCTTTCAAAGGACTGATTGAAAAAAAATATGTGGAAAACTTTCAGGAAGTACAAATAGGAGAACCCATTGTCCGGCTAGTAAATCCCGATAAACTCAACATCCGGTTTATTTTACCGGAAACCGCCATTTCACTTATGCAAATTCCGAAAACCATTTACGTACAATTTGATACTTATCCGGAACATTGGTTCCGGGCTGAAATCAAGGAATATATTTATTCTTCAGATGGTTCCGGTATACCTGTAACACTGAGAATTAATGATCCGGACTTCGACCCTTTCCGGAAAGAAGTTTATCCCGGTTTTTCTGCAAAAGTTCTGCTCAAAATAGAAAATACAATCTCCGATAATTTTATCATCCCTGCGAGTGCTTTACTTTTCGAAAATAACCGGTATTACATCTGGTTAGTCAATCCGGAACAGATGACTGTGCAACGTCATCCCGTAAAAGTTTTGTTTTTCGAAGATAAAGCGCTGATCAAAAAAGGACTTTACCAAAATGATATCATCGTCACCGCAGGTGTATCCGACTTAAAAGACGGACAGAAAGTGAGTATACAAAATTCAAATACGAATCAATAAAACCGGAATTATGAGTTTTTTAAAGGAATTTAAAGCTTTTGCCATGAAAGGCAATGTGGTCGATATGGCCGTCGGCATTATCATCGGCGGAGCTTTCGGCAAAATCGTATCGTCTCTGGTAAGCGACATCATCATGCCACCTATCGGGCTCTTAATCGGAGGGGTAAACTTCAAAAACCTCGTCATACACCTGAAACCCGCAGAAGTAGATCCTACAGGAAAAGTTATTGAAGCAGTCAATATCAATTACGGAAATTTCATTCAAACCAGTCTGGATTTCCTCATTATAGCATTCTCTATTTTTCTGGTCATTAAAGGAATGAACAGCCTCCGTAAAAAACAAGTTCCTCCTCCCCCTCCTGCTCCTCCGGCTCCAACGAAAGAAGAAACTCTGCTTACAGAAATCCGGGATATTTTAAAAGAGAAAAAAAATCAATAACCTTCTTATTTTTTCCGGGGAAAACAAAAACAAATACCTCCTGCCGCAAAAATTAACGCCTCCCGGTTAAACGGAATGCAGATTGCTGAGTATGTATCAGCTGCTACAATTCATTTATCCGGGAAGCGCCGGTGACAGGCAGTCAACTGTACCTCCTTTCCGATCCTGAAAGGCTACGGACAGATGTGTTTAATTATCTCTCCTGCAATATTATTTCTATCACATAATCGACATCGGTAGGGATCTTCCCTAATTTTAAAGTTACTCCCTCCTTGTCCTGACGGAAACCGACAGGGTTTCCATTTTGATAAACACTGGCCTTCTTTACTTTTACGCCTTTCAAAGGAAGATATAGAACTGTATCCTGTACATCCAGCAGATGTACATACAGAACATTCCCTTTCTGGGTCGTCACTCCCCAATGATGCGGAGCAATAATTCCGGCCCGGGTCCCGTATATTGTATTCCCGTATATCTTCAGCCATTCCCCCATCTCCTGCAAGCGTTTCACAGATTCTTCGGGGATTTCCCCATTCGGACGGGGCCCTACATTCAGCAAAAGATTACTGTTATTCCCGGCCGCTTTCACCAGGTAACGAATTAGATCTTCTGTGGATTTAAAGTTGTGGTCCTGTAGATTATATCCCCAGGTCCTGTTCATGGTCTCACAAGTTTCCAAAGGTAAAGTTCCGATTTCAGATTCTCCGGAATAGCCGGCAGTATTCTGTCCAGGCAAATCGCGTTCGAACATTTGAAAATCTTCTCCCGCCTTCGGCGCCTGATGATGATTATTCCCGATCAGACAGGCCGGTTGCAAACGGTGAATCAATGCGTACTGTTCTTCTAACCGCCAGGGAGCATCTTTTTTATCCCACCAACCGTCAAACCATATTCCGCCGACAGTTCCGTAATTCGTCAGCAATTCCGTCAGCTGGGCATCTGTAAATTTCAGATAATTTTCCCAATTTCCTTCCGCTTTCCTTCCGGTTTTATGTCCGGTCCGTCCTAAAGGGAAATAGTCGGGATGATGCCAGTCCAAATGGGAATAATAAAAAAACAATTTTATTCCGGCTTTTTTGCAAGCCTCTGCCAACTCTTTTATCACATCGCGTCCGAAAGGTGTGGCATCAACAATATTATAGTCCGACTGCCGGGTGGCAAACATCGAAAAACCGTCGTGATGCCGGGAAGTAATGCAAATGTATTTCATGCCCGCCTTTTGAGCAACCGCTACCCATTCTTCGGCGTTGAACTTAGAAGGATAAAAACCGGCCGCCAATTTTTGGTATTCTTTCTCATTCAGACCTTTCTGTTCCAATACCCACTCTCCGCTTCCCAGCATACTATAGATCCCCCAATGGATAAACATTCCGAAACGGGCATCCCGGAATTCCTCCCGGTTTTTCAGATTCTCGGCTGATGGAACATAAACCGCTGCCTCCTGTCCGTTTACCCCTATCCAGGTACACAGCAGATACAGCATAAATAAATAATATTTCATGGTATTTTTTATTTAAAAGTAAAAAATACCCGAAAAACACTTGTTCCTGATTTCTGCCAACCGATTTTTCCGCCTGATATTCTTACGGCTTCCGGTACCAGCCCCTTCCCACAAAGTATTTTTCGGATATTTCAAAAAACATTTTTTGAATCCCGTTTTATTCTTTCCTTAAAAATTCAGTTTATAACCTACAGAAAGCTGGAATACATGATTTTTATTAGACTTTCCAATAACATCCTTATCAAAAACATTTGTCAATCCGATATTATAACGGGCAGAGAACATTATCCCCATATCCAGTTCATAAGAAGCACCGACAGCCAGACTCAATCCCACAGTATTGAGATTATGCAATTTTACTTTAGTCGTTGCATCTCCGACTTTCAACACATCTTTTGCATTTAAAGCAAATTCCAATTGAGGCCCTACTTCTACATTTAATCTATCCCAGACATTTAAACGGGCTAAAACGGGTATATTCAAATAATTTACCCTTATCATTTCCTTTACTTTAGAACCCTCATAATCATATTTATCTCTTGCTCCTTGCCGGGAATACAACAATTCAATCTGCATCCCGACAAAGTCAGTAAATTTCACATTAGCAAAACCTCCGATATGAATGCTCGCCTTATTGTTCATATCAAAATAATTAGTGAGATTGGTTACGTTTAACCCCACTTTAGGACCAAAATTTAAATCAGACTGAGCTTTTACACTTCCGAAAAATGCCACAGCGACAACTAACAATAAAATTCTTTTCATATCACACTCTTTTTGGTTATTATTCTAGAACAAAGTTAAAAAATATTTCATAAAAATAACAAAAATCGTGCCGCGATAAGAGACTCAGCCTTTCCTCTTCACTATCCTTTTAATACCTGAAATAAAATAAGCTTAAATATACAGGTGTTTAAATGTTTAAAATGTGCAGGTATTTAAAAGTCAGAGCGGTTGAATGAGGAAAGATGGAATAATGGCACTTTGTGCCGGATGAAGGTTCGTCTGACAACTCACGGATTCACGAACCTTCGGTCCTGATTAAAAATAAGTAAAAACCTGAATTTTATCCTGCACTGAAATGTAAAACGGATTCCAAAGATAACATTTACCTATAGCTAAGAGCTTTTGGAACATTTAAACACTTATACACTCTATCCCCGCAGTCTGTAAGATAAAAAAAGAGACCGTCAAAAAATGAACGGTCTCTGATTTATAAAAAACAAAAGAATTACCAATTAAACTTATAACCCACTGAAAATTGGAATACATTGTTTTTATTGCTTTTTCCAAAAGTATCCTTGTCAAAAGCGTTGCTCAATCCCAGATTGTACCGGGCAGATACCAAAAACCGGTCGAACAGATCATAAGACAACCCCAAAACGAAGCTAGCTTCTATGGAGTTCAGATCATGCATCTTATCTTTTACAGTTGTTCCTGAATGTTTGTATTTAGATTTGGCATTCAAACCTATTCCCAACTGAGGACCTAAATCCACACTCAAACGATCCAATACATACAAACGGGCTAAAACAGGTATATTCAGATAATTCACCCGGTAATTTACTTTCTCTCTGATTCCGTCGATATCTACCTTGTCTCTCCACCCCTGGCGGGAATACAAAACTTCGACTTGTAAACCGATGAGATCGGTAAAACGGGCTTCTCCAAAAACGCCGACATTGATACTGGCTTTGCTGTTTCCGTGTGAATGAGATATATTACTCACATTTAAACCTACTTTAGGCCCGATCGTGTATTCTGTCTGAGCCTTTGCACTACCCAACAGGGCAATACCCGCAATGAATGCTAATAATAATTTTTTCATTTTAGTTCTAGTTTAGTTCGTTAATAATAAGACAAAGTTATGAAACATTCACGAAATATGGAGGGCATAAAAAACGGGTATCCGCTCAGATACCCGTATTTTATACTATAAAATGTTATGAAAACTTAATAAGTCAACTCAAACCAATGATCTTCATCCGTAGATACCGGAAGTGTACGAACTTTTAAAGTTCCTTTCTTCTGTTCCGGATCAAAATACCAACCCCTCTTTCCTGCTTTAAAGTCAGCGTCCGTGATATTTTTTAAAGCTGTACCGTTCAAAGAAACTTGCAAAGGGGGTTCTCCCGCATGTACGTTCAGTTCATAAGCCCTTTCTTTTAGCCGGCCTTTGTAGTCTCCGCGGGCTTTTCCGATATGTACGGTAATAGTCCCTTTTTTATCTTTAGGTGCAGACATGGAAATAAGGGTTTTGGCAAACTCTCCTTTCCGGTAATCCCTGCTTAACCCATCGTCTTCATACATGTCAAAAGCGCTATCCCCATAAGGATATAAATCCAAAGTCAATACATCCGCAGGTTTTTCCCATACATAATTCATCTGAGGATACATCGGAATAATCGCTCCCTGACGGATAAATACCGGGCAGATATCCAGAGCAGCCTTATACTTTTTCATCCATTTTCCACCTTCATACTTTTCGCCGGTCCAGTAATCATACCAAGTACCTTGAGGGAAATAAATATCTTCCCGTTCACAAGTTCCCCTCCAATCCCCCCTTTTATACACCGGAGCCACTAACATCCATTCCCCGCTCATAAACTGATATTGAGTAAGTGTATCATAAGTCACTTCGTCTTCCGGGAATTCCAATACCATAGCCCTGACCATAGGGACACCGCTTGTATGGGCTTCGTGGCAATATGTATAGGCATAAGGCATCAAGCGCATTTTTAACCTCAGATACTCCCGGTTAATCTCCTCATAAGGATGTCCGTAAAGCCAGGGTTGCTTATCTACAGGAGCCCATCCGCTCATAGTCATAATAATCGGAGTAAATACTTTCCATTGCAGATCCCGGGTATATGTAAAGGCAGAACCTCCGAATATTCCGTCTACATCACTGGTCGCAGCATTATAGGCTGATAATCCCGCTCCGGTTATTGTCGGAATATGATAGCGGATATAATCAAAATTGCCTGACTGGTCCCCACTCCATACGGTAGAATAACGCTGGGTACCTGCCCATCCACATACCGACCACACAAACCCCCGTTCATCAGAATTCTGCTCTATTCCCTCATAAGCTGCCTTGGTCCCATTTAAAGCAAATTCATAACCCGGTCCGACCCAAGCTACATCTAACTTACAAATACGGGTTCCACATTTTCCAACTTCATAAGCGATCTTATCCACTCCGTTCTCCGTCCACAAGCCGGTATAAAAACCCCGTTTCTTCAATTCCTGCACTACAGAGTCCAGCTTCACATAACCACATCCGTAACCGTCATTGGGTAATATCCATCCCCTTGGCATGTCATGTTCAATATATTTTTCTGCAACCTGTTGTATTACGTCCGGTGTCTGTTGCTTCCAGCCCACCCGTTGTTCCGGTTTATTGTAGCAATCGGCATCTCCCATTGTCAACATCCAGAGAGCAGGCATAAAAGGCTTACCGGTAATATCCGTATAATCATTCAGGATATTTTTCAGAGTCGGTCCATAAAAATAAAAAGCATCAAACCGGTTCTCATCGTGAGAAAGAATACTTGAATACTCTACTTTCATCCCGTCTTCTGCTGCCAGCTGCTCCATCCCGCTAAAGCAATATTTTCCCGGAGCAAAGGTGTTACGGAACACTCCATATCCGTTTGAAGACATATAAAACGGCACCGGATTAGAAACCTGGCCTTCATGCCAACCCGTTATCGATATATCCAAATCTTTTCCTCCATGAGAAAAACGTCCTTGCTGCATTCCTCCTCCATAAAAATGCTCCTTCCCTCCCCTCCTCAATGTCTGAGAAGTCTTTGCCCCGAAAGAAAGAGGCTCTCTCTCTTCAAATATCATTTTTTTATCCCCTTTATCATAAAGGGCAAACCGCAAAGGTTTTTTGTAAACCCGAACGACACAAGCCGGAGTAGTAAAACGGTAATAACGGCTATTTTCACTGACAGAAACGGAAGGATTTTTTATTCCGTAATCCACAACTATTGCATCCCCCGCCGGATTCGTATACTCCCCATCCTGAGCCAGCCATATCCGGAAAATATCGTTCCGGTAGAATATCAGTTTTACTTTCGAATATCCGGAAGCAAATTCAAACTCAGATTTATTCAATTTTTTAAATCCCGTTACTTCCCCAAGGCTCATTTTAGCAGCATACAAACGCACATTCAGCATATCATTGCCCTTCTTCTCATCTTTCCCGTATTTTGTTTCAAACTGAATTTTATGAGAGCCTTGCCGTGACAAATCTACCGGAGGGAAAACGACCATCCGCTCCTCCTGTTTTTCCATAGGTTTCCCCTGTGCATCCACCACCGCTTTTAATTGACGTCCATCCCCTAGACCGGCCCAAACCTCAAAATTCTCCCGAACCGGTAAAGCTCCTACATTCTTAATTTTAATTTTCAAGGTATCGTGAGCCGTAAATTCATTTCCCTCCGGCCGGTGGGATTCCAAACCGATAACAGCCACATCATTGGCATAAGGCTCCGACAATTCGATATCATCTACCATCCAATACCAGGAAAACATTCCTTTCCAGAAAAAACGAAGGTATACGGCAGGCTGATTGGCTGCGATCTCCGATATATCAATCTCCTCCTGAATCGGTTCATGCATATTCGTCGCTGCCGGACGATCCTTTAATACATCGTATTCTTTCCAGGTCTTCCCGTCCTTACTCACTCCTACCCATAATCCTTTATTCTTAGCGGTAAACCAATTGTTCCAACGGAAAGCGTGCTGAAACTTCAATACAACATCGTCCTTTCCTTCACAGTTAATCGCCGGAGTCTGAAAATAGCCGGAAGGATATTCTTTCCGTTGGTTCCACTTTGTCACTTCTTCCCCTGTAAATACTCCTGCCCGGTATTGCATATGATATCCCCGGCTTCCGGAAGCAATCGGAGGGGCCTGCTGGTTAAACTGAAAAGAACCCGGATAAGGCTGATCTGTGATTAACCACTCGTAAGTATGCCCTTCCGCTCCTGTCGAATCCACAATTATCCACCCTTCAGGCAACTTTCCCGAAGAAAAATCCTCTTTCCAAAAACTCTTTTGCTGGGCACTGAGCCACGTACTCATCCCGATAAAAAACACTAATAATAAAAACTTTATCATGCGCTGAATTTTAGAAAATTATAATGATGAAATTTATTCCTTTTTCAGGGTAAACTTACTTATTTTTCTTCACATTCTCGAACAAAATATGAACTTTATAAAAAATTTTACAATAAAAAGTAAAAAAGATTCCTTATTTTTTGCACTCCTGAAATAAAATATCCGGAATAATCTGTCGGAAAGAAATGGTATGCCAGGGAGGTAGGTTAACGCTCGTAATCAGCAAAGCATTAATCCACTTCCGTCAGGAAACATTCATTCCAAACAGACTATCCCGGATTCTCCTTTCTTACTTTATATCACTGATCTTACAAATTTCCATAAAAGAGGCACCCCTCACATACCCGAAACTACCGCCAATCACCAGAATATAATCGTCTTCCTGATATCCGGCTTTTAACAATACATCGGGTATAGCCTGAATAAATTCATCCCGGGAGGTAGGTTTAGCAGTATAGTAAGGACGTATTCCGAAAGAAAGGGCCAGTTCCCGCATCACTTTAGGATTATAACAACGGGCATACACGGGCAGTTCTCCCCGGAAAGCAGATAAATAACGGGCTGTACGTCCGCTCAAGGTATCTACAAAAATCGCTTTTATTGGTAACATTGTCGTCGTCTTCACAGCTACACGCGCAAGTGCTGCTGTCACTTCATTATTGATCCGGACCAGACTTCTTCCGGAATCGGGGGGAGTTGTCGATTCGTTGGCTTCTGCTACTTTTGTCATCACTTCCACCGCTTCCAAGGGATAATTTCCGTAGGCGGTCTCACCGCTCAACATAATAGCGTCTGTACCCATAAAAATAGCATTTGCGATGTCGCTCACCTCTGCCCGCGTTGGACGGGGATGTTCAATCATCGTATGCAGCATTTGGGTAGCGATAATAACCGGTTTCTTGCTCTCAATGCATTTCGTTACAATACACCGCTGAATCTTTGGTATCTTTTCTGCATCTATCTCAATAGCTAAATCCCCCCGGGCCACCATTACCCCATATACATGATCCAGGATTTCATCGATATTATCTACACCTTCCTGGTTTTCAATTTTTGCAATAATTTTAATATCGCTGTTGTGCTGGTCCAGAATTTCCTGAATACCAATGACATCTTCTTTATTCCGGACAAAAGAATGAGCAATAAAATCGAGATGATTCTCGATAGCGAATTCGATAAATGCGCGGTCTTTTTCACTTAAAGACTGCAATTTCATCGAGGCTCCCGGGACATTGACACTTTTTTTGTCCTTGATAAAACCGGGATTCGTTGCTACTACCTCCAAACGATCCTCGTATTTGTCCTGAACGATAAATTCCATATCCCCGTCATCGACCAAAATCTTATCTCCGATTTTAATATCCTGAGCAAAATTCTCATAGGATACATGTACCAGTTTCTGATCCAGGGTTAACTCCTCTTTTCCGGTAATATAAATTACTTCTCCTTTTTCCACCTCTATAGGTACAGCCACCTGTTTTGTCCGCACCTCCGGCCCTTTGGTATCTATCAAAAGAGGTATTTTGTCCGATACTGCCCTGACATTCCGGATTACCTTCATGGCATCATCCAGCGTCTGATGAGCCGTATTCAAACGTACAACATCCATCCCTGCTTCATACAAATCCCGCAGAAAATCGATATCACATCTTTTATCTGAAATCGTAGCTACAATTTTTGTCCTTTTCATATATTTATCATTTTCTTTTGATACTTATCAGGAAATAAAAACTGACAAAACTTCGTATAACTCTATTTTACCTTAAACGTACTGCCTGCTGGCAGGTATAAGAAATCCGCATTTCTTTTATTTATCCGATTCATTTTTCTTCCGAAGCTGTAGAGCCTGCAAAGCTAATTCGTAGGAATGCAGTCCAAATCCGGCTATACTTCCCCAACAAACAGAGGATAAAAAAGAAGTATGCCGGAAACTTTCCCGTTTCGCCACATTGGAAATATGCACTTCTATCACTTTTGCCTTTACCGCCGCAACAGCATCTGCAATAGCTACTGAAGTATGAGTATATCCTCCGGCATTAAAAATAATGCCGTCGTATTCAAATCCCACTTCGTGAATCTTATCAATCAACGCTCCTTCACTGTTCGATTGGTAATAGGCAATTGTCTCCTCCGGATACTTTTTCTGAAGTTCTTTCAGATAGGTATCAAAAGACATTTTTCCATATACATCCGGTTCCCGTACCCCTAATAAATTCAAATTAGGGCCATTTAAAATCAATATTTTCATACGCATTCCTTTGCTCAAAGTTATTTTACAAATTTAGTTATTTTTCCCGTTTTAACTTTCAAAAAAATGATTTTATCATCTGACTTTTTATTTTAATAACAGGAGATATTTTTGTAAAATATATTCCCTTTCCTGGAATTTAATCCGGCTCTGGAATTACGGCATTTACTCATATATTTCATTATTTTCATTCAATTTTAATACACAAAAACCAGTATACTTCAATTTTGGATATAATTAACATATTATGAAAAGAAATATCTTGCATTTTATGCTATTATTATTTTACTTTGTAATGGTAATTTATAAAAACAATAACATAGAATATAAAAAAAATATCTATATTTACCGCTTGATTCTAACCAGTCTCTTTTAACAGAGAAGGTTAAGGTGTTTATATTATATACTTGGGTGTTAATTTAGTATGGATTAAAATAAAAAACAAAATGACTTGGGATAACGCTATTGAAAACTACAAGACTTTTCTTATTTTGGAAAAATCACTTTCCTCCAATTCGGTTGAAGCGTATTTAAATGATGTACGTAAATTGGCTAAATTTTGCGAAGAAGGGCATGAGGTTAAAGAAGTAGAACAAGTAACCTACGATATATTAAAAGGTTATTTGCTTTTTGTAAATGATTTGGGAGTAACAAACCGCACACAGGCCAGGAGTATTTCCAGTATCCGTTCTTTTTTCAAATTTTTAGTATATGATGGAATTTTAACCAGCAATCCTACCAAAATGTTGGAAGCTCCTAAAATCGGACGCAAGCTTCCGAGTATACTTACAGTAGAAGAAATTGATTCTATTTTGAATGCTGTTGAGATGTATAAACCGGAAGGTCAAAGAAATAAAGCTATTATTGAAACCTTATATTCTTGCGGATTAAGAGTATCTGAATTAATCGGTGTCAAAATTTCCAATATCAATTTCCGCATGGGAACGATTAAAATCGAAGGGAAAGGAAATAAAGAAAGAATGATTCCGTTAAGCAAAAATGCAAAACAGGAAATCAAATTATATATGAAAGGATACCGGGACTATTTGGATATCCAAAAAGGGTATGAAGATATTCTGTTCCTGAATAAACGCGGGACAGCATTATCCAGGGTAATGGTATTCAATATCATCAAACATCTTTCAGAAAGGGCCGGGATTAAAAAATCGGTATCTCCGCATACATTCCGGCATTCTTTTGCATCACACCTGGTAAACGGAGGAGCAGACCTGAGAGCTGTACAGGATATGTTAGGACATGAATCTATTCTGACAACTGAAATTTATACCCATCTGGATAATCACTACCTCCGGGATACAATTAATAAATACCATCCCCGGATTATGAAAGAAGAAATTTCAAAAGAAGAAGAAGAAAAAAATAAAAAGAAAAAATAATTCACAAAAGAGCGTTTAAAACGCTCTTTTTTTTATCTTCGCATACCTCAAATAAAAAAAGATGGAAAACAAAGACGATGTTCTGAAAAGGCTGAGCAGTGAAGATCCGGACTCCCGGAAAGAAGCCATTGAAATAATCAAAACAGAAGGAGATTTATCTATCATCCCTGCTGTACTGAATTTATTGTGTTCGGGACAGGATCATGCAATTACATCTGAAGTGATAAGCCTTTTGTCGGATATAAAGGATAATCATTTTAAAGATCTGTTGATTGAACGGATCAAAACGACTCCGGATGCTTTGCCTAAATCCCTTCTCTTACGTATTTGCTGGGAATCCGCCCTTGATTTTTCAGAATATGCCGAAATGTTTGCCGGAATGCTTCTTTCGGAAGATTTCATCGTTGCCCTGGAAGCTGCCACAATACTGGAAAATATGTTCCTTCCGGCACCGGAAACATGTGCATCTATCACACATCTGTTGAAAAATGCTCATACAGGAGAAGAGAAGCAATTTTTAATCGATAATGTTTTACACGCTTTAAGCAAAGCCTGAATCAATCCGTTCCTATTTCCAATAACTCCTGAATCTTTTTGACTTTTTCTGTTAAAGTTAAATCGGCCTCCAACCAATGTATAGAAAAACCCTCCCTCTCCATTTTCCGGAACCAAGTCATTTGCCGTTTGGCAAACTGATGAATAGCTATATTCAATTTTTCAACCATTTCGTCATAAGTATATTGTCCTGTTAGATATAAAGTAATGTATTTATATTCTAACCCGTAATAGATCAAATCTTCAGGAGATATACCCCTATCCAGCAATTTTTCCACCTCTTTTACCATACCACCGGACAATCTTTCGTGTAAGCGCCGGGTAATCTTTTCACGCCGGACTTCCCGGCTCACATCAACGCCCACAATCAAGGGCCTGATTTCAGGATAAGTTTCTTCCGTCTGTGGGTGAGTCTGATAATATTCTTCTATTTCTATAGCTCTCAACGCCCGCTTTACAGTATCTATATCCGTAGTATTATGCAACTTTTTATAATTCGACAAAATCGCTGTTAATTCTGTCAGACTTTTATCCTCTAATTTCTTCCTCAATTCTTCATTCACCGGTACAGCCAAAAGCCTATAGGCTTTTAATACAGCTTCTACATATAAACCGCTTCCCCCGCATAATACCGGGAAAACCTGTCTTTTTTCCAAAGCATTCCAGATTTTTATAAAATCTTTCTGATATTCAAATAGGTTATATTTTGATCCCGCGTCTACAATGTCAATCAAATGGTAAGGAATCTGCCGCCCTTCAAAACAATATTCCTGCAGGTCTTTTCCCGTTCCCAAATCCATCCCCCTGTATACCTGGCGGGAATCCGCACTGATAATCTCTCCGCCCAATTGAGCAGCCATCCGTACAGCTAAAGTTGTTTTACCACTGGCGGTAGGTCCTATTATACACAAAAGGTTAAACATTTTTTCTTTCTTTTCGTACCACATAACGATTTATTTATAGGTGTCTTTTTATCTACAAAATAAATCAAAATATCTCTAAACCCTCATTTAGATACCGGAAAACAAAAATAATCAATAATCACTTTTATCCACCTAAAACATTTATATTTGCAAAATAGGAAATTTTTCTGATCCCTATACAGGGAGCCCGGTACAAGTCCCCGACAAAAGGACCAAAAATAAAACTGAAATATAAACGACCTAAATACAACACTTTATGATAAACGATGAAAACATCCTGATCCGGGCCCTTGAACCCGAAGATTTAGAATATCTCTACAAATGGGAAAACAATATGGATCTTTGGGATGTAAGTGATACCCTTACACCCTTTTCACATTTTGCTTTGAAAAAATACATCGAAAATGCTCACCGGGATATATACGAAACGAAACAGTTACGTCTGATGATTGCCAGCAGAGAAGATAATAAACCCTTGGGGTTAATTGATATCTACGACTTTGACCCTTATCATCAGCGGGCGGGACTGGGAATTATGATTCACAACACCGAAAACCGCCGTCAGGGATATGCCCAAAGTGCCATTAAACTCGTACTGGATTATTGTTTCGAAACATTGGGCCTTCACCAAGTATATAGCAGTGTACCAAGCTGTAATATTGCCAGTCTGAAACTTTTCGAAAGCCTTGGATTTACACAAACCGGTTACCGGAAAGAATGGTTAAAAAGAGGCAGGGAATGGGAAGATGTCATCTATTTTCAATTATTAGCTTCCGACTGGGACCAAGAGGAAGCTTAAAGGACAAAGCAAACGAAAATTTAACGGGTTATTCTGATAAATAACCGATTAAAATTAATTCTATAGTTCAGTATCGTAATCGCCTTTGTAAAAGAAATACGAAAATAATAACTCAGTCGAGGAAACCGTGGGACCTGTGTTCAGGAGATTGATCCGGTATTCTTTCCGGATGCCGGTGCCTGGTCCGGTGTTCTTTCTCGTACCTTTCATATTGACGGTATTGTTCTTCCGTCAGTATTTTCTTTAATTGCTCCGTCATTTCCTCCCGGTGTTTACGTACAATTTCCCGCATATTTTTCCGTTCTCCTTTTTTTTCTTCCAGTATTTTTTTCCGTTTTTGCTGAGAAGTAATCAGCCAAGCTTTCACTTCTTTCTGTTGCTGAACGGTTAATTTTAATTCTTCATTCATCCGTTCCAACATCTTATCCGCTTGCTGTTCCAGAGAAAAATGTTCGTCTGCAGCAGAACGGCTGGAATTAGAGTGACAAGCCGCCATTGCGAAACAAATAATAAAAAACAGTACTCCTTTTTTCATATCTTTTATATTTAATAATAATTCCGGAGTTAACCAACCGATCCCCATCAATGATCTCTTTCCGGAGCATAACCGACTTTATTGAAAACGGTTACAAAATCCGCAAATAAGCCGGAAGACTTACTGCTATTTTTAAGACAAAAAAAACAGACAGAAGTTTATTGTTATTATAAAATCAGGAGTTAACAGATCCACACAGTCGGCATACAGAAAACAAAAGGGAATAAATAACCCGGTTTACTTTTTCAGCATTCAGAAATAGGGGAAGGTCCGGACAAACCAGCACCTTTTCCTGACACTCAATAAATAAACCGGGATAAAATAAAACGTTTACCGGAAAGCTCTATTAATTTCTGTCACGGTGTCTCATATGATTTCCATGCCTTTTCGAACCCTCTCCCTTATAATTTTTACACTGTTGTTGCATGGTCAGATACTGTTTATATTGTTCAGGAGTCAATACTTTCTGGACTGCTGCCTGCATATCTTCATGATTTTTTCTCAGGGCTTCCCGGGTCGCCTCTCTATCCCCTTTACCATTTTGACGGATAGAATGCATTTTCGTAAAGGAAACTTCAAAAACACTTCTCAGTTCCTGTTGTTGCTGTGCTGTCAGGTTCATGTTTTCCTGCATCTTTTCAATCATCCAATTTGCTCTCTCCGGTGCAGACATCCTTCTGTCATGCTTCTGTGCCTGCACTGTCATCCAGGAAAACGCAAAAAAGATACAACTTAAAAATACAATTTTTTTCATTTTAGTCTGGTTTAGTCTGTTTATACTTCAAATCTTTCACTCTCCTCTATTATCCGGATTTTATTCCAGTTTTACCTGAAACAGACCGAAAATAAGATTTAAAAACTTTTTTAGTAACGTTCGTATTCATGGAAAAGTTCGGTAAATCAGTAAATTTAATGATTTGTTCGAAAGTTTAAACGTTCGGACAGGAAATGTGAAAATGTACAAATGTTTAACGGTACAAACATTTTCACTTTCAATAAATTCAAAACTTAAAACAGATTTACGTTTAGCGTTATGTAAAAAAATAGCTATCTTTGTCGTCCAAAAAGGTAAAAATATGAATCACAAAGCAGGATTTGTCAATATCATCGGAAATCCGAATGTCGGAAAGTCAACTTTAATGAATCGGTTAGTAGGGGAAAAACTTTCCATTATTACTTCCAAATCCCAGACAACCCGTCACCGGATCAAAGGTATTGTAAATGATGAAAATTTCCAGATTGTATTTTCGGATACGCCAGGGGTCGTAAAGCCCAGTTACAAAATGCAGGAATGCATGCTGGAATTTTCAAAGTCGGCTTTAACGGATGCGGATATCATCCTCTATGTCACAGATGTAGTGGAAGATATGCTAAAAAATAGCGACTTTATTGAACAGGTTAAACAAACGAATATTCCGATTTTACTTGTTATCAATAAAATCGATCTGACGACTCAGGAAAAACTGGAAGAGCTTTTCGATAAATGGAAATCCTTGCTTCCACAAGCGGAAATTTTTCCGGTTTCAGCCACTGAAAATTTCAACATAGATCATCTTTACGAAAGAATTATTGAACTACTGCCGGAAGGAGAACCCTTTTTTCCGAAAGATGAATTGACGGATTTACCGGCCCGGTTTTTTGTCAATGAAATTATCCGGGAAAAAATATTATTGAATTACGAAAGGGAAATTCCTTATTCAGTTGAAGTAGCTGTAGAAGAATTCAAAGAAGAAGCCAAACGGATTCATATTATGGCTGTTATTTATGTAGAACGCGACTCTCAAAAAGGAATTATCATCGGGCATCAGGGAAGCGCCTTGAAAAAAGTCGGAACGGAAGCCCGTCTTGACATTGAAAAATTCTTCGGGAAAAGCGTTTTCTTAAACCTTTATGTCAAAGTTCAAAAAGACTGGCGTAACAAAGACAAAGATTTGAAAAATTTCGGATATGTACAATAAAGCGATTTCCTTCCGGAAAAATAAGGAAATCAAGTAGCTTTTCAGATTTTAAAATGATAATTCATGAGTAATATAGTAGCAATAGTAGGACGCCCGAATGTCGGGAAATCCACACTCTTCAATCGTCTGATCGGCAGTCGTAAAGCTATCGTTAACGAAGAAAGCGGAGTGACCAGGGACCGGAATTACGGAAAGTCCGAATGGAACGGGAAAGAATTTTCTGTTATCGATACGGGCGGATATGTATCCAACAGCGACGACATATTTGAAGAAGAAATCAACAAGCAAGTGTTGCTGGCAATAGAGGAAGCGGATGTAATCCTGTTTATGGTAGATACAGAAATCGGACTGACCGATCTGGACCAGAATTTCGCAAAATTACTCCGGAATATCGACAAGCCGATTTATTTGGTTGCCAATAAAGTAGATACCAGCGAACGGATTTACGAAGCAAGCGAATTCTACCGCTTAGGTATCCCTGGTGATTTGTTTTGTATCTCTTCTGTCAACGGATTCGGGACAGGAGAATTGCTGGACAAAATTACTTCTCATTTCCAGAAAGACACCATTGAAAATACCGACCATCTGCCCCGTATTACTATAGTGGGACGCCCGAATGTCGGAAAATCTTCTACGATCAATGCCCTGATAGAAGAAGACCGGAATATCGTGACGGAAATTGCCGGAACTACCCGGGATTCCCTGTATACCCGTTATAACCGTTTCGGACACGATTTTTTACTGGTAGATACAGCCGGCCTCCGCAAGAAAACGAAAGTCAACGAAGATGTGGAATTCTATTCTGTCATGCGTTCTATCCGGGCGATAGAAGATTCAGACGTATGTATGCTTTTAATCGATGCGACCCGCGGCATGGAAGCTCAGGACCTGAATATTTTTCACCTGATTGAACGTAACCGGAAAGGGATAGTAATCCTGGTCAACAAATGGGATTTAATTGAAAAAGACAATAAAACAACCCTCCTCTTTGAAAAAGAAATCAGAGAAAAAATCGCTCCCTTCCGGGATGTCGACATTATTTTCACCTCTGCCCTTACGAAACAAAGGTTATTAAAAGCGCTGGAAGCAACCTTGAAAGTATACGAAAACCGTACCCAGAAACTGAAAACCTCGGAACTCAACCGGGTAATGCTGGAAGCTATTGAAAACTATCCGCCTCCTATGGTCAAAGGGAAGTCTGTAAAAATCAAATATGTGACACAGCTTCCCACTCACGCTCCTTCGTTTGCTTTTTATTGTAATCTTCCGCAATACGTCAAAGAAACTTATAAACGTTTTCTGGAAAACAAAATCCGGGAAAACTGGGATTTTACAGGAGTACCCATACAAATTTTTATGCGTAAAAAATAGAAAGAAGAGAAAAAGGACCGGAGCGTATCCCGATCTCATCGGAAGGATTAACTGCAGAAACAGCAAAAGGGTAACGGAACACTGTTCCGGGAGAAACCCGACGGATGTCCTGCTGATTACTGAAATAAAGGTTTCCGTTTCAATTCTTATCAGAACCGGAAACTCATAAATCAGCGAAGGAGGTCATCCGCCTCCGCCGGGAAATATTAATCCCTTAATCAAACCACAGTGTACCGGACTCTTCAAATCGTTCTGACAAAGTCTTTTTCAAAACCATTTTCTCTTCTTTTTCTGACGGTCCTTTTTTCCCGTTTTACTTTTTCCCTTCCATTTTTTATATTATCTTCGCGTGTATTTTTTAATACCTATGGTTCAAAAAACAGGAATAGGACACGAAGGAATTGTAAAAAACATTTCAAACCGTACCGTTGATGTTGTTATCAGCAGTCAGTCAGCCTGCGCGGGTTGTCATGCAAAATCCATGTGCGGGGTATCAGAAAATACACAGAAAACGATTACAGCGGAACGACCGGATTTCGACCTAAAAGTAGGCGAAAAAGTGATCGTTTATGCTAGTATACAAAACGCCGTATTTTCAGTTATAGTGGCTTATGTCATTCCCTCTGTAATCCTGGTTGGGAGTATTCCTATCGGATTGGCATTGGGATTTACTGAGACATTTGCGGCAATCGGCGCTTTATTTGGTGTAGTGGTTTACTATCTGTTCCTCTATTTGCTTCGCCGTTCTATCGGCAAAAAAATAAAATTTACAATCGTAAAGATAGCGGAACAAGCTTAGCGACTTTAACCCGATATAAATGGACATATAAAAACACGATTATATTAAATCATAAGAAATGAATACAATTGTTATTACCATTATTGCTTTATGTGCTATAGGTATAATATCGGCTATTATATTATACTTTGTAGCACAAAAATTTAAGGTAGAAGAAGATCCGCGTATTGACGTCGTGGAAGGCCTTCTTCCGGGAGCAAATTGCGGGGGATGTGGTTACCCGGGATGCAGGGGGCTGGCCGAAGCTGCCGTGAAAGCCGATTCGCTGGACAACATTATGTGCCCTGTCGGAGGAGGGGAAACAATGAAAAAAATTGCAGCAGCCTTAGGCAGGGAAGTAGTGGAACAAGCTCCTAAAATTGCAGTGGTAAGGTGTAACGGTAGTTGTGAAAACCGTCCCCGGCTTAATCATTACGATGGAGCCCGTTCCTGTGCAATTGAACATTCTTTATATATAGGAGACACCGCCTGTGCATTTGGCTGTCTCGGTTGCGGAGACTGTGTGGCAGCTTGCCCTTTTGATGCAATCCACATGAACCTGCAAACCGGTCTGCCGGAAGTTTCAGATGAAAAATGTGTAGCTTGCGGAGCCTGCGTCAAAGCCTGTCCGCGCAATATCATTGAACTCCGTAACAAAGGCCCGAAGGACAGGAGAGTATTTGTATCCTGTGTCAATAAAGACAAAGGCGGAGTTGCCCGTAAAGCTTGTAAAGTGGCCTGTATCGGCTGTATGAAATGTGCAAAAGAATGTCCTTTTGAAGCGATTACAGTAGAAAATAATCTGGCTTATATCGATTACAATAAATGCCGTTTGTGCCGGAAATGTGTAACCGTATGTCCTACCGGGGCTATTCACGAAGTGAATTTTCCTCCGCGCAAAGCAGCACCTGAAGTACCGAAAGCCACCCCTACAAGCGATGCCAAGCCGGCGCCGGCTCCCAAACCTGTTTCTTCCGTCCCGGCAAACCCGGAATCAGGAGAAAAAAAAGAGACAGTTTAAGAAAAGATAGTTCAGAACAAGGATTTTAAAACTTAAAAAGAATACACTGTGTTAAAGACATTTAAAATCGGTGGAATCCATCCGCCTGAGAACAAATTAACGTCTGGTGGAAAAATACAAAAATTACCTGTACCGGAGCAGGTAATCATTCCGCTCGGACAACATATCGGTGCTCCTGCAAGTCCGGTAGTCAAAAAGGGAGACGCAGTAAAAGCCGGACAATTAATCGGTCAGGCTACAGGATTCGTATCTGCCAATGTACATAGTTCCGTTTCCGGAACTGTCACGGCTGTCGAAAGCCGTCCTGATGCAGCAGGATTGCCCAAACCCTGTATTGTTATCCAGGTAAACGGAGATGAATGGGTTCCGGAAGTGGACCTTTCCGATAGAGTGGAGCGCAATACAGATCTTTCTAAAGAAGACATTATCAAAGCAATAAGTGTAGCCGGCATCGTAGGTATGGGGGGTGCAACTTTTCCCACCCACGTCAAACTTTCTCCTCCTCCGGGTAGTAAAGCAGAAATCCTGATCATAAACGGTGTAGAATGCGAACCTTATCTGACCGCCGATCACCGGATTATGCTGGAAAGAGGAGAAGAAATTTTAATAGGCATACAATTGCTGATGAAAGCCATAGGAGTAAAAAAGGCTGTCGTCGGTATTGAAAACAATAAACGGGATGCCATTACACATTTGCAAGGTTTGGCAGCCGGGATGAATGGTATTGAAATATGTCCTTTAAAAGTAAAATATCCTCAAGGGGGTGAAAAACAACTTATACAAGCTATTACGAAGCGGGCAGTTCCTTCCGGTGCCCTCCCGATTGCAGTAGGAGCCGTCGTACAAAATGTCGGTACCGCATTGGCTGTATATGAAGCTGTATTAAAACGGAAACCGTTAGTGGAACGTGTAGTAACGGTTACGGGAAAATCAGTTAAGAATCCGGGAAATTTCCTTTGCAGAATCGGAACTCCCGTATCGGAAGTCATCAAAGCTGCGGGTGGAATTCCTGAAGATACAGCCAAAGTTATCGGTGGCGGTCCCATGATGGGGCGGGCTATGTTCAATATCGATTCACCGGTAATGAAAGGAAGCAGCGGTATCCTGCTCATAAATGAACAGGAAGGGGAACGGAAAGCATGCAAGAACTGCATCCGCTGCTCAAAATGCGTGTCAGTTTGTCCTATGGGTCTGGAACCTTATCTGTTGATGAAATTATCCCAGAATAATCTGCTGGAACGTATGGAGGAAGAAAAGGTTATGGATTGTATTGAATGCGGTTCCTGTAGTTTTACCTGTCCCGCCGACCGTCCTTTATTGGATTATATTCGTTTGGGCAAAGCCAGAACCGGAATGATGATCCGGAACAGAAAAAAATAAGAATTATAAATTATACATTTTAGGTTGTAAATCCCATTTACAGTTTAAAATCTAAAAACTTAAATATGAATAATTTGGTTATCTCTCCATCCCCTCATATTCATAGCGGTGATTCGATCGGGAAAAATATGTACGGGGTCCTGATTGCACTGATTCCGGCCTTCATCTGCTCCATATTATTTTTTGGATTGAGTGCTCTGGTCCTGACGTTAACTGCGGTTATCGCCTGCTTGATTTTTGAATTTCTGATCCAAAAATATTTGTTGAAGAAACAACCCAGCATTTGGGACGGTTCAGCTTTGATCACAGGAGTTTTATTGGCATTCAATGTGCCTTCCAGTCTGCCGGTATGGATTATGATTATCGGAGCTTTAGCAGCTATCGGGATCGGGAAAATGAGCTTCGGGGGATTAGGCTGTAATATCTTCAATCCTGCACTTGTAGGACGGGTATTTCTGCTGATTTCTTTTCCCGTACAGATGACAACCTGGCCGGTTGTCCATACACAAGTCGTAGAACAGACTTTACCGCAGACTTATGTAAACGTCACCGTTGAAAATTCTGCGGACGCCATTTCAGGGGCTACCCCTCTTGCCCTTTTAAAAATCGTTGTAAAAAATAATACAGAAATTTCCAAAGCAAAAGCTGCACTTGCCAAAGCTGATAAAGAAGTAGCCGATGGCACTAAAACGACAGCCGAGATAGCAGAACTGAAAGCCAAACTAGAACAGGAAATTCAAACGGCACAAATCAGTCAGCAGAAAGCAAAAGCAGATTTACCCAGTGCTTTGGAACTATTTGTCGGACAAAATCCGGGTTCCTTTGGAGAAGTGTCAGCTCTTGCCCTTCTCTTAGGCCTGTTGTTTATGCTGGGCAGACGAATTATTACCTGGCATATTCCGATTACCATTTTTGTCACTGTTTTTGTGTTCGCCGGCATATTACACCTTTGCAATCCCGAACAATTTATCAGTCCGGTTTACCAGTTACTATCAGGTGGACTTATGCTAGGAGCCATCTTCATGGCGACAGATTACGTCACTTCCCCCATGTCAGTCAAAGGGATGATCATCTACAGCGTGGGAATAGGACTGCTTACGGTGATCATCCGTAATTTCGGAGCCTATCCGGAGGGAATGTCTTTCGCCATCCTGATCATGAATGGCTTCACACCTTTAATTAACAGATATTGTAAACCGAAAAGATTTGCTTAAGGGACGATTTACGTTTCTCAAAAAAAATCGTAAATCTGAAATCTAAAACAGAATTAAGATGGGAAAAAAATTAGAATCAAGTTTTAAAAATATGGTGCTGGTGTTATTCATCATAACCCTGATTTCTTCAGCAGCCGTGGCTTATGTGAATTCCCTGACAGCAGAACCGATCAAAGAAGCCCAACAAGCCAAACAGGTAAAAGCGATACGGGAGGTGATTCCCGGTAAATTCGATAACGATCCCATGGCTGATGCCTGGACGGAAAAAACACCCGACGGAGGATTGCTTGAATTTTATCCGGCCAAGAAAGACGGTCAAATCATTGGTACAGCTGTAAAAACGTATACAAACAATGGATTCGGAGGTACAGTATGGTTGATGGTAGGTTTCAACCCTGACGGAACAATTGCCAATTACTCCGTTTTGGAACACAAAGAAACTCCGGGACTGGGCTCTAAAATGGATTCCTGGTTTAAGCCGACCCAGAAAGAGAAGAGCTTGATCGAACGAATCTTTGGCTTTGAAGTCAAAAGCGTAGAAAAACAAAGTTCGGTTATCGGTAAAAATCCGGGTACCCACACCCTAGTCGTTTCCAAAGATGGCGGAGAGGTAGACGCTATAACAGCGGCCACAATCTCTTCCCGGGCCTTTCTGGATGCCATCAACCGGGCTGCAAACGGCCTGAAAGACAGTCAGGAAAAAGCTTCCGATACGACCCCGCAAAACAATAATAACTGATGTTGTAAACCGTAAATTCGCAAACGCTTATGAATAATTTAAAAGTTTTTACCAACGGTTTGTTCCGGGAGAATCCGACTTTCGCCTTGCTGCTGGGAATGTGTCCTACTTTAGGAGTAACCACTTCTGCCACCAATGGTATGGGAATGGGATTAGCTACCGCCTTTGTATTAACCATGTCAAACCTGGTTATCGCTTTAGTGGCCAACATTATACCCGATAAGATCCGGATACCTTCCTTTATTGTCATCATAGCAGCCTTTGTAACCATTGTCGATTTAAGTATGGCTGCTTATCTGCCTGCCTTACACGCCTCTCTGGGGTTGTTTATTCCATTGATCGTGGTGAATTGTATCGTTCTGGGGAGAGCCGAAGCATTTGCTTCCAAAAACAAAGTGCTTCCTTCAATGTTAGACGGACTCGGAATGGGACTGGGATTTACGATCAGTTTAACCCTTCTGGGAGCCATACGGGAATTCTTAGGAGGCGGAAAAATGTTCGATTTTCCGATATATCCGGACAATTTCGGTATGTTGATCTTCGTATTGGCTCCGGGAGCCTTTATTGCCTTAGGTTATCTGATTGCTATTGTAAATCGTATCCGGGCCAAACATTAATCCTAAATTGTAAGTTCTATGGAATATATATTAATTTTTATCACAGCCGTTTTTGTCAATAATATTGTATTGGCACAATTTTTAGGAATCTGTCCTTTCCTCGGTGTTTCTAAGAAAGTCTCCACCGCTTTAGGAATGACCGGTGCGGTTACTTTCGTTATGATACTGGCTACTATCGTGACATTTATTGTTCAGAAAACGGTATTAGATCCTTTCCATATCGGATTTATGCAAACGATCACCTTTATTCTGATCATTGCTGCATTGGTACAAATGGTAGAAATCATATTAAAAAAGGTCAGTCCTTCTCTTTACCAGGCGCTGGGGGTTTTTCTTCCCCTGATTACGACCAACTGTGCCGTATTAGGTGTAGCCATTATGGTTATTCAAAAAGATTTCAATTTACTGGAATCAGTAGTTTTCGCCGGTTCTACCGCATTAGGCTTTGGTCTGGCTTTAACCATCTTTGCCGGTATCCGGGAACAGCTGGAACTGGCAGACGTCCCCAACGGCCTGAAAGGTTCTCCAATCGCATTGATTACAGCCGGTCTGCTTGCTATGGCATTTATGGGATTTTCCGGAATTGTATAAGAAAAGAAATAATACTCAAAGGCTGCTGAAACTTTTCGGCAGCCTTTATTTGTTTTACCTTCCCCTTTCTCCCTTCGGCATAGATTCTTCAAAAGAATATCTCCCCGATCTCCTTTATACTTCAAAGCCAAGATTTCTTTTATTCCTGCAAATGACTAAAATCGGAAAAATTGAAATCACAAAAATCAGGTATCACCCGGTCGGCCTTATCACAAATCAGATCAGCAGGATTCGTAGTCGCTAATCCGACAATCTTCATCCGGGCCCGGCGTCCGGCTTCCAAACCGGAAAAGGAATCTTCAAAAACCACACACTCCTCCGGTTTTACGTCCAACTGTTGAGCAGCCAGCAAATAACATTCCGGGTCAGGCTTGGAACGGGTAATCTGGTCGGCCGTAATGATGACATCAAAAAGAGACTTCAATCCGGGATATGCCCGGTATACATTTCTCATCTTATTGTCATTGGAACTCGTGACAATGGCGACCTTCACCCCATTTTGCTTTAATAATCCTACAAATTCCAAACTTCCTCTCACCGGAGGGAAATCCATCTGTTGTTCAAAATCGTCTATCCGCCGGACAATTTCCCGGGCCTGTTGCTCTTCCGGAAAATATTCGGTCAAAATCTCTTTCAAAGTTCGTCCTTTTATGCGACTGCTGAAATCCGGGATTTCCGGATGCGCCAACTTTCCTTGCTCACTCCAAAACCGGGTATATTCAGGTTCTGTATCAAAAATCACCCCATCTAAATCAAATAATCCGGCTACTGTTTTTCCCATAATCTTATATTTATACCTTTATTTTTCGACCTTCGAAATTACAAAAAACTATCGTTTCTGCTTGGCATCCGTGCTTTTTTCTCATCCCAATAATTATTATCCGCGTTTTTCCTACGAGAAATCTTTCCGGTTTATAACGTAAAATTCAGAAGAACCGTTAGTATATAAAAAATATATCCTAATTTTGTAAACTTAATCCCAAAATGAAAATGACGACGATGCAGGAATTTCTGACACACCCCATCTTTCACATATTGGCAGAAATAGCAGAAAAAAAGAATCTCGAAACTTACGTTATCGGAGGATATGTACGGGACCTTTTACTGCACCGTCCTTCCCAGGATATCGATATTGTCGTACAGGGGGACGGTATCGCTCTCGCAGAAAGTGCAGCCCGGAAACTGGGGCATCAGCATGTATCGGTTTTCAAAAATTTCGGAACAGCCATGTTCCGCTACAAAGGTATAGAAATCGAATTTGTAGGAGCCCGTAAAGAATCTTACCGGTCGGATTCCCGCAAACCCCTTGTTGAAGCAGGTACGATTGAAGACGACCAAAAAAGACGGGATTTTACCATCAATGCCCTCGCCATTTCTCTCAATAAACCGGATTACGGTCGTCTGGTCGATCCCTTCAACGGTTTGCAACACTTACAGGAACGACTGATCAAAACCCCTTTAGAACCTGGCATTACTTTTTCTGACGACCCTCTGCGTATGATGCGGGCCATCCGTTTTGCCACTCAACTGAATTTTAAGATAGAAGAAAATACTTACAAAGCCATCCGTGCCAACAAAGACCGTTTATCCATTATTTCAATGGAAAGAATCATGGATGAATTCAATAAAATTATGCTCTCTCCAGAACCCTCCAAAGGTATACTTCTTCTGGATGAAGCCGGTTTACTGGCAATATTTTTCCCGGAATTAACAGCTTTAAAAGGGGTAGAAATTATCGACGGAATAGGACATAAAGATAATTTTTATCATACCCTGGCGGTTTTGGATACCGTAGCTTTATACTCGGACGATTTATGGCTCCGCTGGGCAGCTCTTTTACACGATATTGCAAAACCTGTCACCAAAAAATTCATTAAAGGACAAGGATGGACATTTTACGGGCACAACCACGTGGGAGAAAGAATGGTCGCTAAAATCTTCAACCGGCTTAAACTCCCTCAAAATGAAAAAATGAAATACGTTCAGAAATTGGTAAATCTCCACATGCGGCCGATTGTCCTTTCTGAAGAAATTGTTACAGACTCTGCCGTACGTCGTTTGCTGTTCGATACCGGAGACGATATTGAAGATTTAATGACTTTGGCTGAAGCCGACATTACGTCTAAAAATGAGGAAAAAGTAAAGCGCTTCCTGAAAAATTTTAAAACTGTCCGCCGGAAATTGAAAGAAGTGGAAGAAAAAGATTCTATCCGCAATTTTCAACCCCCTATCAGCGGAGAAGAAATTATTGCTACATTCAATCTTCCTCCCTGCCGGCTGATCGGAGATATCAAAAATGCCATTAAAGAAGCCATTCTCGACGGAATTATTTCCAACAATTACGAAGAAGCCCGGAAGTATATGTTTCAGGCAGCTGCAGAACTGATGAAAGAAAAAGATACAAATGATACATCCGGATAAACCTTTTTTCTTCTTTTTGTCTCTTTCCTCTCTTTCCCCTTTTATCTCCTGCACATTTGCATATTTACTATGAACGGGTTCTTTTAGCGTATTTAGGCACAATGGTCTTCAGAACTGCCTTATGAACTTTCAGATAAATAGGGGAAGCCATAAAAGCAGCATCTCCGTCAATATGTACTTTATGAATATCCCCTTCTATCACTGCTTCCTGACATTGAATTTCCTTATAAAAACTCATTTTATCAATCCGGGCACACAACAAAGCGAACAGAAAAGGAATCAGGTTTCTATATTTCGGACGTTTTAAAAGACATACGTCTATCAGCCCATCCCGCAGGGAAGCATGTGGCGCAATACTCGCATTATTTCCAAACTGGGAGCTGTTGGCAAAACTCAAAATAAAACATTTCTCCCTCAAAACATTTCCGTTTACCGTAATTTTGTATTCTTTTTCGGTATAACGAAACCACATTTTAAAACCGGCATAAATATAGGAAAAGACTCCGCGGCTTTTTAAACGATTGAACTCATGGGCCACCTCAGCATCAAATCCGACTCCGCTTACATTCAGGGAACAGACTCCATTCATCTCCAGCATATCGACATAAGAATACGCTCCGGATAATACCTGCCTTAAAGCTTTTTTCATGTGAGTGGAATACCCCAAATGACGGGCAAACCCATTTCCGCTTCCGATAGAAACAATGCCAAAGGCAATCTCACTCCCATATAAAGCCGTCCCTACTTCGTTTACAGTGCCGTCCCCTCCTACTGCCACCACATGCGTATACGCCTTTTTCTTCAGCGCCTCTGCAACTAAAATACGGGCATGTCCGGCATATTCAGAGAACCGGATTTCATAATCCAGACCTTGATATTCAGGCATAGAACGAATGATTCCCGGTAATTTTTTACCCGATCCGGAACCCGAAACAGGATTTACGATAAATAATAGGCGCATATATGAATTCAAGAAAACTATTTTCCAATTCCGTAATAGATATAACCAAACTCTTTCATCTGCTCGGGATTATATATATTCCGCCCATCGAAAATAACTTTTTCTTTCAAAGCTTTTTCGATATAGGTAAATTTAGGTACTTTAAATTCCTGCCACTCGGTCACAACGACCATAGCATCGGCATCCGTCAATGCATCGTACATATTCTTAGCATATTCGATCTTGTCTCCTATCCGCCGTTTACATTCCTCCATGGCAACCGGATCAAATGCCCTGACAACAGCCCCCGCATTCAATAAATGTTCAATCAATACCAGAGAAGGGGCCTCCCGCATATCATCCGTAGCAGGCTTAAAAGCCAATCCCCACAAACCGAAACGCTTCCCTTTCAGTTCGTGATGGAAATGTTTCTGTATCTTGGAAAAGATAACTTCTTTCTGTCTTTCGTTTACCCGCTCTACCGCTTTCAATACTTCCATACTATAACCGTATTCATCTCCGGTTCGGATCAATGCTTTCACATCCTTGGGAAAACAGGACCCCCCGTATCCGCATCCGGCATTGAGAAATTTCTTACCGATTCGGGTATCACTCCCGATTCCCCTTTTGACAGCCTCCACATCTGCTCCAACGATTTCACACAAATTGGCAATGTCGTTCATAAAAGAGATCCGGGTAGCCAACATTGAATTGGCTGCATATTTGGTCATTTCTGCCGAAGGAATATCCATAAAATAAATCGGGGTATTATTCAGCAAAAAGGCATGATACAACCGTTCCATCGTTCTTCTGGCCCGTTCCGACTCTACTCCGATCACAATACGGTCGGGAGACATAAAATCTTTAACAGCATCTCCTTCCTTTAAAAATTCCGGATTAGAGGCTACGTCAAACGCTACAGTGGAATTCCGCTTCCGAAGTTCCGAAGCAACTGCCTCTTTCACCCTCTGATTTGTACCTACCGGTACCGTCGATTTGGTAACAACCACAGCATAATGGTCCAATACCTGTCCTACCTCCCGGGCTACAGCCAAAACATAACTCAAATCAGCACTCCCATCTTCATCCGGAGGGGTACCTACAGCTATAAATACAGCATCTGCATCTACAATGGCTTCTTTTAAAGAAGTAGTGAAAAATAAACGCTCATCTGCCCGGTTCTTAGCCACCAATTCCGTCAGTCCCGGTTCGTATATCGGAATCCCCCCTCCGTTCAGTAAAGCTATTTTAGATGCGTCCACATCTACACAAGTAACGGTAACCCCCGTTTCAGCCAGACAAGTTCCGGAAACTAACCCGACATATCCCGTACCAACAACAGTAATTCTCATAAATCTACATTTTATGCTTAATTTATCCCCTATTTTTCTCCCTCCCTGCGGTAAAACAAAAAATAAGTGAAATTTCTTTTGTTTTACTAAAACGACAAAAATATAAAAATTAAAACGGGAAAAAATATACTTTACTCATTATTTACGTAAATTTGTCTGAAATAACTACTAACCTTAACTAATATGGCTTTACATAAATATACCCTTTATTATTGCCTTATCCTGGCATTTTGTTTCAGCGGCTGTTCCCGTACAAAATCCGGCACTACCCAAACAGAAATCAGTAAATATATCTACGGGTATACTTCCGGAACCATCACTTCCGATGCCCATATCTATATTTACCTGGATAAAACACCGGATAAATCATTCCCGGCGGGAGAACCCCTGCCGGCTAATATTCTGAAAATATCCCCATCCATAGACGGGCAACTTTTCCTGAAAGACGAACGCATTCTGGAATTTATTCCCCATCAACGTTTTACCAATGGACAGGTATACCGGTTTAAATTGCATCTGGGTGCTCTTCTCGATGTCCCCAATGATTACAATTATTTCGATTTTTCTGTAAAAGTCGTGGATTTACAAATTTCTTTTACCCCAGGAAATTTTACGACCACGTCTTCAAATGATACGTTGAATTATAAGGCTTCCCTCTATACTTCCGATTATATGGAGCCCCAGGAAATCGAAAAACAAGTAACAGCCCGGACCGGTAATCAATCTCTTCCGATAAAATGGTCTCATTCGGAAAATTCCCACCATTTCACTATTTACGATATACCGAAAACCGAACATCCCCAGATACTGACTTTACATTTTGGCAACAAAGTCATCCACCAGGAAGAATTTCAGGAAAATATTCCCGGAAAGCAGCAATTTTCTGTACTGAATATACAACTGAACGATAATAACAGGCAATCCATGCGGATTGATCTGTCGGAAAACGTAGATCCCTCACAACATCTGGAAGGCCTTATTACAATAAAAGGGATACCGGACATTCGTTATAAAACCGACGCCAATTCTGTTTTTCTTTTTTATACAATCAAAGAAGATGCAGAAAGCGTAGAGGTAACCGTCCACAAAGGAATCCGAAGTACCGAAGGAAAAATCTTAGAAGAACCTTATACACAAATCGTCTATCTTCCTTCCTCTGATCCGGCGGTCAGATTCATCGGAGAAGGCATCATTATCCCTTCGGAAGGAAAAGTGCTGGTACCTTTTTCTGCCGTAGCCCTAAAAGCAGTGGATGTGCAAATTATCAAGGTTTTCGACCAGAATATGAACTTTTTCCTGCAACAAAATTCATACGAAGGAACGGGAGACCTTATCCGCACAGCCCGTCCTGTATTCCGGGAAAAAATAGAATTAAATCCGGAAGGCGCCCCGATTAATTTAAACCACTGGAATGATTTTACACTTAATTTATCCGATTTGGTTAAACTGGAAAAAGGAGTCATTTACCGGATAGAAATCCGGTTCCGGAAATCCTATACCACACTCGGTTGTGCCTCGGAAGGACAGGACGATACCCAGTACTACAATCAGGATTGGGACGGAAATGATTATTATTACAGCACTTACTATTACAATAACGATTACCATTGGTCCGAACGGGACAATCCCTGTACAAATTCCTATTATACCGGAGACCGGTTTATCAGTAAAAATGTAATCAATACTTCTTTGGGCATTATAGCAAAAAGGGGGGTAAACAATCAATATTTCGTAGCGGTCAACAATATTGCTACAGCAGTACCCGTTGCCAATTGTATGATTTCCCTCTATGATTATCAAAACCAGAAAATCGATTCTGTACAAACGGATAAAAACGGCTTCGCTTATTTGAAAACAGATATGAAAGCTTTTATTATCCAAGCCCGCAAAGGACAGGATAAAGCCTGGTTAAAGATTTCAGATGCCAATTCTCTATCACTGAGCAATTTTGATGTAAGCGGGCAAGATGTACAGTCCGGATTGAAAGGATTTATTTACGGAGAAAGAGGGGTGTGGCGTCCCGGTGATGATCTCTATCTTTCTTTTATTCTCGAAGATAAACAACACGTATTGCCCGACGGTCATCCGGTTATTGCCCGGCTGATCGACCCCAAAGGAAATACAACAGCAACCCGCAAAAGTTTTACAGGAAATATTCCGATCTATACTTTCCGTTTTTCTACAGAAGAAGATGCCCCTACGGGCTACTGGAAATGTGTTGTACAAGTCGGCGGAAACCATTTTACCAAAACACTGCGGATCGAAACCATCAAGCCCAACCGGCTCAGTATTAATATGATTTTCCCCAACGATGAGATTGTGGGGAAAGGCATAAAAAACGATATCGTAAAAGTTAAAACCAGATGGCTGAACGGAGCTTCCACTCCTGACCGGAAAGCGATAACCGAAGTAAAATTAAACAAAGGCCAATATACCTTTAAAAATTATCCTTCTTATACCTTTAACAGCTTAACAGATGATTTTCAACCGTATAGTGCAACCCTTTTCGATGGAAATACAAATTCGGAAGGCGACTTTTCATTTAATCTGGACAAAATAAAAACAGAAAATGCCCCCGGGGTATTAAATGCTACGTTTACCACCCGGGTATTTGAAGAAAGCGGAGATTTCAGTATCTCATCCTATACAACTCACTATTCCCCTTATACCCGCTATGCCGGCATCCGTCTACCGGATTCAGAAGATGGCTGGTATCCGACTGCTGAAAATGTAAAATTAAGCGGTATTCTGGTCTCTCCTCTGGGACAGAAAGCCGCTGTAAATACCCGTGTGGAAATCCAGGTATATCAGATCGATTGGCGCTGGTGGTGGGATGCTGAAAATAATAATTATTCTTATATTCAACGCTCTTATAATAACCGGTTAGTAGACAAAACAATTCAAAGTAAAGAAGGCAAATTTGAATTTAATCTGAACATTCAACACTATGGCCGCTATTATATTCAGGCGACGGATAAAGAATCAGGACATACCAGCGGAATCATCGCTTATTTCGGTTCCTGGGCAGAAAATTCCGATAATGAAGCTGCAACAACACTCAATATTACTACTGACAAAAAGAATTATAAAGCAGGTGAAAAAGTACAACTGACTATTCCGTCTTCGCAGGGAAGTGTGGCTATTGTCAGTCTGGAAAACGGGACGACTTTCCGGGATATCCGCCGTATTGAAACGACCCGAAATACTACCCGTTTTGAATTTGAGGCCACTCCGGCAATGTGTCCCAATATTTATGTTTTTGTAACGCTGATTCAGCCCCAGCAGGACCGCGATAACGACCGCCCTGTACGTTTGTACGGAGTGGTAAATATCAATATTGAAGATGCCGCTCTGCATTTACATCCGGAAATAAAAATGAAACCGGATCTCCGGCCAGGAGAAGAATTTACGGTGACTGTTACGGAAAAAGAACACCGGGCTATGGATTATACCCTGGCTGTTGTAGACGAAGGTTTATTGTCTCTGACTTCTTTCCGTACCCCTCAACCCTTCCCGGCTTTTTATGCCCGTGAAGCTTTAGGCGTTAAAACCTGGGATTTTTACGATTACATTTTCGGCGCATATGGAGCCCGGCTGGAAAAAGCTTTTGCAGTAGGAGGTGACGAAGTCTTAAAGCCGGAACAGGATGAGAAAACGAACCGTTTTAAACCCGTAGTTCTGTTTGAAGGTCCCTTCTCCCTGAAAAAGGGGGAAACCCGTACCCATAAACTGCGGATGCCGGAATATATCGGTGAAGTAAGGACTATGGTTGTTGCTGCTACCTCGGACGGGAAATACGGTTCAGCTTCCGCCACTGCCCAAGTGAATAAACCGCTGATGTTATCGGTAGCCCTGCCCCGTTTATTTACTCCGGGCGATATAATGGAGATCCCCGTGACTGTATTTGCGATGAACAATTCTATTCAAAACGCAGAAATACAAATAAGCACTGATGACAAACTCGAAATCATCGGGAAAAACACGCAAACGGTGACATTCCGTGAACCAGGCGAAAAATTAGCCTGGTTTAAACTCCGCGTTAAACAAACAACAGGAAACTCCGTCCTCACTTTTACAGCTCAATCCGGTAAAGAAACATCTTCCGTAAAAGAAAATGTGCAGATCCGCATTCCCAATCCCCGTATTACTCACATCAGCAGCGAGACGCTGAAACCGGGGAAAAAGGTTCACCTCTCAGCAAAAGTAGAAGGTGCTGAGCCATTATCTATCCTCGAGATTTCTACCATTCCTCCGCTTAACTTAGGAGAAAGGCTACAGGATCTGATTACTTATCCTCACGGATGTGCCGAACAAATTGTATCTGCAGCATTCCCGCAAATCTCTCTGGGTACATTAATGGACTTAACTCCCAAACAAAAAACGGACATTGAGACAAACGTAAAAACCGTCATCAACCGTTTATCCCTCTACCAAACTTCAGACGGGGGCTTTGCCTACTGGCCCGGATCTCCCTACGTCTCCGAATGGATAAGCACGTACGCCGCTCATTTTCTGATCTCTGCTTCACGTAAAGGATATACTGTTCCGGCTCAACTTTTACAAAAGGATCTGAATTATCTCCAATCTTATGCCAATAGTTACCGGATTAATAATTATTACGATGAAATCGGACAAGGATACCGTCTTTATGTATTGGCCTTGGCAGGCAAACCGAATCTGCCGGCCATGAACCGGATGAAAGAACGGAAACTTCAGAATGCAACGGCCCAATGGCTGCTGGCTTCTGCCTATGCGCTCTGTAACCATCCCGATATTGCCCGCAAACTCATCCAAAACGCCTCCCGGGAAGTTTCGCCCTACCGCCAAACCGGTGGATCTTTCGGTTCCGATATCCGGGACAAAGCGATCATCTTACAGTCAATGATTTATCTAGACATGCAGACGGAAGCCTATCAGATGCTGGAACAAATCTCAGCTGCCCTCTCTTCCAACAGTTGGTTAAGCACCCAAACCACTGCTTTCGCCCTACTGGCAGCTACTGAATATGTTGAAAAATTTGTAGGGAATACAGACGGTTTAAAAGCTGAAATCCAAATTCAAGACAAAACAATAAATCTTCAAACCAATAAAACATTCCGGCAGGAGCAATTACCCATTCAAAATGAAGAAAGTACAGTTCAAGTACAAAATACGGGAACGAATACACTTTACGTCCGTCTCATTTCTTCTTCCGCTCCTTTTCAGGTAGTGACAGACCAAATTATGTCAGGGCTTTCTATGAATGTACACTACTATAATGATAAAGGACAACCGGTAAACATCGATAATCTGATGCAGGGTACTGACGTGACAGCCAAAATTACAATACGCAACACAGGTATTACAGGAACCTATTATAATTTGGCACTCACCTATTTATTACCTTCCGGTTTTGAAATTATCAATGACCGGCTCACCGGAAATACTAAAGCCTTTAGAGAAGCAGATTATGTCAATATCCGGGACGACGGATATAATATTTATTTCAACCTGAATCAAAACCAGACCAAAACGTTTGAATTCCGGTTCAACGCAGCTTTTGCAGGAGATTATTTACGTCCGGCCATCCAATGCAGCGCGATGTACGACGATCGTATACAAGCCGTTTTACCCGGAGGGAGGACAATGATCCGGCAAGAATAAAGTTTTTAAATTTCTCTTCCTGTTTTTTAAAATGATCAATCGTTCCGACGTATATAACGGACGAAACGATTGGTCATTCGTTTAATTGTTCTAAAAATTTAACTTCCGCTTGTTTATCCGGTTTTATACTGCATTCCCCTTTCTTGGCAGCCCTTATCCGGTCAGTAAGGGCATATTGCTCTTCTTTTTGAACATTTTTCAGTATATTTGCGACGCAACTCTTTGGTATAAATGCGGAAATACCTGGAGTTTTATGCCGGAAGATTGCCGGTTTATATTGATTGTACGTGTATGTCTGTTCAAACTTCACCCCTTACACTGGGAACCGAGAAAATCGGTAAACTACTGATACATTATTCTTTGCCAGCCATCGTCGCGATGACAGCTTCCTCCCTCTATAATATGATGGATAGCATCTTTATCGGGCATGGAGTCGGACATCTGGGGATTGCAGGACTGGCTATCACCTTACCTTTTATGAATATAGCGGCCGCATTCGGATCTTTGGTCGGTGTAGGAGCCTCTACCCTGGTCTCTATGAAAATGGGACAAAAAGATTTGAAAAGTGCTACAGATATATTGGGGAATGTAGTTTTATTGAATTTGCTGATCGGAAGCTTATTTACCCTCGTCAGCCTCCTTTTCCTCGACCCCATTCTCCGTTTCTTCGGAGCCAGTGACGCAACTTTACCCTACGCCCGTGATTATATGGTAGTGATATTGCTGGGAAATATCATTACCCACGTTTATATGGGACTTAATGAAGTGATGCGGGCTTCCGGCTATCCTCAAAGAGCTATGTTGGCCACTCTTTTTGCAGTCGGGATCAACGGAATTCTGAATGCACTTTTTATATTTGTATGGGATATGGGCATACGGGGAGCTGCTTTGGGAACTATTACAGCTCAATTTCTCGCGCTCTGCGGAATATTACTCCATTTTTTCAGTCCCAAAAGCTTTATTCATTTCCAAAAAGGAATTTTCAACTTAAAACGCAACCTGACCCTAGGAATGCTGGCGATCGGGCTGTCCCCCTTTTTGATGAATCTTTGCTCCTGTATGGTAGTGATTCTCATTAATAATGGTTTGAAAAACCACGGAGGCGATATGGCCATCGGGGCTTTCGGTATCGTCAACCGTATCAGTTTTCTCTTTATTATGATTATCATGGGATTTAACCAGGGGATGCAACCCGTTGCAGGCTATAATTACGGAGCCCGTCAATTCGACCGGGTCATCCAGATATTGCGGTATACGATCGGGTGCGCCGTAGCGGTGGCAACTACCGGGTTTCTCATCTGTCAAATTTTTCCCAGGTCCATGATCTACCTTTTTACAACAAAAGAAGAATTGATCGATATTGCTGCCCGGGGACTCCGGATTGTTTTGGCGTTTTTCCCGCTCGTAGGCTTTCAAATGGTTACTTCCAGTTTCTTTCAATCTTTAGGCATGGCCAAAAAAGCGATTTTTCTGTCGCTCACCCGGCAGTTACTGTTTTTAATTCCCTGTCTCCTTATTTTACCGGAAATTTACGGGGAAATCGGAGTCTGGGCCAGTATCCCTGTTGCCGATATCATCGCTTTTGTTACCGCCCTCTTTATGCTTATCTGGCAATTACGCTATTTCAAGGAAATGAAAGAAAAATGAGTGAAGACCTTAATACCTCTTTTCCACATTTGCCCAATCTACAATTGTCCACAAATTCCTGATATGTTCCGGACGACGATTCTGATAGTCCAAATAGTAAGCATGCTCCCAAACATCAAATCCCAATAACGGAATAAATCCCCTGGATAGAGGATTGCCCCCATTACTCTCCTGAAAAATAAATAATTCACCTTGATTATTTTTAGCCAACCATACCCAACCCGAACCAAACAAAGAAGCTGCAGCATTCGAAAATTCATTTTTGAAATTTTCAAAAGAACCCCATTTTTTTTCAATGGCCTTCAGTAAAGCTCCGTTAGGTTGCTGGCGGGCATTCGGTGAAAAAGTATTAAAATAGATGATGTGATTCAATGCCTGAGCCCCGTTATCATATATCGGCCCTGTGGAGTATTTGACAATAGTTTCCAAATCACTGTTCTCAAAAGGAGTGCCTACAATCAATGTGTTCAGCTTGTCGACATAAGCTTTTAAATGTTTCCCGTAATGATAATTCATGGTTTCTTCACTGATAACAGGAGCCAAGGCATTCAAAGCATAAGGCAATTGCGGCATCTGAATTTTAGAAGCCGGTGTCTGAGCCTGCAGCTTATTGATACTTCCTCCTGCTATACTAACCATAATAAGCCAAAATCCAATTAAAATTTCTTTATATGACATATTGTTTCGTTTTAACGCTAATTTCAAAATATTTCAGTCTTCTCCCGAAGGGCGCCCGACATTTTCAGATTCTTCTCTTAATTCATCCATATAGTCAGATAAATTGTCCCGGGCATTTTCATCATCTATATCGTCTATATGATTTACCACGTTCATGTAGTTTTCCTCCAATTCTTCATCCCTTCTTTCCCTGGATTCAGAATATTCCCTTTTTCTCTTTTTCTCTTTCATAAGCCTGACTTTATCCGATTAAACTTCCTAAGGCCCTTGCGGGCCTGTATTATATCCTATAAAACGTAAAATACAAATAAAAGTTTTATAGGCAAAAAGAAGAATGAATCCTGATTCAATCCGATATTCTGCCTGAATGGCAATACCAGTCCTTACAAATTTTAACGACTACATCCGAACAAAAAGAGCTTTCCATACGTTATTGGCTATAGTTAAAAGAATAAGTAAACAATAAATTATAAAAACTATTTCCATGGCTACCGGTAAAACAAACAAAAACCTCTCAACCTGGCAATTGGCCTTAATGACAGCCGCAGCTATTATCAGTTTAAGGGGTTTACCAATGATGGCTCAGGAAGAGCTCACCATGTTTTTCTATATCCTCTTTGCAACCGTTCTCTTTCTGCTTCCGGCTGCTTTAGTGGGAGCAGAACTGGGAAGTGCTTTTGCAGACAAAGGAGGGGGAGTTTATACCTGGGTAAAAGAGGCTTTTAACCGCCCTCTGGGCTTTACAGCCATCTTTCTGCAATGGATTCAGAATGTGGTATGGTATCCTACAGTACTTGGATTTGCAGGGGCAGCCATTGCCTATATGATCGGTAAACCCTCTCTGGCACAAAACGGGGTATTTGTGGGTCTGTTTTCTATAGCAATGTATTGGTTTGCCACTTGGATTACCCTGAAAGGTACTTCTGCCGTCTCTAAAATTACAAGTCAGGGGTTTCTGTTAGGAACCGTACTCCCCGGAGTTGTCATTATCGTCATGGCTTTGATCTGGATTGTCGGGAAAAACCCCATTGCTTTCGAACATATTCCTGCCAGTATTTCGCAGGTTGCCAATGTAGACGTCGCTCATCATGTTCATCCCCGTTTTTTCCCCCATATGAACGGGATGAGTGATATCGCTTTCCTTGCCGGAATTCTTTTACTATTTGCCGGAGTGGAAGTTCATGCTGTACATGCTCCGGAGTTAAATAATCCACAAAAACAATTTCCGGCCGCAATGTTTTTAGCAGCTTTAATTTCATTCGGCCTGTTCACCCTGGGAGCTTTAGCTGTAGCCATTGTGACCCCTTACGAACAGATAAACTTACAGGATGGTTTGCTGGTTACTTTCCGGCAATTATTCGATCATTATCATATCGGCTGGCTGACAAATGTCATGGGCTTTTTTGTCGCCTTTGGAGCACTTGCCGGAGTTATGTCGTGGATTTCAGGTCCTAGCCGCGGTTTACTTTGGACAGCTCACGACGGTGAACTTCCCAATTTCATGAAAAAGACAAACCGGAATGGCATACAAATCAATATTCTTATCATCCAGGGATGTATTGTCACAATCTTGTCTTCCCTCTATATCATAATGAGTAATGTAAGTGTAGCATTTTTCTTACTCAGTGCCCTCACTATAGGATTATATCTCATTATGTATATGCTGATGTATGCGGCTGGAATTAAATTGCGCTATTCACAGCCCGACCTGAAACGAAGTTACCGCGTACCGGGAGGAAATGCCGGTATGTGGATCATTGCAGGTATCGGCTTTCTAGCCGTCCTCTTTTCCTTTGCAGTCACCTTCTTTCCTCCTTCCCAACTCCCTGTCGGAAGCCCGGCTTTTTATACAGGACTTGTCATTACAGGTACAATTGTATTTTTAGCCATCCCTCTTATTATCAGTTTCGTTATGGAAAAGAGAAGGAAAAAATATGCCAAAAGCATAGACGTCGAATGAATGTCGTGACAATTAACGAAACAAATATGCCGGTCGTTTCACTTTTATGTGGAGAAAAGTTTCGTTAACCCAAGCATTTTAAAGACAAATATTAATCCGGTATAAAATCGTTAATCATTTGAACCTTAGTACTTTCAATCCTTTAACGATTAAGACATCCGGATTTTTTAACTATTTTTTGACCTGTATCCATTTGCAAGAAAATTGTAAATGATATCTTTGCCTGCAAATAAAAAAAATGATTAAGGCTGTATTTTTTGATATTGACGGAACTTTAGTAAGTTTTAAGACTCACGAAGTACCCCCTTCTGCCATAAAGGCTTTACACCAACTGCAGTCCCGGGGAATACTGACATTCATCGCTACAGGCAGGCACATACTTTCTATCAACAATCTGGGGAGTTTAAAATTTGATGGCTATATAACCCTCAACGGAAGTTATTGTTTTGCCGGCTCAAAGCTCATTTACAAATGTTCTATTCCGGCTACCGATATCTCTACGCTTGTAAGTTATTTAGAGGAAAAAGAAAATTTTCCCTGTATTTTTGTGCACGAACATGCACTGTATATAAATGATACAAATGAACAGACCGAAACGACCTTCCGGCTTTTAAATTTTCCTCAGCCCCCAGTACTGCCATTGAAAGAAGCGGCCCAAGGAGAAACATTTCAATTAATCGCTTTCTTTAACGCAGCCCAGGAAAAAGAAGTCATGCCCCGTCTCCTTCACTGTCAAGCTACACGCTGGACTTCCCTTTTCAGCGACGTAATTCCGCTCGGAAGCAATAAGCAGATTGGCTTACAAAAAATGATGGAATACTATGGACTCTCCCGGGAAGAAATTCTTGCCTTCGGCGACGGAGGCAACGATATACCAATGCTGCAATATGCCGGAATCGGCGTGGCTATGGGAAATGCCAAAGATACAGTAAAACAATCTGCAGATTATGTCACCGCCTCCGTAGATGAAGACGGTATTTATAAGGCTCTTATTCAACTTGACGTAATTTCCGAAAAACCTTCTCAGAAACAGTAAATCATTCCCTCCTGTTAAAAAGGTATATTTATTGAATCCTCAAATTAAAACTTTTTTTAGATTTTAAAATTATTTTTGACACTCATGCAACTTTTATCTGTTCTTTTGCATCTTGTATAGGAAAAGGTAATTCACGTGAATGAATGAAGTATCATTAATACAGGAATGCAGAAAAGGAAACAGAAAAGCACAGGAAACATTTTACAATCAATTTGCCCCCAGGATGATGGGAGTATGTATACGTTACTCTCCTGACAGAGACAGTGCAAATGATTTGATGCAAGAAGGATTTATAAAAGTCTTTTATAATTTAAAGGAGTTTAAAGGAACCGGAAGTTTAGAAGGATGGATGCGAAAAATTTTTATTAATTGCGCTTTAGAAAAAATCCGGAAATCCAAGTTTACCCTACAAATTCAAGAAATTCCAAGTGATTGTGAAGATTCGTTTCCCTCAGCTGTAGAGGAATTAACTGCTACTGAAATGTTGCAGCTGATTCAGCAATTGCCCGAAGGATACCGTATTATTTTCAATTTATTTGCTATTGAAGGCTTTACCCATAAAGAAATCAGCGAAATGCTGAATATTTCCGAAGGCACCTCCCGCTCACAATATACCCGGGCAAGACAAGCCTTACAAAAAAAGATAAAAAATTTATATTGAAATGAAGGACAGAGACCGCTTCGAAGATTTATTTAAAGAACGATTACACAACTGGGAATGTGATCCGGAAGCCAATCTGTGGGGGAAAATTATGTCCCGTCTTCCAGCCGTCCCTTCCCCTTCCCGTCTCCATACTTTTGCTTCCCCCATTGCTGCCGGAATTGTATTGCTCCTTTTATTCGGCGGATGTTTATTCCTATTTCATTTTGTTTCCTCTAATCTAACTCCAGTAAAAAAGGAAGTAAATTATACTCCAAAAATAAAACCGGCAGGAGAAAAAATTGAACAATTTATAAAAAGAGAAGAAATACCCCTTCTCAAAACACAGGATTACTCTATTGAAAACCGGAATTTAATGACAAAGAATTTCTCTGCTGTTTCGCTAAAATCTTATCGCTCTGTTTATAAAGTACAGCAACCAGCCCTTATTCCGGTTTCGGGTCTGACACAGTATCCTCCTAAGCTTCCTTCTTTATCTCCCGATGTTAAGCTCTTTACAATTAAAAAGAAAAGACGAAATATACCTCTCAGCAACCGGAAATGGCGTTTTGGAATAGGAGGAAATAATCTGAACCTAGCAAGTGTTTCCAATACAAACTCTGAAGTAATAAATACCAAGTTTAATCCCGGTATTTCGTTTCAACCCGATCCCTCTTTCCCTCATCCCTTCCCACCCGTCTTTCCGGAACAGGCGTCTCATCCGAAACCGGTTAAAATAAAACACCGTTACCCGTTTCAATTTGGGCTTTCAGTATCCCGTCAATTATCCAAACGATGGAATTTCAACACGGGTATAACCTATAGTTATTTACAAAATAAAATTTATTATCAGGATGCAAGTTACAATATAAAACAACAGCTCCACTGGATGGGTATACCTGTTTCTTTCAGTTATCGCCTGGCTTTCTGGAAACGACCCTATTTTTATTTTACATTAGGAGCTACCGGAGAAATAAATATTGCTGCAAAAACTCATTTTAAATACAAAAATTCTTCTCAAAGCATTCATGGTATTTTCTGGAAAGGCTACACACACATTGGTCTTTCTTATCCACTCCTCCGCTATTTTTCCATTTATACAGAAGGAGGAATAACTTATTACTTTGACAAAGGGAAATATGAATTTCTCCGCTCAGAACATGCTTTCAACGTAACGGGGCAAATTGGCTTCCGATTTAATTTTTAAATACAAACCTATAAAAACAAATGTGTATGAAAAATCCAAAAAAACAACTAAACAAATGCATCTCAGGGGCGCTTTCTGTAGCCTTTAGCCTGATATGCTTAATGGCTTGCAGCAACGACGACACGGTCATTACTGAAACCCATATTATTCTTAAAGGGAAAACCACAGATGTCCATGATCAACACAGTATTCCTGGTATTCAAATTGTCATTCCGCTCTTTGATCCCAGTCAGGAAATGGTCCCTCCGGAAATTTGTAAAGCGACATGCGATACCTTAATTACTGACGAGAACGGTCAATTTAAATGGGAGACAAATAAACTTTTCCAAGAAAAATACAATTTTGAACTGTGGCTGACAGATATAAATTTCGTCCTCTATGGCCAAACACCTCCACCCAACCGCTATAAACCTGATACTGTAAACATAACCCTTACAAGAGACGACTTTAAAAAAATCAACGGTCAATATATAGCTGAAAAAGAAATAATAATTCCCTTAAATAACCGCTAATCTTTATTTTTACACATTAGGGACGTGCCCTAATGTGTAATTTACCACTTCAACCTTTCCGGAACAAAGAGCAAAACGCCAAAGAAAATCTAAAACAACCATCCCTTTTTCACATCCTTTGTTGCTTTTTCTTTTCCATGAAAAACAACAACAGCAGGTTTTTTGATATTAATATGCAAATGTGTAATTTGCTTTTCATCCGGAATCACTTCAATTCGTTTTCCTGATTTTTCTATCCTGCAATTGTACCCAACATATTCGCCCTCAGCACGTTCAATGAGAAAAGCATTGGCCAATACGGTTTCACCCATACATTTAAATACTTCATGTACATCATTATCCTGGCTGTTTACTGTCTGCCAGTCACTGATCATATTGACATATTGTTCTCCTATCGTAAACTTAGAGATATCGTATAAATAGGGATGAGGATTTCCAAAACTCAAATCCGAAAAATCATATTTTTTATCAGCACTACAAGCCTGTTCTACTTCCAAATGAGGATCTACCACAAAAGCCCATCGCAGCTGACCGGTTTTATAATCGATTAAATTGGCAAAAGCTCCCATCGCATTAAAAGTCTGTTGCAGCCATTTTTCTTCTCCGGTAAGCAAATAAGCATAATAAGTTGCATACGCCCGCCATCCGCTCCAACCATGAGGAGAATTAAACATATTAGGCAACATTTGCACATCATACTGGGCTTCCCAATCCCGCATAGTTCCCTGGCGTCTGCGTGCATCAGGAACCCGGAGCTGAGTGAGACAATCATGGCTGTTCAGGATTTGTAACATTGCTTCAGCATAAAGCTTCCGGTCCTCCTCCTTTTGTTGTAAAAGTCCCAATATCCCAATCTGCAAGGCCGAACAAGAAATCATGCCGTCTTCAAAAGTCATTTCCCCTTCTGTTTGAAAATCGCCCTGAGAAGCCACCAATTGATCGATAGCCCGCTTGGCAGACTGATAATGCCGCTCTCCCCGTTTCAGCCAGTTTGTATCCTCTCTGCCCAATTCCTGTTCAGCAATAGCCAATTCCAAAATACTCTTGGCTATATAAATAACACTTGTATAAACAGTTTTACGATTATAATAGGCCCCGTCTTCTCGCTGAGAAAAATGTATTAGCCAATCGGCCAGACGACTAGCCCGCTCTAAATCCCTGATATCCTTCCAAGCCTCATATTTATCAACGAGTATCCCGATAGTGGTAGAAGTGTTTTGAATACGGGATTTATAAAAAAGAGGCTGCATTTGAACAGTATCATGTAATTTTTGAAAAAGCATTTCAAAATACTCCCGTAGGGGTTTATCTTCATCCTCCGCCGGGAAATACCGGGCAGCCAAAAAAGCCGAATAAAACCCGTACCAACTCTCGGCATGAGAAGTAGGTTTCTGATGATACCGTTTTACATTTTCGCGGGTTTTCCGGAAAACCCACTCCCAAGGTTGATGAACCGAGAGTACAGCCTCAGCCCGTTTCCCCTCTGCTACAACATTTACCTGATATAAACCGGGCTTAGATAACATAACATTTACCCGTGTTCGTTTTGGGCTGATTCTTTCCGTTTGTACAGGTAAACCTATTCCGTCATCTGTCACAATCTCTATTTCCGGATGTAGACCCCATACTTGAAACTCAGCCTCCTCCCCGGAAGTATAGGAGGTACGGGAAATATCTACCAATGGTATAGCCATTACATCAGTAATCTTCTTCTCTAAATCCGACAATTTACCGACATTTAAAAAAGCAATCACCCAACTTTTAGATTCCCCTTGCTTCAATTCGTACAAATGCTGGGGGTGATGCGCAGGAAGCGGCAAGCAATTCAGTAAATCCAAATTTAATGCCTCAATCCGATGCCCCATAAACCAATAAGGGGCCGGATCCTGATACCCCAGATTATAATCGACACTCCAGGAAGCAATGGGTTGCTCACAGACTAAAGCCAAAGTATGCCCCTGAGGGGTCTGCATATATCCATAAAAATGAGTTCTCTCATTTCGCATCAGAGTAGGAAAATATTTGCCAAACCAATCGGGATATTTATCCATATAAGTATCAATTCCTAATTTTAAACCGGCTTTCTGAGGTTGAAAAGGAGCTGTCATCCGATTGGTTAATTTCACCTGAACAGCAGGATATTCCTCTGTAGACAAATATGTCAGTTCACATTCTATACCTCCAATTTCTGTCCGGAACGACTGGTTTCCAGTTGCTGTCCAAACCGGATTTTGCAATTTCCCCTCTCTTTTAATATAGAAAGAAGGTCCTTGTTTACTCCTCTCCCGAAAAAAAGGTATTGTGTCATTCCCCTTTTTATGCTTAAAAACAAGCTGTTTTATGTATCCTGCAGTATCTATCTGCATTTCCCAAACTTTAGTACTTATTGTCGACTGACTATATCCTTTATAAACAAGCACACAAATAAGTAAACACCACCAATATCTCATATCTGATTTGTTTATTTTCTTTTTCTGAAATAAAATACTATACCTATCATTAAAAAACAGATTCCCCCTCCGGTAAGCCCGTATTTCCACCATAGAGAACCTTTATTTTGTCCAGCAATTATTGGTATAGTCGTTTGTAAACCAATATCCTGAGTTTGGACAAGAAACTGTTTCACATCGTTGGAACATTCTTTCGCACGAGTCAATTCTTCAGCAGTAAAATAAGTAATTTCACAACTTTCCCTACTCTTTTTTGTAATAAAAGTAGAATCCGCTGCTTCATAATTCACCTCCTTTGTCGTATATTTTACTTCCCGTTCCAACCAATTTCCCAAAGAATCCGTTTTCAAATAACAAATTTCCGAAACTTGAACTGACATACCCGTTTCCCAGGATTCCGATTCCTTGATCTTCCATGGCAACGGCTCGTTTCCTTTATATATATACTCCACTTCCTCTAAATCACCATAATCTGTCCGGACAGATTTACAGACCCGCCCTAATTTGTCGAAAATGTAAAAAGTTCCTATACACCCATTCGAATGCTCTTTTACTTCTTTTCGGACATTTCCATCGATTTCAATATCATAAAATTCATCTTGTAAAATATACCGGTGAGAATTTATATAGTCAAAAACCGTTATATATTTTTCTGAATTTACTACTTGTACTACATTTCCAGTTGTATTAAAAACCAGAAATGAACCGTCATTATAGTTAACCGATTTTACTTTTCCATACAAACAATTCGTCTTCCATCCGGACATACCTTCCTGATCCACACCCCAAACTTCCAGAATCCCACAAATCCCCCAAAACAACAAAAGACAGATTTTTTTCATTATCAATTAACATATTCGATTGACCCACAAATATACACTTAATTTTACACACTAGGGACGTGCCCTAGTGTGTAATTTTATATCTTTACGCAAAAGAAAGATAATGAAATTCAAGTATCTTATTTATTCGTTATGGGTGTTGCTTTTTCTTTGCCTTGCAATTTTTTCCCATGCACAGGAAAGAGGTATAGTGTTCGATAATCCGTCTTTGGCCCCCTTAGCAGGTGTCAATATTTATTTAAATGGCAAAAATTCAGGTACTGTCACCGATGAAAATGGGATTTTTTACTTAAAAAATTTCCGTCTGCTGCAAGAAAATGATACACTCTATTTTTCCTATATAGGATACAATACACAAAAACTTACTTATCAAACTTTAAAAGACAGTAATTTTAAGGTATACCTTATTCCAGACCCACAACTTTTGAAGGAAGTTACAATTTATTCCGACTACATTACACTAAAGCGTTATATTAACTATACAAAACTGGCATCTCTTCCTGTTCAACTCTCTGATTTCGGAACATGCCTGGTCGGAAACAAAATTTATGTCATCGGCGGGGATAGTTCTTTCGAAGAGAAACTTGTCAGCGAAAGCCGGTACAGCACCTTTTGTTGGTATAAATACCGGGGAAACATGTATATATACGATATTTCAACAGATAAATGGGATGTCAGTATTCATAAATTTAAGGAAAGAGCGAACCATATTGCTCAGTATGACAAGGGTAAAATTTACATTATAGGCGGTAAAAGATTAGCTAAAAACAAAAAAGTTGACTACCTGGAAGATTGTATAGAGATATATGATACTTTAACTCAAAAAATATGGAAAGATTACACAAACCCACATCAGGCAGTCAATTTTGCATCCTGTATATACAACCACAATCTGATCCTAATGGGCGGTTCTACACGAATAAAAATAAACAACGAAAAAATATATTCCGATAAAGTGCATGCTTTGGATTTAAAAACCGGTTATTGGTATGAATTGAATAATATGCCTCAGGCACAAGAAGCCAAGGGTATCCTCATCGGCGATCAAATTTATCTGTTCGGAGGCTATAAAACAACCGCTCTAAAAACTATCCGAAGTTATAATTTAACTACAGGAGTATGGGAAACGAAAGGCCAACTCCTTTATGCGGCAGCAAGACCTGCTCTTGCACATTATAAGGATACCGTCTATATTTTTGAAGGTGATAAGATTCAGGTTTATAATGTAAAAACAAAAGAGATTAAAAATTTTCAAATTAATTTGTCTTTGAAATCCAGCGAATTGTTTTGCATAAATAATAAACTATATATATTGGGAGGAGCCGAAACTTCCGTTACTTCCAAATTCCCCTCACAAGATCTTTATAGTATTGATCTTCACGAATTCCAAATAACAGCCCCCTCAGAACGGGACTGAAAATTTAACTTACCAAACGACGGGTATAACTATAATTCTTCAATCCCCATACAATCAGTCCGCTAATTACAAAAACGGAACAAGCCATGCCGATAATCTGCAATATAGCAGGTAGGGAAGATTTCCAAACATCATAAGCAATTTGTACAAAAATAAAATGACAAAGATATATACCAAATGTGAGGGAAGCAATGCAGGACAACAGACGGGAAGACCGAATCTTCAATTTCTGTATAATCACAAAAACGGGAAAAGTCATCATAAAAACATTAATTCCAGCGAAATACCATACAATTTCCAGATTAGCATAATTACCCGGGAAATACTTCTGCGTTAGCAAAAAGCCCAAAGAGGTGATTAAATAACCACCGACAAACATCGGAATTGTAATCCCTAAAGTACGTTTCCAGCTCCACGTCAATGGATATTTTACTAAATAATAAGCTAAAATAATATAGCCGACAAAACCTGAAACATAGTAAAACGTTCCGTAAGGATTCCAATCACAGACTCCGAATAAACCCATATTTCCATAATTTCCCGTATATCCTAAAAGAGGAGCTAACATTTTCAAATAGGGCACAACCAGAGAAATGCCCCAAAACCATAAAAACAGTCGAATTTCTTGTTTTTTAGCCCGCTCAAGCCAACTGTTAAGAATAGGCATAATAAAATACAAACCTACCAGCATATAAAGGTACCATAAAGGGGTCGTATCAAAATTGAAATTGAAAATAAACGTGTATAATTTCATTCCTGTACCGCTCCAGGTATGATCTCCGGCAATTGCCATGTTCTGAGTAGCAGGATGTATATAATTCAGATACACAAAAAATAATATAGGTAAAAGAATAGACCAGAAAATAAGAGGAATAATAATCCGGCCGATACGTTTTATATAAAATTCTTTCATATCCATGCGTAAAGGGAATAATAATACCCCTGTCATCATCACAAAAAGAGGGACGCTGGAACGTACCAAACTTCCACTAAATACAGCGGTCAAAAAACTGGACCGATTCGTATCAAACTGTGCTGTAAAAGGGTCACAACAATGAGAAAAAATAACTAAAAAACACGCTAAAATACGCAATACATCTATCCATCCGATATTTTTTCTTTTTTCCATATTATAGATTTCCATCAATAATTAAATTTACCACAACATATTTTTAATCGCTAGTAGAGAATAAACTTTATGCTCTCTACCGGATTAAAATAAATATTCAGTTCCGCAGCAAAGATAAAGAAACATACTTCACTGCAAGAAATTTTAAGCTTTAATTATCGGAAACCTTTTTACAAATTTTAGAGGAAAGTCGAATTTTTACTTTTTGCTGGCTGCATTTCCATTCATTTCTACGATATCCGCCACAGTCGGATTGTGAATAGAGAGTCCACCATCCGCTATAATCGTCTGTCCCGTGATATAACAGGCATCTTCCGAAGCCAGGAAAGCAATTACAGCCGCAATATCTTCAGGTTTCCCCCAATAAGGGAGCACATTATGCCGTAAGAACACCTTCCGCATTTCTTCCGGCAAATTATTTAAAGCAGCCGGCGTCAATACTAACCCCGGAGCAACAGCATTACAACGGATATTCTTTTTCCCGGCTTGAGTAGCCGTATACCGGGTCAAATTTATTACCCCTGCTTTGGCTATACCATAATAAGTACCTCTAAAGTCAGCCGTTATTCCTCCTATTGAAGCAATATTGACAATATTACCGTTTCCCTGATTTTCCATTAGAGGGATCACTAACTGTGAAAGGTAAACTGCACAACGCAAATTAAAATGAAAAGCCTCGTCGAAATAAGAGATATCCAAATCTTCTATACTTCTGTCTTTCTGAAGATTTGTTCCTCCCACATTATTTACCAAAACATCAATTCTCCCGTATTCTTCTGCAGTAAAATTTACCAATTGCAAACAACTATCTAAATCTGTTGCATTAAAGTATCGGGACTGAACATCCGCTCCTTCTTTTCTCAATTCCCCTGCCAATTCATCTGCCCGATCCTTTGCATAATCTGCAATTACCACTTTTCCTCCTTCCTCTACCATCCGGCGGGTTGTAGCTGCTCCAATCCCAGAAGCTGCTCCGGTAATCACAATTACTTTATTCTCAAACCTCTTCATATCCGTTACATTATTTTATCTACTTCCCCTCTCTTATAACGTATATTTTCCCTCCATTGTTGTAAATTACACACTAGGGACGTGCCCTAATGTGTAATTTTTTGACTTCAATAACCATTAATCTCCGGTTTATTGATACACACCCCTAAAAGGAGCAGATTTAAAATATCAGATCAATATTTTAAACTATAAGTAATAAACCACTATATCTACTCCTCCTGATAAGATATATTAAAAATAGAAAAAATCATTTTTACACATTAGGGCACGTCCCTAATGTGTATCAGGAATTTTAGTAAAAACGAAGAAATAATGGGAACAGAAAATTATGCAATCAATGATCATATTTAATAAATTATTTACTTTAATAAAATAATATATTAATATTTTTGATTAATAAAAACTTGTTAATTCACATAAAAATGTGTTTTTTTGTTGAAAACTAAAATTATGGAACCTTTATATCAACATTTAAAAATGTTCGTATCTTCTCCAGGAGATGTGGCAGAAGAAAGGAAAAACGTAGAAAATATTGTAAAAAGGATCAATGACGTATTAGGAGAAACATTACACATAAATTTAAATATCGTAAGTTGGGAAAATATTCCGCCTGCTACAAATACCGAAGACATACAAGAAGAATTAAATAAAAAAATCAAAGAGTGTAATTTTTTTTTACTGATCTTATATAAAAGATACGGGACAATCGCTAAAAATGCAAAAAAATCGAATACAGAGAGGGAAATAGATACCATAATCGAGTGTGTCAAACAAGAAAAAAAGAAACAAATCATTTCCTATTTTAAAGAAATCTCTTCTAATGAGGATCCGGGACCTCAGGAAAAGAAAATAAAAGCTTTACAGAAAAAGTTAGCTAAAGATCATCATTGGTTTTACAAATCCTATAAAGACACCTACGATTTTGAAGTCAAACTAACTCATGATTTGTACAATCTTCTTCTGAAAATGCACACTTCTTCCTATAAAGTTGTACAATTAAAAAAATTCTGGAAATTCGGGCAAGTAGACGGGCAGAAAGGACCAGAGGTTGCGATTATCTATCCTCCAGTAGCGAAAGAGAATCTAAACAGTAAAATCAATAATTTTTGGCAAAGAAAGTTAGTCCCTTATATTAATTTTGAAGATTATAAAGCTCTTCATAAAATCATGAAAAATATTTCCATGATTGGTGGCAGCAGTTCTTATCGTGTATATTCCAAACACAGTCTACCAACGAATATAGGGGACCAGAATACGGTATGGATATGTCTACCCAGACAGGCAAAAGCCTTAGAAATACTTAAAAGAGATTATCCAGACAGGAAATTTGATATCATTCTGGGAAAAAAGAATGTGGAGCCCCAAATAGAATGGACGAATACCAAAGGTGAAAAAGTAATTATAAAGTCACCTTTATATTCTTATTTAAAGCGTCAACGTCCAGCAGAAATGCCAGACAACAATGACGTCAATTTTGAGAGTATCATAGCAAAAGATTTTGCTGTAGTGGCTAGATTTGACAAGGGGAATAAAAGAGGAGAATGGGAAAAGCTTAAAAACTATTTTATTGCGGGACTACACGGATTGGGAAATTGGGGAGCAGCATGGTATATCGACAGGAAATATTCAGATCTGGAGCAATTTTTAGACAACCAATATGAAAATATTCAAATTCTGTTGGAAGTAACTTATCAGGACGGAAGAATATCAGATGTCAGATCAATTTCAGATATCACTCAAAAAGAAATCGACGAAATGATCAGCAAAAAAAATGTGACGAATGTAATAAAAAAGTACAAAGACAATGCCTAAAAAGAACGGATAAAATTACACATTAGGGCACGTCCCTAGTGTGTAAAAAGAGAGGGGAAAAATTTTATTCCAGCTGATATTCTTTATTCCGCATATTGATTGTTTTTTTCAAATTCATTTCAGTTTTCTGAAAGGGGTTTTCCAAACCGAAATTATTTACAACAAAATTGCACCCCTTCCATCCTTCTTTGGAAAAGAGAAAATTCTTCCCAAAATCCCGAATAAATTCATATTGTTTTTTGTCATAAAAATCGAATTTATCCCTATTTCAATAGTATTTATATCGTTCCGAAAGAAAAACCTGCAACAGATTTCTATTGCAGGCTTAATTTACTTTTGATCGTTTTATGATTTTTCTTTGAGTGATCCAGGCGGGATTCGAACCCACGACCTACGGCTTAGAAGGCCGTTGCTCTATCCAGCTGAGCTACTGGACCAACACATTTACGGTTTGGCGGTGCAAATATAGAGGATTTTTGCGGGAATACAAACTTTTGTTTTATATTTTTTGCAAATGAGAAAGGAAGAAGGCTTTCATTTCTAAGGAGAATGTGTATTTTTGCCACTTTAAACGGAAAAGATGATAAACCCTGTCAAAGCAAATTTTTGGGCCCTGCTTCCCCTGTTTATTTTTTTAGGGGTCTATTTAGTCACTTCTTTAATTGTAAATGACTTTTATAAAGTACCGATTACCGTAGCTTTTGTTATTTCGTCTGTGGTAGCCATCGGAATGACCCGGAAAGAGAAATTGAGTGAACGGATTTCCCGTTTTTCTGCCGGAGCTTCGGATCACAATATTATGCTGATGATCTGGATTTTCATTTTGGCAGGGGCTTTTGCTCAATCGGCCAAAGCGATGGGTGCAATTGATGCAACAGTGAATCTGGCTTTACAAGTGCTTCCGGACAACTTATTATTGGGGGGAGTTTTTATTGCCGCTTGTTTTATTTCCCTTTCCGTAGGAACCTCCGTGGGAACCATTGTTGCCTTAACTCCGGTTGCCGTAGGAATAGCAGAAAAAACAGGTGTAGAATTACCTTTTATGGTAGCGATTGTCGTAGGAGGAGCCTTTTTCGGTGACAATTTGTCCTTTATTTCGGACACGACTATCGCAGCTACCAGAACACAGGGCTGTCAGATGAAAGACAAATTTAAAGTGAATAGCATGATTGTCCTGCCAGCGGCCATATTAGTACTTATATTTTACATTCTGGAAGGCTTACATATACAGGCACCCTCCCATTTAGCCCCTGTAGAATGGATAAAAGTAATCCCTTATTTAGCTGTATTGGGAACAGCTATAGCCGGGATAAACGTAATGCTGGTTTTGTTATTGGGAATCGGCATCACAGGTATCATCGGACTCTGTACTTCCGGTTTTGATGTTTTCGGATACTTTGGGGCCATGGGAAATGGTATTACCGGCATGGGAGAATTAATCGTAATTACGTTACTAGCCGGAGGCATGCTGGAAATGATCCGTTACAACGGAGGAATTGCCTATATTATTGAACGGCTTACCCGGCATGTTAATTCGAAGCGTGTTGCAGAACTCAGTATTGCCAGTTTGGTTTGTCTTGCCAATATCTGTACTGCCAACAATACAATTGCAATCATAACAACCGGCCCCATTGCCCGGAATATAGCTGAACGATTTGGAGTGGATAAACGAAAATCAGCCAGTATTCTGGATACTTTTTCCTGTTTTATACAAGGTATTATTCCCTACGGAGCGCAAATGCTGATCGCAGCAGAACTAGCCGGTATTTCCCCTCTTTCGATTATCCGGTATCTGTACTATCCGATTTTAATTGGTATTTGTGGCTTACTATCCATACTGCTGAGGTATCCGAAACACTATTCTTAGTCTTTTCAACCTGAAGAATACATTAAGGTAAAAAACCTCCTATTGCCTTTTCATATTCTGCCAGAGCAACCTTATACTGGTAATTCGCCGATACCACATTTGTAAAAGTTTGTAACCAAGTGACCTGAGCCGAAAGGACATCGATCACCGGCAATTTCCCTTCATTATAACTAAACGTATTGAGGATCAAGTTATGCCGTGCAATTTCCAGGGAAGAATCCACAATATTGATTCTTTTCAGCGCTTCCGTCAAATTTACCCAGGCATTGCTTAAATCCAGCCGAATCTGATCGAGAAGTTTACTTCGTTCGAGTTCACGCGTTTCCTCCTCCGTTTCACTAATACGGACATTGTGGCGTCGTTCCCCCCAATAAAAGACAGGTATATTTACATTGGCAAAAGCGATTGTAGAAAAACGTTTATCACCGTCAATATTGATCAGGGTTGTACCCCATTTTTCTTTAATTCCCACTGCCAAATTGGGTAAATAGTTCGCTTTCACCAAACGGGTCTGCAAACGGGCCAATTCTATACCTTGTTGTGCTATCCGGTAATCCGGACGGTTTTCCAATACATAACGCAAATCATAAAGAGCGGGAATGGCTAAAGGTTGGCATATTGAATCAGCCAGTTCTACCGGTAATCCGGCTTCATTCCCCATCATAACATTTAAAGCCTGAACAGCAGTTCTATAATTGGTTTCAGAAGTATTTAACTGTAATTCAGCTTCCTTTAAACGGGCTTGTACCATCAGGACGTCTGTTTTACTAATAGCTCCCTCCATAAACCGTTTATTGACAATATCGAATAATTCCTGTACAATCCCTACAAAACGCAAGGAAATCCGGTACAAATCGCGGTTTGCTGCAACTGTCCAATAATTGACATCGGCTGCATATACAATATTGTCAACGGTATACTCTTCTTCCAAACGGGCAATCGCTTCCTGTACACGGGCCGCCTCATATTGTTTACGCAGGCTACTTCCTGCATACACATTTTGCACCACTCCAGCTTCCACACTATAATTATCGTGTTTCAGATCAATTCCGGGCATAAACTGGACATTTTCTATCTGATAGGAATAACTTCCCGTCATATCTATCCGGGGAAAAAATCCGGTTTTTATACTTTTCAAGGTATAAAGAGCGGCTTTTACAGCTTCCTCGGATTGTCTGATTTCCTGGTTATAGTCCAGCACTTTTTGGCGATACTGCTGCAATGTCAGGGATTGAGCCAATGTATAAGTGCAAAACAACAGCAGTCCTATTATTCCATATACTTTTTTCATTCTCGCTTCTTCTGATATTCTAAACATTCCTATTTTTTCAGAAACCTTTCTGTCTGGCTCCCTTCTTCACTGAAATCCGAAAAATCAAACTATACGTTACGGGTAAAACAATAATTGTCAATAAACTTGCTACCAACAATCCGCCCATGATTCCGGCGGCCATTCCCCCAAACATAGCGTCAAACAACAAAGGCAACATGCCTAAGATTGTCGTCCCGGAAGCCATCGTTACGGGTACAATCCTGGATTTTGTAGCTTGAATTACGGCTTCGAGCGGTGCCAGACCATTGGCCTGTTCTATACCAATCTGATCGACCAGTACGATTGCATTTTTTATATTCATTCCCACCAAACCTAACAATCCCAATAAAGCAAAAAAATCAAACATCCTTCCCAATATTAATAAACCGAATACTACGCCAATGAATATAAGGGGCACCATCAGCAAAATGACAATAGGTTTGCGGTAAGAACGAAACAGCAATAGCAATACGACAAACATCAATATAAAGGTCAAAGGCATATTAGCTGCCAATGCCTCATTTGACTCAACCTGACTTTCATCTTCCCCAAAAAACTTCATCCGGTAGCCGGCGGGAATTTCTATTTTCTGCACATCCTGCCATACCTTTTGAAAAGCCTGTTTGGTATTAGCACCCCGTTTCGGGTCGCACTGGGCCATCATCACCCGTTCCCGGTTATAGCGCTTAATCACATTATAATTATAATTCAGGTCAAAACGATCGACAACCTGTGCCAGAGGAACTGCAGAACCGGTTGCTGAGAAGACTGGTAATGTCCGCATATTATCCAGATTTCCGGCCTCATAATTGTCCTCTTTCAACAAAATGGGCATAAACAAATCCTTCTCCCGGTAATCTCCCAAGGGCAAACCATTCGTTGCAACTTTCAGTGCATAAGCGACAGCCTGCCGGGTGATTCCCAAACGTTGCCCTCTTTCCTGAGAATATACCGGTTCCCAGACAGGCACCATATTTCCCCAGCTATTCCGTATATCTGTTACCATCGGACAAGCCTGCATAATGAGCATTGCTTGCTCTGTCAAACTTTTAAGCGTATCGGTATTTTCCCCGATAAAACCTATTTCTATGGCAGCTTCTACCGCAGGCGATAACTTAAAAAGAGAAGAACGGATCAGCAAATTGGGATAATTCTCACTTACATACCTGTTCAGGCGTGCTTCGACCGCTGCAGTATACGTTTTATCCTTCACTTCTATGAGTATATTTCCGAAATTCGGTTTCGGTCCGAAAGAAGTACTGGCCAGATAATAACGCAAAGGCGATCCTCCTAAAGTTGTAGATACATTGACCACTTCCTCCTGTTGCATTAAATAACCTTCGATCCCAGACAACATTTTTTCCGATTCACGTATGCTGTAACCCTCCGGTAAAAAACAATCGGCCCGAAAATACGGCTTATCCATGTTCGGGAAAAAATTCTGAGGCATCATTCCCATAATGACTAAAGACACAATAAACAAAATAACGACTCCTGTAATGGTAATTACTTTATAGCGAATCAGGCTCCTCAACGCTTTGGCAAAACCATTATAAAATTTTGTATCATAGGGATCTTTACCCGTATTATCTCTTTTTTCTTTCAGAATAAAATTTCCGAATACAGGTGTCTGTGTTAAAGCCAGAATCCAGCTTAATCCCAAAGACACAGCCAAGACCACAAACAATGGCTTTACGATCTCTGCAACGGCTGAGGGTGCCAGATATAAAGGCAGGAAAGAAAATATCGCAATCAAGGTAGCTCCGAGTAAGCCCCATTGAGGAATAGTAGCCCCCCGGATCAAGGCTTCGCGCCGTCCTATTCCCCGGCGAATCGCAATTTGTGCATTGTCTGTCACAACAATAGCATTATCCACCAGCATCCCCATTGCAATAATAAAAGCTGCCAAGGAAGTCCGGTTCAGGCCTACCCCTATAAATTGCATCACCAATAAAGTACCTCCGATAGAAAAAAGCAAGGAAGAACCGATTAACATACCTGCCCGGGCTCCCATTACGATGAGGATAATAAAAATCACAATGGCCAGAGACTCCACCAAATTGAGAATAAACCCGTTATTGGCTTCCCGGGCAATCTGATCTTCCGGGTAAAGTGTAATTAATTCGATCCCAACCGGCATTAAGGGCAGCAACTGATCCAGCTTCTTTCTGACTTCTTCTCCCGTTTTCACGACATCTTTTTCCGGAGCCGTCGATACCCCTATTCCAATTGCCCGCATCCCGTTTACGCGCATCAGGCTTCCGGGGGGATCCATATAGCCTTTCTCAATGACAGCAATATCTCCTAAACGAATCTGCTGACCGGTTTCGGTCACCACCAATTGATTGCGGATATCATTCAAATCCTTATAGGTACCTTCCGCCAATACCTTTAATTCAATATAGCCGGCTCTTTTTTCTCCGGTATTAATCAAAGAGTTCTGGGATTTAATCGTCTGAATCACCGTATTTAAATTCAAACCAGAATTTGCCAGCTTGGACATGGATATAAACATATTGACCACCTCCGTCTGTTCGCCATAAAGAGCAACCTTTTGCACCCCCGGGACAGTGACCAGCTCTGTTTTAATGCGTTGTCCCCATCCCCTCAAATCGTGATAGCTAAATCCCTCTGTAGCCGTCAAACCGAAATAAATACCGAATACATCGCCAAAATCATCCGAAACACTGATATCCGAAGCACCTTGCGGTAATTGGGGCTGAATATTAAGTACTTTCCGTCTTAACTCGTCCCACATTTGAGGCATTTCGCCAGGCGGTGTTGCCGGATTCAGTTCAATATTGATTTTCGACATCCCGTAATAAGACTCTGATTTTATTTTATAAACCCTCCGCATAGACTGTATCTCCCGTTCTATGGGTTCAGTTATTAACTGTTCCACTTCCTGGGGGGTCGCCCCCGGATAACGGGTAATCAGAACGGCAGACTTTATGACAAAAGGCGAATCTTCCTTTTTCCCCAATGATTCAAAAGCTAAAATTCCGCCGATCATCAATACAGCCAGAAAAAAATAAATTACCTTGGGATTATCCAGAGAATATTTCGGAATATTCATAGAATTTTAATTAAAATATAGACTATTATTTGTATAATCCGGTTTTCGGATCTTTACTCAAATGAACCCTTCGTTAAAACCGGTCCTTCTTCGATAAATGCTAGGGGATAACCTGTACCTTCTGTCCATCCGTAATAAAATTCACCCCGTCCACCACTACTACATCTCCCCGGGTCAATCCCTTTTGAATCATTACTTTATCCTGTCCAAAAAGTTGAGCAATTTCTATCCGGCGTTTATTTACCGTTGCAGATTCCTTTTTATAAATCCAAACGGAGGTAACATTCTTATCCGGATCAATAAAAACAGCATTCAATGGAACGACCGTATGTTCCTCTGTTTTCCCTTCTATTTGTAAATGAATACGGGCAGAAAAACCGGGATATACCGGAAACTGTTCTTTATTATAAAGGGTGTCCTCTATACTCAGCCTCACCGGTATACCGCCCCCTTCCGGAGAAGCATCTACAAATTCTTTAATACGGGCGTGGAAATGATACCCTTTGTATACGTCAAATTCTACAGAAATATCCATCTTCTCCCGCGTCAATGCAACACTGGTCTCGGGTAAGATAAACCGGATGGCCAATTTATCCGGATTCACCAATTTTATGACAGGTTCTCCCGGCTGTACTTTTTGATAATTCTCGACATATTTCTTTTCCACAAAACCGTCAAAAGGTGCCCGTAAACGAGTGTCCTGCAATGTATTCTGAGAAGCCTGGTAAGCAGAGCGGGCCTTTATGTAATTATTCTGAGAAACTTCGTAGTCCTGACGGGAGATCGCCTCCATGTCCAGCAATTTTTTATCCCGTTCCAATTGGGAACGAGCCGTAATATAGGCGGCTTGGTTTGCATCATTCTGCAATTGGTAATCAAGCGGGTCCACCACTGCAACGACAGCCCCTTTTTGAATGGTTTCTCCGGCATCTACATTCATGTTTACCAGGGGGCCGCCTACTTTAAAAGCCAGCTGAGCAAATTCTTCTGCTTCAACGACCCCGGTATAAATTTTATCCAGATTTTCGGGAGCTCCTATCGTTTCTATTTTTACCGGACGCAGAATATCCTGATAAACCTGATCTTTATTGTGGCCGCATCCCAGTAAAAAGAACAAGCCCCAAAAGAGCAACTGTACTTTATCTATACGTTTCATATTTTTATTTTCCGGTTCTGACGGCGAAGCCGAATTCATAAATATTACTTCACGTATACGTCTATTATCTTAAAATGGTTTGGGAAAAATAAAAAAATGAGAAAAGCCTTTGGAAATGTAAAATTTACGTTTTCCAAAGGCTTCTTCAACCGGATTTTCCGAATTACATTTATTTCAGCATTCCTGTAGACCTCAATTTGATTTCCGTCAGGATTTTCTTTGTGTATAAAGGGAAGTCGCTATTCAGAATCCAAGCAAAATAACCGGGCTGTTCCTTTAAAACCTGTTCTACAGGAAGTCCCTTATTTTTACCAAAATTAAACACTTCCACTCCCTTATCATTAAATACAATAAAACCGGCGAAATCTGCATTATTATTCTGGGTAGAAAACTTACTCAAAAACTCGATATTATTCTCCAGCCTATCCCCATACCGGTCCAGCTGGGCCTTCAGCACTTCATAAGTAGCAAATGTATCGGCAGCAGCGGTATGGGCGTCTTCCAGGCATTTATCACAATAAAAACGATAGGCTGCCGACAGGGTACGTTGTTCCATCTTGTGAAAAATCGTCTGTACATCGACAAATTTTCTTCTCCGCATATCGAAATCCACTCCTGCTCTTAAAAACTCTTCCGCCAGCAACGGAATATCAAAGCGGTTGGAATTATAACCGCCCAGATCACAACCTTCAATATAACGGGCCAATTCCTTAGCAATGCTTTTGAAGACCGGACATTCTTTTACATCCTCATCGTAAATACCGTGTATAGCCGATGCTTCCTTTGGAATAGGCATTTCCGGATTTACCCGAATGGTTTTTTGCTCCTCTTTTCCATTCGTATATATTTTCAATACGGATATTTCCACAATCCGGTCTTTGGCAATATTCACACCAGTTGTTTCTAAGTCAAAAAATACGATTGGATTAGCTAAATTCAGATTCATTTTAAAATTTTATTGCAAATTACAGGACGAATGGTTGAAAAACAGAACAGGTTAAAAGATCACGTATAAGGTCATCTTTTAACCTGTTACTTATCCGGAGAGGTTTACACCATCATAGGCATTAATAACATCAGTAAATCCTCCTCCTGATCCTCGTTTTCAAAAGGCAGGAACAAACCGGGGCGTGTAGGATCCGACAATTCTAAAACCACATTTTCCGATTCGATATTCGACAGAATTTCCAACACGAAAGGAGATTTGAATCCAATTGCAATCGGTTCCCCCTCATACTGACAATTAAGCGTTTCATGACCAGACATTGAATAATCGATATCCTGAGCAGAAATAGTAATCTTATCTCCTCCCAATTCAAACTTTACCAGATTGCTGGCTTGATTTGCCATAACAGACACCCGGCGTAAAGAATTATACAATTCTTTTTTCTCGATAATAACTTTTTTAGGATTATTCTGAGGTATTACGGAATTATAATTGGGGAAACGTCCCTCTACCAAAGTAGAAGTCATCTTATAATTACCGAAAACAAAACAAGCCATTTTCTCATTGAAAGCAATCTGCAGAGGAGCATCGTCTTTCGGCAAAATATTTTTCAACATCAAAGCCGGTTTTTTGGGCAATATTAAAGAATGCTGTCCATTTTCACTTCTCCCGTCAAAACGTTTGTAACGTACCAATTTATGAGCATCCGAAGCCACAAAGGTAAAATTATCCTCATTCATTTCAATTAAGATACAATTCATAACGGGCCTCAAATCGTCATTGGCAGTAGCAAAAATAGATTTTACAATACCATCCAGCATTAATCCGCATTTTGTCTCAAAAGAAGTGTTTTCTCCTTCCGGAGTTCCAGGTTTTGGATAATCTTCCGCGCTTTCTCCCCTCACCGAAAATTCTCCTTTTTCCGAAATAATGCGGACTTCATTGGTCGATTCATTGATGTCAAAAGTCAAAGGTTGTTCCGGAAATTCTTTCAGCATATCGAGTAAGATCTTTGCAGGAATCGTAATCTGCCCTTCTTCTTCCAATTGTTCCAACTCGATTTTAGCTTCCATTGTAGTTTCTTTATCGGATGCTGTTGCATACAATAAACCGTTAGTGGCGACTAAAAGGATATTATCCAGAATCGGTTGTACCGGTTTCCCGCCGATCACCTTGCTTACCGCTTGCAAGCGCGTCAGCATAGTATTACTTGATACGACAAACTTCATAGGTTATATTTTTATTAATTATTATTCTGAAATGAACGCCTAAATTAATGTATTTTTTTTTCCCCTTGAAATTTTAAAGACAATTTTTCAACAGAAAAAAATAGAAATTGTAAAATAAAATTTCCTTCCTGTCTTGGCAGCTTCCTTTACCTTTGCCTCATAAATATTTCTTTTTTCAATTGCTGTTATTACCCGGAACAATTCCTATTCCACACAGCAGTATGCTGAGGTTTAACAAAAAAGGATACCCTCCTGCTTTTCTCAGCATTTCAGGTATCCTCTTCCTAAAAAGACCAAGCGATTATCCCATAATTTCTTCTACTTCTTCCACCGTAATCGGAATACGGCGATCTCCTAACAAACGGCATCCTTCTTCAGTGATCAGTACATCATCTTCCAGACGGATACCACCAAAATCTTTATAAGTTTCGATCTTATCATAATTCAGAAATTCTTTATGCATTCCTTTTCCCCTCCACTGATCAATCAAAGCGGGAATAAAATAGCACCCCGGTTCATCGGTTACCACAAACCCCGGCTCTAAACGGCGTCCCATACGTACAGAGGATGTCCCGAACTGGTTAACGGGGCGAGTTTCTGCGTCATATCCCACATATATCTGTCCCAAATCTTCCATATCGTGTACGTCCAATCCCATCATATGTCCCAGTCCATGAGGCATAAATAAAGCATGTGCACCGGCAGCTACGGCCTCCTCTGTATCTCCCTTCATCAGGCCTAAATCTTTTAATCCCTCGGCCAAAACTTTACATACATCCAGATGTACAGAGAGATAAGTCACGCCAGGACGGGACAACTCTAACGCTTTGTTATTACAATTCACTACGATGTTGTAGATATCTTTTTGACGGGCAGAGAATTTCCCATCCACAGGTACAGTACGGGTAAAATCAGAGCAATAATTCATATTATTTTCAGCACCCGCATCTGTCAGCATCATTCGTCCTTTTTGCAGGATCTGGCTGTGATTATGATTGTGTAGCGTTTCGCCGTTCTGAGAAAGAATGACAGGGAAAGATACTATGCTCCCATAAGAAGCGGCTATACCTTCTATCAAACCTGTAATATACTGCTCCTTTATTCCGGAACGGCAATTCCGCATGGCAGTAGTATGCATTTCATAACCAATATTGCAGGCCTTCGTAATCTCGTCTATTTCACACGCTTCCTTTACAGAGCGTAAAGCCACTACTGCCTGAATTAATTCGACAGAAGCATACTGTTTGAGAAGAGAATGATGTATACCCAGCAGATCTTCCAGCAACAACATATTCTGATAGCGATAAGGAGGCAGGAAATGAATTTTCCGCCCTTCTGCAATAGCCTGACGCAACATTTCAGCCAGCTTTGTAAACGGCCGGGTATTGGTAATCCCGACAGAAGCACCTAATTCTTTTACCTTCGGCTGAGGACCCATCCAGATAATATCGTCCATATCCACATCATTCCCGAAAAGATATTCTTTTCCGCTCTCTACATCCAATACTCCGGCAAATCCCGGCATATTCAAACCAAAGAAATATAAAAACGAACTATCCTGACGGAATTTATAAGTATTATCCTTATAATTGGCCGGAGCCTCGCCGTTTCCTAAAATAAGAATTAACCCTTCCCATACTCTCTCCCGCAATTCTTTCCTTCTGTTTTTGTAAACACTTGCTTCAAACATACGATTTATTTTTAATGATTAATTTTTACTTATTATCTCTGCCATATCATTTCATTCCCCTGCGTTTCCTTCCACTCCGAAACAGCTCACAAGATAACCAAATAAACCCGAAAATAAAATACCAATTTATACCTAAAATTCCATTTCAAGATTATTCAATCGCATTGCACTGCATTTGGATACCGCATCCGACGGACGAATTTCGCAACGGTGCCATTTTCCTGCTTCCAAGCGGAAAGGTTCCATTTCCAATTTATAAACCTTATATTTTTCTTCAGGTTTGATACTAAAACAGATTTTTTTCTCAAATCGGTTGTATAATTTAATAATCAGGCGGTTTTTCCCCTTTTGTAAGGGTAATACTACATATTCCTTATTATACCGTTTTCCTTTTTCTGAAAGGTGAGCCGTAATTTCCCGCCCATTCAGCAGCACTAAAATTCCGTTTCCGCTTCCCAATTCAACCGGTACACATTGTGCTTTCCCGGACTCTATCTCCGTATATAAAAACAGAGACTTTCTCTCCCGCACCGGCAACTCGCTTATTATTCCATACCGGAAACCGGCTAACTTCTTCCACCCGTCTTCCTCCGGTTTTTCAGGGATTTCCCGTATTCCGGCCGGAAGGGTACCAAAAACACTGCCGGAAGATTTCATATAAACAGGGCCCCAGTATGTCCCTTTTGCCGAAAGGACACAACTTTCCCGTCCGTCATTCTCCTCCAGAAGCACTTCTTTTTCTATTCCGTCTATCTTTATCTGAATCCGCCTTCCTTTCTCATTATCCGTATAATATAACACAGGCTTCACTTGTTTCTTTACTGCCTGAAATCCCCAGGTATAAGCCACAGTACTCCGGAAACCGGTATAATAATCGATGCAGGAATATGCATACAATGGAGTGGCATTTCCGGATGTCAACCTTTTACCTTTTACTTGACTCTTTACCGGTTCAATTTTCCAACCTTCCTGCATATCCAGACAGATGATGCCCACAGGGCTATCCTCTTGCCAGGCAGGTTCTCCATACAACTGCCATTCTCCTTTTTCCCGGCCAATGCCTACAGCTCCTCCTTCCATATAAGAAGCAGATAAGACCTGTCCCTGCAGCCCCTCTAAACGAATTTTGCTGAGAGGAGCAGATTTATCTGCAAAAATATAAATGCGATTTCCTTTTACGGTGACATCCTGTCCCGGATACAGATATTCAAAAGGATTGGCTTTCACGCCATAAATACTTTCTCCGTATTTTTCAAGCCAAATTCCCATTTTTTCCAATACTTCCTTTTCAAAAGGAACTACGCTTCCATCCCCTTTCGGACCAATATTCAACAAATAATTCCCTCCCCGGCTTACTACTTTAATCAAACTCCGAAGTTTTTCATTTACCTTCTCCTCTGCCTTCCCCCTTACTTGCCAGGAACGGTATCCCCAGGTTTCATTAAAAAAAGATGCAGCTGTTTGCCACGGTACTCCTATTTTATAATCGGGATATTCATTATCTCCCAATACACTGAAATCGCTGCAATCATTCCCTAGCCGCCCGCTTATCATGCAATGCGGCTGCAAAGAGTCCACCAGATGGTAAAGTCCCCGGCTCTGCTCAGGTGTCAGCGATCCCATATCAAACCATATTTCGGAAATATCCCCGTAAGCGGTCATAATTTCCTCTACCTGTTTCAGATTATAAATATAGTGTTCCGGTGTCAGCGGATCGGCATTATGGCTGGAAATAGGATAAGCTTGCGGGAAATGCCAGTCGATCAGTGAAAAATACACTCCAAAACGCATTCCTTGCCGTCGGCAGGCTTCGGCAAGTTCCTTCATTACATCCCGCTTAAAAGGAGTTGCATCCACTACATTATAATCAGTATAACGACTGTGGTACATACAAAAACCATCGTGGTGTTTGGACGTAAACACTATCGACTTCATTCCTGCCCTTCGGGCTAAGGCCACAATAGAATCAGCATTCCAACCGGCCGGATAAAACCGTTCTGCCACAGCCGCATACCAATCTCCGAAAATACCGGCTTGCGACTGAATTTGTTCGCTATAGCCCTGAGTTACAGGTTTCCCGTCCCACACTCCTCCCAATTCAGAATAAATCCCCCAATGAATAAACATCGAAAATTTCTGATCCAGCCATTGTGAATCAGGCTTATTTTTACCATAAGCGCTCCAGGCACACAAAAGAAATAAAAACACTATTTTTTTCATAACCGTAAATTAAATTTGCCAACACCCTTTAATCCGGTATACCTTCATTTTATCCCTGTTCCCAACTGACAGCCAATAAATAATCCGGATAGTAAACAAGCAAAATACATACACAGGAGGCCTGCTCCCGTGTATTCTTTTACGGCTATAAAAGTAATTAAATTTCCGATCCTTTGCTCAATCGGGGACGCCTAAACAAAAATGCAGCCAAAGGAGTAGCCAATCCGGCAACCATAACGATCCAGATCCCATAGCGAAGTACAATTTGTTCTCCGTTTATTCCGCTCAGTCTCCCACTCAATTCCAAGGTAGTATCCTGTGCAAAATAAATATCGAACATACGCCATAAAACAACTATTCCGGCTGCTATTCCCAACACGGAAACAGCCCAGGTATTTCCATAACTCATATCCAAAGCCGTATTCCGGCGCACACATAAAAATAAAATAATGATAAACATAATAAAAGTAAACCAGCCCGATGTGGAAACCCCGGAGAGATCTCCGATCATTTCTACTCTGTACCAAGGCAAAAAAGTAGAGATGATTCCGGCCAAAGCCAGAATAAATACAATAAATCGTTGTGTACTCATAATTTTATTTTTTATTTACGTCCTTATTCAAATTATCAGAAAAATTCCCATTTAACTGAAAAACTGAACGAAGTATATACGTCCCGGGAAGGGAAAAGTTCGGGATAAAACAAAAGGATTCTCTTTTTTCCTTCAGATGTAAAAAATTATGATGAAAAACAGAAATTTAAAAAATATCTGTTCTTTTTTTTTTGTAATCGCAATAACAATGAGTACTTTTGGGGGCAAATTCGGAAAGTAAACGTTTCCGAAAGATATATTTATGTGCTTAAAATATGTTTTATAACACAAAATTCAGGAATTAACATACATTATTTATTTAATAATTTATTATCATGACACCAACTCATATTGAACACATCGGCATTGCCGTAAAAAGCCTGGATGAGGCTATTCCTTTTTATGAAAAAGTATTGGGATTAAAATGTTATGCGATTGAAGAAGTAAAGGATCAAAAAGTAAAAACAGCATTTTTTCAAGTAGGCCAAACGAAGATTGAATTACTGGAATCGACAGATCCGGAAGGACCTATCGGTAAATTTGTAGAAAAAAACGGTGGGGGTATGCACCACATGGCTTTTGCAGTAGAAGATGTTGCACAAGCATTAAATGACGCAGCTGCTGCCGGATGTCAATTGATTGACAAAGCACCGCGTGCCGGAGCCGAAGGTTTGCAAATTGGCTTTTTGCACCCGAAATCTACCAACCGGGTATTGACCGAACTTTGCGGAAAAAAATAATACGGTTTTAAAGTTTGATTTCGATAAAGAATTACTGCGATGAACAGCAATTCTTTATTGATTTTTAAGACTTTACAACTTTATAAACATTATAAATTCAATATTATATGATGACTAATCAAGATAAAGTAAAAAAACTGATCGACCTACGTGCGACAGCAAAATTAGGCGGCGGTGAAAAGAGAATCGAATCCCAGCATAAAAAAGGGAAACAAACGGCTCGCGAACGTATTGAAATGTTACTGGATGACGGTAGTTTCGAAGAATTTGATATGTTCGTAACCCATCGTTGTACCAATTTTGGAATGGAAAAGACCAAATTCCTCGGAGATGGTGTGGTAACGGGTCAAGGAACGATTGACGGCCGGTTAGTATTTGTATTTGCACAGGATTTCACCGTATTCGGAGGAGCCTTATCTGAAACATTGGCACAGAAGATTTGTAAGGTAATGGATAAGGCCATGGTTGTCGGAGCTCCGGTTATCGGTCTGAATGATTCCGGAGGCGCCCGTATCCAGGAAGGGGTAACTTCTCTGGCCGGTTATGCTGAAATTTTCGAACGCAATATTTTGGCTTCCGGAGTTATTCCGCAGATTTCTGCTATTTTCGGGCCCTGTGCAGGAGGTGCTGTATATTCTCCGGCACTCACCGATTTTATCCTGATGACAGACGAAACTTCCTATATGTTCGTTACGGGACCGAAAGTTGTAAAAACGGTTACAGGTGAAGACATCAGTACAGAAGATCTGGGAGGTGCCGGAATCCACTCTACCAAATCAGGAGTTGCTCATTTCAAGGTAGAAAACGAAGAAGAAGGTATTCTGATTATCCGTAAACTGTTGTCGTATTTGCCCTCTAACAATCTGGAAGATGCTCCGATGATTGACTGTACAGACCCGATCGACCGTCTGGAAGACAGTCTTAATTCTTTAATTCCGGACAATCCAAACCAGCCATACAATATGCTGGAAGTAATTGAAGCTATCGTCGACCACGGAGAATTCCTGGAAGTACACCGCAACTTCGCTAAAAATATCATTGTCGGATTCTGCCGTATGGGAGGTATGCCGGTAGGAGTTATCGCCAACCAACCGAACTTCCTCGCCGGGGTATTGGATATACAAGCTTCCCGGAAAGCAGCCCGTTTCGTTCGTTTCTGTGACTGTTTCAATATTCCGATCCTGACTTTAGTGGATGTACCGGGATTCTTACCGGGCAGTGGACAGGAATACGGTGGTATTATCATTCACGGTGCCAAATTATTATTCGCATACGGAGAAGCTACTGTACCGAAAGTTACCGTTACTTTGCGTAAATCTTACGGTGGAGCACACGACGTGATGTCCTGTAAGCAACTGCGCGGAGATGCCAATTATGCATGGCCTTCCGCTCAAATTGCCGTTATGGGGGCTTCCGGAGCCATTGAAGTTCTGTATGGAAAAGAAGTAGCTGCTATCAGTAGCAATGAAGAAAAAGCTAAATTTATACAGGAAAAAGTAGATGCTTACGACGAAGCTTTTGCTAATCCTTATCAAGCAGCTTCCTATGGTTATATTGACGATGTGATCGAACCTCGCAATACCCGTTTCCGCGTAATCCGTGCCTTCGAAAGCCTGCGTACCAAAAAAGTGGTTAATCCGCCGAAGAAACATAGTAATATACCGTTGTAAAATTAAAGAATATGACAAGTTTAATTACGCTTTCTACAGATCTGATCAGGGAAGCCGGAGGATACACCATTTCAATTGTGAGTATCATTGTGGTATTTGTTGCACTGGGAATACTGGTATTTATCTTTATGTCTATTCCAAAAATTCTGGAAATGAACATTAAAAATAAATTGAAAAAAGCCGGACATGAGGAACCAGCAAAGAATATTAATGTAGAAGGGAACGTAAATGTAGCAATCGCAATGGGTCTTCACTTGTATTTTAATGAATTACACGATGAAGAAAGTAATATTATTACGATTCACAACGCTCCCAAGCAATATTCTCCCTGGAGTTCTAAAATTTATAGTGTACAAAACCAACCGGTGAAAAAATAAATTAATGATTCATGGCCGGCATGGAAATGATCCGGTCACCAATTAATAAGCATATGAAAAAATACAAGTTTAAGATAAACGGTCAAACCTACGAAGTTGAAGTAGGAGAATTCGATGGCTCAAATGCTACGGTTTCCGTAAACGGTACCTCTTACCAAGTAGAAATACAGGGAGAAGAAAAGAAAGCAAAAACTCCTGTTTTGGCTCGTAAACCGGTAGTAAACAAACCGGGGGAAGGTCAGATCAAAAAGGCCGAAAGCAGTGGTGCTGCCTACAAAATTAATTCTCCCCTACCCGGAACGATTAAAAAAATCAACGTTAGCGTAGGGGCTACTGTTAAAGCCGGCGAATGTGTGATGATTATGGAAGCCATGAAAATGGACAACAACGTAATGGCTGAAAAAGGTGGTGTTGTACAGGCTATCAAAGTAAAAGAAGGAGATGCAGTTCTCCAGGGCGATACATTAGTAGAAATAGCATAATTCAATAGAATATGAACAGACTTATTTTCATTATGCTATCTTTTTTGTTTGTCGCCTTCAGCGGAAATACCTGCGAAGCATCAAACAGAGGTAGCTTAAAAGACGAGCTTGTCCACGGCAAATGGATGAACAGAGCCGGGGGATATATCCCTAAGGCGATCCGGGCAACGGACTTAAAGCCGGATCAGAAAGCACGGACAGTAGCCCGTTATAAAGTTTATAGTTTTTATGATGACGGAACCTTTACCATGGATTCCATCAAACAACGTTATACCGGAAAATGGCAGTTGGAAGGGAACAAAGTCATAATGACTTTCAAGCCTAAAAAAATTACTGAATTCTCTCCGAATTTAGACCCGAATGCATCCGGCCAGGGCTATGTAACGACCGACGTGATGGTCGATCTGGGTGTCCGTATTGCTACGATGAACGGGAATGTATTGGAATTTTCGGGTATGGATCAGAATGCATACCACAATTCTGACGCTATGGCGGGGATGAAGAATTTCTGGGAATTTACCGGTTTTCCCAACGCGACTACGGGCAACCTGGTGATGATCATTATTGCCCTGCTCTTTATCTGGCTGGCTATCCGTTTCGATTACGAGCCGATGTTGCTGATTCCCATCGGAATGGGTATTATTATTGGAAATATTCCTTTCTATATGGGAGAAGCCTTTAACCTGAAACTCGGTATTTACGAACCGGGATCCGTTTTGAATATTCTCTATTCCGGAGTGATCAATGGCTGGTATCCGCCTTTGATTTTCCTGGGCATCGGAGCAATGACAGATTTCTCCTCATTGATTTCCAACCCCCGGTTAATGTTATTGGGTGCGGCAGCCCAGCTGGGTATATTCGTAACCTTCCTAGGAGCTTTATGGTTAGGATTTGCTCCCCCCGAGGCCGGTGCTATCGGTATTATCGGCGGAGCCGACGGTCCGACAGCTATTTTCCTTTCTTCTAAATTAGCCAATGGAGTAAACATGCTGGCCGACGGAACTTTGGTGAAAAACCTTATCGGTCCGATTGCCATTGCTGCCTACTCTTACATGGCTCTGGTTCCTGTCATTCAGCCTCCAGTAATCAACCTTTTGACGACTAAACACGAACGGAAAATCAAAATGCGTCCTCCGCGTTCTGTCAGCCGCCTGGAAAAACAACTTTTCCCCATCATCGGTTTGCTATTGACAGCTTTCATTGCTCCCTCAGCTCTTCCGTTGTTAGGAATGCTGTTCTTCGGTAATTTGCTGAAAGAATCGACAGTAACCAACCGTTTGGCCAATACAGCCAGCAATGCTTTGATCGATACAATCACTATGTTATTGGGAGTTACCGTAGGAGCTTCTACACAGGCAGACGTATTCCTGACCAAGGATTCTATTCTGATTTTCGGATTAGGAGCATTCTCTTTTATTATTGCTACTGCCGGTGGTGTATTGGTTGGTAAAATTATGAACTGGTTGTCTCCAAAAAGCAACCCGATCAACCCAATGATCGGAGCCGCCGGAGTATCAGCTGTTCCGGACAGTGCCCGTGTAGTACAAAATATGGGATTGAAAAACGATCCGACCAACTACCTGCTGATGCACGCGATGGCTCCGAATGTATCCGGAGTGATCGGCTCAGCAGTGGCAGCGGGTACCTTATTGAGTTTCTTGATGTAAAATCCTTATTTTATAAACAACTCTCTGTTTAACAGGGAGTTGTTTATTTTTAAACCCTGCATTTCTTTTTCCAGAAAAAGATATAATCCAGCGAATAACGCCCTCCGCCTAACCAGAAAAATAAAATATAAAAAGCCAGATACAGTATTCCCAATTCTTTTATCTGAAAAGGATCCTCTCCATGGATCACCCATATCGCTACTATCATATTAAAAATCAACGGTACGGTTGCCAAACGGGTAAATATTCCCAGCAAAAGGAGGAGGGAACAACCCACTTCCGCTAAAATAGAAAGAAGGAGGGATACAACCGGTGTAACTCCCAAGGGATCCGGAAAATTACCAGCCAACTCACGGAATGCTAGCAGCTTTGAAAACCCATGCAGCAACATCATGAGGGCAATAAACACCCGGGCCAAAAACAAAGGGAAAGAACGTCCTCTCCGCAATGGTTTTCCTAAGAATAAAAAATCTTTCATAAAACAGTTGTAGTTAAAACGATAATGCCTCTGCTAATCTTTTCCACAGCTCACGCGCCTCTTTTTCGCTCCCGTCAGAATTCTTCATTTATTTCCGGTTATTTCTTCCCTACGACGCTTTTCAATTTTACGAAAAGTTTAAAAATAGGTTTCTTTCTTTTTCTTTATTCTTTTCCCGATTCTTTTTCTCCGTACATATTTTTTCTTTTTCCGATAAAGGGTATCTTTACCGCATCATTTATTTAATTTATACTTATGAGTATCCGAGGTTTTGGAAGTGATAATTTCTCCGGTGTACTTCCGGAAGTTTTCAATGCTCTGAAAGAGGCTGCATACGGACATCAGCATTCTTATGGGGAAGACGATTATACCGAAAAAGCAATCCATGATTTTAAACAGATTTTCGGAAAAGATATAGAAGTCTTCTTTGTATACAACGGCACGGGAGCCAATATTGTGAGTCTCTCGGCTTTTACCCGTTCGTTCAATGCGATCATCTGTGCAGAAACAGCTCACATCAATGTAGACGAATGCGGAGCCATTCAAAAACAGGCAGGCTGTAAGTTACTTACCGTTCCAACTTTCGACGGTAAATTAAATATTGGCCTGATTCAGAATCATATGCATGGTTTTGGGGAACAACATCATTCACAGCCCAACGTAATCTCTTTGACCCAATGCACGGAACTGGGAACGATTTATACGCCGGAAGAATTAAAAGAGATATGCGACTTTGCCCATGCTCACGGTCTTTATGTTCACATGGACGGCGCCCGTTTAGCCAACGCAATTGCTTACCTGAACTGTGATCCTTTAGACATCACAGCAAAAGCCGGTATAGATGTATTGAGTTTTGGAGGGACAAAAAACGGAATGATGTTTGGAGAAGCCGTCGTCTTTTTCAATACTTCTGTCTGCCGGGACGTCCCCTATATCCGTAAACAGGCTATGCAATTGCATTCTAAATCCCGTTTTATCGCCGCCCAGTTCTCCGCAGTATTAAAGGATGGGCTTTGGCTGAAGACTGCAGCTCATGCCAATCGTATGGCCCAGCGTTTAGCCAATGAAGCTTCTCTGATTCCGGGAATTAAAATCACCCAAAAAGTACAGGGCAATGAAATATTTGCCATTATTCCCCGAGACAAAATCGAATGTCTGCAAAAAGAATGTTTTTTTTATATATGGGATGAGGATGCTTCCGAAATCCGCTGGGTATGTTCTTTCGATACCACCGAAAACGATATCATTGAATTTGTAAACTTGCTGAGGGAAAAACTATTATAAGAGATGTCCTTCTTTATATATGAAACGTCAATTTATCCATACGGAGGACGGAAGTACCACTTTATATGTCCCGGCCTTAAATGAACACTATCATTCCATACACGGGGCCATACAAGAATCTGTACATATCTTTATACACACCGGAATAGAATTTTACCTCCGGAATAATCCGCCAGTAACTATTTTATCCGGAGTGAATATTCTGGAAGCCGGTTTCGGAACGGGATTAAATGCTTATCTTTCGTTCGTATACGCAGAAGAACAAAAGATCCGCATTCAATACCACAGTATTGAAAAATACCCTTTAAGTATTGAAGAAACGAAACAATTGAATTATAAAGCACAAATTCCGGCAAAAAATCCGGATATCTTTGATGAACTACACTCTTGTCCCTGGGAAAGGGAGAACGCCATAAGTCCCGTTTTCAGTTTACACAAATACCGCCAGGATTTCAGGGAAATCCGGTTTGAATCCCGTTTCGACATAATTTTTTTCGATGCTTTCAACCCGGAAATTCAGCCTTACCTGTGGACAGAAGACGTTTTTCAGAATTTTTATAAAGCCCTCAAACCGCAAGGGATACTGGTCACCTATTGCGTAAAAGGAATCGTCAAACAAGCTTTGAGAAAGGTGGGATTTACGTTAAAAAAGCTGCCGGGACCTCCGGGTAAAAGAGAAATACTAAGAGCTCAAAAATAACTTCTGAAACGAAATGAGAAAGAAGGAAAAAGAAGCAATCCGGCAATTGCTGGAAGATAAGTACCGGGAATATTGCCGTTCTGAATTCTTTATCGATACGGATCCCATCCAGATACCCAAAATGTTTGAACAAAAAGAGGATATTGAAATATCCGGTTTTCTGGCAGCCTCACTGGCATGGGGGCAACGCCCGACAATTATCCGCAAATGCAAGGAACTCATGTGCCTTATGGATTATGCTCCTTACGATTTTATCCGAAATGCACAGGAAGCAGACTTTGAACGCTTTATTTCTTTTAAACACCGTACCTTTAATGGCTACGACTGTTGTTATTTCCTGCAGGCTTTAGCCCGTATTTACCGTACGAAAGGGGGACTGGAAGAAGTATTTACAAAAGCTTATTTACAACACCGGGATATGTTCCAGGTACTCCGTTGCTGGTACGATGAATTTACAGCACTTCCGGCTGAAAAGAGAGTATTGAGACATATTGCAAATGTAGAAAAAGGATCCGCAGCCAAAAGAGTAAATATGTTCCTGCGCTGGATGGTCCGGCAGGATAACAGCGGCATTGACTTTGGATTATGGAAAACCATCCCTCCTGCGGCCTTATTGATTCCCCTGGATGTACATACCGGAAATGTCAGCCGGGAACTAGGCCTTCTCCACCGCAAACAAAATGATGCCCAAGCAGTCGCAGAACTGACCGGACACCTTCGGGAATTCGACCCCATAGATCCTATCCGTTATGATTTTGCCTTATTTGGTTTGGGAGCCTTCGCTAAATTTAATAAAAAACAGGATACTAACGATTCAGTAAAGTATACGAATTGAGTTTATCTGCTGTCCGGCTATAAAGGAAATCCTCCAGAGCTTCAGCATAATTCAGATGGTGTACATCACTTCCGACAAAACTGACCATACCTGATTTTAACAACTGCCAGGCAATCTTCTCCGTTTCTTTGCCATAAAATCCGGCCAGAGAGAGCAGGTTCAATTGCAACAGGCAACCTTTTCTGATCAGGTCCTGACATTTATTCAGAAAATGACTATAATAAAACTTATAACGTTCGGGATGTGCCAATACCGGTATAAAACCCTTACTGCGCAACAGGAAAATCAAAGACTCCAAGTGAATTGACTCAGCCAGAAAACTATTTTCAATCAATATATATTGCTGATGAAAAGGCAACATTTTCCCTTCTTCTGCCAATTGGAAAACTTCTTCTCCGACCCGATACTCTGCTCCTGCCTCTATAGGTATATCCGGGCGTGCTTTCTGCAAAATCGCTAAAGCAGTTTGAATATCTTCCCCCGTATTAGGCATAGAAGGATAAGCAACATGAGGAGTCAATGAAAAGCGCTCTATCCCCAATCCCCTCATCTTTTCCAATAATTTAAGAGCCTCCTCCAAGGTCTTCACTCCATCGTCCAAACCCGGCAAAAGATGTGCATGCATATCATGCCGGTAAGAGAAATATTGCTTATGACCCCTAAACCATCCCATTACAGTCTATTCTTTACGCTTTTTAGAATGTTCATGTTTATTTTCAGAATCATATCCGTAGCCATATCCATAACCGTAGCCGTAGCCATACCCATAACCATAGCCATAACCGTATTTTCCATGTACCATCTTCACCCCGTTCAATACGATTCCTAAATTGTCGATACGTTTTTCCCGGTTCAACTCATCCACCAATTTCAAAGCTTTCTTATCCAAAACATTAGCCCTGACGACATATACACAGGCATCCGCATATTTACTCAACGTAAATCCGTCGGCCAAAATCCCCAGCGGAGGTGTATCCAGAATCACATAAGAGAATCGGGACCTCAGCTCCGACAATAGCTGACGCATTCTTTCACCGGACACTAATTCTGTCGGATTCGGAGGCACGGTTCCTCCAAAAATTGCATACAGGTTTTCATCAATCTGCTCAATCACCTTATTCACATCATTTTCAATCCCCGCTAAATAAGCAGCCAGACCCTTTCCCTGAGGTTTTCCGAAAAATTCATTCATACGGGGATTTCGTAAATCGCATCCCAATACGATAATTTTTTTACCCGCTTTCGCATAAGCCGTAGCTAAATGTGCCGATACCAATGATTTTCCTTCTCCCGGGATAGTAGAAGAAACCATAATAACAGGGCTTCCCTCCTTCCGGTTGATCATATAATTCAGATTCTCCCGGATCAAATGCATAGACTCTTCCAGGGCAAAATTTCCTTTAAATATTTTAACTTTTTCTTCCGGTAATTCGGGCAAAGTTCCCAAAACAGGAATTTTCACTGCCTTTTCCACATCTTCCAATCCCCTCACTTTCGAATTCACCATATCTTTCAGGAAAATAACACCAAACGGAATTGCACAGCCCACAATCAATCCCACCAGTATAATCAACATCTTTTTAGGAGATACCGGTGACTTTCCACTACGGGCATCCTCTATAATTTTAGCTGCCGGAACATACATCAACTTCGCAATTTCTGCCTCTTCCCGTTTTTGCAGCAGAAATAAAAACAAATTTTCTTTTAACTCCTGCTGACGGGCAATGGCCCGGTATTGTCTTTCCTGAGTGGGCACTGAAGTCAATAATTTATCTACCGACTGATTTTCCTGGCGTAAACTATTGATTTTAATTTCCTGGCTCTTTTCTACATTCCCGATGGCAATCCGGATGTTGTTTTTCAAAGCTTTCAGTTGGTTACTCAAACTGATCAGCAAGGGATTACTTTCATTAGCTGTCATCAGCAATTTATTCCTCCGCAAAACCATTTCATTATACTGAGTAATACCACTTGTCAAAGTAACATCGGTTAACCCCAGGTTCTCCGGTAACAAACGGAATTCATCATTCCCTTTCTGTTCCAGGAAAGCCCGGATACTTTTCACAACAGCAAGTTCTGTTTCCAGCTTCAGCAATTCGGCATCTGCAGCCTTTTTCCTCTCCATAACCATAGCTGCATCCGAAGTGATATCCGTCAGACGGTTTTCTTTCTTAAACCGTTCTGCTTCGGTTTCAATACCCCCTAATTCCCGGTTAATTACACTCAGCCGTTCGTTGATAAACTCTACGGTTTTTGTAGAAACCAACTGCTTATCCGTTACTCCGTTATCATTGTAACGGTGAATGAGAGCATTGACCAGATCTATTCCCCTGGAAGGAATTGCATCTTTTACTGAAATACTTACGGCATTGGTATTCTTACCCAGCAAATTTACGGATAAATTAGCATGAAAACGATCTGTCGCACTCTCATAAGAACTCAATTGCACCAAAATCTGATCGTCCTGAAAAGCCGTATCGACTTTCTCCACGGAAATTTGATAAGTGCCCATCGGGATTGCCTGAGAATACTCCCCTTCATAAATTAAAATCCCGTCCCGGTCTTTTATCACAATTTTCCCGCTTTTGTGAGTGTTAATGATAAGGGTAGTATCCTGAATATTCTCTGGATGGTCTATCAAAATTTTAATCGGAGTAGAGGTATACATATTCTGATCCCTGGGAAAACCTTCCTTTATATAACTGATATTCAGCTCCAGGTCTTTCACCACTTCCCGCATCAGGTTCTTCGACTGGAGTTCTACAATTTCATTTTCCACAAACATATCTCCTCCCTGCAGAAATCCCAGTTCCTTCATCATCACATTGGTTCCCAGCTCTCCCTTTTTAGAATCACTAATCATAACTTTAGCTTCTATATTATAAATCGGAGTCTGGATCATATAAACATATATAGCTAAAGCTATACAGACAGGCACTGCTATTACAAACCAGCGCCAATGGATCAGTAATTTAAAAAATAATTCCCTGAAATCAATACCTTCTTCTTCGTTCTGGGTCAATTGCTCTTGCTCATTTACGTTCATATCGTTATCCTGAAAAATATAAATCTAAATTATTTTACAATCAGAGCGACAATAGCGACAATTGTCGAGATACTGGACACCACATAAGTCCAGAAAGTTCCCATATTTCCTCCTACAACTCTTCCTTTGTTAGGCTCCACATATATCACATCATTTTGCTGCAAATAAAAGAAAGGAGAATCGACAAAATCGGAAGAAGTCAGGTCAATACGGGCAAACTGCTTTTCGTTTCCTAATTCCCTTATCAATAGCACATTTTTCCGCTTTCCGCTAATCTGTAAATCTCCTGCCATACCTAAAGCATCGAACAAAGAAATACGTTCAGTTGTCACCTTATAACTTCCCGGATTTTTGACTTCACCTAAAACAGTCACTTTAAAATTGAGAAATTGAATGGTAACAATCGGATTCTTCAAATAAGTTGATAATCTTTGCTTTAATAATTCCGACAACTGATTGCGGGTAATACCATCCACTTTAATCCGACCTAAAACAGGAAAATCAATATATCCTTCCTTGTCAACAATATATCCTTGCTGTGCACCTTGCTGTGAATTCGGAATTTCCCGTCCCAAACCGATCATCGGACTATTAAAAGGAGTTGCCGCTTCAAAATCATCACAGGAAACAATAATAGAGAGCAAATCATCAGGATGTATAACCGTTTTATACTCAGATTCCGTTTTTATCCGTTCATTTACATCCACATCTTGTAAATAAATTACTTTTTTGGATGACACGCATGATACACCTAATAGGCTCAACAATAAAAGTATTACGATATTTCTATACTTTCCCATACATTGAATTTTATGTCGTTTATAAAGTGCAGATTTATTTCAAAAGCCCCTCCCCAAATTATGGATAACTAAAATATAAAAATTTGCAGGCTTTCCCCTTCACATTCCTCTGTTTCGCCACAATAAAGCAGGCAAATATAACGATAAAAAATACGAAAATAAAAAAATATTAATTTTTTATTACATACCCCTCTAATTTAGGCATCCTACCTTCTGCCGCCTCATTCTATTTCACAAAAAATTTTCTTTATGTAAACCCTTATCTCCATCTGTTTTTATGGATTTTTGTTTCATCATACTTATTCTTAGGACTATGTGGAATAGCCGGATAACCGACAGGTATTACACATAAGGGAAGAATATTTTCCGGCAATCCGGTTTCTTTTTTTACCACAGCCATACGGTCATCATACGGGTAAGCTGCAGTCCAGACTGCCCCTAACTTCAAAGCTTCAGCTGCCAGCAATATATTCTCTGCCGCAGCAGAACAATCCAGATACCAATAAGAAGATTTAGCGGTATCCCCGCATACAACAATCGCCAGAGGGGCTTGCCTTAACATTTTAGCATAGGGCAAAGCTTCTGCCAGGGTATCCAACAGAGAACGTTCGGTGACAACTACAAATTCCCAAGGACGCACATCTTTCCCGCTGGGTGCAGCCATGCCAGCCTTGAGCAGTATTTGAACTTTTTCTTCTTCCACCGGCTTGGGCAGGTATTTACGTACACTCTTCCGCGACATAATATTTTCAATCGCATCCTGAGTTCGGATAAAATCTTCCTGAGGACGATTATTACAACAAGATGTAGCCATAATACTAATGAATGCTATAATTAAAACAGAATTTTTCATTTATTTATACTTTATACAGATCTGTCTCCTGTGAAGTTACATTCTCCCTTCATAATTCTGTCCCACCCTCTTTCCTTCCTCACAAAGAACTACTTTTTATCTCTTCTTTTGCCATTTTATAAAACGGCAACCTCTGTTCTAAATGTTTTACGACAAAATCACGGATTTCCTCATCTTTTAAAGCACTCACGATCGGACGTTTTTGCTTTCCCCGGATCAAGCGGACCGTAATGGTATCAATATCCGTATTTAAAAAAATAGTATGTCCGCAATTATTCATATATTCCATATTTCCATTAAAGCAAGGGGCCCCTCCTCCGGTAGATAATATAAAATCCTTATACAACTCACATACTTCATGTAAATAGCGGGTTTCCAATTTACGAAATCCCCCTTCTCCTACCCGGGCGAAAATTTCTGCAATACTACTCCTCTCCCGCTCCACAATGTAAGCATCCAGGTCAATAAAACGGATACCCTGCTCTTTTGCCATCTCACGTCCCTTCCGCGTTTTTCCGCATGCCATATATCCAACTAAAAAATACTTCATTCCCTGTTAAATAAAATTACAGAAACAATTCTATCCTATCCCTTTCATCTGCTTGTTTTATCCCCCTTAGTCAAATTCTAACTTCATCTGTTCTTCGTCGTCAGCTAGCTCTGAAGGATTGGTTACTTCGAATTCCACATCCGAATTAATTGCATTTTCTTCTTCTAATACCAAAGGATCAATTTCCCGGATTTTCTTTACTTCATAAGTAGTCAGGCGTTTTCCCCGGGCCTTATAGGATTTTTCAGCAATAAACCCGTCGGCCTGTATCACTTCTGCCGGACGGTTGACATATTTTCCGCCGAAGAGGATCTCAAAGCGGGGATGTCTTTCACAGCTCAGTGCCACTAAACAAGAACCCGCTGTCTCTCCGATAAAAGACAAAATCTTTGTCGTCTCTTCAAATCTGAACCGCTTTAAATAATAAAACTGCTGTTCAGCATCAAAAAAGACTGCCGACCATACTTTCCGTTCATCAAATTTTTCTATAATCAGATATTCTTCGTCATAATGATTCGTCAAATCAAAAGTAGAGGTATAATAGGTCCCGTTTTTATTCACGACCAGAATCCGTTCTTCCCCCTGGAATTCTCCCAGGTATTTTCCCCTTTCATCTGTATTTAAACGAAGTACATCTTCATCAAACCAGATTTTCCTTCCTCCCAGGGTAGATACTCCTTTCTGCACCACACTGATTTTGTGAATATCATTTTTGGACAATAAATTTCCCTGAGTATCCCGGCCTTTTATAGCAAGTTCTGCAAAGTCATATTCAAATACCAGCTTTTTAATGTTCGGCTTCGGTTTCAAACAAATTTTCACCACTTCCGCCTCCCCATTGGGATTTGCTGTAAAATAAAGTACCCTGGAACCCTGCGTACCTTTCGTTAAATTGTAAACCTTATCCCGGGTCACTCCGGTTACGTTAAAACGTTTGACATAAGAACTTCCGTAACGGCCGTCCCGGTAAACGACATTATATATGGTACGCTTGTCATTTTTCTTGAAAATATTCACATACAATACATCTTTCCCTACAAATATCTTGTCAGCTACTTTCGTCACATAATAACTTCCATCTTTTTTAAAGATAATCACTTCGTCCATATCGGAACATTCGCAAATAAACTCATCCTTCTTCAATGCCGTTCCGATAAAACCTTCTTCCCGGTTGATATAGAGTTTTTCATTTGCAATAACAACCTTGGCAGCTTCTATGTTTTCAAAATTCCGGATCTCAGTTTTCCGCTCCCTTCCTTTCCCGTATTTTGTCTTTATCCGTTTATAATAAGCAATCGAATAAGGGATAATATTTTCTATATTATGCTTTACCTGAGCAATTTCTTCTTCCAATCCTTTAATAAACCGATCTGCTTCTTCCGAATTAAACTTAAGGATCCGTTTCATTTTTATTTCCAGCAGGCGCTTAATATCGTCATCCGTAACTTTCCGCCAAAGTTGGGGTAAAAAAGGGGTTAATCTCTCGTGCACATGTGCCAGCACCTTCTGTAAGTTAGGACTTTCTTCAAATTTTTTATCTTTATAAATCCGCTCTTCAATAAAAATCTTTTCCAGAGAAGCGAAATGCCATTCTTCTGATAATTCGGACAAACGAATTTCCAATTCCAATTTCAATAAAGCCACCGTATCGTCTGCCGATTTCCTCAATATTTCAGAAATTGGCATAAAACAAGGCTTCTCATCCTCTATCACACAGGAATTGGGAGAAATCGACAATTCACAATCGGTAAAAGCATATAAAGCATCAATTGTCTTATCCGAAGACACCCCGGGAGCTAAATAAATTACGATCTCTACCTCCCGGGCTGTATTATCGTCTATTTTTTTAATTTTAATTTTTCCTTTGTCATTGGCCTTGATAATACTATCGATCAGCGTGGAAGTAGTACGTCCGAACGGGATTTCCGTAATTCTCAGCACCTTATTACTACTGTCTTTTTCTATTTTAGCCCGGATTTTCACATTCCCTCCCCTCAGGCCATCATTATACTTACTGATATCTATCATACCTCCGGTCGGGAAATCGGGGTATAGTATAAAACGCTCATTTTTCAAATGAGCAATGCAGGCCTCAACCAGTTCGTTGAAATTATGTGGCAGAATCTTTGAAGCCAGTCCGACAGCAATTCCCTCCACCCCTTGAGCCAACAACAGCGGAAATTTCACAGGAAGGGTCACCGGTTCCCGGTTTCTCCCGTCGTACGAAAGTTTCCAATTCGTAGTTTTCGGATTAAATACTACATCCAAGGCAAATTTGGACAAACGGGCTTCAATATAACGGGGAGCAGCAGCATCGTCCCCCGTCAAAATATTTCCCCAGTTCCCCTGACAATCAATCAATAAATCTTTTTGCCCGAGCTGTACTAACGCATCTCCGATAGAAGCATCCCCATGGGGATGATATTTCATTGTATTCCCGATAATATTGGCGACCTTGTTATACCGCCCGTCATCCATTTCCCGCATGGAATGCAAAATACGTCTCTGCACCGGTTTCAGTCCATCATTCACGTACGGTACAGCCCGTTCTAATATTACATAAGAAGCATAATCCAAAAACCATTTCTGATACATACCGGAAAGGTGTTGTATGGAACGGATTTTTCCGTTTTCTTCCGGTTCTCCGTTCATCCCTTCCTCTTGAGGATTATCCTCCTCTCCCTGCAAATCCTCAGTAGGTAATTTCTGTTCTTCCTTGTTCTCTTCTTCCCCTATCATATTCTCCTTATTCATATTCCTTTTTTCAATTTATCATCTACACTTCTCATTTATCCGGCTCCGCCCTCAATCAGAATTTTTATCTCAGTTCATCTTTCTCTATATAGAGGTTGTCGATGATAAAATCCTGTCGTTCAGGGGTATTTTTCCCCATATAATAACTCAAAACTTCCGGTATAGTATCTCCTTTTGTAATTCTTACCGGCTCCAAACGAATATCTTTTCCAATGAAATTCCGGAACTCATTAGGAGAGATCTCGCCTAAACCTTTAAAACGGGTTATCTCCGGCTTTGGCCCCAACTTTTTGATGGCTATTTCCCGCTCTGTATCGGTATAACAATAAGAGGTCTCCTTTTTATTCCGTACCCGGAACAATGGGGTCTGTAAAATGTAAACATGACCCGCCCTTACCAGATCGGGAAAAAATTGTAAGAAAAATGTCAGCAATAACAACCGGATATGCATTCCATCCACATCTGCATCGGTAGCAATAATCACATTATTATACCGCAGATCCTCCAGTCCGTTCTCAATATTTAAAGCAGCTTGCAACAGGTTGAATTCTTCGTTTTCATAAACTACTTTTTTTGTCAGTCCATAAGAATTCAGCGGTTTTCCCCTTAAACTAAACACAGCTTGTGTGTTTACATCTCTTTCCTTCGTAATGGAACCACTGGCCGAATCCCCTTCCGTAATAAAAATCGAAGATTCATTTTTCCGTTCATGGGAAGAATTGAAATGTACCCGGCAATCCCTCAGCTTCCGGTTGTGCAGGCTTACCTGCTTAGCCCGTTCCCTGGCAATTTTCTGCACTCCCGACATGGCTTTCCGCTCCTTTTCTGTTTCCACAATTTTCCGCAACAACAATTCTGCTGTATCCGGATTCCGGTGCAAATAATTATCCAGCTCCTTGGTTACAAAATCCATAATAAAATTCCGCACCGTCGGCCCTCCCGGAGCTATATCTTTCGACCCCAGCTTTGTCTTCGTCTGGGATTCAAATACAGGCTCCTGTACTTTTATACTAATGGCCCCAATGATAGACGTCCGGATATCCGAAATATCGAAATCCTTTTTATAGAAATCCCGGATTGTTTTTCCCAGAGCTTCCCGGAAGGCATTCAAATGTGTTCCCCCCTGGGTTGTATGTTGCCCGTTGACAAAAGAATAATACTCTTCCCCATACTGCCGTCCGTGGGTCATTGCCATTTCAATATCAGTACCCCTCAGATGGATAATGGGATAAAGCCCTTCTCCATTCATATTTTCTGTCAACAAGTCAAACAATCCCCGCTTGGAAAAAAACTTATGTCCATTGAATACGATCACTAATCCCGTATTTAAAAACACATAGTTTTTGACCATTGCTTCCAGGTATTCAGCAATATAATAATAATTCCCGAATATTTCCTTATCTGCTAAGAAAGTCACCCGTGTCCCATTAGGCTCCTGTGTCGGTTCAATTTTCCGGTCTTCCACAATTTTCGCCCGGTTATAACGGACATATTTTGTCTCTCCATCCCGGAAAGATTGAATTTCAAAACTTTCTGACAAAGCATTTACCGCCTTGATACCGACTCCGTTTAATCCCACCGATTTCTTAAATGCTTCCGAATCGTACTTTGCACCTGTATTCATCTTAGAAGAAGCATCCACTAATTTTCCTAAAGGAATCCCCCGCCCGAAATCCCGTACAGTTACTTTCCGGTCTTCCACCGAAATCACAATTTCCGAACCACAACCCATCGCAAACTCATCGATAGAATTGTCTACCACCTCTTTCACCAAAATATAAATACCGTCGTCGGGTGAAGAACCATCTCCCAATTTCCCGATATACATCCCGGGACGTAAACGGATGTGTTCCTGCCAATCTAACGTCTTAATTGAATCCTCCGAATAGTTTTCTACCATTTTAAACAGTTTTGTGCAAAAGTAATGATTTTACCTCAAAAAAAGAATTAGAGAACTGGCAGAATTATGCTCAGACTTTTAAAGAGACTTAAAAAATCATTAAAAATAAATACTATATTTGTATTATTATTGGAGATATTGTTCAGAGTAAGTTTTACACCCATGAAGTTTTTTTTAATTTATCTTTTTGGTTTATTGCTGACTTTTCCCATACGTCTGTTCAGCCAGTCTGAACTTCCGTTACTTTTACCTAAACCACAGCTCATTACTCTCAATGAAGAGCGTTTTCCGATTGGCAGAATTCAATTGAAAACACCGGTATTGCAACAAGAATGTGAAATGCTCCTGAAAGAAGCCGGAGGAATACCCGATATACAAGCCGCTCTTAAAATGGAAATTCGCCTTATCGGTCATTTGGAAAACATACAAAACAATCCGGAAGAAGCTTATCACCTTTCGGTTACTTCCCAAACGATATGTATAGAAGCTCAGACGGAAACAGGGGTTTTCCGCGCTCTTCAAACGTTACGGCAATTAAAATCCCCTGAGGGCAACTATTTTCATGGCTGTACGATTACCGACTGGCCGGCTTTTCGCATCAGAGGTTTTATGCACGATACCGGCAGAGGTTATATTTCATTTCCGGAATTGAAACGGGAAATTGCATTGCTTTCACGTTATAAAATCAACACTTTCCACTGGCACCTGACAGAAAACCAAGCCTGGCGGATAGAAAGCAAAATCTACCCCCAACTCAACGACAGTATCAATATGAGCCGGCTGCCCGGCAAATATTATACGCAAGAAGAAGCCCGGGAACTGGTCCATTTCTGTAAACAACACCATGTACTCCTGATACCTGAAATCGAAATGCCGGGACATAGTGAAGCTTTTACCCGTACTTTCGGTTGCGATATGCAAAGCCGGCAAGGAATGGTAATCCTCAAACAATTAGTGGATGAAATTTGTACCGTTTTCGACCTTCCTTATTTACACATCGGTACGGATGAAACCCGTTTCTCCAATCCGGATTTTGTTCCTGAAATGGTCAGTTATATCCGTGCAAAAGGGAAGAAAGTAATCTCCTGGAATCCGGGTTGGACCTATAAGAAAGGAGAAATAGATATGACCCAATTATGGAGTTACCGTGGAAAAGCCCAGGCTGGAATTCCGGCCATTGACTCCCGGTTTCATTATCTGAACCATTACGATATTTTTGGAGATTTAATTGCGCTATACAACAGCCGCATATACAACTGCGAGTCAGGAAGTGAAGAAATTGCAGGAGTAATAGCAGCCCTTTGGAACGACCGCCTGGTTGAGCCGGAAAAGAATATTATTCTGGAAAATAATTTTTATCCCTGTATGTTAGCTATAGCCGAACGGGCGTGGCTGGGAGGAGGAAGTGAATATTTCGATAAAAACGGAACGATTCTTCCCCCGGAAGACGATTCTGTATTTCTAGCTTTTGCCGATTTTGAAAAACGGCTCCTCTGGCAAAAAGAACACCATTTACAGCAATACCCTTTTCCTTACGTCCGTCAGACACAAGTAAAATGGAATATTACGGACCCGTTTCCCAATGAAGGAAATCTCGGGAAATCTTTCCCTCCGGAAAAAAAGTTATGCCGGAACTATACCTATCAAAAGCAAACTTATTCTGTACGGCAGGCCAGAGGGGCCGGTATTTACCTGCGGCATGTATGGGGAAATTTAGTACCCGGATTTTTCAAAGCTCCGCAAGAAAATCACACTGCCTATGCCTGGACCTGGGTCTACTCTCCCCGCAAGCAGGAAACCGGCTTATGGGTAGAATTTCAAAATTACGGCCGTTCTGAAGCGGATCTCCCTCCTCCTCCGGGGAAATGGGACTACCGGGAAAGCCGTATCTGGTTAAATGAAACCGAATTATTCCCGCCCAGCTGGTCGAATGCCCATACTTCTCCTTCTACGGAAATAGCCCTGGGTAACGAAAATGGCTCAGCCCGCCCCCCGCTTTTAGTACACTTAAAAAAAGGCTGGAATAAATTATTTTTAAAATTACCCATCGGAAAATTTTCGACTCCTGAAATACGGCTTCAAAAATGGATGTTCACCGTCCTCTTTGTAACCCCTGACGGACAGAAGGCCACTGAAGATTTGATTTATTCTCCCGATAAAATAAAACCTAAACCTATAAGAAAATGAAATACCTGTTTTCAACACTTCTGCTTAGCTTTATGCTATTTACGGCCGTTTTTGCCCAAGAACGGAAACATTCTACATTCTACGAACAAAGAGCCAGTCTTTTCGAAATCCTTCCGGCCAGCTCACAGGACATTCTTTTCCTGGGAAACAGTATTACAAACGGATGTGAATGGAGCGAACTGTTTCAGGACGTGCGGATCAAAAACAGAGGCATCAGCGGAGATATTACAAGGGGAGTCTATGACCGTCTGGACCCTATCGTAAAAGGACGGCCGGCTAAAATATTTTTGCTTATCGGAATTAACGACATAGCGCGGGGTATCCCTGCCGATACCATCGTTCAAAATATCAGTATGATTCTTCAGAAAATACGCCGGGAATCTCCCGGCACAAAACTTTATCTGCAAAGTATACTTCCTGTAAACGACTGTTATGGAAAATTCAAAGATCATACTTCCCGGGGAGAAATCGCCGCCCGTATTAATGAACAACTCCGTTCCATCGCTCAGAAAACCCAAATTACATATATTGATTTATGGACTCATTTTGCCGACCCGGTTTCCGGAAAAATGAACCCCGACTATACAAACGACGGTTTGCATCTTTTGGGAAAAGGGTATTTATTGTGGCGGGAAATTGTATTACCTTACATACAAGAAAAATGAAAATTTATATATGCCTCTGGACAGCCTTGCTCCTGCCGGTTTTCGCCTTTGCGAAAGAAAAAATAAAAATAGCCTGCGTAGGCAATAGCGTCACCTACGGCTATTTACTTCCCGAGCGGGAAAAGAATGCCTATCCGGCTCAGCTACAAAAGTTATTGGGGGAAAATTATGTAGTTAAAAATTTCGGGAAAAGTGGCGCGACCTTGCTCAAAAAAGGACACCGTCCTTATGTGAATCAACCGGAATATCAACAAGCTTTGGAATTCTCAGCAGACCGGGTAATTATACATCTGGGATTAAACGATACCGATCCCCGGAACTGGCCCAATTACCGGGACGATTTTATAAAAGATTATACGGAACTGATTGCCTCTTTCAAAACGACAAATCCCCACTGTAAAATCTGGATTTGCCGTTTATCCCCTATTGGCGACCGACATCCCCGTTTCCGCTCGGGCACCCGCGACTGGTATGCCGGAATACAAAAGGAAATTGAGAAAATAGCCGCTCATAACGAAGTAGGTCTGATTGATCTGGAGGAACCACTTTACCACCGGCCTGACCTTTTCCCGGATGCTTTGCATCCGGATCCGGAAGGAGCAAAGATACTGGCGCAAACTGTATATGCAGCAATTACAGGTGATTACGGCGGACTTCAAATGCCCATTCTCTATTCCGATAATATGGTATTACAACGGAACACCCCCCTGCATATATCCGGAAAAGCCGATAGGGGAGAAAAAGTCCGGGTTAAAATTGCAGGAAAGCAACAGCATACAATCTGCGGGCCGGACGGGAAATGGGAAGTGACTTTTCCCCCTTTTCAGACGGGAGGACCTTATACGCTTGAAATACATACCTCCAGACAGGAACTCATTTACCGGAATGTCCTGATGGGAGAAGTTTGGGTATGTTCGGGGCAGTCCAATATGGCCTTTCCTTTAAAATACTGCACCACAAGTCAGGAAGACCTCAAACAAACCCGGCATTCACAAATCCGGCTTTTCCATATGCAACCTTATGAAGAAACGAATGCTGTAGAATGGCGCCATTCTTTCCTGGATTCCCTGAACAGGCTGCAATATTTCCACTCTCCGGGATGGGTTGAGGCGGATACAACCACTGTGCGGGACTTCTCCGCCATTGCCTACCACTTTGGCAAAATGCTGAATGACAGTTTAAACATACCGGTCGGACTTATCCTAAACGCTGTAGGAGGTTCTCCCTGCGAGGCCTGGATAGACCGCCACACTTTAGAATACAATTTCCCGGATATACTATGCAATTGGAAAAATAACGATATGATCCAGGACTGGGTGCGTGAACGAGCCGGGCAAAACATCCGGAAAGCCACCCGCAAAGAACAGCGCCACCCTTATGAACCTTGTTACCTCTTCGAGTCCGGAATACTTCCTCTGGAACACTATACCATCAGCGGAATTATCTGGTACCAGGGGGAATCAAATGCCCATAATACTGAACTATCCGAACAACTCTTTCCTCTGTTGGTAAATAGCTGGCGGCAATATTGGCAATCTCCGCAACTCCCTTTCTATTACGTGCAATTATCGAGTCTCAGCAGACCCTCCTGGCCCTGGTTCCGGGACAGCCAGCGGCGCCTGCTCCGAAAAATTCCGGATACGGGCATGGCTGTTTCCTCCGACAGGGGAGATTCTCTGGATGTACACCCACGCCCCAAAAAAGAAATAGGAGAACGATTGGGACGCTGGGCTTTATGCAAAACCTATCACAGACTGATTACTCCTTCCGGTCCCCTGTTCCGGTCTGTCCGATTCCGGAAAGGACAGGCACTAGTGGAATTTGACTATGGCCATCATCTGAAAACTTCCGACGGACAAGCCCCGCGCTGTTTTGAAATAGCCGGTGCGGACGGATTATTTTACCCGGCAAAAGCGAGCATTGAAAACGACAAAATAATCGTTACCTCGCCGGAAGTACCCCATCCTTGTGCCGTAAGATACGCCTGGCAACCTTTTACCCGTGCCAATTTAGTCAATGGAGATGATCTTCCGGCTTCGACATTCCGCACAGATCTGTAATAAACAAAACAATAGAAAAAGAAAAATTCTTCCGGACCAACAGAAAGAAACGCCCTTATAAAACGGATAAATATTTTACAGCTTGACAATTATCCGGGAAGCCGGCTCCTTGCCAACCAACGCATAATGGAATAAATATCCTTCCGCTATAACCGATAATTTCACCGGGAAGTCTGATTTATCCCCATAAATAATTACTCTTGCCGTTTAAGAAACCGATTTTCCCCTTTAATTAGGGATTGGGAGAAACCACGATTCAAGCTATTTTTGTATGACCACAAAAGGTACAGCAACAATTGATTAATATGTTTTTACAGAAACCACAGGAATTAGCCGCCTGTGGTTTTCACTTTAGCAAACGCTTTTTTCCCTACCCCGTTTTTAAAAGAAAAATAATTTTTGAAAAATGCACCTGCCTCCACTTAAAGAAAAAATAGCTTCCTCAAACAGAAAGTAAAAATAAAACCACCTTTATTCCACTTCGTTTATATCGATCAGATTATTGAGAATGGCAAAAACAGTTAACCCTGCCACCGATTTAATTCCGGTCTTGCGGCTAATATTTTTCCGGTGAGAAATAACCGTATGAATCGAAATATGATGTTGTTCGGCAATCTCTTTATTTATCATTCCCTTAGCTACGCTGACCAATATTTCTTTTTCCCGATCTGACAGCTCATTTCCTTCCGGCAAATCCGGACGGGGGGTTACCGTTTCCATGACCTGCAACAATTTCCGCACAATCTTAGAGCGGTCGTCTTCAATATCGATAACCGCCCGGTAATGCCGCAATGTTTCCGGCTCTACATATTGATATACCAAAGCGACAAGAGGTACATTCCCCACAAACAAATCCTCCACACAATGTCTGTATTTAAAATCTACGATCAAGGGATTCAAAATAATTAAATCCGGTCGTAAATCATTGATATGCTCCGCAGAATGACAGCAATCAGCGAAAACAGCAATAATATCAAATTCCTTTTCCCCTTTGACCAATTCCTGTAAACCAGCTGTTATGAGGGCAGAAGGCTCAATGATGACGATCCGGTAACGTTTCCTGCTACTTACCATAATGCTGTTCTAATTTCTGAACCAAGGGGATTAAAACTTTATCTTCTATAAAAGTATGTTTTGTCAAATCTTCTTCCAGAGAAAAAATATTAAACAAAACGGCAGTCCGTTCTTTTTGAGAAGAATCAGCCGGCCAATATTTTATAAAAATATTTTTCAGGTCATGGAGCTTATCGTCAATATTACTGTGATTCTGTTCAAAGATCTCGATCTCATACCCTTTCACCTTATTACCCAATCCAATATTTTGAATATAGGGAAAAACCGTTTCTTCCTCATATTCAAAATGGTTGATCACTTCATTTTTATATTCCTCAAAAAACCGATTCAATATTTTCTGATGAGCCAGGTTACAATTCGCAGACATTATCTTTAACTGATCCTGTATCATGTGAATGCGTTCATCTAAGTAATAAGAATGAGACCGCTGCAGATAAGAAAGCAACTGAGTTATTTCTGTCTGATCAATTTCCTCTTTCCGGGGAGAATAATTTTCAAAGGCATATATATTACATATCATAATAAATAATTGCGGAGAAACCCCAACCCGGACACAGCATTCCTGTACGGTCTGATCTCCGAATCCCAAATTCAAACCGAAACGGGGCAATAGTAATAATAACTTATAATCCAGGTGAATTAAATCGGCTAACTTCATCTCAGCCGTAAAAAAGGAATTGTTTTGTGTCATTTCTTTTTTGTTACAAATATCGGAAATAATACAATTTCTGTCAAACTTACCCATACATTAAATGCTAAGAAATTGCGTAAAGTTAGCGGACGAAAACCGGTCCCGCAATCCCCAAAAATGGTGAATTTTGACAAATATTAAATTAAAAAAAGAAACAAAAAAAATGAGCCGGGTTAAAACTCAGCTCATTTTAAGCGTAATTTTCTGTTTTTTGAAAACAGCACTACAAAAAGATTTCCCTTTTAACTTTTATGTTTACGGGGTTTATCTTTGGGTGATTCCGGATAATTACTCCATTGGATATCTTTATTGGGAGTAGCTGAACTCACTTCTTCACTCCTTACCCGACTCAGTTCCTGATCATCTCTTTCTACCGATTCCAGCGTTCTGTCCGTTCCTTTCAGTTCGATATCCTGTAAGCCGTTGGTAGATTCTACGTGTTCTTTCGGATCATTTATATATTGCCAGGTCTCATTGAATTGGGTACTGCTACCTTCATTCCAAGGTCCCCTTGCGTCTTCCCCTGCGGAATTATTATAGTATAAATTACTATAACGCGGATCACTCTGCAAAACCCCGGGAGGGAAATTCGGTTTAATGGTATTCAAAGCAGCTTCAAATTGTTGGAAATGAGCAACTTCCCTGGTCATCAAAAAATTAAGGGTAGCAATCACGTCCGGATCATCTGTAAACTGAAGCAAATATTCATATACAATTTTAGCACGGGACTCTGCTGCAATATTGGAACGCAAGTCTACAGTCAGGTCTCCGTCGGCATTGACATAGGCTCCGGACCAGGGATTCCCGTTGCTGTCCGTAAGCAATGGACCGCCTCCGGAAAGGACGACAAACTGCGGATTAAAAACAGCTTCATGTATAAAATTTTCTTTAGAAACCTTCCCTTCCAGCATTTTCATCGTCTCTGTACGATCTGCAGCATTTTTCAATTCTCCATTCACTCCGGCCAGCAGCATCTGTATAGTAGCTCCGACAATCTCCAAATGCCCTAATTCTTCCGTTGCAATATCCATCAACATATCGTATTTATCAGGATAAGGGTCTCTACAACAAAATGCCTGTACAAAATACTGCATAGACGCTTTCAACTCTCCATTTCCCCCACCGAATTGCTCCAGTAGTAAACGTGCAAAACGCGGATCCGGCTTGGATACACGTGCATTAAATTGTAATTCTTTAGAATGATAAAACATAATATTTAGATTTAGGTTAATATTGATCCCGTTCGATCCCTCTTACGTATTGTTTACCGTTCCTGCTGTAACTCGCTAAACCGAATCACCGGAAACTTCAAAAACCGCCTTTTTTCAACTTTTTATTTCATTTCCAATTTACTCCCATAAATACGCAATATTAGCCCATTGTGTTCCAACAATTTATGAAACGCAAACTATTATTCCAGTGTTTTTATATCGTTTAATATTTAGAAACAATAGGGAGAGCCGTGCACTTCAGTCTTCTTTCTCCAGATACTCCTCTTTAAAAATCTGAACACACAAAGCAAATATGGCCAGTAATAATGGTCCGAAAATAACGCCCATAAAGCCAAATAAAGCCAATCCAATGATAACACCAAAAATCGTTATCAAAGGATGCGTATCCGCCATCCTTTTTTGCATAATAGAACGCACCAGATTGTCTACATTCGAAATCACAATCACTGCATAAATAGCCAGTCCAATAGCATTCCCCCAATCTCCGGTAACCCCCATATACAAAGCCAGAGGAACCCATACAATAGCCGTCCCGATCACCGGGATGATGGTCGCAAAACAGGAAATAACACCCCATAACAGAGGAGCCGGGGCCCCAAAAATCAAATATCCGATTGCTGCAGCAGCCCCCTGAATAATGGCCAACAAAGGAACACCGATTGCATTCGATTTGACGACCATGTGAAACTCCCGCAAAATATCTTTTTTATTCCGCCGGTTAAAAGGCAATAAATCATTTACATAATTTTCCATTTTCTTTCCACCGATAAGCATAAAATAAAGGACAAAAAGTAATACCAAAACATTGATGGCAAAACTGGTAATACTTTCCATCAACACCTGCCCTATCCGGGGTAAAAGAGCAAATATGGAATTTATATTGGCTTTACTCATTAAATTATAACCCGTTTTTTCCTGAATCACGTTCGATACCTTTGTGATCGGATCGATAATACTCAGCGGATTCAAATTAGCATCCTGGAATTTATTCACAAACATCCAGATTATCAATGACAAAGGAATTAAAAAACACAAAATCGTTTCAATCAGTATCAGCAGGGCAGCTATACTCCTCCGGATATGTCTCCGGTCGGTAAGGTAAATCATATGTTCCCGTAAAAGAATATAAACGGTCATAGCCCCCAATATGCCTCCTAAAAAAGGAGTTATTTTCAGGAAAATCAATACTCCTAAAAGCAATATTATAACAATAAGTGAGTATTTCCAATATTGTTCTTTCAAGCTCATAGGTTAAAATTTAATTTATAAAACGCTATGAAACATAAACGGCAAAACACGGGAAAAGATTACATTTTTACAATTTTTATATTGATTCTGCCTCTCTCCTGAGCTTCATTTATTGCCATAGAAAAAGCCATAGGGATATGGCTTCCTATGGCTTTTTACACGCATCAATAATCGAGAATCAATAAAACCAGTTGTTTAATCAGCAGCAAAGATAAAAGGGAAAAATTTTTCCGTCCATCCCCATTTTTCGGGAAAAAACTCCGACTTTTCCCCATAAAGAGGTAATTACTCACAAAAAACGAGGAAATAACCAAAACTAGACAGCATCACATTCTTCTTCCGAACAGTGCCCGGCAATCGTCTCGAACTCCAGGGTTGCATGAGCAATCCCTTCTTTCCGGAGTACCGATTTGATCTTACATTTCAATGGGTCCATCTGCTGCATACTTTCAACCACGATATGTACAGTTAAAGCCGTCTCCGTCGTACTCAAGGCCCAAATATGCATATGATGAATACTTTTAACTCCGGGAACAGAAACAATCGTCTGTCCGATATGTTCGTAATCTGTTCCGATAGGAACCCCATCCAAAGAAAGCCGCAGGCTTCCCCTCAATAATCCCCAGGTAGAATATACAATAATGATAACAATGACAATTCCAATCAAAGGATCAATAATATACCAACCTGTATGCTGGATAAGGATACCGGAAATAACCACCCCTATTGATACCAGGGCATCTGCAGCCATATGAAGATAAGCTCCCTTTACGTTCAGGTCCTTTTCTTTGTCCCGCATAAAAAGCCAGGCAGTTACCGCATTGACAATAACCCCTGCTCCGGCAACCCACGCCACAGCATCTCCATCCACCGGCCGAGGATGGAATAATTTTTCAATACTTTCCGTTAAAATAAATCCGACAGCAATGAGAAGGATGACGGCATTCAGCAAGGATACCAGTACGGTACTCTTTTTATACCCATAAGTATACCGGGTATTGGAATGAATTTTTGACAGACGAAATGCCAGCATAGCTAAAACCAGACTGGCAACATCCCCCAAATTATGACCGGCATCGGAAATCAATCCCAGAGAATCATACCAAAAACCGGCGATAAATTCAATTATGACAAACCCGGCATTCAGTACAATACCTATGATAAAAGCCGTATTTAAGGAAGCAATTTCAGCTGAATGCTCATGTCTGTGTTCGTGTGCCATACTTTCTTTTTTCAATTATCCGGAATAAATTAAATGGAACTGATTATTTCCTGACTGTTTGGCTATTTCAATTTATTGCCTAAACGAAGGACAATAAAAATATACGTAAAAACCCAAACAGACCCTCCCTGAAAAGGGTGAATTATTCTTAAAATCTTTTTTAATAAAAATATATCCTCAAAAATCACTCAAAAATTCCTGTATGGAAATTCACTTCTGAAACGGTAAAAAAACCACTGATAAGCATCCAATAGTCCGGCCATTCCCCTGTTTTACCCCATTTCAACGGAATGTGAAATAACTCCTCTGCTGTACGGCTCAAATCGAATCCCAAAGCTTCCAGGGAAGGACGGATCAAATCCGGATGGCAACAGGGCAAGTTCCAAATTTTCCTGCACTGCTGTTCTGCACATAAATGACAGGTACCGGCATAAAAAGCCCGGCTACCGGAAAATTCAATTTCCAGTTCCCGCAAACGGGGATCCGTTTTAGCCCTTACTTCTACGAGCATATGCCGGACAATTTTCTGACTTTCCTGCTCCGGCATCGGATACAATCTCTCCTTTTGTAAAGGAATAATTTGAATTCCAATCAGGTATACATATTTATAAGCTTGTAACCCGGCAACTGCATCCTCTTCATAAGGAGGACACACCCAACATCTGTTATAGCGTTCGCATGCCCGGCAAAAGGCCAGAAACTTTTCCGGATCCCGGTACTTCCGGATATAGTCTGCCGCCTGCAGTTTATAAAAATGATAAAAGAGTGTATACTTCATGAAAGTACGTTTTACTGTCCGGAAAAATCTCCTTATCCTTTTTACGGTTTTATAACCAAAATTGAAAAATAGGTAAATGGATGATCCTGAATTTCGGTATAAACAGAAGTAATGTATTCCGCTTCCGTCCCCACCTGTTCAAAATAAAAGTAACGATACTCCGGATGACGAACCATATAAGAGCGTAATACGCCTTCGCCCAAAGGCACTTTCATAATAACCACGGTATAACCGCGGGCGAGTGCTGATTCCAGTTCTTCTTCCGAAAGGTTTCCGGGGATTACCAACATGCGTTCCTGTTGCCTGACGATATGTAACCCGATGGAAGCTCCTGCAGCAATAAATGCAGGAACACCTGCAACCATTTCTACCGGGCTTCCCAGTTGCCTTAATTTTTCAAAAATATAATTAGCCGAAGAATAAAAACCCCCGTCTCCTTCAGCCGTTACAGCTACATTTTGTCCGGATTCAGCCCTTTTTACCAATTCCCGGCAAACATCGTCGTATATTTTATTGACCGCCCGCCGGTCCGTCGACATAGGCACATAAAAATGACGTATTTTCTCTCCGTCTATGCCTAAAACTTCCAAAATACGGGCGGCCTTCGATTCTATCTTCTCTTTTTCCCGTACAGTAGCCGGACAAAAAATGACATCTGCCGCCTGCAAAGCTTTTAAAGCTTTTACCGTAATCAATTCCGGTTCTCCCGGTCCTAAAGAAATACCGCTAATTTTTCCTTTCATAAATCAAAAATGAATAGATCCTATTTCCCTGCAAAAATCAGAAAAAAAATAAAAACGGTCAAAATATTAATGCTATCTTTGCGCATGCGTCGGTAATTTCCTAACGGAAAGAAAAGGGAATCCCGTGAAAATCCGGAACTGTCCCCGCAGCTGTAAAGTCTTAACCGCCTAAAGACGGGTCTTTTTGAAAAATATCCACTGAAGTAATCGCTTTGGGAAGGAGAAAAGATGACAAGTCAGAAAACCTGCCGATTCGTAAACAATTATTAATTAATCTTTCGGAGGAAAAGAAAATGAAATGTCTTTTTATTCTTATTTTTATATTATGCAGTAGTTTTTTTATCTGCTGCCAATCCAATACCAGTAAACAAACACCTAGCCCCCAGGAACTGACTTCAGGAAATCCTGCAACACTTTTAGAAGTCCGTTATGCAGAAGGATTCAGGCTGGAATACGGGAAAAACTATATTTTGTTACGAATACGGGATCCTCAGTCCCAGAAAGGTGATGAATATTGCTTCGCTCTCCGTCAAAGGGGAACAAAGCCCCGGATACCGTCAGGAATAATTCCTCTCGATCTCCCGGTAAACCGGTTTGTGTGCATGACTTCTTTGCAGCTTTCTAATTTTATCCGTTTAAACGCTACCGAAAAAGTAGTGGGGATCAGCAGCACCCGTTTTCTCAGAAACAATCTGATCCGTCAACAAATGGCAGAAGGGAAAACACAAAAAATCGGTATTGAAGGGAATTTCGATCCGGAGATTATCATGAGTCTGGCCCCGGAAGTAATCCTGATTTCCCCTTTTAAGCAAGGCGGATACGATGCCATGAAAGAAGTGGATATTCCCCTGTTACCCCATCTGGGTTATAAAGAAACGACTCCCCTGGGACAGGCAGAATGGATCAAACTCATCGGTTTACTGACGGGAAAAGAAAAAGAAGCCAGCGAAATTTTCAACAGCATTGAGAAACGGTATAATAACTTAAAAAAATTAACGGCCCATACAAAAAAACGACCGGTTGTGCTGAGCGGAGAAATTCACGGAGGTAGCTGGTATGCTGTAGGAGGCCGCAGCTTTTTAGCTCAGGTTTTCAAAGATGCCGGAGCCGACTATTTTTTGAAAGACGACCTGCGTTCAGGAGGTATAAATTTGGATTTTGAAACAGTATACAATCAAGCAGATAAAGCAGACTATTGGCGGATTTTAAACAGTTTTCCGGGCAGTTATTCCTATGAAGCACTGAAAGCGCAGGACGCCCGGTATGCTGATTTCCGGGCTTTCCGCCAGAAAGGTGTCATTTACTGCAACATGCGGGAAAAAGCCTATTACGAAGAAATGCCAATGGAACCGGATATTTTGCTTTCCGATTTTATAAAAGTATTTCATCCGGAATTGTTACCGGATTATACTCCCGTTTATTATCATTTATTAAAAGAATAGCCGATTATGAGATATCCGGGTAAAAACAGTATTGGGATTTTTCTGATTACCCTTTGCATCTTCTTCTTTTTATTTCTGAATCTGGTTTGGGGATCGGTATCTATTCCGCTTTCTTCGATCGGAAATATCCTTCTGGACAGAGGTAATGAACCGGAGACCTGGCAGAATATCATCTGGAAATCCCGCTTTCCACAGGCATTGACAGCACTTGTTGCAGGAGCAGGACTGTCTATCAGCGGTTTACAAATGCAGACCGTGTTCCACAACCCGTTAGCAGGCCCTTCCGTATTAGGAATCAGTTCCGGAGCCAGTCTGGGAGTAGCCTTTGTCGTGTTATTTTCAGGAAGTATAGGAGGGGTTGCCCTCAGCCATCTGGGATTCATCGGGGAAGTCGCCCTGTCAGTTGCAGCCATTTCAGGAGCCTTGGCAGTTATGTCCCTCATTGTCTTTGCTTCCCGGAAAATCAAAGGGAATGTCACCTTGTTAATTATAGGGGTAATGATCGGTTACATCGCTAATGCCATCATTGGGGTATTGAAATACTTCAGTGTGGAAGAAGATATTAAAGCTTATGTGATCTGGGGACTGGGAAGTTTTTCCCGGGTATCCGGTAATCAAATGACTCTTTTTGTCATTCTGATGGTTATTCTTATTCCTCTGTCGTTTCTGTTGGTAAAAACCCTGAATCTCCTCTTATTAGGAGAAGGATATGCCCGTAACCTGGGATTGAACATAAAACGTGCCCGTATAGAAGTCATTAGCTGTTCCGGAGTACTAACTGCAATTGTAACAGCTTATTGCGGCCCCATTATCTTTTTAGGCCTGGCAGTGCCTCATCTTTGCCGCGCGATTTTTCAGACTTCAGATCATCGTATTTTAATGCCGGCAAGCCTGACCATGGGAGCAGCCCTGGCTTTACTCTGCAATCTCATCGCCCGCATGCCCGGTTTTGAAGGGGCACTGCCGGTAAATTCTGTTACAGCCCTGATCGGAGCCCCGGTGGTTGCTTCCGTTTTATTCCGCAAACGTAAAAATGAATGGAATGAATAAACGAGCCACTATATCGGTACAAAATCTTTCTATCGGCTATAAATCGAAAGGAAGTCAGAAAACAGTTGCCCAAAATCTCAATGCCGATATTTACAGTCAGGAACTGACTTGTCTGTTAGGGGCAAACGGGGTCGGGAAATCCACCCTTCTGCGAACGCTTTCGGCATTTCAGCCTAAACTGGCAGGAAAAATTCATCTATTGGGAAAAGACGTGAGCACTTATTCCGACAAAGAACTCTCCACTTTATTGGGCATCGTCTTAACTGAAAAATGCGATATCCGCAATATGAGCGTAATGGAGTTAGTGGGCATGGGCCGTAGTCCTTACACCGGATTCTGGGGAAAACTCAGCCCTGATGACCGACAAATCGTAGCAAATGCCATTGATATCGTCAATATCCGTCCTTTAGCCCAACGGATGATACACACCCTAAGCGACGGAGAACGACAGAAAGTAATGATCGCAAAAGCATTGGCACAACAAACTCCGATAATCATTTTGGATGAACCTACCGCTTTCCTGGATTTTCCCAGTAAGGTCGAAATTATGCAATTACTTCATCAACTTTCCCGTGAATCCGATAAAACAATTTTCCTGTCTACCCATGATTTGGAATTAGCCCTTCAAATTGCCGATAAAATCTGGTTAATGGATAAAATAAACGGTTTGACAACCGGTACTCCTGAAGATTTAGCATTAAGCGGCCATTTGAGTAATTTTTTTGCCCGCAAAGGGATCACTTTCGATTTGGAATCCGGACTCTTCCGGATTACAAATAACTATCGGCACAACATCCGGCTCAACGGACACGGACAAAAATATGCTATGGTTCGTAAAGCTCTACAACGCAACGGGATTCTGGCAGACCGAAAGGTAGAATCCGATATTCTGATAGAAACCGGCGAATTGCGAAACCCTGAATTTATACTGCATTTTCCTCAGCATCCCCCGATTAAAGTGACGACTATCGAAGAATTACTCAAAGAAACCGATGCTTATTTAAATATTTACAAGAAAAAACCGGTGCACCAAGAGACTTCTTTACCTGTTCCCTCCGGATCGGAAGAGGAGATCTCATTCTGAATGAAATAATGGATTTATCTCCGGAAGAAGAAATTACCCCGTAAACAGCTTTGCTAAACGCGACAATTGAGGATACAATAAAAATGACTTTGTCAGCATTTTCCGAAGAAAAAGCCTCCGTTTCCCGGCCGGCAGAGTGAAAAGGATTTTTATGGAAGAAACTGTCTCAGCCAACAAATATTCCGGTCCGCACTTTTCTTTTCCGGAAGCATTATATCTTAACACATTTGCGCAAAAGATCGGTTATTTATATGAAGATTTATTCGATACCCCGTTTCCAAAGAATAAATTCAGATTCTATCCTTCACCGGTTTCCGGAATTAAAATTATTTCCAGACAACCGCTTCCAAACAAAGGAGTACATACCTCCTGACATTTCTGTACCAGCAAATCGAAAAAAGGATGAGCGGGAGGAAGTATCAGCCAGAGCTCCCGGGCTAATGTAATCTGCCTTATTTTTTCCAGAACTTCTTCCTCTGCTCCCGCTTCCTGAGCCAATGCAATGATAAAATCCCGGTTCATCAGTACATGACGACTGTGGGTATCCCCGTGGCCTTCCGCTAATTTTACAGCTTTTCCGATCATAATACCCATTGTGATACGGGCTATCTGCTCTTCTCCGGCTATTTCCAAGGTTTTACCTATATAATTTCCATAATGGACAAAAGCCTGAACCGGTAATTCCGGAAAATGCTCCTTTAATATTCTCTCACTTTTAGCTCCGGAATTAATGACAATATGAGCACATCCTAAAGCCCTGGCTACCTGAATTTCTTTTCGGATAGTAGCTATAAAAGCCTCTGCAGAAAAAGGTTTTACAACACCAGACGTCCCGATAATCGAAATCCCTCCTTCTATTCCGAGCTTGGGATTAAAGGTCTTTAAGGCCAATTCTCTTCCTCCGGCTACAGAAAGCGTTACGTCCACTCCCTCAGAAATTTTATAAAATGTCAGCAGTTTCTGAATCTCTTCCCGCATCATCCGGCGGGGAACCGGATTTATGGCAGGGGCCCCCATTTCCAACCCCAAACCCGGCAAAGTTACTCTTCCCACTCCTTCCCCCTGCAAAAAACGAATCTCTCCGGCTGTATTTAAATTCACGGTAGCACTCACTTCGCATCCGTTGGTAACATCCGGATCATCTCCCGCATCTTTAATAACGGTATAAGTCACTTCTCCTTCTCCTTTTCTGCCAATCTTTACCGGTAATTCCACTTCTTCTCCGCATGGCAAGGTAAACCGGCAGCTCTGTATGACTTTTCCCGTTAAAAGAGTTATTAACGCAGCCTTTGCTGCCGCACAGGCACAACTACCCGTAGTATATCCTGTTTTTAAAGGGAAAAAACCTGGCAACAAGCGTTCTAACTGATGCCGGAAACCGTTCTCTCCTCTGACAATATAGAAAGTCTCCGGGATTAAAGGGCGTTTCAGTACGATTACCGGTATTCCTTTTGCTACTGCCGCCCTCACTTTCTCTTCGAAAAAACCGGATGTCCCACTCTCTTTTGTCAATACGGCATCCGGACGAATCCGTTCTATCAGTTTCCCCACTTCTTCCCCCTCTTCATAATACAATAGCCTGTCTACCGGGAAATTATATTTCTCTGCTAAAGGCAATGACTGTTCCCGGCCCCATACCCGGAACCAGCAATTATGTTGCCGCCAATACGCTTCCAGACGGGGGATGGTCTGTACCCCCGTCAATGCCAGCAGATTCCCGATATTCCGACTGCGGAGAAAAGCAATTATTTCCGCCCACGACTCACACCAGACAAAAGAAGTATCCCGGGGAGGATACGTCCGCTCATAACGTATGACAGGTATATCCAGTTCCATAGCTGCCTGCCTTATATTTTCCCGCAATTGTACCGCAAAAGGATGGGCCGCGTCTACCAGTAATCCGATCCCTTTTTCCCGGCAAAAGGAAACAATGCCAGTAGCATCCATACCTCCGGTAAGCCGTTCCGCAGAATGACTCTCCACCCGCTGCCGCTCCCCTTTCGTCGAGTAATAATACTTTTTCCCGGCTCCATCCAACAGCTGTAGGACAATTCGTCCTTCCGTCGTTCCTCCAAATACTAAAATCACAATTTCTTTATTAAATTTTCATCGGAAATGCTGCAAACTAAAACGAACTAATTGCTTGTATCTTTTCCCTGCCGATAGAGATGAGTAAAATGCCCGCAATACAATTTAGATAATCCGTTCCGGTTATCTATAGATTCTCCCACGACAATCATTGTCGTCAAGGTCAACTGATTTTCGTTTACGATCGCTGCCAGATTCCCCAATTTTCCCCTGAATATTTTCTCATCTTTCCAGGTCAAATGATAACATACAGCCACAGGAGTCTCCGGTGGATAATGCTGTAATAACTCGTTTTGAACCTCTTCAGCAATGGAAGCACTCAGGAATATACACATTGTACTCTGTGAACGGGCCAGCAAATGCAATTTTTCCCTCTCCGGCATAGGAGTACGCCCCTCCCCCCGGGTCAAAATAATGGTCTGGGTCTTTTCCGGAATAGTAAACTGAGAGCGCAATGCCGCCGCCGCCGCTAAAAACGAAGAGATACCAGGGGTAATATGATAACGCATTCCATAGTGATCAAAAAACGCCATTTGCTCCTGAATAGCTCCGTAGATACAAGGATCACCCGTATGCAAACGCACGACAAACAATCCTTTATCATAAAATTTTTTCATCAAGGCAAACTGTTCTTCCAGCGTCATAGAAGCCGAACTCCGCACAGTGGCGCCAGCCTTAGCGTAATAAGTCAATTCCACCGGTACCAGACTACCGGCATATAAAATCAAATCCGCCTCTTCCAACATTCGCTTCCCTTTTACAGAAATCAATTCCGGATCCCCCGGCCCTGCACCGACAATCTCGATAAAACCACCCCGTTCCGCAGTTTTCTCCAAAGCTATAGCATAGGTAAAATGATTATCCTCCTTCAGGCATCCCCTCTGTTTTTCAATCAATAATACAGTATTTCCGGCACTCTTTAATGCTGCCGGTTCCGCTACTCCGTATACCCCTGTCACTTCAAATACTTTTTCCGAGGGATGAGGTACTTCTATACCTTTCAATTGTTCCGGAAGGTAAATCCGGAGATCCGCTTTCCACGCTTTTGCTAAATCGTGAATCAAAGGCTCTCCCTTTTTCAAATCAATCGTAGCAAGGACTTGAATGGACCCGGCAGAAAGATGATGACGTTTTAGATCCGTTTCTATATATTCCTTAACCCCGGCGGAACTGCAATCTTTCCGGCAACCTATACCCAGATGTAATACTTTCGGACGATAGTATAAAACCGGTTTACTGAATTCATAAATAAACGGAGTTACTGCAATGATCAATTCATATTTCTCTTCCGGAATTGCTTCCCGTCTGTAATATATATCCACATAGGCCGGAACAGTCCGTTCCAGTTCCACAGTCCCATCATTCCGGACATCCAGTAGTAATGCAGCAGGTTTCCCGTTGACAAAAGAAGCAATCAATTGATTCATCGGCAAGGAATGCTCCGTTTCCCATCCTTTCTCTTTTCCCAAAACATCCAAAGCCCAGAGCCCCGTATTATCGCTCTGAGTCGTAACAACGGCCTCAGCTCCCAGACATCTTGCCAGCCGACAGGCCAGTTCATTTGCCCCCCCCAGGTGTCCGGATAAAACCGGAATTACATAACGTCCCGTAGAGTCAATACAAACCACAGCCGGATCGGTATATTTCGATTGAATGTAAGGAGCGATCGTCCTTACAGAAATTCCTAAAGCTCCAATAAAAATCCAGGCAGAGTAATGAGTAAAGTTTTCCTTCACGAATTTTCCTAAGGTTTTAATTGGTAAGGTATTCTTCCTTTCCTGTAGCGAAAATATGTCTGCCTCGATCTCCTTTCTCAGTACCTGAACAATTTCTTCTCCTTTATCAGACAAAATAATAATTGCTGTTTTCATCATTCTGTTTTTCTTTTAAATCTGGACGATCTTCTTTGCCCGGATCACCACAATCGGGTTATACTCATTCAAAGCGACCCGGTCCCGCATTTCAATCTGCAGGCCTAATCCAACGACAATTTCTTCAAACGAACGAAGGCTTTCTTCCGATACGGCATTAAACACCAATATCCCTCCCGCCTTCATTTTCCGGATGATTTTTCTGAGCATTGCTTCCATCTGTCCCCCATATCCACCCAGAAATACGGCATCAGGACACTCATATTCAGACAAGTCTACCTCCAGGAAATCGGCTATTACCGCTTCTATTCCGGGAGCGCCGAATTTACGGCTATTTTTTTCCATTAATTCCCTCCCTTCTTCCCGACACTCAAAGGCCGTAATATGCAAATGCGGGAACTGTAATTTAGCTTCTATGGATACCGAACCGGTACAAAAACCGACATCCCAGAAATAATGCCGCTGATAGAGATCCAACCGGCTCAATGTCAACAGACGAACCGGCATTTTCGTGATCATCCGTTCTCTTCCATTCAACAGATAAAATGTTTCCTCCGGTATACCAAAGAAACGCTGCCGGAGAGCTATTCTTTCAAGAATCAGACAATTCGGATTATCGAACTTTTGTATAGCAGCTTCCTCCAGTTTCCATTGCCGGACGGACTCCCCCGGATTCCCCAGTTTTTCGCCAACCGTCATCCGGTAATTATCGTATCCATAGGTCAGCATCCGCTCCGCAATAGCCGCCGGCGTATGCCGGTGATCCGTCAGTACTCCGATTTTCTCCTTTCCTTCTATCAGAGCTTTATCAAATTCATGCCAAGGACGTCCCGTCAAGGAAACCATATACATATCCTGATAAGGCAATATCAGCCGGTGAGCCAATACCTGCAAAGAATTAAAACAAGGATATACCCGGAGAACAGCCCCCGGCAGGTATTTACGTATGGTATTGGCAAAACCAAAAAATAAAGGATCCCCGGAAGCAAAAACGACAATCTCTTCATAGGCCGCATAAGTCTGGAACACTTCTTGTAAAGGCACTTTTATATCTATCCATACCCGGTCCGCCGGAAGCAAAGAAGCAACCAACTCATAATGCCTCTTGCCCCCGGAAAAAATACGATGGCTTTTTATTGCAAAGAGTACTTCCTTACTGAAAACGGGAGAAGGACTGTCTTCTAATCCGATAATATAAAATTTCATATTTTTGTCGTTAACGGTCAAGCAATTTCTGGAATTCCTGAAGGAAACAACCAATCTGATAACCACTGACAAAGCCGTGGTTCACAGACAAAGATACCGGCATCATCCGTTTCCCCTGTTCCAGAACCACCTTTCCAAATGTAAAAATAGGAATATTGGTATGCGGCTCTGAAGGAATTGACAATTGTACACTCGTAAAGCGATACCAGGGATTAACACTAATCAAAAGAATATTCCGGCCATGTTCCTTTTCACTGTGAGCCTGCCCTTCTCCCCGCTTAGCCGCCTCCACAAGGGGACTTGCTTTTTCCTGAAAGACTTCCCACTTTTCTTCTGCAGGTAATAGCACTGAACGATAACTTCCATCTGCAGTTAAAACAGGCGTAAACAGGTCAATCCGGTCGTATAATACCACTTCCTCCCCCTCCTGTCGGTACCGGAATTCTTCGATACGGTTGGCAGCCACAAGAGCCGCATGCAGATAATACAAAGCAAACGAAATTTTTTGTTTTTTCGCTCTTTCGTATGCCCGGGTACAATCCACTTCAACCGTTACCGCTACCATAGGATTGAAAAAAGTCCTGAAAAATAAATATTCTTCTTTCCGTTTCCAAGTGTCTATATCAATGACCCGCCTCATATATCCGATTTATTTTTATTTTAAAAGTTAATTCACCAGTCCTTATGCCGGTTTATGAAAGTTCCCTGTTTTAATACCTACCGCTCACCCGTTTCCTGACTGGATGGAATACCTTATTTAAAGGTCTCTCCCCGGAAATAAATCTTTTGCATCATCAAAACACAAAACAGCATTCACGAGCGTAGCCGCCAGATTACTTCCCCCCTTGCGCCCTTCAATGATTATTTTAGGGATGTCAGTAAAAGATTTCAGCATGTGTTTGGATTCTTTTACATTTACAAAACCTACCGGAGCACCAATTACTCCCAACGGTTTTGCTTTTCCCTGCCGGATCAGGCGGCACAATTCCATAAGAGCAGTCGGAGCATTTCCAAAAACATACAGAGCATTCGGATGTTCCTCAACAGCCAAACGGATGCCGGCTTGCGTACGGGTAATATTCAATTCCGACGCCATTTCTTTTATTCTGGAATCATCCAGATAACACTTTACCTTTACTCCCAAACGCTCCAAAGCTCCTTTGCGAATCCCCGAAGCGACCATGGTTACATCTGTAATAATTGTATCCACTTCCCTTTCACTCAAAGCTTTGTATAATCTCCCGACACTTCCTTCGTCCGCATAAAAAATATTTTCCATATCAAAATCGGCCGTCGTATGGATAGCGTGAAGCAACGCCCATTTACGATCCAACGGGAGATCCGGATTTTTCAGTTCGGAAGCAATGGTACGAAAACTCCGCATCATGATTTCTTGCCCGGGCTTGATGCCGGAAAGAGAAACCCCGCCACTTCCGTTCTCCTGAACCATCTCTACGGATAGCACCTTACCCCCGTCCCCGGGTGCTATGCTTGTATAATATCCCCGGGGGGTGATAAATTTATCCCGCCACAAATACGATTGGCTGTTTCCGATCAATACCACGGTAAACATATCTACCTGTTCCGGATCAAAATCATCCAAAGTTGTCAGTTTTACCTCTTCATCCGCTCTTCCGGCCTGCCGTACAAAACCAACCGGAGTATTTGCAGCCCGTTCCTGCAGAAAAATTTCTTTCAAACGGTATAATTGCCAATAACGCCCTTCGCTCTTAGGATTGTAAACAGCGGTTATAAAATCGGCTGTAGCCGCTGCCCTGATCCGCTGCTCTATTTTCTCCCAGGGAGTCAGTAAATCAGACAATGAGATGACACAGAAATCATGTCCTATCGGGGCTCCTAACAATGCCGCAGCTTTCTGAAAAGCACTGATCCCGGGTAGAACTTCGATCTCTGTCTCAGCATTCCGTTCCCGCTTCATCTCCCAAATCAAAGGAGCCATCCCGTAAATTCCGGCATCCCCCGAACTCACCACACATACCGTTTTACCCTGTTCTGCATATTCAAATGCAAGAGACGCCCGTTCCCTTTCTCTACGCATCCCGGAATCTATACACTCTCCTCCCTCTTTGACCAATTCCCGGATAAAAGCAAAATAATATTTATACCCGACCACCACATCCGACAGAGCAATAGCCGCACGCACCGCAGGGGTAATATCTTCTTCACAGCCCGGACCGATTCCGGCAACAAATATTTTTCCCATTTTATATTCGTATTTCTATTTTCCGACAAAGTTAATATTTTGAACGAAAAAGAATATGTCAAAAGCGAGAAGGTTGCTTCTGACATATTCTCTCTTTTTTAAAATGTTTGTAAAAACCGGCAAAAAAGGAAAATACAAACATTTTCAGGAAAAATGTTAAAAACGATAGGATATCGTTCCGGTAAAATTCCTCGGTTTGCCCAAAACAGTAGTACTCTTATAATACTCTTTATCGAAGAGATTATCCACGTTTAAAGCCAAGGTCACTTTTTTCTTTATGGTATAAAACAATCCTCCGTCGACCAGGAATAAAGCCGGATAATAAGTACGGGTAGCTACATTTGTAAATATTTTATCCTGGAATGTTCCACTCAAATGAATGGACAAATTTTTCAATACTCCTTTGGGGATAGTATAATCACCATATATGTAGAATGTCGTCCGGGGAATACCGGTTGCCCGTATATTCTTACTGGGATCGGTATATTCAGGATATTCATCACTCTTACGAATCTTTCTGATCCGGTAATCCTGCCAGCCTAACCCTCCTGTAATAGCCAGGGTAGAAACAGGACGTACGGTCAGTTCCAGATCAAATCCCCTGGAATCAGCTATTCCCACCTGTCCCTGAATAGTCTTCTCTACATCGACCCCATTTTCGTCTTTTTCATATTCAGTACCTAAAGATTTGACAACGTTATTTTTGCGGATGTAATATACGCTTGCCGAAAAGTCCAGACGGTTTGCCCACGTATACCGTACTCCGACTTCTGCCTGATATCCTTTTTCCGGTTTGAATACTTCCCCTCCGTCTTTGGAAGGATCGAAACGATTTCCTTTTTTATCCAGATAAATCACCCGTTCGTTATACATGGTATTATAGGGCTTAAAATGCGAACCAAAAGAAGCATACAAGGAAATGGCTTCAACCGGCAGGAACACTAACCCGGCCCGGCCGGTAAAGGCAGAAGTCTTTACCTTATTCCATTCACTCCGGTCTGCATCGTCATAATCCTGTCCTCCGTCTTTTACGGCAGCTGTGGCCGTCCGGTAATTGTAAAAATCCATACGGGCAGATCCCATGGCTTTCCACTTCGCATTGATACCTATCACATCGTGCAAATAAAGTCCGGAAGTCCTCCATTCCCGTATAGAAGCTTCGGAATATTTGTAATCCCACCAGTCACGTACCAGATGCGGGTTATGCAAAGCAACAACCTGATTCAGACCGGGGCCCTAGGTGTCCCCGCTATTCCAGCCATTGTATTGGGTGTAATTAAAAAAAGAATAGGTATAACCGATAATATATTTATGTCCGACGCTTCCGGTTTTAAATTCTCCGGTTAATTCCAGCATATTCGTCCATCCGCGGCTGTCGGGACTGAAACACAAAGGGCTTCCGGTAATTAAGGAATCGGTCAGATCTATATAATATTTTTTCCCTCCCCGTTCGTAATAATAACCCCCGTTAAAGAGATCCAGGGTATCTGTCCGATAATTCATTCCCTCTACACTGGCGTAATCCAAATCACTATGATTCCAGCTAAATCTATCCCGTAATTTCATAAAAGAAGTCAGCTCCTGGGTGTAAGTCAGCGAGACGTCGGTTACCCGTCTTTTCATCATATTATTGTTAAAATCGTTATATATCGTGTGGTAATCGGCAAAAGGGTTCCGTGCACCCACCGGCATAACAATTTTTCCTTCAGCATTCATCACATCTCCCATACGGGAAGACAGTACAGGAGCCGATCCGATTTCCGTATCATATTTATCGTCGCTATAACCAATGGTCCCTTCTATATGTCCTGTCTTTCCGAAATCGGCAGCCAGTGTCCCGGTCACGGAAAAACGATCGGCATGCACATGCCGGTAACCATCCCCCGTAGAATAATGGGCTGTAGCCCGATAAGTCAGGGGGCCGACCAATTTACCACCAAAATCCAAGCTGGCCGATTTTACTCCCCAATTACCATAACTTAAACGGGCGCCAGCCATAAAATCGGGCACCGCTTTTTTACGTACGATATTGATTACCCCTCCCATTACCGAGTGACCGCTCAATACAGCAGCAGCCCCTTTCAGCACTTCAATGGATTCTACCGACGATAAATCCCCGAAAGGCACATTATTCAGTAAAGAACGCTCGTCCCGGAAACCATCGATAGAAACGACAGCCTCACTGCTGCCTCGGACCGAAAAACGATAGAAGGCACCCAGCTGATCTTTTACGGTAACACCTGGCAAAAAACGAACAGCATCTTCCAGATTCAAAATATTTTTACGTTCCAAAACTTCAGACGACAAGCGGGTAACGGTCACCGGTAAAATTTTCAAAGGCACATCCAAATTCAAAAGATTCACTTTATGTTTCAATGTCCCGTAAACATTCGCCTGTTCCAGCGAAAAGACTGTATCCGTAATACTTTTACGGTGTTGACCGTATACACTTGTTATACAAATCAATATGACGAAATTTAAAATTAATTTTTTCATGTTTTCAGATATTTAAAATTCTATTTAAACTTGTAAAATATTTCATTTCCGCATTCTACCGATTTTCCGGATCCCGCGTCCCAACCATTTTAAAGTCAGCACGACTCCGGAAAGAGAAAGAAAAGATCCTCCGATCAGTAATACATACATTAGGATATTCCACAATACAGGATGGTCCGTCAAAAATTTAAAATTCAGGCTATGTAACCCTCCGTACAGGATGCCACGCAAACGGCCATTGTCATCAACCTGCCGGTGATATAAAGTTTCAGGATTAAAGTAATGGCGGGTATGGAGTTCATCTCCGACAACTACCTTATATACCGGAAGAGACAGCATGTTCCGGCGTGAATGATAGTCATCGTCCCAATCCGTCATCCAGGTTATGGAATAAGGAATATCCTTACCGTGAATTTTTTGTACCTTCTCATTCACCATTGCCTCTGTCAGCCGGAAAGGCAATAAACGGGTGGAATCGGAAGCATCGATATAACGTTTTTCCGTTGCAGTATGGACGACATAGTAGGGATGTTTCCCAAAAGAAGACCATTCGATACTTTTGACATTTTGCAAACGATCTGCAATTTTCCGGTAATCCAGCCTATAACAATCCCATGCCAACATCTCCCCTCCGCGTCCCCGGAAACGGACTTCCCGGTTTTTCTGTTTCCCTTTCTGCATCCAGGAAGGCAGATCCACTAACGACATCATTCCGCTGAATACAAAAGTCAAAGCGAAAAGCCCGAAAATCATTCCGGAAATATGATGCCATTTAAACCACCATTTTTTATAGGGCGAACGCCATCCTTTCTTCCGGTTTTTCCAAAATGCCCAGATACCTGTCCACAGACCGGTAAAACACATAATTGCCCCTAAACCGGAAGCCCAAATCATAAAATTAATCCATAGGGGTTGATTTTGCCTTAAGGAAGTAAAATACACCCAATGCGGTATTGCCCCTAACCAAGCCCAAAACCGGGATTCCCGGTTTGTCCACTGCAATACTCTTCCGCTCTGAGAAGAAATATACATCTCCTGACGCTCTTCATCCTCAAACGTAAACTTGTAAATAGGAAATTCCCTTTCCAAATAACCGAAAGGAATCCATTGGTCCAGACGGTACATAGTGTCCACTGTCCAAACAGATGTTCCTCCCAATTGTCCTGCCAGCCGGCAGATTTCAGGAAATCCGGGTTTCTCAACCTTCCGGAACGAATCTGCATACAGTTCCGAAGGCAATTGTTTGCCCCTCAAATGAAAAACCGGACGACCGAGACACATATTGACCGATAATCCCGCTACACGAGAACTATCGGGCAAAGCCCTCACCAAAGAATCTATCCCAGGGAGCCCCCCCTCTAAGGATTCTTGCCGGACTAATTTCAACCCCTGATTTACCCGCGGAAAGCTATGATAGATCATCACTATCCCCGACAGGAACCACATCAGGAACAAAATACTGAGGATCAGACCCAATATTTTGTGAATTTGTTTAATAAATCTTGTCAACATACGATTCATGAAAGCCGGAGTAAGCACACGCCTCCCAGGCAGAGACCGATTATCGTCCCTGCAAAAATTTATACTCCGGTAAATTTCAGTTATTTCCCAATAGAATAGTTTCTCTTTTTCACAGTCATATCGACCGGCTTATGGGCTGCTGCAAAACGGGCATGAGCGATAAATAAATCCTGTATACCCGTATGTTCCCCCAAACCTTTTAAATAAAGATTCACCCGGAAACCGGCTTTCTCCAAATTCCCTTTCCATTCACCGGCGATATCGTTTTTAGCATGGTCTCCGGCGACAAACATCAGCGGAATTAAGGTGACCTCCTTCGATTTTCCGGCTTTAAGCAAACGCAAAGCATCTTCAAAAGCCGGATACCCTTCGACAGTTCCCACATGGTATTCCGGATAGCCTTCAGCTTTTAGCATATAATCCAGCATTGCATAAGAGGCCGTTGCCGGATCTGCAGTCCCATGACCCACGAATATTTTCTGGCCACTCTTTTGCACAGGTTCTATTGCTTCAGTTAAAGTCTGTATCACTTCAGCATAATCCGCAGCAGCATAGAGCAACGGATTTCCCAAACGAATATCTTTAAAATTCAGGGAAAGACTTTCTACTTCCCGCCTCAACTCTTTCATTTCCTGTCCCTCAATAATATTGGTAGACTGTACCAAAACGTGGGTATATCCCTCATCATGCAATTTACGAAGCGCTTCCGTCGGGTTCATTTTTTCAATTCCGGAAGCCTTTAATTTCCGGATAATCATCCGGGAAGTCCAAGCCTCCCTCACCTCTATTCCCGGAAAGACCTCTTTCATTTTTTCATTAATGACATCTATTGTCTGCTCACGTGTATCTTTATGAGTTGTCCCAAAATGTACGACTAATACGGCTCCTTTCTCCCGGGGACCTAAGGATCCGAAAAGCTCAGATTCAATATATGATTCCTCGGAATGTGCAAAACAAGTCAGGGTCATACACAGCATGATTATTGTTCCTGTTAATTTCATCTTTTATCAAATTTTATTGCCGCTAATTTCTCAATATTTCCCTTTATTTAAACCGAATTGTCAATCCTCCGAAAAATGTCCGTCCCGGAGATAAGGTTGCATAATTAACCCCAAAAGGCCGGTCGTCTGTATAATCAAACAGATTTTCAATCCCCGCAGTCGGTTCCAAAACAAAACGCCCCAAACAGGTGATCGCATGGGTGGTGGTCAGATTACACAACCAATGTCCCGGAGCTACCCCGTTGGAAGCATGGAAACGGCTGCTCTGCCCGCGGGCATTCAGATTGATATTCAACCTGTATCCTGTCCATTCCCGGTTCCAATTGGCTGAAACGGTTCCCGTATGCCGGATACTCCGGTCTAAATGCTGCCTTACCTCATCTTCCGTTCCCTTATCCATAGTTCCCCAGGCATCACAATAACTATATCCACCTCCCAAAGTAAATCCCAATCCCAGATAAGCGTTGAAATTCACATCCACACCTTTTACCCGCGCATCATTCAGATTGACATACATCCGCCTTTTTTTGATACCGTTAGCTTTATCCTCATCCGTCAAATCAATGTATTTATAGTCAATCAGTTTATCGACATCATTAATATAACCATTCACGGAAACAGTAAAGTTATGGCCTATATATTCGATATTTGCTGAATAATAATTGCTGATTTCCGGTTTCAAATTCTGGTTTCCTATACTTATTGTAGAACCCTTTACCTTTTCATAGTATAACTGTTCCATACCCGGAGCCCGGAAACCGCCTGCATAAGCCACACGGAAATTGAAAGCCCCCACAGGCAGCATCAAAGAAGCTTTGGGAGAAACCCGGTCGCCGAATGTTTCATGATTTACATATCTCAACCCCAGGATAATCTGCAACTTCCGGAATAATGTCAACTCATCCTGAGCATAGAGAGACAAGGTGTAAGCACTTTTCTCCTCATTATTCAACGCTTCCGGACTCTTCAGCCGATCGTCCCGGTATTCCAGTCCGGCAGAAAGTTTATTAGATTCACCTAATACAAAAACTCCTTTCAGATTCGCATTGTAATAATGCTGTCGTTTGTTGAGTACGACATCTCCTTTTTTATTTTTCTGATAATCCTTTATATAATTATAATTATTCTCAAAATTGTCATTATACAAATCCAAAGCAATATAAGAACGCTTATTTAACAGGTATTTTGCCCCCAGCGCCAACGTATAATCCTGATAAGACATCTCATAATTGTAAGCCGCTACCGGCCGATAAACATAGCGCTGATAAAAACTTCCTTCTGCATAGATATCCAAGCTTTTCGTCGGAGAAAACTTCAATTTCTGATTGAATACATCCGATCTAAAACGATTGGAAGCTTGTTTAACCGTTTCCTTATACCCACGCGGATCTTTTGTATCCGTCTCGTAGGGACTCAATTGCCATCCCCCGGCTTGTAACCGCTGATAAGAAGTGTGAGAAGAAAATTTACCGGCATTGACATCTGCCGAAAGATTCTGGGTAAATTGTCCTTTCTCTGCAATCCGGGTACGGGACAATAAATTTATCTTCTCTTTGGGGCTCTCTGTAATTATATTGACAACTCCTCCCATAGCTTCCGAGCCATAAAGTGCGGAAGCCGATCCCTGTAAAACTTCAATTCGTTTCACCCGGCTCAGATCAATCCGCTGTAAATCCGTATTTCCGGATATATCCCCTGCCACTTTATGGCCATCAACCAATATTAAAATATAGCCGTTCTGCAGTCCATTCATCGTCATATAATCTCCCATAGCATTCGTAGAAAAATTGAACGACGGATTCATCATTCGTAAAGCCTCGTCAATTTTTACAATACCCGCTTTTTGAATCTCCCTTCCGGAAATAACTTCTATCGGTACAGGCGAATCCTTTAAACGATGATGTGTCCCCGTACCGGTTATTACCACCTGATTGAGATTTATCGGTGAAGCCGACATCTCAAAAAACAGATTTTCATTACTACGATCGACTTTTTTACGGACAGTTTCATAACCCGTAAAGGAAACCCGTAATACATACTCTCCTGCCGGAACATCCTTTAAAAGAAAAGTTCCATCACTATCAGTAGCCGTCCCCAGCGTGGTTCCTTCCAAACGGACATTCGCTCCGGACAGAGCCCTCCCGTTTACAGCTTGTACAACTTTGCCCCTGAACGTCAATTGCGCCCAGAGATTACATACAGCAAACAACATTACTGCTGCCAGCACACACAACTTTTTCATTAAAATGATTCATTTAGGGTTAATAATAGTATTCCTGACCCCGAAAATACTCTATTATCTGTGTTACACCCTGGCAGGTCTCCTGACTAAGCCTTGAAAAGCAACCTTCCCATCTTCGCGCGTAGACAGTGGTGTAAGACACTTTTCATCATAAAAGGCATCACAGTAGCGGGCACTGTTCCGGATTCCAACCGGATTCCCTTTTAAACGGCAGATGCATATCTGCCTGTTTACCAAAGCGTGCGCAAATATATAAAGTTTTATTAATATATACTAATAAAAATTCAAAACTTATTATTTTTCATTTTACCTCTTCCTTTACATCCCCATACTTCTTTCGCGGACAGAAACTGAATATACAATGTTCACAACTTCTTCCTATAAGGGGATAATCAAATCAAAAACAGCTATCAAATCACCGGACATTTATAAATTTTCAAAAAGAGTAGGCGACTCCTTTCTCAGAAAACTTCTAAAATTTTATATTTGCAAAAAATAAAATCAAAAATCTTATAGCACTCTGCGAAATGCCTTCTCTTTGTCCGTCCTCAAACAAATCCCATTTCCTTATCGGGGCCACTTCTTCCGGATGCGGGAAAACAACTTTAACCATCGGTTTGCTACGTGCGATCAGAAAACGGGGAGTAAGTGTACAACCGTTTAAATGCGGTCCGGATTACCTGGATCCGAAGCACCATGCTATCGCAGCAGGCAGGAATTCCTTGAATCTGGATTCTTTTATGTCTTCGGACAAACATATTAAAAACCTTTATTCGTTCTATAGTCGACAGGCAGATGTATGTATAACAGAAGGAGTTATGGGTTTATTTGACGGATATAAAGCTATGCAGGGCAGCAGTGCCGAAATAGCCGGTATACTGGATCTGCCCGTAATATTGGTTATCAATGCCCGTTCTTCGGCCTATTCCGTCGCCCCCCTTCTCTATGGATTTAAACATTTCCAACCCCATATCCGGATTGTCGGAGCCATTTTCAATTTTGTCAGTTCCGTAACGCATTACGATTATCTGCGCCAGGCCTGTCGGGACGCAGGAGTAGAAGCTTTGGGATATCTACCGAAATGCCGGAATATCGAAATACCTTCCCGCCACTTGGGCCTGAACATCGATAACAGGTTTTGTCTGGACGAATTTGCGGACCGCGTAGCCCTGGAAATAGAAAAAACAATCGATATTGAAAGGCTGTTGGAAATCACTTCTTCTACTTGTTCTCTGTCCGGTATCGGTAGGGAAGAACCTGTCACTCCAGTACCCGGTATACGTATTTCTGTCGCTCGGGATGAAGCCTTCAATTTTATTTATCCGGAAAATATACGATCGCTGAAAAGATTCGGGGATATCACTTTTTTCAGCCCGCTTCGGGATACAGCACTTCCCCCTTCCGATTTTATCTACCTTCCGGGCGGATACCCGGAACTATATCTGCCCGATCTGAGTGATAACAAAGAAATGCGCAACGCTATCTATGCCTATTGCCAATCCGGAGGACACGTACTGGCCGAGTGCGGAGGGATGATGTATTTAGGCAATTATATTGCGGATCCCAACGGGAAAAAGTTTCCCATGTGCGGTTACTTACCTCAGGCCGCTACAATGGAAAATATGAAACTGAAATTAGGGTACCGGAAAGTTATTCACAACGGACAGGAATGGAGAGGCCATGAATTTCATTATTCCCGTATTATTCCTGGATCTGTTCCATCACTCCCCCATACTCAGATATATAACGCACAAGGAAGTGAAGTAGATACCCCCATCTACCGTTTTAATCAGGTAACAGCAAGTTATATCCATTTTTATTGGGGAGAAAAAACAGATTTAATTTCTGCTATTTTAACGTAAAGTAGAATATATATAGTCCATATCCATAGCATCTCTGACATGCCGGGCGAGCCTATCGTATTGTTCCTGCTTGAAGGACATATAATCAAAATGCTCACAACGCTGCTGCGTTAAACCAGCAGCCAAATCGTTCAGAACAACGGCATGATCCAATATACCGTGTATATAACTTCCCCAACACCTCTCATCCAGATAAAACCCATCCCTTTCCCCTGTTTCCAAAGTATTCAGGCTCCGGCTTAACCCCTCTTTCAATTCTCCTTCTTTTCCGATTTCTTCAGTTCTTCCCATATGAATCTGATACCCCTCACACCATTCTTCCCCTCCTTTATACCGGAAACGGCTCTGACAGGTGGTTTTTTCTTTTTCCATCACCGTTACTAAAGGAAATAGGCCTAAACCGGGTACCATACCGATTTCCCCTTCAACCTGATCCGGATCTTCTACCCGCAACCCCATCATCTGATAACCTCCGCAAATTCCTACGACTTTTTTACCTGCTTTATAAGCCTGTACAACGGCTTCAGCAATCCCATTCGCCCGGATATTCATTAAATCAGCTATGGTATTCTTCGAACCGGGTAAAACAATAATATCGGCTTTTCGAATTTCTTCCACATTATTGGTGTAATACAAATGGAAACGTTTATCCTGTTCTAAAACGCTGAAATCTGTAAAATTAGATATCCTCCGTAATAATACCACAGCCACATTGATTTTACCGGAAAGAGCGTGCATTTCCTTCTGTTCCAAGGCTACGGAATCCTCTTCTTCTATCTGTATATCTGTAAAATAAGGCAATACTCCTACTACCGGAATACCTGTCAATTTCCGGATCAATTCCCGTCCTTCCTCAAATAAAGACACATCTCCCCGGAATTTATTCACGATTATCCCTTTTATCAATTTCCGTTCTTCCTCCGGTAATAACATCACCGAACCATATACCGAAGCAAAAACACCGCCCCTATCGATATCCGCTACCAAATACGTCGCTGCCCCAACTTCCCTGGCCATACGCATATTGGTAATATCCCTTTCCCGTAAATTCAATTCAGAAATACTGCCCGCACCCTCCAGTACAACCGGATTATATTTCCCGGCTAAACGCCTATAGGCCGCCAAAGCTTCCTGTAGCAAATAATCTTTATTTCCACTGCGGAAATATTCTCGCGCGCTCATATTTCCAACAGGCCGTCCGTTTAAAATTACTTGTGAACTTTTGTCATTCGTCGGTTTTAATAGTACCGGATTCATATCCGTATGGGGGGGTATTCCACAAGCTTCAGCCTGTACAGCCTGCGCCCGCCCAATTTCTCCCCCTTCCGGAGTCGAATAAGAATTCAACGACATGTTCTGCGCCTTAAAAGGAGCCGGAGTATATCCATCCTCCCGGAATATCCGGCAAAAAGCTGTATTAATTACACTCTTACCTGCATCCGAACAGGTACCGACAAACATAATCGGTTTCAGCCCGCTCTTTTTCCTATGCTGCAAAGAAACTGTCATTTATTTTTTTTATAAGTAAAAGATTTCCATTTTTCCTCTATACCGCCCTCCCTTTGCATGGCCACCCTCGCCATTACAAAAAAAAGATCGGAAAGCCGGTTGAGGAATATTAAAATTTCAGCAGGTAAACCATCCTTTCTGTTCAAAGTCCATAAATGCCTCTCTGCCCGACGGGCAATAGTACGGGCTAAATGACAATGGGCAGAAACCAAATTTCCTCCGGGAAGTATAAAATACCCTTCCTCCTGTATCTCTTCCGACAAACGATCAATCCCCGCTTCACAAAACGTCACCAATTCCGGCGGCAAAATATTAGGATTTTCCCCTCTGATTTCCGAAGGAGTAGCCACCTGCGACATGACAAGCATTAAATTTTTTTGAATCTCAAACAGAAAACTTTGCCATTCATGCCCCTCTCCCAGAAAAGAACGGACAACTCCTATGGCAGCATTCAATTCATCTAAAGTTCCATTCGCTTCAATCCGGATGTCATCTTTATCCACCCGCCCTCCTCCATGAATACGGGTAGTACCCTTATCGCCAGATTTTGTATAAATTTTCATGTCTGCTCTGTTTATGCTGACAAAGATACCATTTCTCAGAAATGAAAATACCAATCGGATAAAAAATACAATCAGCATTTTATTTTTCTTTTCATCGGATAAGAGCATCGGCTTATTTACTATTTTCAGAATCTCTTTTAATAAAAACTATCACAATCTTAAAACGTATAATTAATTTTGATCCTTTCCTCAAAATTTACTTATAATATTGCAATACTGAAAAAATAATACTACATTTGCTCCTGTCCTACATTACCCAAGAGCAGGGAAACCTGTCAATTGCGGCAGGCATTTTTTTGCCTGCTGCTTTCATACAACGGTTCTGTACCCCCGTGTGGAGCATTAATGTGCCCACTGCTCTTGAAGTGTAGGACAACGGGAAAGGCGGAACCGTTCCTTATTTCTGCCTTAACGAAATTTCACCTAGTCCGGAGAGGCCTCTTATTCCCTCTTTAAAAAGAAATTTTCCCGATTAAAATAGAGGAGTTTATTAAAAATACATGCGGTTAACTCCTCCATTTTTAATAATCCGGCGCTTTAAGCTACTTTGTCATTTACAATATTGTATTAAATTATCAATGTTGTATTGCTATATAAAGAGATTCTTTAACTTCAAAATATAAATTGAAAAACCATATTGTAGCTAAAATACCTGAAAATATACTCATTATTCTAATCTACAAACGATGAAAACAACAGTAAATAAAAAAAACGGAAAGCCAGACACTCTTTATGCGTCAGAGCAGCATTATTCCCTCCGGATAGGTTCCCAGGCCCTCCGGCAATTGTCTTTTAAACATCTCTTAGAGATAAAGGAGATTATTGACTCCATGTTAACCCGGCATCAGCTTTTATCTCCCAACAGCACGACAAATGAAGAAGATTATCCGATTCATTTTGATAAGATCACTACACATTATGCAGATAACGATTGTTTTCATACGGTCTATTCTATGGAAACTTGTGATAGTTACCTGCAATGCATTTCCACCAAGCAAATGAAGAAAATAGCTTTCACTATCCTCACCTTTTTAAATTTACTCGAGAAAGAGAATAGTTATAAAAAAGAAATCCCTTCTTTACCGCTTCTTTCTGAAAAGTACAAGGAAGAAACAGTTTCTATACATATTCAAACCGACCCTCCTGCAGACAATTATTTTCTGGAAGAAACACCGGCGCTCAGCCAACAAACTCATTGGTCCGGAAACGACCTTCAACCGGTAACCACTTACCGGATAACAGCTAACGACCAAGAATTAGAAATTTCCTCCCCGGATCAATTACTCCGTTTACGTAAAAAATTGGCCGATTTTTTAAATTAAAATAAAAATACAGGTTGTCCCTTCACGCAAGTTACAAGTCTGATCTTCCCATGATAAACAATTACAAATTATGAATGCTAACCTCCCTTTGTAACCTGTCAATTTTGACTTGTAACTTGCAATTTTATTTTTTAATATATTATGAATCCCATTGAATGATTTTTCCTGAAGAATTTCTTTAACGGAAAAGAGCTGAAATCCCGTTCATAAATTAAACAAAAAAATTCGGTCATTCCTAAATCAGATAACAGAAATTATTTTTTTACGGCGGCCACAATTAACATCATTGGACGGCGAAGTTCATCTTTCATATCCGGAATCGTGTCGAAAAGTAATTCGTCCGGTTGGGGTTCTACAAAATCAGTCATTTCAAACCCGGCTTGAATCAGACCCTTTATATAGGTAGTCAATGTTTTATGGTATTTAATAACTTCTTCCCCTAAAAAATCCGTCTTCCGTTTTCCTTCCGTAAAATAATGATCAACAGGCCAATGTAAACGTTCTCCTTGAGCATTATAATACCAATCCTGACTTCCGTAGGCCGTAAACACCGGATGCTCTACTGAAAATACAAAACATCCCCGTTTTGTCAGACAATTATTAATTTTCCGGCATAAATCTTCAAATGACTCCAGATAGTGAAAGGCTAACGAACTGATTACAATATCAAATGTTTCCGGATTAAAATCAAAATCTTCAATCGCCATACAACGGTAATCTATCCGTGGGGAAGCATTTCTTGTCTTAGCTTCTGCTATCATTTTCTCCGAAAGATCAATTCCGACAACCGATATGGCACCCTGTTCCACGGCATACCGGCAATGCCACCCAAAACCACAACCTAAATCCAATACCCTCTTTCCTTTAAAATCCGGTAATAATGTTTTCAATATATGCCATTCTCCTGCTCCCTTCAACCCTTCCAATGAACGCAACATCTGACTGTATTGCTTAAAAAAGTTTAGCTCATTGTATTTATTTTCCTTCATGGTATTTTCCTTTAAAACAAATTCTTAATAAACCCCAATCTTTATAAATTACAAAAATAAGAATTAATTTTTCCATAATTAACCCCTATCTCTCCGGAAATAGAGATAGGGGTTATACCCAAAAATCAATGGATTTATCCGTTATGGATGCTTATTCTCTTACACAACGGACATTATGCCCTGAAGCAGATGCATATTTATTCAAAGTAAATATATCTGTTGAGCTGAGCGGAAACAGATATTCTGCAGCCCCTTTTCCTTCTGCATCGAACACTGAGTTTGACCAATAATATCCGGCAATTCCGACATCTCCTAATCCTCCATCATCTTCCCAACGTAATCCGGCTCCCGGATACCAAGCAATATTATTTCCGTCATATTTAAACATACGGCCTTTGGAAAACTTACCTACATAAGCTTCATCAAATTTAGAAGCAAGCCATAAATCGGCTGGAGAAACCATATAGCCAACCGGACAGGGATCGTAAATAGTCTTCTTCCCTTTAGGATAATTATCATAACCCGTAGGATTCCCCCAAAGATTAGGGACCGGATTTACCGTCCACACCAAGTTCGTTTTATTCCACAAAATATATGTCGCAGGATGCTGAACGGCATATAACAGATTATTATTGACATTATCCTGAGTCTCGTCATACGCAATTGTATTGAAAGCAGTTACCTGTCCAAATACCGTTTTTTCCTTCATACCCGTAACAGTAGCACCTCCCCAGAACGGATCTTTCCGACCCCATTGATAATACAACCCATAGGAAGCAAAACGCTGAGCTGTAGTCATCGCCTCTATATCTGCCTGTACATCCGTAGCCGGAGCATATTTAGCTCCCAGATTCCGGTCCATAACCAGGTAAGTGTTATTTCCATCCGAATCTTTATATTGATGATCCCGGGGCGTCTCAGAAAGCCAGATATGCCAGCTCCATAAAATATTACCACTTCCATTAGCCCCGTCATATACTGCAATAACAGCATTTCCAGGTATCTTAACAGCATTAAACATCAGATAGGTTCCGCCCTCACTCAGTTTCACATCAGTTACGCTCCCTTCTTCTTCCTCCCACAATAAAGCAGCCGAAAGAGGAGATATAGATACAGATTCCGTATGGAATCCTCCGTCCGGATGTATGCCGTCCTCCCCATTTCCAATTACGGTAGCATTGAAAAAATAAGCTCCTGACTGACCGATCAGATAACAGTTGGAATAAACTTCTGTCAAACCACTGATGTTATACCGGTTTGGATCATTTAAATCTGTCCCGTCTTCCGGTTTAGGCTCTCCGTCTTTTTCAAAAACAAATTCAACTCCTTTTGTCATGGCGGAACGGTTTATCGTCAAACCTCCTTCTACCTGAAACACCTTATCTTCATTATCCCCGGTATGGATTGAAATTTCAGCACCCGTATAGGTCTGAGGAGGTAATACAATATAAAACATAGCAGAATTCCCTTTAGCTATAATAAAACCCTCATCCGACACATTCAATTTCACACTATTGGCAGCCGTCCCCGACATAACAAGTACAGGATCTTCTGCCCCACCACTTATATCCACAGCAGCATCCCCGGCGACTTTTTGTCCTTCAGCAGCCTTAAACGTAATACTGTAAACAGTGACATTTTTCTCCGCTACAACTTTTACCCCTAATATTCCACATAAATTTTTCATTTTTACCGTTGTGGACGCTGACACACCTACCATCGGATTTTCTCCCTTTGTCAATTTGCCAGCTGTATAATGCTGTATTTCCGGAACTTTAACAGACAATACCTTTTCCTCCATAACAGTCGTAGCCGCATACGGATAATAAACAGCGTAAGTCTGAGGAGTTCCCGTAATTTCTCCGGCAAAGTTACCGGCAGCAGTTCCTCCTTGTCCGGAAAGTAAAAAAGTTCCGTTAACTGTTTCTGCTGCAAATACTCCTAACTGATCTCCTTCACTCCAACTAACAGCAAGTTCTTCACCATAAACATTCTCCGTATTTACAGCCAATGTCACAGCTTCCGGCTCTATGACAGGCGGTTCATTTTTATCATCACTACATCCTACAATCCCTAAGAGAGTAAGCAAGCTAAATAATACAATCAAATGTTTTCTCATAGTTTTTGTCTTTAAATTAGTTAATATTAAAAGCTAGAAATTCTTTTCAAAAACAGAAAAATATCTAAATTCATAAGAGATTCTTTTAATTAAATGCCAGAAATGATCCTGTAATACGATTTACAATAATTTTTATATTTGGTATAAAAATCCGCTTACCCAGACTTCATACCTTTATCCGTTGGAGAAAAATGATTTGAATAGAACTCGAATATTAATTTTCACAAAATTATATTTTTATATATAAAAAACAACTTCTTCAATCTTAATTTATCCTCAACCTCTTCTGTTTTACACATTAGGGACGTGCCCTAATGTGTAATTTTATTTTTTAATAAACTTTTATTCCCTTCTTCCACTTTTCAATTCACTTAAATTCATCAAATCCTTCTTGAGCAATATCGTTAAAGTGAAATAGTAAAATATATTTATACCAATAAAAGCATCATTCAGAAAGATTTCAAAAAATTCACAAAAAGGAAAAATTCTATAAAAACAATACACTTTCGTTCCTTATTTATATTTTTCATTTTTTAATTTTAAATAAATAAACAAGCTTCTCCCAGATAGAACAAAATTTACGCAGGAATCAAGCTGACAGTAAATAGTCATAATATAATTTACCGAATATCTTATAAAAAATGATTTTCTTTTTACCTTGTTCTTTAAAACAAATATATTGAGGAGTATAAATCCGTGAAATAAAAATTACACATTAGGGACGTGCCCTAACGTGTAATTTCTTATATTTAACATAAATTAAAAAAGAAAACTTTATTTTCTATAGGATATGTCATAAATTTGATATATTCCATTTTTACGTCTTAAGTCTGTCCAATTAATACTCACCGTTATGAATCGCAGACAATTTTTAAAATTAAGCAGTTTAGGGATAGGTAGTATCTTTTTAAACTCTTTCTTGATCACTTGTAATTCTGAGGATATTTCCGCAATTAATTTAAAAGAAGATACAAGACAACAATTAGTTCAATATGTAGAAAATTCGGACTTAGGGTATTATGAAAACCATAGAAATATTTACAGACAACAAAGAACTATTCTTCTTATTACTGATTATGAAGTTAGGGAAGATCCCAAACATATAGTCGATTATTTAGCCTCTTTCAACGTATTTGGACTTATAAAATGTAATTTCGATATTTATCGGTATCAAAATATCATTACGGATTGTCAGGAAACCCATAAAAATATGTATACTTTTTCCACTGAGATACCCGGTCAAAAAATTTATTTTGTTCATTTTCCTCTGGAAAGACAAATCATTTATCCTATAAAACTTTTGAAACAAAAGACTGACAAAGAATTAATTTTAAGCCCGGATTATGCTTTACCCTGCGTCATGACAAAAGACGCATTCAAGACGTTATTACAAAATCAAAAAAGCA
>ERZ1673753.57-NODE-57-length-162184-cov-44.620364_pt1 | contig 162184 bp, 197 predicted proteins | sample MGYA00580201_ERZ1673753 | MGnify/ENA primary metagenome ERZ1673753 (study PRJEB41218, sample SAMN15661747) | gut metagenome | host: Homo sapiens | place: Canada: London | collected 2015-08-20/2019-03-30 | study: EMG produced TPA metagenomics assembly of... | reverse complement strand
CGCCTAATAGTACGAAACGTTTTAGGATTACCGTTGACGATAGCGGTACTATTAGTGCAACAGCAATAAACTAAATATATGGCGCAGGGCCAGCATCCTTGCGCCATTATAAATATTAAAAATAAGGAGGAGGATGTAAGAATGTCAACTAAAAAATTACAAATTGTGACTCCTATTGTTACATCGGTTAATGGTAAGACCGGTGATGTAACTACATCTCCATTTGTTGATTGGACTCCGCAGTATACTAAGATGCTTGAAAATGGCGGAGATGCCGCGAAGACCTCAGAATATTGGGGATTTATGCTTAATCCTGATGGCACATATCTAATGGATGATGGTATGTATTACATTGATTTGGCAGGGAGCTTAAATTCTAGAGAATACTTAACTATTACAACGTCAAATTGCAATGGCAGTACTGTCAGACAAGTAATTCGTGAGTATGTGTCGAACGATCCATTCTGGTATAAAGAAATTTGGGTTAAACCGCTTGAAGCGGCAGACCAAGCCCTAGCAGCATATTTTTCTAGCGAGGAAGGATTTTTTTACAATAATGCCGCAGTTCTTACAAATGTGGCCAATGCGGGCGAAGAAGGGAAATACCTGAAAGCTGTAAATGGCCGTTGGAAAGCAGCAGATGCTCCTAGTGGTGGCACGACTTTAAAAGCTATGAAAGATATTGACAGCTATATTGGAGTCCCAACTGCAGATGTTCCAACTGATGGTATGCTACAATTAATCATAACGGGTCACGAAAGCACAGAAATGGCAATTGGTACTATAACAATTCAAGATGGAGTAATCACTACTAACGCTATGATTTCATGGTATGAGGGGAATGCCTCATTACTTGAATCAATTGTTATTGTAGCAAATGGATTAACCGTTCAAGGATGGAGTGCTGGTAGTTATTGCGGAACTTATCAATTAGTGGCTCAGTAACTTTAGCATTAACAATTTTATGGATAAAAGGGAGGAAATATTATTATGAAGTTATATCAATGTTTATTAGAGCAAAATGACTGTTATAAGAGAGGGGTAAAAATTACTCCGACAAAAATTGTAGTACATAGTACTGGTGCAAATAATAATACAGTAAAACGTTATGTTCAGCCATATTCTGGACAGACTAGCGGCATGGAAGAGTATTTACCGCAAAGAAAAACATTTTCTCGTACAGAGATGTTATCTATTCTTGGAACAAATAATTATAGAAATGACTGGAATAGAGGCGGTTTACAGGTCTGTGTACATGCATTCCTAGGTAAGATATCAGATGGTTCATTGGCAGTAGTCCAAACTCTACCATGGGAAATGCGTTGCTGGGGCGTTGGCGCTGGTAGATATGGTTCTTACAATAATTGTGCAATTCAGTTTGAGATTTGTGAAGATGACCATTCTAGCGCAAGCTATTGTAAAGAGACATTTGAACTTGCCGCAGAGTTATGTGCACACTTAATGCGTGCCTATCCATCAATTACAGAAATCGTTTCGCATAATGAAGCTGGTCAGCGTGGGTATGGTAGCGATCATAATGACCCTGATAACTGGTGGCCAAGACACGGCTATACAATGGGCATGTTAAGAAGACGTGTTAATGAGCTACTTAAAACAAACACTTCAATTCCTACCCCTGTTCCAGCAAAGCAGCTATATCGTGTGAGAAAGTCTTGGGCGGATGTGTCCTCACAAATTGGTGCATTCTCTTCTTTGGAAAATGCAAAGAAGTCTTGCCCAAATGGATATAAGGTATTTGATGAGAAGGGCAATGTAGTATATCCTGTTGCATCGGCCCCCGTTACATTATATCGCGTAAGAAAGACTTGGGCAGATGCATCTTCTCAGCTTGGCGCGTACAGTTCTTTGAAGAATGCGAAGAAGGCATGCAAGACTGGGTATAGTGTGTTTGATGACAAGGGTAATGTTGTTTATACGGCAAATGCACCTGTGCAAGGGAACGTTGAGAATCCACAAAGTTTTAGCAAGTCTAAGGAAGGCACATATACGGTCAATGCAGATGTTGGTTTACATCTAAGAGCTGGTGCAGGTTCCAATAAGACAAGCCTAGGTGTTTTGCCATATGGTACTAAGGTGCAATGCTTTGGCTATTATACTGGAGAATGGCTATATGTACAAACTGCTTCTGGCAAAGTTGGATTCATGCATAGCGGATATTTAAAATGAGGTGTTGAAAATGGAATTTTCCAAAAAGATTCTTATTGTTGCCGCCATTATTAACATACTTGTCGTTGGCTTTTCTTGTGCAATGATTGCCATTACACGTGACCTGTCCCCATTATGCTATTTAATCCCGTCTGTTGCGGGTGAGGTAGCGACTGGGACGGGTTTTTATTATGCCAAAGCAAAGGCAGAAAATAAGATTAAGCTAATGCAAAAATATGGCATAGAACCGACAGAAGATACATTTAAGGATCAGTATTAAGCGAGGAGGAGATATTATGGGATCTGTTGATATTACTAAGATTGTTATCGCATTAATTGGTCTATTGAGTACTGTCATTACCACATTCGTTATTCCTTGGATTAACACTAAGCTAAAGAATGAGAAAATAAAGACAGCTATTGAGATTGCATCACAGGTTGTAAGTGCCGCACAGGAGCTGCAGATTACTGGCGACCTTGAAAAGCTCGGTCTTACTAAGGCAGAATATGCATGGAATGAAGCAAAGAAGGCTTTGGCAAAGAAGGGCATTACAATTTCTGATGAGGAACTAACTGCTTATATTAAGGCGGCTGTTACTGAGTTAAGAACTAAAGTTGAATGGTAATATTAGGGGAGCTTATGCTCCCCTTTTTTAAAAGGATAAAAGGAGTTGCATTATAGGTTTGCGTAAGTTTGCAACTCGTAATGTAGATTTACGGAAATTTGTAATGATTAGGAGGAATTATATGAAGGTTGTTGGTATAGATATGAGCAGCCAGAAGACAGGAATTAGTTTACTAGTTGATGGCAAATATGTAGACCATGTATTAATTGATTTACACAAAATAAAAGATACGGATGAAAGAATTCGTAAAATGATGAAAGCTATCAAAACACAATTAAATGAATATAAACCAGACATGATTGTGATGGAAGAATGTCTTATGACCAATAACATTAAAACCGTCAAAATACTGTCTTATATTGCTGGCACAATTATATCTTTGGCAGATGAGAATAATGTTATTTTTAAATTTTTACTTCCGACGGCTTGGCGTAAACGTGTTGGAATAATTCAAGGGCCGAAAACAAAAAGAGAAGTATTAAAACAAGAAGCCATGGATATGGTTAAAAATAAATTTAAAATTGAAGTCACAGATGATGAGGCTGAGGCAATATTAATTGCTTATAGTATGTCGTGCAATAAAAATTCAAATGATATTGATATCGAAATCTAACGGCGACGCCGTATTAAATAAATTATTTTAGGAGGAGTTATACAATGAAAATCGAGAAATTTGTAGAGATTATGGAAGCCAACAAGGGTAAAATTTATAGCAAAACTAACGCAAATGTAATGTCTGATTTTATTAAAAAGACATTGGAAGTTAAGGATTATTTGCCATTACAAGAAAAGAAAGATTTAATATCTAAGATTATTGATTCGTCTATTATTTATGAAAATAGCATGTATAAATTTGATGAAATTGATAAATATGTTTATTTGGTTATGTTTAGTATTGTAGCGTATACAAATATTGAATTATCTGATGATATTGAAAACGATTATGATGAACTGTGCAGAAGTGGATTATTGACTATGATTGTAGATAGTTTCAAAGATGAATATAAGTCCGTTATGATGCTTCTTGATATGCAGTGCAATTATATTTTAGCAGACAATGCTCTTGGTGCAAAGTTCGGTACATTTATCGAAGGCCTGTCTAAAAATATTAATAGTTTAGCAGATGTTTTAAAAACAAAGATTGAAAATATTAATTTGGATTCATTGAATATGGATTTAAATAATGTGCAATCTTTATTAGAGAAATTTAAGTAAGGTGGAAGGATTATGGCTAGTGGAATTAAAAACTTGGAGCAAGCGTTTAATGATGTAATTAATAACGCTGTGGATATAGCCAATGATGTTGTAAGGAGTGTTGGGCAAAAAGTACAAACTGATATGTATGATAAAGCTAATAAAACTCTAGAAGCATATTATGCTGACTATACGCCAAAGGTATATAGGAGAACATATTCGTTAAAACGTACCATTAAGCCATATACACAGGCGATGTCGCGTGGAGGTCTATTAACTTTAGAAGTCGGTATTGAATATGACCATAGCCGATTAGATGGCATGTATGAAAGTAATTCATATTATCATCAGCAAGGGCTTGTATGGCGCACAAGAAATGATTCAATGTTTTATAATCGCGATACTGCAAATGGAACGCCTAGACCATATTGGATATTAAATAACTTTTTGAAAGGTCTTCACCCTATTACTGTGGTTAATGAAGGGTTGGAAGAAGATGGCACAATAAAAAGAGAATATACATATAGTCCGTATCAAGGTTCGACAAAACCTTTAAAGTTAATGGAGGATTTTGTAAATAAAGAGTTAGAATCAAAGATTCCGACATATGTTCAGGAAGAGCTTTGGAATACTATAGCAGGATATTTTTAATTAATATGGTGGTGAGAACATTATGGCGAAAGAAATAAAGAAAGTTGCAATTCAACTTAGTTTGGATGTTGATAAACAAGGTGCAGTGGCTCAAGTTAAGAGTGTAACAGAGTCAATGAAAAAGATTTTGGCTGGATTTGAAAAATCCGGCGGAACATTTGAGGTTTTTCAGAATTTAGTATCATATCTTGGAGATGTTGAGCAAAAAATTTTAGAGCTTAAAAACATAAATCCAATTAAGTTTGATGAATTGTTTGGTGAAAATGGAGGGGCGGCTTTAAATTCAGCGATTCAAACGCAAATTTCTAGTACGCTTGAAACCGCTAAAAAGCTGCCCGATATTATTTCTGGCATTCAGAAAAAAATTGCAGGACTGCAAGGACAAAAAAGTGTCAAAATAGGCGACATCAGAGAAGTCGGAGAAGATATTAAGTCTTTATATGCATTAATGGGACAAAAACCAAAGATTGATCTTGATTTTGTTGGGCAAAAAGGAACATTTGATAAATTAGATGTTTTGAGTGATGCGCTTAAAGACTTTCAAGTTGATTGGTTAAACTTTGTTAATACAGTTAAAAATAATCCAAATCCATTGTTTGAGGGTAATAGTGGCGAAGGCTCTGGCGGTGGAAACTCTATGACCGCTGAAATTCAAAATCAAATCGAAGCATTAAAAGAACAGAAAAAGTTATTAGAAGAGCGCCAAAAAATATTCTCTAAATTTAATGACGGAGAGTCTTCTAGTCTTGATATAACTAAAAAATCTAGTAAAGAATTAGAAGATTTAATGGCTAAATTTAAAGCAAGTAGAGAATCAGCTTTACTTGCTAAAGGAACCGATTCATATGCTGAAAAATTTTCTGAGGCATTATCTTATGCGGTTAAGCTGCAAGACACTATAGCAAATATTGAAGCAGAAATGGATAAAGAAGATGCTGACGATAATTATTATGCAAAAACGTCTAATAAGATTAGCGAATGGTACGGAAAGAATATTGCAAATAATACATACTTATCTAATTTAATTGATGATTTTATCAATTCATGTAACAACGAGATGAGTAAAGCCATTAATGCGTTTTTTGATTCTGCTTTGAAAAATATTAATGTCAATATCACGAAATTAGAAAATAGTTTAAAAGCAGAAGGAATAAAAGGCACGCAAAAAGGCAGTCAAGGGCAAAGTATAGGAAGTTCAAATGCTGGAACTGTAGGGAATGGACAATCTGTAGATTTTACAGATGTTACAACTGCAATCCAAACCGCAACAGATACAATTAAGTCAGAATCTGGTTCTATTCAATCAAAGATAGAAGCGATTAATCCATCTGATGCTCTTAATAGTATACAGACAGTTTTAAATAATATTCAGGCAAGCGTTGATAATTTTGCCAATAAGGATGGCGTAGATTCAAAACAACAGCAAATAGATGCGATGAAGCAAAACCTATTAGAGCTTGCAAAAATACAAAAGGATACTAATAATCAAATTATTAACGGAAGTTATCAAGATCAAGAATTGAGTGGTCATATTTTTGCTAATGGCAAGATAAAAGTTAATAAGGGTGAAGGCGGAAGTGTTCCTTGGAAAAAAATATATGAACTAATTTTGTCTGAAGCGGCATCTACAATTGGAGATATTCATACTCATCCATTTGAACAAATTCAATCTACGATTGAAAAAATAATGAATGACTCTTTTAGTTTTGCTCCTGGAGATATTAGTGCATATCGACACGATAAGGCATTAAATGTTCCAATAACAGGAATGCTGACTGGTGATATTTATCGTATATTAGATATTTCTAAAGTTAGCATGGCGCAAATGAAACAGTTAGCGTCTGCATTGACAATGTATTCTAAAGAGTACGCAAAACAATACCCTGATTATGTTAAATATAACGAAGATAAAGGACGCATAAGGCTTGGTCAAAAATACAATGCAAGTCTATCAGACAGTCATATCCAATCTGAATTATTTGAACAAATACTTCTTAAATCGCTGGATTCTGCCGGTATCTCTAGAGATATTTTTCAAAAATATGATATTAAAAACGATGAAGATCTTACAAGATTAGCAACTACTCTTGTGCAGTTGGGGGATGCTGCTAAGCAAGTCTCAGATCCGTTTGATAGGATGTTAACAATTTTTGGGACATTTAAAAGTGATATCGAGGACAGCGGTAAAGTAATTAAAGATTTTGCGTCAGGTAAAATGTCTTCTTCAAAATTTGCAAGTAATATGGCATATGGTGATTCCGAGCAGGCATGGGGAAAGTTTTTAAACACAGATTTTTCATCATATAAAGTTGGAGATTCAGCGTCAATTCAAAAATTTAAATCCTTATTGTCAAGTAGTGGCATTAAATCTATGTCGGGATTAGATGATAATACTATCAATAAGATGATATCTATTATGTCTAGCCAGCAGGATCAAGCACATAAGTTACTTGGCATTTTTGATACTGCAGAAAAAACTGGCGGTTATATGACGCAGCTATATGATTCTGCGGTTGCATATAATAAGGGAGAAAGATCAATATATGATATCTTTAATAGCTTTTCTGGTAAATATGGATTACGTTTTGATAAAATAAATCCAAATGCACAAGATTCTATAACTACAATTGATTATCAAAATTCATTAAGTCCATTAGAACAAGCTGTTAATGAAATTTCAAGCTTGTTGTCTTCTATTAACTCTGCTGTTAATGCAATACAACAAAGCACAAGTCAAACAACTGTGCAATCTTTAGATAAATTAAAGGAGCAAATATTAACTTCTCCATATGATGGAAGCGAGACACAATTTAATAGTTTTATTTCAAAGATGGGGAACACGTCACAATATGATCCAAGTAATGCTACGGAATATTACACAAAACAAGTTGTCCAAAATGCTGGTAAAGCAATTCAATCATTGGTGAGCGAGCTTAATAAGATTAATGTAAAAGGAATCGAAAATATTGATACTGCGGCGTTGTCTGATATTATTAATAAGTTTAAATCTGCAGTCTCTCTTACTCACGACGCAACTCAGCAAATGGATTATTATCAAAATACATACGGCAAAACGATAAATGGAGCGGCGCTGATAAATCCATATACTAACAGCACTGTAGACTATGCCGATGTTATGAATTATTTTGGTGATATGCTTGAGAGATTTACATCAACAGACGGCAATGACTCTGTCGCTAATAAAATAATTCCAGTTATAGACGAACTGAAGACAAGATTAGATACAAGTAGAACAGCGGAAGAGAACCATGCAGTTGATGACGCGTCACAAAATCAATCTATAAGTGAAATATTACCGCTTTTACAGAATATTAATGAGGGATTAAATAATTTAACCAGTGTTTTCTCTTCTGGCGAATTAAGGGTTCAACAAGTTGATCAAAACAATAACAATGTTAATGCGCAAGCCACTAATAATAACCAACAAAATATATCTGATAATACAAATGTAAGCGCTGTTAATGCTACAGATATTGCCTCTTTACAAAACGAGCAGCAAACATTATTAACGTTAGAGCAAATGGTTTTGCGCGTAAAAGATGCCGTTGATGCGAAAACGCAAGCCTTTGTAAATGAGAAGTCACAGGTTGAAGCAGGCATTACTTCTGAAATCGAGATCCTAAAAGGTTTTGAAGATGTTGTAATTCGTGTTAAAGATACTATTATGTCGATTAGTACAGAGCTAGGAGCTGTGCAGTCTGTGAATTTAGTCCAAAACATTGAACAAGAAATTGCCAATTGTGATAGTTTAAAGACAAAAATCATTGAGATTCGAGATGCGATTAACGATAAAACTCAGGCATTTGTGACGGAGAAGGAAACCGTTGCTTCTGTTGTTTCAGAGGAGATTGATTCTTTAACTAAGTTGAAAGAATATATTGACTCTATATCACAATCAGTGTCTGCTCTTATTAACGGCAAACTTGTTAATATGTCCGATAAGGTTACTAGTGAAATTGACAAGACGAAAGATACGGATAAACCAAAGACAGATACACCTCAAGTTACCGATTCTAAAAAATCGCAAGATACTTCGTCTAAGGTTAATATGCCAGAAGATGAAAAATTACTTTCAAATATATTAACCGAGGTTCAAAAGATTGCCGGAGCTATGCAAGATGGCGGAGCGCTTTCTGGCATGAAAGAACCGTTAAATCAGATTGCTCAAAAGTTAGATCGTATTATAAGTGGGGTGTCTGAACGCAAAGACGCATCAAAGCTTCCGTCAGGCTCTGCGAATACCAGATTAGCAGACGCGAAGCAATATGACCAAATCAAAGAAGTCGCAATCGGTGCTGTTTCTGATAGGGCAACTGAAAGTAAAATTACTGGCATGAAAGCTCTTGCTAATGGGCTTGTCCAGGTTAATGGTTATATTAAAACTGCAGAAGGCAACTATGAAAACTTTGTTGTTAAAGTTAATGCCGCGAATGAGACTATCGGTCTTGCATTTAGTGAAAATAAAAAATTAACGCAGCAAATGCAGCAAGAGGCGAATGCGCAAGAAGCATTTAGTAATAATTTTAATCTTGTTGCAGATGAGTTTGTTAAATATACTGAGTCCATCGATCAATCAGATCAAGTTACGGCTAAATTTTCTAGCCAAATTCAGCAAATGGAGAATCGTCTTGCGGCTGTGTCAAATGGCACAGAGCTTGATGCATGGAAAGCTGATTGGGATGCTCTAACCGCTTCAATTGCGGCCGCAAAGCAAGAGCAAGAAAAACTTATGCTTGAATCTCAAAAACGCAAAGATACAGGCATATTAAATGCAGTTGGAAAGTCTACTACTGAGATTTATAAGTCTCTTAAAATAGACCCAACTAAAATGACACCAGAGCTTGAAGAAATTAGAAAAAAGTATCTTGATGTTGTTAGTATTATTGAAGAATATAAAAAGAAACGTGAAGCTTTAACACAAGAAGAAATTAGCGGCTTGAAGCAAGCGGAGACTGAATTGCAAAAGAGCGCCCAAGCATATGCTCAAAAAATGCAAGCAGAGCAACAACAAGGTAATGCGGCGAAAAACGCATATGGTGCGAGCCAAGTTAAAAATATTAGCAATAAATACGTTCAACTATCTGGCGTTGCAAGTGGAGCTGAATTCGCAGATTCTGCAAATATTCAGGCTGCATTATCGAATTTAAAAACCGCCTATGATAATTTAATCGCCAAACAAAAAGAGTTCAAAGATGGTAGCCCAGCAGAAGGTGAAAAACAAAAATTTGCGCAGCTAACAGATCAATATAACCAAGCATATAAAGCATTGGATAATATGATTAAATCGTCAAGAAAGCTCCAAGGTGAAGGTATTGGAGACCCATATGAAATTGTATCTGGGACAAATATTGGTGATCAAAATATTAGAATGCAAGAACTTCAAAATGCTGTTAACCTATTCTCCAATGGTACAGCAAAAGTTGGGCAGTTTAATGCTGCGTGTACTGAATTGTCGTACACAGTAAAGAATGCAGATGGTACTTTTACAGAGTTTACCGCAGTTCTGGATTCTACTGGCACAAAAATTGTTAATGTAGCAGGTAAGACAAAAGAATCAACGAGTTTATTCAAAAGCGCATTTGATTCTTTAAAGAAAAAGTCCAAAGAAATTTTAACATATATGACGTCTATGGGCGTGATGACAAGGGTCATTGGCCAAATTAAACAGGGCATTCAGTATGTTAAAGATATTGATTCCGCATTAACAGAACTCAAAAAGGTAACTGACGAAACTGATGAAACGTATGCAAAATTCTTGAATACAATGGCCCAGACTGGCGCAAATGTTGGTGCTACGACATCTGATTTGATTAACATGGCTGCAAACTGGGCTAGATTAGGTTATAATATTGAACAGGCAGGAGATCTTGCTAAGAGTACTGCCGTTCTATTAAATGTTTCTGAGTTTACTGATGCCGACAAAGCTTCAGAAGCGCTAATTTCGACCATTCAGGCAAACATAATATGCCTGATTATATAGAAATATATAATTTATAATACATTTAATTGCAGGTAATTCCTAAAGCCTTACACCACAATAATCCCGAAAGGAGATTATGATGGGGCGAAAGCAGAAACAACGTAAGGATGGTTATATGGTTAAATCCTAAGTAACTTTATAATGGATGTTCGTGCAGCCAAGCTCCTAAGTACTTGACAACACAAAATTAATGTGTTATAATAAGTATAGGAGAAGGTTCAACGACTAGAGCTATGTCAGCTCGTACATTGCAAGCTAATGGCAATGGAAAAGGTGTACCCTTAACAGATAAGGCTGAAGGTGAAGAAATAGTCTAATCTTGCATGAAAGTGTAAGTGTTGTTAATTATTGTTGTTTTATGATTTGTTATTTATTTGCAAAGGAGGTGGCTTTTATGAAATATAATCAGGAAGAAGTTAAAGAAATATTATTACAGCATAATTTAATTTTACAAGACGAATATAAAAATATACAGTCCGCTATGTTCTGTATAGATAAAGAAGGTTATAAATATCAAGTTAGATTAAACGATATATTGTCTGGAAGGAAACCGTCACCAATACATGCTAAAAATCAATATAGCCTAGATAATATTGATATGTTTTTAGCCAATAATAGCTTAACTATAAAAAGATTAAGTACCGAATATAACGGGAACAAAGAAAATATGCTATGGGAATGTGAATGTGGTAAAAAATTCGAAACTACATGGAATAGTGTTACGAGAGGAAAACATTATTGTAATTGGTGTGCAAAGAGTAAACGTTTTGATGACATAAAAGATTATACAACTGAAATTAAACAAGAATGTGAACGAAGGGGATATGTTTTATTAACCGATCATATTCATCGCTCAAATAATAAATTTGAATACATATGTACTAAGCACCCAGAATATGGTATTAAAACAAGTACGTATGACATAATGATTAATTGTGGACGAGGTTGTAAACAGTGTGGGATAGAGTCTAGAACCGAAAAGCATAAAATCCCAGAGGAAAAATTAAAAGAATTAGTAGAATCTAAGGGATTTATTTATGCAGGTTATGATTATGACAATGATAAAAATAAATCAAATAAGGTCAACATACATATAATATGTCCAAAACATATTGAAAAGGGAATTCAAAAGATTAAATATGATAATTTAAAAAAGAACACTGGTAAGTGTGGTTATTGTGTTGGTAAATATAGAAGTAAAGATGATTTACAAAAAGAACTAGACGAACTTCATGGTCTTGTTGATATTATTGAATATACTCAATATTCTGAACCAATTACTGCGAAATGTAGAGTGTGTGGCCATATATGGGATACAAATGGGCCAAATCTTACTAATGGGCGTAGATGCCCAAAATGTGTTAAATCTAAATTTGAGATTGAAGTATCTAAGTTATTAGATGATTTTGGGTATAATTATGAAGACCAATACACTTTTTATGATTGTAGAGACATAAATCCATTACCATTTGATTTTTATATATCTGATTATAATATTTTAATTGAGGCTGATGGCGAGGGGCATTATAAGCCAATTCCAAGAGGAAATATGTCTATAGAAGAGGCTGAGGCGCAATTAAATATTATAAAAAAACACGATTATATTAAAACAAAATATTGTTCGGATAATAATATCATATTAATTAGAATTCCATACTGGGAACGTAAAAATTTAAAATGTTATTTGCTAAATGCATTAAACAATATTATAAATAATAAAGCAATATAATTAACAACAAACGAGATGTTGCGAATCTCGTTCAATAATATGATATGGATATGCCGCAGAAGATAGCATGCACGTAGTTGACGTGTTAAATGAAATTGGTAACAATTTTGCAATCTCAAGTGACGGAATTGCAACAGCGTTACAAGATTCTGCAAGCTCCTTAATGGCTGCCGGTAATAATCTTGAGCAAAGTGTAGCACTGGTTGCTGCAGCTATATTTTATGGCTGTTCATATAGAAATATATGATTTGAACACATTTAACTGCTGGGAAACCCTTAGAGCTTTATAAACTACAGCATAGTTAGTAATAACAGGTGTGAATGTTCAAAAATTATAAAGATTGGGCAATCAGCATCCAAGTTGCTTGACAAATTTAAATTTTGTGATATAATGTACAATACAAAATTAAAATCAAGCAAAAGGTTCAACGACCATCCCCATGAAGGGATTTGAGAATATCTAATTGATTATAAAATAAGGGTAAAATCCCGAATACTCAAATCAATAGGAGTAGGACGCAATCGCAAATGGCGTTGGTTAAATACCTTTAAACGAAATGGTGTGCTCCTAACAGGTAATGCTGAGGATGAAGATATGGTCTATTCAATATAGAAATATATTGGCATGTTATTATTTAGAGAGGGAATGAATTTTTAAATAAATATTATAAATAATAACATGCAATACGTTGTTGCGAAACGTATTAAATATAAAAGAATAAAGTATTACAGGATCCATCAAGCGTAGGAAGTGCTCTGCGTACTATCTCACTACGTTTAAGAGGCACCTCTGTTACTGTTCTTGAGGAAATGAATGAAGAAACCGACGGAGTCGTAGAAAGTGTTAGTAAACTACAAGCAAAAGTTAAAGGCCTAACTGGTGTAGATATTTTGACCGATACTGGCGCATATAAAGACACTTATACGATTATTAAAGAAATTGCCCAAGTCTGGGAAGATATGAGTGATATCGATCAAGCCGCATTACTTGAAATGTTAGCTGGTAAAAACCGTTCAAACGCTATGGCCGCAATGCTTACCAATATTGAAGACCTTGAAGGTGCGTATCAAGATGCATTAAACGCCGAAGGTTCTGCAATGGCGGAAAATGAAAAGCAGCTTAATAGTATTCAGGGAAGAATCACCCTATTTAAAAATGCAGTTCAGACAATGTGGTCTGATGCGCTCGACAGTAGCTGGATTAAATTTTTCGTTAATTTAGGAACCGCAGTTGTAAAAGCTGTAGACTCATTTGGGTTATTTAAATCAGTATTAGCAGGAGTAGTTTCATATTTATTAATCTCTAAAAAGATAAACCCAGTTACTATGTTTAAAGAAATTTCCGCCAATGTATCTAATTATGGACAGGCATTGGAGAAAATTAAGGCAATTCAATCATTAAATGGACTTGGAGAAGCTGGTAAAATATCTGCTGCCGAATTTAATGTGCAAAATCTTAGTGCGTATGCTGCCGCAGTTAGTGATTTAACCGCGAAGCAACAGGCGGCAGCTCTTGCTTCTGCTGGTTTAACAAAGGCACAAATAGAAGAAGCAATGGCCAAAAACGGAGTAGATAAAGCGAATATACAACAGGCAGTATCAGAGGCCCAAGTAACGACTGCAAAAACTGAACAAACTACGGTTACTGCTGCAAATGCTGCAGCAATGGCTGCTGAGGGAGCAGTAAAGCTTTCTGCTGAATCAACCAACTGGCTTTTAACTCAGGGAGAAACAGAACTGACATTAGCAAAAGTTCAAGAAGCGGTAGCAACGGGGACATTAACTGCCGCTCAGGGCGCAGAAATTATATCTGCATTTGGTTTGACCGCTGCGAATCAAGGACTTTCTACGTCTATTCATGGCGTTGCGGCAGCACTGAAATCTTTAATGGCGTCTAATCCGGTTGGATGGATTTTGATGGCTATTACTTTAGTTATATCGTTGGTTACTTGGATAGCTAATATGACTCCAGCATCAGAGAAATTAAAGAATGAAATTCAAGATCTAAATAATGAAATTGAAAGCCTAAATTCTGAACTTGAGACTACTAAAAATAGAATTGAAGAGCTAGAAGGAAAACATAACCTATCTTTTGTAGAAAAAGAAGAATTAGAAACTTTAAAACAAACCAATGAGGAATTGGAAAGAAGATTAAGACTGTTAAACGAAAGCAAAGATTCTAAGCAAAAAGAACTACAGAAAGAAACAAAAGAAGATTATAAAAAAGATTTTAATGTTAAAAACTTAAGCATAGAAGAAGTTAAAACCAATAAAGATGACGAAAGGTATGGTAATGCCACAATTGCCAAGGCTGAAATAGAAAATGCAAAAAATAATCAAATCATTAATGATAATTTAAGAAATGCAATTAAACCGTATTCTGAAAAGTTGTATAATATGCTTGCCGATGTATCGCAATGGGGAGAATTAAGCGATGAGGCAGTAGCAGAGTTACTAAGAGTTGAGGCACAAATATCTGATGAACTGAATGGAGATTTAAAATATATTTCTGATGGTAGTATAGACAAAGAAGGCTATATCCAAAAGGGCATTGAAAAATATAATGAGTTAAGGCAAGAATGGAATGAGCTTATTAATACAGATACTAGTGCAATGAGTGAGGACGAAAAGTCTGCCCTAGATTCTAAAAAGAAGTCAATTGAATCATCAATACAAAATCTTAAAGAAACATTATCTACATATGGAACAGAGCTATATGATTATCTAGATAATTATGGCGAAAATGTCGATGATGATTTCGCAAATAAGCTTAAGCAAATGGCACTTGATATAGATAAAACAATTAACCCAGGTGAATATTATACCGAACAATTTGATGCTCTATTAGAAAAGTATCCAGAGGTTAAAAAGAAATTATATTCTTTGGCGGAGACTGGAGAACTTACAGCAGATTCGTTAAATGGTTCAGATTATAGCGAATTTAGGAACGAATTAAATAAAATTGGGCTTAGTACGCAAGATGCTGTGGATCAAATTAATTCTTTAGGTTCTGCCGCCGCGCACGCTGAGCTTAATAAAGTCGATCCAGTTGGTAGTACTTTTTCTAATTATGCTGATGAAATTGATAAAGTTACTAGTGCGCAATCTGTTCAAAACGAAGTAGTTTACGACAAAATCAAACTTACTGATGAACAGGGGGAAGCATTAAAAGCACTCATTGGTAATGAAAAAGAATATGCAGATGCAATCGACACAACAAATGGGTACGTGGTTAAAGATGCGTCACTGCTTAACAAGCTGATTACAAAGATGAGACAAGAAGCTGCGCAAAATGCAAGAACTGAAAGGTCTCAAGCCAGATTAAAGTATTATGAGCTGTATAAGAAAATTAAGCAATTAACTGGAGCAAATGGCGAACTCGCGCAAGCTAACGCAAAAGAAATTAATGCTCTTTATAAAGAAATGGGAGCAGTAGAAAGAACAATCGCAAAGTATAGCCTTCTTGAACAGAAGTTGCTTGGAGCTGCGGATGCATATCAAAAATATGAAGACGCAAAATCTGCCGATGAAGCAAAGGATTATGGCAGCAAAGCAGAAGATATGATTTCTGGACTTATTGAAGGATTGCAATCAGCAAAACTTGGAACAGAATCTTTTAAGGCTGCTGTGGCAGGTATGATTCCAGAAGATGTTTATGCTGGTTTTGATACGGTAGAAGAAAAAGTCGCTGCTATTGCCAATTATTTAAAGAATTCGGATTTCAGTAAATATTTTACATTGAAATTTAGTGATGATGGCACCCTTGAAAGCGCAGAGATGACTTTAGATAATGTTCAGGCGTTCATTGAAAGCGCTCAAGAAAAAGGGGTATTTACAAATAAAGGTGATTGGCAACATTTTGAGCTTTCAAGTGATATTAAAACATTAGATGATTTCTGTGATAAGATGAAAATTACAAAAGAAATGGCTTTTGCAATGTTTACAGAAATTGATTCTTATGATGCAGAATGGTTAAATGGAGACTTTGGTTCCGTTTTCGACCAGCTTGACTTAGGTCTTGAAGGCAATATTTTTATGGCGACTAAAAATTTGGCGGAGCTGGATGTCGCTTTAGCAAATAATGAAATTGGTGTTGAAGAATGGGCACAAAAATATCAGGAAGCTAATAGTAAGCTACAAGGTTGCGCAGAAGATGCAAGAAAGAATGCTGTAGAGTATCAAAATGTCACGAAGGAAGTCACAAATTTAAAAGATGAAGTTGAACAAGCTACGAAAAAGCTGAATGAAATGAATCAACCTAATAGTGGATATACTCAAGAAGAAATAAATGCACAAACTAAAAAAGTTAAAGAATTAACTGAACAACTTGGAGAAGCATTAAAGAAAAAGTACAATCTAGAAGAGCCCACAGAGGTATCAATTCAGCTTGCGTTAGATGACATAGACTCTCAAATGGCTGTGTGGAAAGCAAACAATAACGAGCTGGCAGTCAAAGCGAATATAGCTAATATAGATGATAGTAAGCTTGTAGAACTTGGAGAAGATGGTAAATATAAAATCAAGCCAGATGTAGAGATCACTGATGATGAGCGTCAGAAGCTACAACAGTACGTGGATTTATTGAATGACAAAGGAGTTATTAACCTTCTTGTTGAAAATAAAGAAGAGGCAAAGGCACAAATTGAAGAAGTAAAAACTGCCGCAGAAGCAGCGAAGAAGGCTATTGAGGCGCTCCCAGACCCAAGTGTTGATAGCACTGCTGCAGTAAAATCAATTAATAATTTGATTGACGCAATTGACAGAGTCCCTACTGGTGTTACTGTCACTACTACATATCGTGAGGTAAATGAAAATCAGACAGCGACGAAGCATAGTGGACGTCGTAGCCGTTATGAATTAAATTCTACAATGGCTAATGGTACGGCTCACGCTTCTGGTAATTGGGGATTGCCACAAGCAGAAGATGATGCTTTAGTTGGCGAACTCGGGATGGAAACCGTTGTAGACCCTCAAACTGGCAAATATTATACTGTTGGAGATAATGGCGCAGAATTTGTAGATTTGCCAAAGAATGCAATTATCTTTAATCACAAGCAAACCGAAGAGTTGTTCAAGAACGGGCATATCAATTCTCGTGGCAAAGCCTACTCTGAAGGTAATGCACATGTAACAATCGTTCCAGATTATACGACGCCAACTTATTATAGTGGCGCTAAGAATGATAATTTCTGGACAGATTTGAATGATGCAGCAGATAGTTTATCTGACGCTGGAGATGATCTTTCTGATGCTGCCAATGATTTTGAAGAAATGTTCGATTGGTTCGCAGTTTTGCTTGAAGAGATTGATGATGATTTAAATTATATGTCCGCAGCACTAGAAAATGCCGTAGGTATTTCTGCTAAAAATGATATTCAAGATCAAATGATCAATGTTAATAAGTATAAATTGACAGAACTTGGAGAAGGTTATAAACTTTATGCGGATTATGCCGCACAACTTTTAAAGAAGATACCACAGCAATATCAAGAGCTTGCTAAAAATGGCGGTGTTGCTTTAACAGAATTCTTAGGAGAAGCTAATCAAGAAGTTGTAGAGGCGATTAATAACTATCGTGAATGGGCACAAAAAGCATCAGATGTAAGAACACAACAGCAACAAGTCAAGAAAGAAATTACATCACTCTCATTACAAAAAGTGCAAACTATTGCGGATGAGTATGATAGAGTTATTACTAAGATTACAACTCTTAACGATTTGCTTCAGGCGAACGTCGATCTGATAGACGAGCAAGGCGAACGTACTTCTGCAGTAATGTATGAAGAAATGATTAAGAATAGCATCAAAGAGCTTGATGAACTTCAAAAGAAACGCAATGACATGCAAAAAGAATTTGATGCTCAAGTTTCTGCTGGCAATATTGATGTCGGCTCTGAGGAATGGTATGAAGGGATCGCCGCAATTCAAGATGTTGATAAGGCTATTATTGACTGCCGTAAAGAGATTGAAGGATTTCAGAATTCTATCAATCAGTTACACTGGGATAATTTTGATGGTCTTATTAAAGCTATTGATAATGTCGGAAATGAAATATCTAATTTAGGCGATTTAATTGATGATGAGGATATTGCCGATGAAATGGGCAATTGGACTAATGAGGGCATCACTAAAATGGGTCTACTTGCCCAAGAAATGGAACGCGCCCAATATAGGGCAAAACAGTATGCGGAACAAATTGAATACCTGAATCAAGAGTATGCTGCTGGCAAGTATAGTACAGATGAGTATAATGAAAAACTACAAGAACTCAAAGATGGGCAATGGGATAGCATTAAATCATATGAGGCAGCAAAAGACGCGATTATCGAATTGAATAAGACTCGTATAGAAAGCGTAAAAGATGGCATTAATAAAGAGCTTGAAGCTTATCAAAAATTAATAGATACTAAGAAAAAAGAATTACAACTTTCAAAAGATTAAGTTTTATGTATATAACATAAATTTACTTAGTCCGTTATATATAGAAATGTATATAATGTATTCCTTTGAATTGCTGGAAAGCCCTTAGAGCTTTATAAACCACAACATAGTTGGCAACTTCAAGTGTGATGGTTTGAAAATTATAAAGATTGGGTAATCAGCAGCTAAGTATCTTGACAAATTTAAATTTTGTGATATAATATATAATACAAAATTAACGTCGAGATAAAAGCTCAACGATCATTCCCTGAAATGGGATTAGGGAGAAGTCTCCCGAAGCGGAGGACGCCTAAACTATAAAATATAGCAAGGCGAATAATATGATCTGCACTTTGGTGAAAGCTAAAGAAAATTTACTTAACAAAGTAAAATCTATAGGGTATAACGAACCCATATGAATAAAAAATAATAATTTTAAGAGGAGGTGAGCAAATGAGTAAAAAGAAGACGCATCAAGAATATGTAGAAGAATTATCCATTAAAAATCCAACGGTTAAAGCAATAGAACAATATGCTGGTGCAAAGAATTTAATTTTACATTATTGCATAACACATAATATACAATGGAAGACCACGCCAGAACGTGTTTTAAAAGGTTGTGGTTGTCCGGAATGTAAGAAAGAACAATTGCATAAAAATAAAACTAAATCAAATGAACAATATATAAAAGAAGTAGAGTCGTTAAATCCTGATATACTTGTAATTGGAGAATATATTAATGCAAGAACACCAATTGAACATTATTGCAAAAAACATCATATTTATTGGAATGCATATCCAGAAAGTATATTGCGTGGTGGTGGATGCTGCGAATGCTGCAAAGAAAAAATTGGAGATAGACTCAGAAAAACACATGAACAATACGTATCAGATGTATTAAAAAATAATCCAAATATTGAAGTAAAGGGCATTTATGTCGATGCGAATACTCCTATATTACATAAATGTAAAGAGCATAATATTTTATGGATGGCATATCCGAACAATATATTAAGAGGACATGGATGTTATATATGTGGGAATAATTTAAAAAAGACTAATAAACAATATGTTAATGAAGTTAATACAATTAATAAATATATAGATGTAATTGGAACTTATATTGATGCAAAAACACCGATTACTCATCGTTGTAAAATTGATAATTACACATGGGACGCATCGCCAGATAGTATATTGCGAGGAACCGGATGTCCTAAATGTGCAAGAAACGCAAAGAAAACCACGGATAGTTATGTTAAAGAACTTAGTCTTATTAACCAGAACATAGAAGCTATAGAAGATTATTCTGGTGCAAATACTAAAATATTACATAGATGTAAGGTGGATGGGTTTGAATGGGAAGCGACACCTGCAAATGTATTATTTGGCTGCGGATGCCCAGAATGTAAAAAGCGTATATTGCATAATATATTTGTTAAATCGCATACAACGTATGTTCAACAATTATTTGTCATTAATCCAGATTTAGAAGTTATTGGCGAATATGTGAATTCAAAAACCCCAATTCTACATAAATGTAAGATAGATGGGTACGAGTGGTTCATTGCTCCAATGAATACTTTATCTGGACAGGGATGCCCGCAATGTCAGGAGTCTATTGGCGAAAGAAGGATTCGTCAATATCTACAGATGCATAATATTGCATATTCGTATCAACACAAATTTGAAGATTGTAAAGATAAAAAACAATTGCCGTTTGATTTTTATCTTCCAGATTATAATTTGTGTATTGAGTATGACGGTAGGCAACACTTTGAGCCAGTTAATTTTTCTGGCAATGGATATGATTGGTCTTTAAGCCAATTTGCAACTGTTCAAAAACACGATAATATGAAAAGTCAATATTGTAAAGACAATAATATTCATTTGCTCAGAATCCCGTATTTTAAAAATGTAGAATCTGAATTAGAAACATTTTTATTCATTTAATATAGTAACATAATGGTCACATGATTTCCAAAATCAAGTCACAGAACAGCAAAAGAATATCGCAAATATTCAAAAGCAGCTAGCTGCAATAGCTGGTGATAATTCAGCATCTGCAATTGCTAGAAGGAAGAAACTTGAAGCAGAGCTTGCTTCGGCACAAGAAGAACTTGATGAACTATATTATAACCACAGTATAGAGAAACAACAAGATGCATTAGACGATCAGGCAGAGAGCTATCAAGACGAAAAAGAAAAAGAGATGGAAGCTCTTGATGAATATCTAAAGAATGTTGAGCAAGTAATCGCTGATAGTTTTGCGACAATTACTGGTAACACTGAAGCTGTTGCAGAAACGCTTAAGGGCATTGCTGATGAATATGGTATCAACCTATCCGAAGCAATTACAAATCCTTGGGAGCAAGGCGTAATTGCAATAGGCACTTATCAGGATCAATTAAATACATCTACAAGTGCGTTTACTGCGCAACTGGAAGCAATTAAGAAACAACTTCTTGATTTACAAGCTGCGGCGGATGAGACAGCAAGACATTTAATTGACGCTACTAATCAAAATGCCAACAAGACATCTAGTGCGACATATACTGCTCCAACGCCATCTACCCCACAACAACCTAGTACTCCTCAAAAGCCAGCGGCTCCATCTAATGGTTCTAGTGTTACTGTTAAAAAGTCTGCAACTAATTTTACCAGAGATGGCGGTAATGGTACTAGAATGCAATCTTGGGTTCCTGGTTCTACATTTACTGTTTATCAGGTTAGTGGCTCTGAGGTGTTAATCGGTAGAAACGGACAGTATACTGGATGGGTCAGGTTAAGTGACATAGAAGGCTATGCAAAAGGCATTAAGCACGTTCCAAACGATCAATTTGCAATTACTGATGAACTTGGACTAGAAGAATTAGTATTACATGCAGACGCAAACGGCAAGTTACAATATTTAAGCAAAGGTAGTTCTGTGATCCCAAGTGATATTACTGATAATCTTATGAAGCTTGGCGCTCTAGATCCGAAAGATATTCTTGACAGAAATAAACCTAAGATTGGCGCTCCTTATATTATCAATAATAGTATTGAGCTTAATATGTCATTCGGCAATATGATCAATATCGAACATGCTGATAGGGATTCTATACCTGATATTAAGGATGCAGTTAAGGCTCAATTAGATTCTTATATGAAGGGCGTTAACAATAGCTTAAAAAGATTCACAAGATGATATATAAAAAAGGAGAGGTGCTTCGGTGCCTCTCCTTTAATTACATAAAGTAGTTTATAGGAGGTGTGGTCAAGTGATTTACCATCCTAAGATTGAATTTAGAAATAGAAGCAATTATGATGAGAGACTCGTTGTTGCAACATTTAACCCTGATTCTGGAGAAACAGATACCTATTTGACTATGGAGCCAGTTTATACGGATAATTTTGATGGTTCAATGCGCACAGATTATGGGGCAAAATATAACGATGTAGCAAAACCGTCAGTTACATTTGTAGATATCGATGGTGATGATATTCAGCCGTTTAAAGTCAGATCTGTTTTAAGGTGGCTTACTGGATCAAGAAAGAATGCTTGGATGGATGTTTATAATATGGATGGAGAAATTGTATGCTCATATCTAGGAAGATTTACAGATATTAAATTGCAGAAAATGGATGCTAGAGTTATTGGTATTAGAGCCGAATTTACATCAGTTAGCCCATGGGCATATTCAGAGGTTAAAACAGTAAAAATGACTTTAAATGGTGAGACAAATTTTAATATAGATAACGAAAGCGATGATTTATATTCATATATTTATCCTCGCATGATATTTAAAAATAATCAAAATGGTGCAAGTTTTTCGGTTAAAAATAATACTATTGGTGAAGAGACAAGTTTTAAGCAGCTGCAGCAAGGGGAAACGATAACAATAGATAATAATTTTGTTGCGTATTCTGATAATACCGCAAGAATTTTCAACGATGATTTTAATTTTGTTTTTCCTGCATTATCTGCTGGCATAAATAGTTTCCAAGCTTCTGGTAGTGGAGAATTAACAATGTCTTTTAGATATCCTATGAAAGTATCAGATGGATTATTAAATAACTACGAGATTAAAAATGCCGTTATTATTTATGTTGATAATAACATCGTTAAAATTAGAGGAGATATAACATTAGAGCCCCCCACTGGTATTAATATAAAAATAGCTGGCGAGACAATGATTGTACGAGGAGATGTTAAAAACGTCAAAACCGATGTTGGTATCTCTGCATTTAGTGAAAATAATGGCACTCTAATTGTTGATGATAGCGGTAACGAATGCCCATTTGATGAATTTAATGCCGAAGTGCAAGACGGAAGATTAATTATCAAAAAACATTTTAATGATATACAAATTAAAGGATAAGGTGGTGCTAGAAAATGCGATTACCTAAAGATTTGTTATCCGACACATATAAAACACCAAAGGTTATATTATGTCAGACAAATAAAGATAAAATTTGCCAGTTAGATGTGAATGATTTAAACGGAACATTTAAATTTAATGGATACTCCGAAATCTCATTTAATATCCCTTCTATTTATCATGATTTAATTACAGGAGAACAAAAGCGAACTCCATATTATAATTACATCGAGGGGTTGCGCTTGGTCTATCTTGAAGGGTTCGGATATTTCCAACTTCAAGATCCAGAATTATATAGTGATGGAATACAGGAATATAAGCAATTGAATGCTTATTCGTTAGAGTATTCTCTATCTCAGCGATATCTTGAAACATTTATTATTAATATGGGAGATACTGGCGATACAATTGGAAGTATTGATGGAGTTATATTATATAACCCAACAGACGTTGAACATAGCCTTCTGCATTTAATATTGAAAAAAGCATACGGATGGACTATTGGTCATGTGGACGCAGAATTGGCATCACAAGGTCGTAGCTTTGAGGTTGATAGAGAGTCTATTTATGACTTTATCATGAACGAAATGTGCGATACATTTAAATGCTATGTAGAGTTTGATACTATTAACAATATTATTAATGTGTATTCGGAAAATGAAATTGAACGTTTTATAGGCGATGGAACAACAACAACATTTAAATTGTCTGGTGATTTTTCAGATACAAGTACAGTAACTATAAACGGGCATATTATAACGCAATATACGTACAATCAAGAAACAAATGACTTGCTTCTTTCTATCGCACCGGCACAAGGCGATATTGTAGAAGTAACCAATGATTTTAAAAGTAAATATGATACGGATGTTATTGTTGCATTTGAAAATTTATCTAATGAAATGCATGTTAACTATTCCGCCGATGATATTAAAACAGTATTGACTGTAAAAGGAGCGGATGATTTAGATATTCGTAGCGTTAATTTCGGATTGCCGTCAATTATGAATCTTGATTATTACTGTACGCCAGAATGGATGGGAGATAAACTTTATTATGAATACCTTGCATATATGGACAAACAAGATAAATATATGGGTGGTTTTTATAGTAAAGATATCAGTGGCTCTACCGAAGAAGTTTTTGACATATCTCCAATTAAGCAGGATTTTGTTGTTGGGCATACTCAAAAATTTATAGCAAATGGAGACGCCAGCTCTCTTAGTGTGGATAGCGAAAATACAATTATGGATATTGATAAAATTTCTATTGAATTTGATATAGAAAGCGAAATTGAGGAATTCGATATTGAAAGTGAATCACAGCAATTTAATCAGCCAGAAATTTTATCAGAAACTTTTACTGCAAACGCACAAGAAAATACATTTACACTTATTAATGAAATTATTGTGCCAGAAGACACCAAAGTATATATTGAGGGTGAACTTATAAGTAACGATCAGTATACATATGACAAGTTAACAAAAGAACTAACGATTGCCGCGCCGATGTCAGATGGAAATACCATAAAGGTTGAGACACCGAAAGCCGCACTTTCTACTAGGTTTTCTTTAAAAAATCCATCTAATAAAATTGTAGTGGTTAAAATTAATGGTGAGATAATTGATAGTAGTAAATATCAAATTAATGGAAGTTATTTATTATTTACTGACACCTCAATTTTACAATATGAGGATACTATTGTTATAGAGTTAATTAATAATAAATTTACTCTGCAGAATTTAAGAGATAAAATTGTTTCTGTAAAAATTAATGACAAAGAAACCAATGCGTATCAATTGCAAAATGCGCTATTGACAATTAATAGTGCATTGAAGGATGGAGATGTCGTTTCCGTCGAGTCTATCGATACTCATTTTGATGTATCGTCACATAAAGATAAATCTTTAGTTAGTGTCTATATTAATCAAAATGAAGTACCGCAATCTGATTATAGTTTAGATATTAATACTTATGTCTTAACTATTAACAATCAAAATATTACTGCTGGCGATAAGGTCACTATTAATATGGCAAATAATGTTTTTACTATTCCACAAAAGAAAGATAGATTATTATCGGTCAGTATTGATTTTGAAGAAATTCCAAATAATATTTATAGCTTTGATGAATCTACAATGAAATTAACAATATCTTCATTACCAACTTTATTTGCAGGAGAGGTAATAGAAGTAGTCTCTATTGACACCTCATTTCAAATAGATATAGACAGAAGAAAAATAACTTCTATTGTTATAGATGGTGTTACCATTAAAGAGGATGGGTATAATTATATCAATAATAAATTAACTATAACTTCATCTTTATTAATGAGTGATAGTAACATCGTAGTTAATTTTGTAGAAAACTATTTCAATGTAACATCATTTACTGGGAAGATAGAATCAATCTCTATAAATGACAATAAAATCACAGAATATGAATTTGATTCTAGTAATAATATTTTAATTATCAATGATGATTCTTTAACTGTAGGCAGTACGATTCAGATAAACACAATTCAGACTACATTCCAATTGCCAGAATTTATAAATTGGAGTCCGACTTTTGTTGCAATTAACGGAACAAAGACTAGCAATTATACATTTAAATCTGGTGCGTTGACTATTTCAGATGCGTTAAAATTTACAGACATTGTGTCAGTTGAATTCATTGATAATCATTTTACATTATTAAATGAAATTGGACTTAGGCATATTGTTGAAAAAAGAAATGCTGGTTCTCTTGAATTTGAGACCCTTGTAGAGGGGCCAGACGGGTATGAATATAATAGCGGAACCCGTGTCTTAACGATATATGTCCCTCTTAATAATGGAGATAGAATCAGAGTTAAAACAATTGATTCGGTAGACGCATTATTAATCGTAAGTGCTAATCCTCAAGCCGGAGAAATTTTAATCGATGATGTGACCCCTGTTCTTAAGTCTTATACTCCTAAAATTGGAGACTATGTTATAAAAGTAGAAAGTTATACAGAAGTTTTAAAGGAATTATATAGACTTATTGATAATAGATTGGCAGAGGAAAATTCTGTACCTGATGAATATAAAATTACAGAAATTAAATTAAACCCTGATAACTACGACCAAGCAGATATGTTCTTGCCCGAAGCAGATATTGAACATCTCGGTGAAGTATATAAGATTGTCAATCAGAACAAAGTAGAAGAAGACGGGAATATCACTTATAATGACATCGCTTGTAAATATTATGTATGTGAAATGAAAATGTCTGTGCAAGTTGACGAAGACGGGCACGAAGAAAATAAATATACATATGTTTGGAACGAGAGGGATTTAGTTTTTGGTAGTGATGGAATCAATTCTTTGAAAGAAAAAATAGATATATATTCATCTATTAATGATGTACAAATTGCAGCAGAATGGGATCAAAAGCCAAAAGATAGCGAGGAATATAAAAGCTATATTGATAACTTAAATAAATTGCAAGACGCTAAAAAACAGTTAGAAGAAAAACAAAATATGGTAGACGGAATTGCAGAGCAAATACAAAAAGTTAGAGAAAAAATTCAATTTATATCAGAAGACATTGATATTAGTAAAAACTTCTCACCAGATAGTCTAGATAGATTGTCATTATTTTTACGTGAAGATGAGTATACAGATGATTGTTTCTGTACAACAGATATAGATACAGATTTGGATATAATCAATACGCAAAAAGAATTATTAGTAGCTGGTAGCAAAAAATTAAAAGCAATTTCTAAACCAACTTTATCCTTTTCCGCATCAATGAAAAATATCTATGCAATGCCAGAATTTGAGCCAATTTTGCATCAATTTAGTCTCGGCAATTTTATCAGAGTTATGATAAGAAAAGATTTTATTAAAAAGGCTAGATTGCTCGAAGTACAATTAAACTTTAATGATTTAAGTAATTTCTCCTGTACATTTGGTGATTTATTATCAGTTAAAGACCAAGGAGATATACACGCAGACTTATTGGCACAAGCTGTAAATGCTGGGAAATCTGTGGCGAGCGGTTCTTCGTATTGGCAAAAAGGGTATGATATTGCTACTGCAATTGATGAAAAAATTAGGCAGGGCCTTATTGATGCAACTACATCTATTAGGTCTAGTTCTGCGGGGCAAGATGTATCATGGGATAATTATGGTATCCATTTGCGCAAAATGGTAGATGGTGTTCTAGATAAACATGAAGGCTGGATTACGAATAATAAATTCTTATATTCTGATGATAATTTCAAAACAACAAAATCAGTATTCGGTAGTTATACAATTGAAGGTGAAACATATTGGGGTGTATTGGCAGGGTGCGTTAGCGCTGGGCTTATTGAAGGCAGCAGTATCATTGGTGGAGAAATCTGCATTGGATTACAAGATGACGGAACGTATGCGTTTAAAGTAGCTAAAGATGGCACTGTTACAATGAATAAGGGAGACGCAGCAGAAAAATTATCATATTTTAGTTTTGATGGCGATAATGGTCTGATTGTTGGAGAAAATAAAAACAAAGAATATTTTTCTAGAGTGTCTGCTCAAAGAATTGAATTTTGTAGAAAAGCAAGGATAAAAACTGTAACATCAGAACCAACATATAAAGCAGATAATTATTATGACTATATATTATATGAACACAACGATAATGGTGTTATGTATTATGATTATTATAAGAATCCAGATTTTATATATAAAGTTGAGTCACCTTTCTATGAAGCCAGAGCTATTAATGAAAATTTTGTAGACCCCGAAATTAAATTTGGTGTGCCAATAACTTATTTTGCTAATGACACTGCATATATGAAGAAAGCTGAAGTAGAAGGAGATATAAAAGTTGGCACAAAATCGTCAACTCCTTCGATATCTTTAGGCGGAAAATTCAAGATTCAAATAGAAAGCAATGGTAGTTTATCGATTGTTGCAACATAATTATAGGAGGTGAGCAATATGGCAACTGCATCAAGTGGTGCGTTTGAAACAAGTGTATACGATGCTGCTGGTAGCGTATATCCAAATAGAATTAGAGTAGAATGGTCTTCTTCACAAAGTGTGGCTAATAATACATCCACTATTTATTGGACAGTGAAGTCTGCTGGCGGTTCACGGGGATATGTTATGGCTGGCCCAGTTACGGTTAATATAGCTGGCACAACTGTTTATAGTAGAGCGGATAGATTTGAAATGTGGGTTGGAGCGACGCTAGGGTCTGGTAGTTTTACTTTAACGCATAATTCTTATGGTAATGCTGTTTTAACAGCTTGGGCGGAAGCTGCAGTTTATACATATGCAGTTAGTAGTACGAGGTATGGTTATTCTGTAGATCTTCCTCAAATACCAAGAGCGTCAAGTATTAGTGTTAGTGGAAGTACCATGGGTTCTCCATTAACAATTTCTATTTCAAAAGCTGTATCTTCTTTTACCCATACACTAACGTGGCAATTTGGTAATAGAACTGGAACTCTCGCGACACAGACATCTAGTTCATCTATATCGTGGACACCTCCGCTAGATTTAGCATCTCAAATACCGAGTGCTACATCCGGGTATGGGACAATTTGGTGTACAACCTTTAGTGGTGGAACTAATGTTGGGCAAAAATCCATTAATTTTACTTTGAACATTCCTTCCAATATAGCGCCAGTAATAAACAGTTTTAATCCGTCTATAGCCTCAACAAAACCGCAAAATTGTGGACTATATGTTAAAAATAATTCAACTGTTAGGTGGACTGCTTCGGTCTCTGGAGTATATGGGTCTACTATTAAAAAATGCGTTATCAGTGGCCCAAATTTATCTTATGAGACAGCAGCTTCTACAAATACGTACAGCGCAACTAGCTCAATTTTAACCACCTGCGGGAATAAAGCATATACTATAACAATTACAGATACACGTGGGAGAACTGCTAGTAAAACACAGTATATTAATGTTGAAGATTACAATCACCCAGTTATTACTTCTTGCAATTCATTTAGAAGTAATTCTGATGGTACAATTAATAATGCTGGAGTATATGTAACTCATAAAATTAATATATCGTTTTATACTCTTAAAAATACAAATGCCGTAAAAATTGTTATTTATAATAAGAAAAGTTTAGATTCTACATTTTCATCTCATAATGTGACAATAAGAAATGATACAAGTAATAAAACAGAATATACTTTTACTGATAAAACAGAATTTGCGGTAGATACTGCATATGATTTTAAAATTGTGATATCGGATGCAGTTGGAGGAGCGCATGAAGTAATCTCTCATGTTGGGACAAAAAATCTTCCAATCAATATAGCATCTGACAATAACTCTGTTGCAGTTGGTGGTTATGCCCAAAAAGTTAGCAATAATACTGGAAGGTTTGATTGCTTCTGGAATGCTCATTTTGTGTCGTCTCCAATAATTGATTCCGATAGAAACTTAAAAAATAATATTCAGGATGTCAATATTGATATTATAGATTCTCTTCACCCGGTACAGTATAGATTAACAAATGACAATTCTGATATTATTCATTATGGATTTGTTGCACAAGACGTTGAACAAGCGCTGATAAAAGCTGGAGTTAATAATCAGAAAACTGGGATAGTTTATTATGACGAAGATGATACAACCAAAGAACGTTCTAACTATGCATTGGCATATGATGAGATTATCCCTTTATTGGTGAAAAAATGTCAAGAACTGCAGCGAGAAGTGGATGAATTAAAAAAGAATCAATGATTATGATAAAAAGTTAAAAGGAGATAATTTATTATGAATGGGTGATTTATTATGGAATTAATTAAAGATATTGCCGCTGTTATTGGTTGCATATCTGCCTTTATTGCACTTGTTACTACAATTTTTAAACCAGTGAGAAAAAAGATTGTTAATTGGATTAAGCATACATCTGAAGCAAGTGAAACTTCTGCTGCCGTTAAAGAGATCAATGCTAAAATTACAGCACTCGAAGGCAATGTTGGAGAGATTCTTGAACGTATAGATAAAATAGATGATCGTATTAAAACATTGGATAAAAGAGTTTTTGAGAACGAACGCGATAGAATTAAGGCAGAATTATCCGAATATGCTTCTAGATGTGCACGTGGAATAAAAATATACCCAGAAGAAATGACGCATATAAATGAAATTTATTATAAATATCATGAGATATTGGGGTGTAATTCATTTGGTACAAAAATGTATGATGTAATAGTTAAATATTACGAAAGTCAAGAATGGTTAAGAGATTAAAATTTAGGAGCCTGAGAGAAATCTCAGGCTCCTACTTTTTTGCTCGATTATAGTCCTCGATATATTGACTCATTACGTAATTAATTAAATTCGTGATAGTTCTTCCTTGTTTTTTGGCTATACACTCAAGTTCGAGGCGTTGCGAAACCGTCATACGTAATGTGAAGTTTGTTGTCTCAGTTGATTTTATTTCCAAATTTATCACTCCCCTCTCATATTATTTTAACCTCTCTCCGTGTCATTTGCAATGCAAAAATAAAAAGAGTGGTCAGAACCACTCCTTACTTAAGCTCTTTTATTATTGACATGGATTCAATTTGTGTTTCTTGAAGTAAATGAGAATATACTCTTGCTGTTACATCGATGCTTGAATGACCAACCATTTGTGATACCATTGTAATTGGTACTCCATTGTTTATCATAAGACTTACAAATGAATGCCTAAGTGCATGCAAGCTACAATGTTCTATCCCAGATCTTTTAATAATTCTTCTAAATTTATCTTGTGCACTATTTGGGTGTATTGGGTTGCCATTATCTGCATGCATTATATATTTATCTTGTTCATATCCAATTTGTTTTACTATATCTTCTAATGCGTTTATAGCCATATCGGAAAGATATATTGTTCTTTTTGTTCCACTTTTTGTTGATGGTTGATCTATTAACATTGTTTTATATTTGCTAGGGGATCTGTCTTTTGTATAAATTAATGTACGCCCAATAAATGCTGTACGTTTTTCTAAGTTAATATCAGACCATTTAAGAGCAAGTCCTTCTCCGACTCTACATCCAGTATAAAGGAGGAACACGAAGAATCCACCGTATTTATATATCCTTTCTCCATTTTTATGTTTTGCATAACATGCTTTAACAAATTCGTCCCTTTCTTTTTCTGATAAAAATCTTCTTTCTTTTTCTTCAAATAATGTTCTTTTCGGAACTCTGGCATCACCAATTGGATTTTTATCAATTTTATTTCTTGATACTGCATATTTTAAAATTTCTCCCAATACAGAGTATGCCAGCTTTATTGAACTAAATGAATATCCTTCTTCTTTCATTCTATTAATAATAAACTTTTGTATAATATATCCATCTATTTGTTTTAATGATAAATCTCCAATGTTTGGGAAAAGATCTTGTTCTAACACTCTTTCAAGTCTATCATATGATGTTGGTTTTAATAGTGGTTGTTTTACACTTGTTATCCATGATGTTGCAAAATCTTTGAATATTACATCCTTGTTCCCTACAACATTAGACCCCATTAAAGCTTCAAATTCTCTTTTCTTCTTTAGGCATGTTACTTTATCTCCATAAAAATATTTACGCCCTATTCCTTTATATGATACTGAAAGCTTCCAAGTCCCATTTTCTCTTTGCGTCCAAGATCCTTCCCCGTTCATTCTTTTCTTTGCCATAAGCACACCTCTTTCTTAATATACAATACAAAATTATTGTATCATATATTATTATATATTGTGTTTTAGATGTGGTCAAGGCAATTTTTAGTGCCACAATAATACCACAATTGCGCCATTATAAATCGTAATTTATTATTATTTGTAGTGATTATTAGTGAAATTAAAAATAATATAATGCTGTTTGAACTACTGTAGTATAAGGCTTTATGTGTATTTATAAGTACTACTTAAAATATGCTAACATTTCTATATGAGGAATATCATCTTCTAAATATAGAATGATGATAAATTGCTAATATTATCAGGTTTCAACTTAGCATAATTTAAACCTTACCACATCATTTACCACAATTTTATTGTACCACAACTTGCAATGCATTGCAATATTATTTTTTATAAGCTAAAGTTTTCTTTTCGAACCATGCATCAACTTTATCTTCAATAACAAGAAATTTGTTGCCGATTCTTACGGAGGGAAAGTCTTTTCTTTTGACAAGATCATATACAGAATTGATTCCTATTATACCTGGATGTTGTGCGTTTAATTGTTCATATAATTGTTTAACGGTAATATATTTCATTATATCATCTCCTTGAATATTTTTAAATAAATATGGCAATTATTTAAATGGTTGCATTGTTATATATAAATTTTACGGGGCTACTGGCTTTATTCCAGTAGTCCCGTATTTTTTATTTAATTAGCGCCCGCTACTACCAAGACAATTTGCTCCTCTTGCAGAGGGAATTTGAGATAGCTCATTAAAACCAATTTCTTCAAGTTCAATTTCAGGAACTGGTAAAAACATTCCTTGGCAAATAGCCTTTTCATATGGAACAAGAATTCCATCTGGATGTTCAGTCAAAGGAGACTGTTCTCCAGTATCTCCAAATTTAGAAATAAAGATTGACCTGTCTTTATTACAATTTAGGAGAGCCACAAAAATTTCTCCTCTATAATTTGCGTCTACTACACCAGAATTAACCTTGAGATTAATCTTCCCTGTAGAGCCACGCTCTCTAAAGACTAGACCTAGGCTGTTATCAAAAGCGGTCGCAATACCAGTAGGTACCAGCTTCACTTCAAATGGCTTAATTTCAATCCAGTCCTGCTCAAAACAAGGGAAGAAATCAAAGCACATGTTGCCAGCATCTCCTTTAATTGGAGCCTTTGCGCTTGGTCTTACTTTTGCAAACTTTACATTCATTAAAACCAACCTCCAAGCAGCTTAGATAGCGCAGGGAAATCATCAAAATAACGAGCCTCACCAATCTGAATGGAGCCATAGTCCTTGATATAATTGTCGATAAGAACATTTAGTTCCTTGTACTTCTTATCAATTTCTGCCTTACGAGCAGCCTTTTCGTCCTCAAGCTTTTTCTTTGCAAGTGCCGCTTCCGCCTTTTTGCGGTCAGCAATACACTGAGCTTCGTGAACATTTCTTTCCTCAATTGTCACAAAAGTCTTTCCGCAAATGCCGCATGTATATAGCTTGTTATTGACCTTTGTATCTTTCTTCATATTGTTATCCATATTTTATTCCTCCAATAAATTAATTTTGTATTGTATTAACCACAATGGGTAAATCCACAATTTTTGCACAAATCACATCCACCGACATGTTCGAGTACAGAACCACATTCCGGGCATTTGTCATTGGATTCAATTCTTTGAACTTGTGTTGGCTTGCTAATAATTGCATCGGCGCTATTTTCTTCTTCATTATCACCAATATCTTGCTGCATTTCTTTATACATATCAACTAGAGCATTGCCGATAGCCATTGGGCAACATGAACCTGGAGATGTATCATGTCTAGTAGCAGTTCTTGCAGCATAACTTGGACAAGCGCCAGTAGAATCTAGCTGATCTTTAATGGTCATAATATCAACACCTGCTCTGCACAATAGTGAAACTGTGCGGCTAAGACCGGTCATGAATGAAGCACATCCGCCAGTAGAGCCTTTATTAAAATATGCTTCTTGCAGTGAGCCATCATATGGGTCAAAAAATGCAAGAACATGTAAACTACCACACCCCGTAGTAAGCTTGCGCTTTTTACCAACTAGGTCACTAGAACATTCAATGATAGCGCCGCGAGGCAATTCGTATGTTTGCGTGTCATTTTTATCTGTATCTTTATCGGAATTGTCGGTTGTAAGAATCCCAAGGCGCTTACATCCATCTCTGAACATTGTAATGCCCTTGCAACCAGTTGACCACGCAAGTAAATACATATGAGCTATATCTTCTTTTGTAGCAGAATTAGGCATATTTACCGTCGAACTAATTGCAGTATCTACATGGTTTTGCATAGCTGCCTGTGTTAGCACTCTATTTTGCCAAGGAATATCTGCAGAACCAACAAAATAGTCTGGAAGCATATCTGTATGATTTGCATCCATATATTCTTTTGCTGCTTTACAGTAAACATCATAATAAGTATCTTCGCCGTCTGTCATACCGACAGTTCTACGTGTATACTTAAGTGCAAACTCAGGCTCACATCCACCAGATTCTCCAAGTAAAGTAGCAAGAGACCCATTCGGAGCAATTGAAATTAAAGAGCAGTTTCTAAGACCGTGTTCTTTTAGACCATCAATTTCATCTGGTGTAAAATGATTCTTAATAATGTCGCTATCAAATACGCACTCCTTATACTTCGGATATGTACCTAATTCTTTTGCAAGATTATTGCTTGCGAATACTGCTCGTTTGAATAAAAGTGAAAATACATCATCAGTAAATTCAATTGCTTCATTTGAACCATACTTAAGCCCAAGCTTCATTAGAGCAGTTGCATATCCAAAAATACCGAGACCAATGTTTCTATAATTATACGACATATCTCTTTGCTGCTGTAGTGGGTGTCTATTATAGTTTTCGTCAATTAGCTTATCAAGAGTTCTAATGCCAACATCAATAGCATGAAGGAAATCTTCTGTATTCAAATGCGCAGTTGGAGTATATGGGTTTACAACAAACTCAGATAGGTTAAGAGATGATAAACAGCATGCCCCATGCTTTGGAAGTGGTTGTTCTCCACAGGGGTTGCAAGTTTCAATCTCATATTCATCATCATACTGCATTAGATTATAATTTCTAAACCTATTAACAAACAAACATGCAGGATCTGCCCAATCATAACAATTATCTACAAGCATATTGAAAATGTTAATTGGCGTTACATCATATTCTACTTCATGACCAGCATAATTACGCTTCTCGTGTAGTATAACAACCTCTCCAGTATCATAATACTTCTCAACGGCTCTCATAAATTCATCATCGATTTCAAGAGATAGATTCGCCTTTTCAATCTCTCCGTCCTTTGACTTAATCTTAATGAATGTTTCTGCTTCCTTGTGCCTAGCATCGATAGAAAGCATAAGCGCTCCCTTTCGAGCCCCACCCTGAGAAGTTCCTGCAGTAACTTCATTAAAAATCTTCATAAATGGTACAATACCATCAGAAAAATATTCTTTCTTGATTGGTGTGCCCTTTGGACGAAGCTTAGTAAGAGAAATGCCTTGTCCTCCCTGAGCTTTAAATGTTACGCCAATGTCTTTTGCAGCATCCATAATATCAGAATAGTCATCTTCAACATAGCCTCTGGAGTAACAATTAAACAGGCTACCAGTGCTATCTGTACCACGATTGGCGAGTGTTCTACCACCCATTAAAAATTTCTTTTCAACGATTAGCTTTCTTAGTTCTTGATCCCCGGCACTCACTCTATCTAGCCATTCTTCAAAATTTTCATTATTGTACTGATATTTCTTGTGCCAAATATCAATACCAATTTTATTATCTTTACCAAGCCATTGTTCTACAGTCACAGACATCACTCCTTATTAAATTTCTTATAAAAGTCTTCATTATATGCTCGATATCTTTCTTTAATATCGGTCATATCTACATCTGGATGTTTTTCCTTGAACTTCTTCCAAAATCCGCAAGTTTCAAACTCTGGACATCCTGCTCTATATAAGCAATTCGGCATAAGCACATTTGCTAGTTGTGGTTCATAATTATGTAGTTCATATTTCAAATTTTCTGCCGCTTCTCTAGCTTCTTTGGTTGCCATAAAACAAAGTCTTTTACGCATCATGTCAATTAGATTCTGGGCGTTTGCATATGCGTCATGAGTAACAGGAGAATCTTGTGGTTTCTTCCCACGAAGAATTTCATTATTATTTCTGTCGTCACGCTGTGAACTAATAAACTTTTCATGCTTATGACGGCTTAGCTCTGTACTCACCCAATAAGGAATATCCTCCCATGTCCAATCAACCTCAAGACATCTAATAGGAGAATGTTCACTAATTAAAAGTTCTTCCTTAAACTTATCAGTTGGCTCTTTTTCTGTGAATTTCTTATTGACAGTTGTTCTACAATGATTTTTTATTCTTGTCCAAGAATCTGAAATATAATTAATTCTTGTATTCAATCCTTCATCAGCTCCTTATCCTGCTTATAAAATTCTTCCACTGCCTCAACAATTTCATCCCAATTCGTGCAACGTTTAATGCTATAAGCTTCATCGTGCACGTTCATATTCCAAGGTTTTTCTACAAGGACTCTATTACAATGTAAATTATTGATAAGATTATCTGTATGGTCATCTACCATAACGTCCACGTTTAGAATACTCTTGTCACCAATACAGATAATATGGCGTTCATCAATGAACTTGAAATAATGTTTCAGCCACTCAACTTTCCATGGGAAGTTTTCGTAGTGCGTACTGGTTGCAATGTAAACACTAAACCCATCATCTACAAGCTTTTTAGCTCCCCACTGAGAATGATATGTTGGAGATAGAGAATCCCATAGTTCACGTTCGTGCCACAGAGCCTTAAACTTTTCTGCATCTTCAAATGATAGGCACTTATAAACATCATATTGAGTGAAAGTTTCTTCTGAAATATCTGCACCATATCTTTCATTAAACATCTGGCAAGTTCTTTCAATAAGGTTATTCAGGACGCAATCACAATCTAAAGCTACAATATACTTCATAATAAACTCCTTTTAATTTTGTACTGTGCCAATTCTTTCGGTATTAATAATCCATCTAATAATGCTACCAGCTTTTGCACTGTCAATATTAGAAACTGCATAATCATATCTATTGTGAATCTTCATATTTGCGAACTGCTCAAATTCGTCAGCGGCACGTTTGGCATATGTATCCATGTTATCTCCGCGTTTAACAGCTCTTTCTCTGCGAATAGCCTTTGGTACATTAATATAAATACGTACAAATCTATACGGCAACCCCATCTTTAGCAACATGTCAGTTCCAACATTGTCGATAATATACAAATCCGCATCTGCCAACTGACTCTTTGTACTCCAATATAACACATCATTGATACAAGTCTCTGCAATAATATCATTCGATGTTTTGGCGTTCTGATAATCTTCGTATGTTGAAAAAATGTGGCTAGTGTCAGGTTCGTCTTTACGCTTTTCACGGGTTGTATGACTAATAAGTTTTTTTAGACCAGTTTTGCAAAGTCTGTCCACCAAATAGTCTTTACCACAACCACTTTCCCCTAGAATTAAGAAAATAGTTTTTCTATCATCCATGCCATTTCACATCCTTTACATATTCTTCTTTTTCAAATAGTACTTCATTAACAGGTTTAGATTTAATTGCGTCCATAGGGAGCAATCTCTGTCCAACTGGAATTTCCTCATAGGCTTCTGCCATAATTTCATCAAATTGCTTTTTATTAAGTGAAATCATATACCCATCATCAAAGAATGGGCAACAATAGCTCATATTTTGATGATCAAAATAAGTAAAATTATAATGTCTACGTCTGATAGTCTTCACAATTTCCTGCTTATGAGCATTTGTAAGACGCTCAGTGCCATGACTGCTCAAAATATCAGACCATCCAACAAGCTTAGGCATCTGTCTCCTCCTCGTTATTCGTATCAAATTTTGGCTCTTCTACCGGATGGTCAATCGCCTTCTGACAAAAATCACGAACCTTCTTTACAAGTCTCTTCATGTCTGCCATGGTACGCTTGCCGGGTGCATTCATTGCATTATCAATAATACCTGCAATTGTTACCGTCATAGCACGAGCACCAAGTAGCATGTTTTGTGTGCGGATTTTTTCTAGTGTTTCAGAAATCTTGTCCTTTAGTTCATCTGCCACAGCCTCTTCTGATTCTGTTGTAGGATTCTCTTGCTCCTGTTCTTCAATTTGCGTTACATTCTGTTCGTCCATATTGTTCCTCCTTCATTAATTTTGTACTGTTATTATAGCATAATTATAATATTTGTCAAGAGGTGGCAATACAATTTTTTATACTGCCACCCAAAATTTAATCACCCAACATCTTCGTTAGCTCGTTTTCGTCTGCAATTTTAATTCCAAGTTGTTGTGCTTTAGCAAGTTTGCTACCAGCTTTATCTCCAACAAAAAGCACATCGAGATTTTTACTTACAGAACTAATAAACTTTGCTCCTTTAGATTCAAGTATTGCTTTAAGCTCGTCTCGTGATTGACTAAACATTCCAGTTATACAGAATTTAAGCCCACTTAACGAATTATCGACACTCTTCTCCTCAACAATAAAATTCATCTCAATAGGTAATAGCTCTGCCATTGGATCTTTACTCTTCCACCAATCGTGCAATGATTTATTCGTAATCTCTCCGAAATCATCAATCTGACTAAAGTCATAATCGCTGGACAACGCCTGTATAAATTCATAATGATCACCATTAAATTTCTTACTGATAGCCTTTGCCGCAGACAACCCAATATTAGGAATTGATAATGCTGTAATAAAGTTTTCTAGCTTCACGTTCCTTGATTTTTCAATGGATTCCAATAGATTATCAATAGACTTTGCGCCGTATCCATCAAGCCTAATAAGTTCACTCCTGTGGTCGCTTAGCTGGTAGATATCTTTGTACTTGTGTATAAAACCATGCGAAATTAACGTCTCTAGGGTTGCGGAGCTAAGTCCTTGTATATCCATTGCTTTTTTAGAAACAAAGTGCTCAAATTTAGCAAGGTTTCTTGCTGGACAATCTGGATTAGTACACATTAGCACCTTACTATTGTCTGTATACTTGACCTCTGTAGGATAGGCACAACATGGGCAGGTAGTAGGAATCTTTAATGTATTGCTACGGGTTAGGTTGTCATCAATTTTTGGAATTACCATATTGCTACGGTACACCGTAATAGTATCTCCAATACCAAGCTCAAGTTGCTCAATAATGGAAAGGTTGTGAAGTGTAGCTCTTGTAGTCAAGGCTCCGTCTAGGTCAACCTCATCGAAAACGGCTACTGGAGCAATAATTCCGGTTCTTGTCGTATTCCACTCAACATCTCTTAGTACCGTTTCATAAGTTTCATCACCGAACTTAAATGCGTAAGCTGCATTACTATGATGTGATGTTGCTCCAAGGCTCTCCCCATACTTAATATCACCAAAGCGTCCAACCAAACCATCAATTGGGTATCCAAGCTTCTTAGCCTTATTGACCAAAAATTCCTTCGCATCCCAATCAAAAGAACTAGTCCACGGAACAACAGTAAAACCTAACTCGTCAATAAGTACTAGCTTACGCAAGAAGCTATTTTCATTATCAAAGCCCTTGATTACATTCCAAGCCACAAAAGTTAGAGGTCTTTTTGCGCACTCGTTTGAATCAAGCAGTCTAATACTTCCTGAAGCAAAGTTTCTTGGATTTTTATATTCAGTAGAGAATGGCTCAAAGTCTTCATATGTACAAATAATCTCACCATCAACAATGAGTTCATCCTTATATGGAATCTTCTGTGGAACTGTCTTTACGGTTTTGATGTTGTGAAAAATGTCTTCACCAATTTCTCCGTTGCCACGAGTTTCTGCTGATACTAGCTCACCGTCAATGTATCTTAAGCTGCAAGTTAATCCATCCATCTTTAACATTCCTATGACATCTTTGCTCTCAAAATACATAATGAACTCATTCCAATCTTTAGTCTTTGCCAAAGACAACATAGGATGATTATGTGTCACCTTCTGTAGTTCTGATTTTACTTCGTATCCAACTTTATGCGTAGGCGAAGTTGCCATAACAAATCCAGTTTCTTGCTCTAAAGAACAAAGCTCTTCTAGGAGTGTATCAAACTCATGATCCTCCATAATTGTATCGCCGGTATTGTAATATGCGTCCGCTGCCTTATTAAGAAATTCTGTTAATTCTCGAACTCTATCAATCTTATTCATTAAATCACTCCGTTAATAATCTGTTAAAACTCTGGCACGAGTCCAGAAACCAATCTTATCGACTTCATTCTCCTGCACATCTGCATATAGCACAGAGAACTTCTTGATTGCAGATTTCTTACTCATTGCCCATACGACTGCAACATCATCAGTAAATTTATGCCCAGCCATCTGATCTGGTCTTGTAAAATAATAAATACCCATTCCTCTCCACCACTTATTTTCTTAACTTACCATTCTGAGTGCTCACCTTAATCTTATTAAAATCACTTAACATTTCCTCAAATGGCTTGTGCGCAACGCTTGTATGATTAGTAATCGTCAAATCACTTCTCTGTCTTGGAATATAGGTTCTATGTTCTTGTGCATCCCGTAGTTTTACTGACGCGCCCTGAATGGATTGGATCTTATTCTTGAATGACTGTCCTTGCTGACTTTTGAGATAATCATACATATCTTTAAGTAATTCATTTTCTTCTTTGGCTTTGCGCCTTTTAATACGTACATCTCTAACTTCTTTATATGCCAAGTATCCTTTATACATATCTTTTGGGGCGGACAATTCAATTTCATGTTCTAGATCCATAAGTTCTTCTTCTGCTTGTTTAATAATCTCAAGGTTTCTTTCGTAATTATTAATAACATCTTGAAAAATAGACACAATGGTTGTGGAGTAATTGTTAATGATATTCATAATTACCTCTCTCCTCGCACACCGCACACAATCCAGTTACGGCAATTTTAAATCTGGCATAAAGCTCCTCAATAGAATCAGCCTTAAGACTTAGATCTAGGCCAGAACAAAACGTGCAATAATTTCGTTCTGTGTCCAGTCCATTTTCCTTCATATATTTAGTGAACGATTCTAGTAAGCTATTATAATATGCGCATTCAGCTTGTGTATCGTCAAACATATATATGGTTTCAACCCCTAAACTATACTGTTTAGTATCTCTATCGTAATAAATATCAATATCATTCATTGTCCACATGTTTGCGTCAGATGAAGACATGTCATCATAAGATTTAATGCCCCAGATAAATTTCAAATTACCACAATTGTATTCATCATCGATATAATCTGGATACTTTTTCTTGTATACTCGAATTAATCTCTTTTGTTGTGCATTCTTATATCTGAATAAAATTTCCCAGCACAATTTCTTAAACATGATTATCCTCCGTTACAATAAAATCATAGACATCTCCCCACGAATAAATCTTCACTGGCTCACCATTTACTTCGACGTCACCAAGCTTAAAACCTCTAAGCCAATCTCTTTCATAGACAAAATATTCAATCCAGTTGTCCTTGTCATTCATTGCTTCTTTAAGAAGATCAAATGTAGTATCAAAAATACCCGTAACATAAAAATTGCAGAAGTCTGAATCTAATGCCTTAAACGCTTTATCTACTGCGTCCATTTTTCTATCAAGATCCCGCAGCTTGTTCATAGTATTTACAAATGTTTCCTTACTAATCATCAAATCACTCCTTTTTATTCAGCCAATTACAATACTTTTGACATTCTTCTTTAGATTTAAACCCAATCTTTTTTCCATATCCAAGTTGTTTACGCTTCTCAATAACATCATCACAAAACTTATCATATACAAACTGGATTCCAAAATCTGCATAAGAATAATCGTCATATTTGCCCTCAATATAGTCATAAGTTTTGTCAAGTCGATAATATCGTTCAGATTGATAATTGCTATCTTTAATCCTATACCTTAGTGTGTCAATCCATGCTTCCTCTGGCTCATACCAATAATCTGGATTTGCACAATCGCACTTCTTTGTAACTTTTTCTCCATTAGGCCAAGTCAACACCCAGTTTCTATTTTCATCGCATTTATCACACTTAGGTTTTTCGTGTGGCTTATTTTTTGCAAACCATAGTTGAGATTTCTCAATCATATCTTTAAATATATCTTCAATAGCAGCTTTATAAAATTCTTTTTCCACTTCTCTACGAAGGTTTCGCGACTTGTATTCTATGTCGTGTTCTTTCTGGTCTACAGAATGAGCCTTGTCTTCAAGATATTTATTACGCTTTTCAAGATATTCGTTACGACTTTTAAGCGATTCCATATCACTTTTTAAAGAAACTTTTGCTGCATCGACAAGTTTTGACTTCAACTCATTAAATAACTCATCTGCTTCTGAAGGCTCCCACACTGGCTCGTCATAATCCCAATAGCCCATATTTATTACTCCTTTAGCTCATTAAGTGCTTTTACTTCGTCAAAATAATCCTTAAAGCTAAACCATTTGTCTTTCATAAGATGCCCAATTCTAAGAATTTTTCCACCCCATCCCTCGATTTCAACACGTACATATTTGCCCTTAAGCGCTTCCCATGATCCCACTTCAAGCGTCTTCATAAGCTCAATAATCGCGCCATAGCCATCAGAGGAATGATGCTCTCCAGTTTCTGCGAACCAATGGTCGAGGCAATAGCCACCAAATGCACAACCCCATCCTTCTCCTTCGACAAGTAGATCTGCAGTTAGACAGCCATGCTCTTCGCCAAGTTTAGTACTAGTAATTTTACCATTTAAAATTTCAGTTTTGTTCATATATATAAACTCCTTTTATACTCCGCTTATACTCTTATCATGCAAAGGCTTCGTCGGAACAAAGTCCCTATACATGTTTGCATACCCGCATTCTTTAAAGTCACAATCCACTTCGCAGCCATATACATAATAACTCTTATCGCAATAATCGCAAACCATCTTTCGATTATCTAGCAGAATCATATACTTAATGCGATCTATTGGAGTCATGTGGGACGCTTCACACATCTCGCATTCTTTCAAGTTCTTAAATTCTCGTCCACAGGTGTCGCACTTATAAATAGTAGTCATAAGCCACCTCAAATTAGCTTCTCAACATAGTTTCTGTCCTGAGTAAAGATAGGAATCTCATTATCGATTACCCACTTACTTCTTTGAGTATAACCACGAATATTTCCCACTTCGTCATACTCAGTAAGACTATCATCGACTTTAATACAACAGATACCACGCTTTAGAGTTGCTGCATAGTCATTCCAGTTGATACCTTTTTGAGTCATAAGCATATCTTGAATGTCTTTAGTGGATTTCTTATGCAATTCTTTATCACTAAAGTTTGCTTGACCCACAGACTGGATGGAATTGCGAGTAGCATCCTGCTGTCTAAAGATGAAGTAGTTACAAACTTCTTCTTTAGGAATTGAGAATGCACGAGAATCGAACATCGCACCTTTATTTCTTGCATTAATGAGAATTTTTGTATATTCAGTTAAATCGTCCGTAATACCACGACCAGCATCAAGACGACCGTCAATATACTTTACAATATTGTCGTTAAATGCTTTATTAAACGCCAATGTTGCCATACTAGCAGATACGCTACACATCTTCTGTAGGTTGTTGCCAAACCAAGCATCTGTTGTAAGTTCTGTATAATCAGTAAGGACAAGAGAAATTTCGTCGCTCTGAGTGTAACCAAGCACACAACCCTGAATGTTTTCACAGAGGTATTTCATTGTCTCCTGCATACTCTTTACCAAAATATCATCAAAAGGTTTCTTGAATCCTCTTGTGAAAGTGTGGAATGCCTTGCCGTCAATACGGATAATTACAGGAGTTCTACGAGTTAGATAATATCTACTGATATTCTCATAATTGTTTTTCATTCTATCACCAAGAGATGTCTTATCCATAATTACTTCTCCTTCTTATTTCTCAAAAAGTTAAACATGTCATCAATATTATCCATAAGAGGATAACGCTCCATAGACAAGGAATCTTTTGCGAACATTCCTTCGACCATATCAATATAGAAAGTATAATCGCCGTCTTCGCCCATAAAGAAACTATTCCATTCTTTCGTGGACATATGTTCTTTAACGTGAAGCTGCTCGATTGCTAGATTATCAAAACTCACAACATCAAACCAACTGTGCCCGATAATTTCAGGGAAGAGGTAGCGGTTTAAATCTTCCTGTAATCCAAGTACACTTTCATTGTGACTCTCATAATAACTTTCACCACGTCTTAGATTCTTATATCCAAGAATAAGAATTTTGAGTCCATTTCCAGCAAGAGTATCAAGATCTGGCATAGAAACGATGCCATTAATTACATGAATAACAGCGTTTGGAATCTGCTTAACCATATCAATGAATTCATATGTCGGCTTACGCAGAGAGATTCCAAGTCCATAAATTAGCTTTTTGTCAATCCAGTCTTTAATTGTATCAAAGTATCTTTCAAAATGAATCTGATTCACTGTCATATTGAGAATGATATTCTTATCTTTCATCTTGTACATGAAAGGAACCAAATCTGGATGAGAAAGATCGTTGCCATTGATAGCCAGCTCAGTATATGGATGAAGGGTATCTAGGAATTTAGGTTTTAGAATATCGCCATGCTTGCCATTAGGTGTGCAACCTTCATAGCAAAAAGGGCAGCCTCCATCGCACTTATCTGTAATTTTAACATCGCAATTCTCTGCAAAAGTAGGAGTCAGATTATCCAAATCATTTTCACGAATCTTAGTTCCATTTTCCAAATTAAGTTTTACGATATAGTTTCCATTTTTATAGCTTACCCAAGTATTCATCTTTAAACCTCCAAATAAATCCTCCGGCAGTTTTTCTCTTATTTTTACAGCATTGACAAATATGAGATCTACTTATTCCAGTTTCATTTTCTGCGTCTAATCCACTATCAAACTCTTTAATGTATTCATAATTTTTAGTTAATTGTACAATTTGTTTTTTACGATTATTTGAAATCTTTTTCTTTGCTTCGTTTGAATGTTTTTTACCTAATATCATATTTCTTAGTTTTTCTTTTGATTCTTCCGTGTGATGTTTTCCAAAATTAGGACTATTTTCGCCAATATATTTACCTTTAAGTGCTTTACTGATTTTTTCTTTTTGCTCATCAGACATTTGGACTCCATAGTTATGATGATCTTCTCCTGTTATATATTGTCTATTTCTGTTTATCTTTTCTATTGTAGACGGCAATATCCCAAGATTAAATCCTATAGAAATATAATAATCTAATTCTTCTGGCAAAATCATTTTTTGAATTTCTCCATTGTTTACTTGAATGCGTCCTTTAACATTTGTATTACCAAACGCTCCTTCTCCACCGTCAGTTGCATTATATCCATGTCTAGTTTTTGAGCAATTACATTGATAATAGTTTATCCAATACTTTTCTCGTTCATCTAATTCATTAATTGTGCATCTTTCAATTGTTTCGAACTTAAAAGACTCTGCTCCATACTTATTCCACGCTTTTTGTAAAATTGACAATTCACCATTTTTATATTTATGTTTATTTGATCTTAATAAACTTTTATGCTGACCAATTCTAACAAAAACATCCTTCGCTTTTCCAATATAACAATCTCCGGTTATTAAATTAGATATTTTATAAATTCCACTTGAATGTTTGATATCTAAATTAATTTGTTTTAATAATTTCCTATCAACAAATTGTACAGGAGTTTCATTAAAGAAATTTGCGTAATTAATTTGTATCACATAAATCCTCCTTAACCATCATATCCATAAGCGCCGAAAGCTACAATTTTTTCGTTATTTTTAGTAGTATATTCTTTATAGAATGTGTCTAGATAATCATTTCTGTCTAGCCACTCTGGATATGTTACAATTTCATCCATTGACTTATTCTCTTTAATATACCCAAACGTATATTCTTCTTGCTCTTCTTTAGTTAGCTGATTCCAATTCTTCTGATATTTCTGTTTATGAGATTCATAATTATTTTCAGCTTTCTCAAAATCTGCTTTTGTTAATTCTAGTGAAGATACAAACTTTTTATAGTAACTATCAAATAGAAGTTTTCCGTTTTTCCAGTTATCGTATTCTTCTTTTGTACACATTGTTAGTGAATGAGTAGAAGAACTATTTGTTTCAAAAACATTCTTTCTAATCTGTCTCATAATTAATTCCCCTTAAAAAAGTAATCATAATGTTCTGCGTCGTGATTTGGGTTTGGGATAGTTTCATAATTATCATCCCAGATAGTTGCTTCTGCACAATAACACGTGCTGTCTTCGTCATCAGAATTATCATTCCCGGTGTAAATGCAGCTATCACCAAAGAGATATCTAATTAGAAGGTCTTCGTTTGAAAGCAGTGCATTAATTAGTTTCGCACATTCACCGGCATGGTCAACGTTTGCCCATCGATAATGAGGAGATGCAAACTCAATATATTCATAATCGGGATTGTACTCAGACTTCTTATATTTAACCGGCGCAAATTCATATTGCACACCATACTTGTCAAGAATTTCTTTAATCTTATTGATTTTCTCCTCATATTGTGCGGGAGTAGAAGAATCAACAATTGCCGTATGCAAATATGATGCGGTATCTACTACGCAATCTTGTTTCCAACCGTATTCACCAGCCCCGAAATAAACATGTCTACCAGCTACATTTGGAACCTTTTCTTTACTAATTGCAATGCTGTGTGTGCTGGACGAGTTCGATTCAAATACTCCTCTACGAATAGTTCTCATATATTTATCCTCCTTTAATTTTGTATTGTTCTTGTTTCTGCCATTATTATAGCACGAATCTACTATTTGTCAAGTTGGCATATTGCACAAAAGGTACGGCGAAAATGCCGTACCAATTGGTTAATGTGCTGCAAGGTCTGCTTCGTGAAGCAAACAAATATCATTAAATAAAGTTTCCCCAAGAAGTTTTCTATCCTTCTGTATTGCTTTTTCAGAGTGCTCCCACGCAAGGTACGCTCTCATATGCCACTGAACAAGCTGTGCAACATAAAGATGATTGTCTATATCTCTAAAAAACAAGCTCATGTACGAACCAACATGTTGATGCTCATAAAAGTGACATCCATCAGTTTTCTCACCCTTACCATTAATATATGTAGCACAAAAAGGCTTACCACAATCGTGTATCAATGCCGCAGTTCTAAGTTCCCAGAATGCAACTGGCAATGAATTTAAGTATTCGAATGTTTTGAGACAATGTTTCCCAAGCGTTAAAGAATGATGGCTGTTATGTTGGTTGTAATCCATAACAGACTCAATCCAATCACATACTCCTCCGTAGCTTCCTTCTGCTCCTTCTGAATATACAATCTGAATATCGTCCCAATCTTCATACCAATATGGACTATTCCAGCTCATATACATACGCTTAATCACATGCTCAGGAACCTTACGCTCTCGTTGTGCGTTACGTTCAAGACAGACTTCATAAGGCGTTGCCATGAGGATTGCAATTTTCTCACAAGAAATTTTGTTAAGAGACTTAAGGAACTCCATACGGCGCTTGTATGAAATATTACAAGCATCGTACACCGCATTCTTTTCAGAAACAAGACACTCTCTAATACGCTTATGTAGTTCCTTGAACAGAGTATCATTATCTGTTTGATGATTCACATCTCCGAACATTTCCTCTCGAAGTGAGTCACTAGAGAAAATTTCTGCATCATATTCCTCGGCAAGTTTCTTGGCTTGCCAACTCTTTCCACTTGCGGGGAGCCCACACATGACAAAACACTTAACCATTATTTTCTCCTTCTTCTCTTAAAAATCCACCAATAATCTACCATTGCAAAATCTCTTCCATAATAATAAATGAAAATTGAATCTTCATCTTCTGCAATGTAAAGTCTGCCATTATAACTTGCGCTACATTTTTTCGTGTCTTCAAGATGTTCTCTACTAATTTTATCAACATCTTTCTGAAACATCCTCCAAATGCCCTCAGAATAAGGTTCTATCCAATTGTTAAACTCAATTCTGTGTGACTCATAATCTTTTCTCTGTTGTGTAATTTTATCATACGCTTGCTTAAGTTCTTCCATCGTATGTTCTTCTTTTGAAAAACGGAAGCCTTCTTGTTCTTTTACAATTTCTTCAGAATTGAGAATCGTATTGAAAAAAGCAGTGCCAGAAACAGGATCTATTCTATGATGAATATAATCGTAATCCATATACATGTTGAATTCTTCATCATCATATTCTGGTTCAGAATCATAGAAATGTTCCGTATGTTCGACAACATAGTAATGATTAAAAAGCTTATCAATAAATCTGTTGCTAGGCTTTAATTTTCGAAACGTAAGCCTATTAGTGCAGCCTCTTTCAAGTTCTTTTTGAATCAAGTCTTGACGAATGTTAATCATTTAATCACCAATCTCTTTCTTAATTGCAATCTTCATAATTTCATACTGTACACCGTCTAATGACTTATCAACATCTTCATTAATAGGCCATTCATATTCCAAAAATTGGTTACACATTGCATCGATATGATTAATAGCCGTGATTGCTTTCGTCCTAGCTTCTTTTAAATCAAACGCTTTTCCAAGTTTTACTTCTTTGAGAAAATCAGGCATATTTGATAGCAAACAATCTTCATAAGACTCTCCATTAATATATCTTTCAAGATATTCTTCAATACGCAATAAATGATGAAGTTCTTTTGCTGAGTATCCATACTTTGCAATTTCAATAGCATGCGACGGAGAATTGTTTTCTAGCTGTTCATACTTCTTATGACTTAATCCCCACATTGATTTAACGGCCTTAACAGGATCATAATGTGCAATAGCTTCTCGTTCTTCAAGAAGACAATTCCATTCATCTTCATACATATGATTGATAAGATAGTATGGTGTAAACAAGCATTCTAGAAAGTTTAAGTTCTGCTTACGAAGCGTGTTTAGCATCAGTCGCAAATCCTTCAAATCAATATGTTCTTCATTTGCTCTTATATGAGTTGTACTAATTGGTTGCTTGTTCATTGCTATATCATAAAATGATGGAGTTAAAACCAGTCTAGTATCAATGTCTGATTTCTCCGTTTCTAGTCCATAATTTTGTGCGCCGCATAACATTAGACATACAATTCTATCTTCTGGAACGATTGTAAGTGCTTCGTCATAATGTTCTTGAACACGATCCATGATCCATTCATTAGAATGATAATTCATGTTACTGTCCTTTCTTAGTATCAGTACTCATCTTTGAACTCCTAAAGAACGAGCCGATTACGCCAAGCGTACCGCAAATTGTTGGCAACATATCCGTAGTGAATCTTGTTGTATTAAACAGATAATTCATTCCGTTAATAACAATGTTGCCAATAAAAAGCTTCAAAATATGTCCTGTAACCCATCCAAAGAAGTAGTACAGTAAAGGGCAAATAATAAATACAACAATTAAAGCAAGTAGTGATGCTAAACATCCAGCGATTGTTTTCTTCATAATTTATTCTCCTTTCAATTCATTAATAGCTTTAACCCATTTATTTGCATCCCAAGACTTTGCGTAATCCCAAAAAATTCTAGAATCAAAACAATGGAATAGAAAATCCTTCATATACATTGGGTATTTCATAACTTCACGAGCATAAGCTCCACGATTTTCAAACTCTTTCATATTAAAAATTTCTTTTAACTTATCAAATGCTTTGTATCCAATCTCACACATTGCTTCTTCCACTTTCTTCAACTCGTCAGTATAATCAGATGCATAAGTAAGGAACTCTTCCTGTTCTCCATCAAGTATAATCTGCACAAGACGCTCTGTATTGACTACTCCATTGTTACGAGCATAATGGGCCATAATATAAGCACCAGACTTAATCTTTACTCTGTTGAAATTTGTGTCACAGACAACGTATCCCTCCTGATCCCATGGAAGTGCGTTTGCTGCCCTCTGTACATCTTCAAGAGAATGAAGAGGATAACGCTTAGGCATTTCAAAAGCATAGCTCATATCAGAATCTTCTGGATTCCATTCTCTCCCATCTTCCATATCACGCATACCAAGAAAATATAGCTTAGTTTCTTCATATGGAATTACGACACGGTTATACGGGGACACAAGTTCAAACATATATGTACATTTCGGATCTGCTGTTTCTTCCCATGCTCCCCATGACATTGGCATAGCATCTTCTACCAAAGCACCAAAAGTAGGATATTTGACATCATTAAGTTCTGCTTTAAAAGCATCAATTGTACCGTTGGTTGAAATGTGCCAACCTTTATCATACCAAAACTTGATAAGTGATCCGTCAACTTTTTCTTGAACAGAAGCTGTGCTCCAATCAATATTACAAGCATTAGGTTCAGAATAATTAAAAAATTTATCAAACCCTCTGCATACACACTCCCAATTGTATTCTCTAAAAATAATGCCCCTCGCTTCACGAACAAGAGGAATTGTAAAGTCAGAAGAAAGCTGATTATACTTGAACATGATATAATCGCCATCACGAGAAATCTTTAGGTTGTAAGGATCGGTTGTGAGTAACTCTTCCCAATTGTCGTGAGACAAAATAAAGTCTCTTAGTTCAAGCTTATACATTACGAAAAATCACTCCTTGAAAATTCAAATCCATCAGGATCTTTGAAGGTGTCGTTTGCAAACCAATTATCATATTTATAACTTTGTGGACTTCCGCTAATATGACTAACTGGATAATAGTCTGGCATATTCTTATCGTGCCATCGAGAGTTTTTGTCTTGTTCAATCTTCTCTGGCTTCTTGGCTCCAAGAACGCCGCCATTAAACTTAATCACTCTATCATCAAAAGCGTCCCAATTGTATTCTGTTCCATATTCATCATAGATTTTAAATTCACCAGTATCATATGCCGCTTTATATTCTGCTACAGAGTTAATGCCATCTTTATGCCCCTGCCAAGCCGGAAGCCAGCCGTAACTGGTCTTGGCTACGTGAATCTCATACCCAAAATATGGCTCATCTGTAAGTTCATAAGAATACGGGGCATACCGTTGAGCCAGCTTTTTGTTCTTTGTAATCATATAAAAATTCGTGCCCATGTGTTTTAATTCTCCTTACAAATCAATATCGTCATCAGCCTCAATCTTTTCTTCCGCTTTCTTCTTACAAGCTGCAATAGCATCTAGAACATCTCTGCGACCAATGTTTTCTTCACACCATTGCAAATAGTCTGGATGTTCACGATACACATCGATAATTTTCTGCCCCTTATATTTGCCAAACTGCATTACATAATTATCTACATCAAAATTGTTAACTGCATTGACGTCAGATTTTGAGAAAATTTCATTCAAATATTCTGGAATTGTCATATCAATATCGCTACGGCTTGAAAGATAGTCACATTCGTGAACAAAAATTTCGGCTTCATTCTGAGGTTCTGGAAGAACGGTCTTACTTCCACGTCTTGCAGTCGTCCATTCTCCTGAATGCGCTGCGCAAAGACGTGCCATAAACTCTTTAATTTCTGAATCAATATCATGTTTGACTTTTGTTGTTCTTATCCATTCTGCTGCGAGAAGAGGATGTTCATGAACCGTATATTGAGATGTTCCGTCGCCACATTTCAATGCATCATGGAAAATCGCTGTACACCTAATAGCATCTCTAATTTTTGGGTCTGGGAACTTCTTTTCTTTATTATACTTAAGTCCAAGTCTATAATTTGCAATTGTTCCAAACATAATGATGTGGTAAATTTGCCCATGAAGCATACATTGTGTTTTATTATGGTGCTTACCTGTTGTACTACTTGGCATATCGAATATGTAATTTGGAATTTGTTCAATCATATCTTCGCAATATAGTTTAATTTCTTCTGTTTCAAACTCATTTAAAAGCTTTTGAAAAACTGAGATTTTAGTTTCAGATGTCATCTTTGCCCTCCATATTTATACTATTTTCTTCTGTCATAATTACGCTTCCTCCTTGCATTCTTCACAAACAGGAAGTACCCATCCAGTCGTATATGACGTCGCTAACTTTCCACACACCGCACAAGTTTTCCGGCTAATAGTGGCGTATTTTTCAAGTATATTTTCAATCTTGTCATATAATTCATTCATATCAGCAACTTCTAGGTCGGAATAATCCTTGTCTTCCCAGCTCCAATACACTCTTAGTTCTCCCCACTTTTCCTTCGCCTGTACAATTTCAAAGTTTTCAGTATAACTACCAATAATACCAAAGAGTTCTTCTTTCAGCTTTGGCACAAAACTATTAACCCAGCCATCCGGTAGAAAATCTAGTGCCTCAACTCTGTCTTCAAACTCACAATAAAGGTCTTCATAATAATCTTTATATTCATTGCCCATCTATCATTTTCTCCAATCTTTTTAATGCTTTATCTCGGTCTCCAATGTACTTATCTTCCAAAACCATTGGGCTCTTTCCACTACCAAGTTTTGTAGCAACATTGTCCGCAATTTTATAAATATAATATATGTCGCGCAAAGCTGTCGTTGTAACATAAAATGTTTCGCCTTTTAGAGACTTGATCTCTGTCATAATAATTTCTTTAGATGGAAGACCTTTCATTAATCGTCCTCCGCATAATCAACCACCTGTTTGGTCTTATGGCAACATTCACATTCTGTTTCATATGGCGTCATTACAATTTTCTTAATTTCTTTCTTTGAAGGCTTCATAATGCGAATATAACATGCTTTACATAGATTAGAATATGCTTCTTTCATAACTATCTCCTTAAATTTCAAATTCTTCTGTGGCATATCCCCCGTTAGTCGTGTAATGGACAGTCTTAATGCCAAGTTCTTTAATTAATTTTTGGCAGGAGGGGCAAGGGCGACTCATCGCCAGCCCACCACGCTTATATTCTCTGTATACGTAGAGTTCGCAATCTCTCCACTTAATATCTTTATTTCCAAGCAGCGGAATAAGACAACTAACTTCAGCATGTAGCTTTGCAGGAGTTTCCTCTTCAAAACGCTCTTTATTAAGTTTTTGCTGCAAAGGATGCGTCCGCTGAGAATTGCAAGAGCTAGAAATAATTCTGTGTTTATAAACCAATACTGCTCCTACATTTACTCTTTTAAAATCCGATAGTGTACTAACTGCCTGAGCTGCTCTAAAATAACTTTTATCTTTCTTCGACAACATCCTCATCTTCCTCATACAATCGTTTATCCTTACGATCCTTGGCTCTGTTGTATGCCTTAGCGTTGCGCAGAACCTTAGTCACTGGTCGTGGACATGTCCAAAAATTTCTCTGCTTCTTGGCTTCTTCCTTAATACGATTGTCCTCTGTCATGGTGTCAATCTCCTTTCAATTAATTTTGTATTGTTATTATAGCATGGAATCTTCATTTGTCAAGTACCTTACTGGCGTAATCTGGAAATAATTTTTGGTAACATTTTAGAAACATAGTCGATTTCTTCTTCAGTGTTTAGATGAGATAGTGAGATTCTAATGCTGCTTAATGCCTGTTCGGTTGTGAGCCTAATAGCTTTGAGCACATGAGAAGGTTCTGCTGTTCCTTCGTTACATGCCGACCCAGAGCTAATCTCAATGCCATATAGATCACACATTGTGACTAGGTCAGAACTCTTCACATCGTCAATCCTGAGGTTTAAAATACTTTCTATACATGGAGTTTTTGCATCAATTGCATTAAGTGTGACTCCTTTTACCCCAAGTAAGTTATCCTTTAATTTCTTTGATAAGCAAGAGAGTTTAGCATTATTTTCATCCATATGCGTGATTGTATATTCTAAAGCTGCTGCCATTGCAAGGATGCCCAGTACATTGGTCGTGCCGCCTCGGATCCCTCTTTCTTGTCCGCCACCATTAATTAATGGATTAACACTAATTCCATTTTTAATATACAGGAAGCCGATCCCCTTAGGAGAGCCAAACTTGTGCCCCGAACACGACATCATATCTACGCCAAGATTTTTTACATCAATCTTCATATGAGGGAAGGCCTGTACTGCGTCTGAATGAAACAACATATTATTGTCATGTGCAATCTTTGCCAAGTATTTAATTGGTTCAATTACCCCTATTTCGTTATTTACAAACATACATGACGCAATGCTTGGTGAAATACAAAAATCATTGTCTTTCATTTCATGTATCTTTGTTTTAAACTTTGTACAATCAATCAATCCATTTGAATTTACATTAATTTTAAAATCTGATTTAATAGAATGATGTTCAATATTAGAAGCAACAGAAAATCCATTACACATCACCCATGAATTTGCTTCTGATCCACCAGACGTGAAATAGATTTCGTTGGATTCTGCCCCAATCAATTCCGCAATCTTTTCACGTGCTTCTTCTACCTTTACTTTGACAGTACGAGCCGTCTCATAAGAACTGTTGGGATTATAGAACTCATCCAAATTTTCTAGAATAGCTTTCTTTGCTGCTTCACAAATGGGAGTTGTAGCAGCATTGTCCATATACACCCTCATTTTATACCTCCTCTCCAGTTATACTGTCAATAATTTTGTATTCTGTCATCCACCCGCAAATATTCGGCACTGTTTTAAGCAGTGATAGATTATTTGCGTCAATCCATTTATTAACTCCATTGTGTTTGAAAAATAAAATATACTTATCTGTTTTCATATATACACCATCCTCTATTAATTTTGTATTGTTTACCCTGTATTAGTATATCATGTATTTACAATTTGTCAACCCATTGCATAAAAAAATAGTGGGTTATTGCCCACTATTTTATTTTGAGAAATATACTCCATCTACATATAACATTGGCGTACCAAAACTATGGAATGTATGTATTCTAAAATATACAACGTCTGTAATTCTATGTCCAGATAATACATAATCAACAACTTTATATTGTTCTTCTTGTGGCATAACATATTGATAATATGGAGCAACTGCAAAATGATTTTCAGAATTTAATACCCATAATCCACCGTATTCGTCACAATGATTAAGAATGGCAGACAATGTAATTACTTGACACTCCCATGATGTGCTTCCGGCTTCACAATATAGACATTGGGCTAATAGTTGTTTCTCATAATCTGTATATTGTGTATCTGTATCTACAAATTTGATTTCAGACACGTCACAATATATACTACACTTTGATAAAATATCATCTAATTCTTCTTGCTTTAATGTTTCTTGTTGCTGTTCGAAAATTTCTTCCTGATATAGTACTGCCTGTTCATAAATATTAAGCTTGTTAATTGGCGGGTTTGTTTCTGATTCATATTCTATGAATAAAGGTTCTTTATATAAACTAGCATTTTCTGATGCTACATAATCTTTTTTATTCAATATGTTAATAATAATTACAAATAATAAAAGTCCAAAAATTATAGTTACTTGCTTCCACTTACTCATCATATCTCTCCTAATAACAAAAAAATAATAACCCATGCTACCCGATCCATTGATAGCACGGGTTATAATTTACTTACATAGTTCTTGCTTAAGACGTTCATTTTCTAATTTTAATTCCTCTAGTTCATTAACCATTTGCACAATCGAATACAAGAATGATATCCCCGTTGGATTACCATTTTCGGCCTGAATTCTTGTGGCAATAATGTCTTTCAACGTTTTAGTATCCATATTTACCTCCTTAATTAATATCTGGATGATTGTTGAAAAAATTAAAGAAATAAGTTTCGTCTGCTTTATTATCACAAAATAGTTCGAGATAATCACCCTTATCTCCAAGCAAAGCCCCTAGCGCAATATATTGAGAAAACTCAGATTTAAGGTTAAATTTATCACCTTCTGGAGAAGTCAAATATACATTTCCAGAACATTGCTTTACAGCACAAAGAAAATCATTGATTTCATTAATGTTTTTAATTCTCATATAATCTTATCCCCTTCTTAATATTTTTAGCCCTACGTCCGCAGAACACGACAGCGCTATCGCTAGTTTTTTACAGAGATAACAGTACAGTCATGAACTAAACCATACAAACGTAAACATAACTAATAGGGCTTACTGGTCAGGATGGGGAGTCTCGAACTCCCGACCCATTGCTTAAAAGGCAATTGCTCTACCTACTGAGCTACATCCTGATATTTTTATTCACCAACGAGAATCCACAAAAACTTCTTTCCCCATTTTACTTGAAAGAAATCCAACTCATTAAGTTCTCTCCAAAGGTCAGGTCTATTTCTGCGAACTTCGCTAGTACTTTTCACAATCCCCGCTTCAACTAAAATCCGAGGAAGAAATCTTTCTTCTGTCAAAAGAGTAACTTCAGATTCGTTCAGAGCCCAATCTTCCAGACTAGAACCAAAAAGTTCCGCAGGAGTTCCAACCAAAGGAACGCCAACAATTACGTTTTGATACATAAGCCTACTCCTTTCTAATAAGAATTACCTTTATTCAGTCAACCTGTAGCAGCAGGTAGTAATTGTGAGACTTATACCATTTTTCTCCTTCGCATACTTGTTGGAAGTATCGCCGAGAATCCGCGAGAGCGGTGGAGCGAGTGAGGGCAATCGAAGCCCCATCTTCTGCTTGGAAGGCAGACATAATAACCATTATACTACACCCGCATATTTTGGCCGTTACCGAATGGCTTCATGTGGTCAGCAATCAGCCACTCAGCAACTACATTACAACCAAAAGTTAGAACGGACTCAATATGACCAACTTATTCAGTCCGCCCTTATGAAAAAATAGGATTTTATTTTTCTCCAAAAGGCTTATCTGGGGCACTTGCAATGCTAAACAGAGGTGCGATAAGGCAATTATGTGTTGATGTTTTTGTGAAAGATCTAAGTTAGGACGTAGGAACCATCTCTTTACAAGATAACATCAAACCTACGGGTAGAGCCTCCACAAACCCCACCTAACAAAGCCTTTGTTTCATCGGCTGGCAGCGGATGTTGGTAACGATCCAACCTTTCTCGGGTCAAAGCCGAGTGTCCTTCCAATGAACGAATCCGCCATATATGCGGTTTAGGATAACCGCAAATTGTACCGCTGACGTGTTCGACCACGCAATCTCTTTCGAGCCTTGGTTTTTGAGACCAAGATGTATACATTCCATCACAGCGGCATATTGAATGGGGTATTATAAACGACCGCCCCATCATCGGCCTCAGCATAACAACCACTAGGGATGTATGTAGTGAGAAGTTCAAGGGGATGACTTCTCTCGCATTTTTACCATCCGAAGACAAATGCTTTGCATACGCTAATCCGTATGCCAGAGATAACACTCCGGCTGTGTCAAACCGTCCTCTGTACGGAATCGAACCGTTCCTGCTCCTTGACTGGAGGTGTGCAACCTTTACACTAAAAGAGGATATGACGCCGTTAAAGTGCCTGACGGCTGACACCCAATTTGATATGTTGATATCATGATATCTAAGTCATTATTGGGAATGATAAATATATCTTACTATTAGCATTACCCACTACTCACCACATGGAGGTTGTAAGACTTGAGTAGCTACCCCCACTCCGACTCGAACGGAGAACGTGCTCTAATCTGGAGCCTTAATGCCGGGTATAGGCCGGGTGTTTTACCATTAAACTATGAGGGCATATATTTTGTTGTCTCTCCAACCGTCACCGTTTCTGCCATTTTATAGGGTTTGTTAGAACGGTTTAAGCAACTAGTCCCTTGGTAATGATAGCAAGCGGAGCCGTGCATGACTCCAATAGATTCAATAAGTGAGTAATAGGTTTATCCACCATACAAGGTACTATTTCGTTCTTATCTTTTCTATTTGCACTACTTACTATCATATGGCGGAAGTAGAAGGACTTGAACCTACGACATCTTGCTTAACAGGCAAGCGCTCTAACCACTGAGCTATACTTCCAAATGGCGACCCATACCAGACTTGAACTGGTGTCCTCTTGCGTGACAGGCAAGCGTGATACTCTTCTTCACCAATGGGCCATATAATCCGGCTTTTACGGTACGCCCAGTAAAGTGGACACGCTTGAATTTCACAATTGCCTAGCGTTTCAGGTACTTTTTAGGAGTTTGGATATAATCCCTTATCCATTCACGCATAGTCCCTTAGTACCATGGGCTATAGGACTCACTCCAAGTGGCTGGATTCAACTCCCCTGTAAACTCAGGTCTTCCTATCCCCTACCCTTGAAGGATGTTTACCGTACTTTTAGACCGCTGGCACACATCAGGCGGATGTGGTAGTTTAATGACTTGCCAAGGTCATGGTGCAGGTGAAGGGCCACGATCCCTCAATCCCTTACGGGCAACAGATTTTACTTACCCCTACCATTTTCATGGCCATCATTTGGTGTTTGTGGTCTGGACTATCTTATAACCATGCTTACTTATGTAAGTTTAGGTAACTCCTCTATAGTCTCTACACATTTAGAACTTAGTTCATTTAGCTCTTGATTGGCGTATCTTATTAAGACTTAGCGTTCCAAGAATTAGGGAGTTTACTAACTATTTCGTTTCCAAAATAGTGACCCAACCTTCATAGCTTTTACCTATGAGCGGAGTCTGTTTCGTATACCAATTCCGACACACCTGCATATCACAGGGCAGCTTTAAAGTGATGCCCGGCACTATATCTTGTATTTGCTACTTACCAGCCACGAGGTCAACCTATGGGCTTTGACCACTCACCCAAACCTTTAATCGTAGATTTTGTAAAACTTTGTGGGCTCCACATGAAATATTATCGGTCACGCTTCTATGCCCTCTTTATACCTTTAATAAACGACCTTTGACCAAAATAAAACTTTGATCCTTAAACTTTAAGTATTGAACTTTCAGCTTTAAGCTTTACAGCAGAATTATTATTAGTATTATATTATTCTTTAATTTAATATCAATACTCCTGTAAGCATGGAGTCTTTTTATGTATTCAAGTACATAAAGTTTCGTAGCCACTTTCTTTAACTTATTTATATCACTCTAAGTGGCGAAAAGAAGAGATAAGTAGTCGTTTAAGGTTTTCGGTAAGCAGCAAATATTTTAATTAATACTCAAGCTCAATAACAGTTAGTGCGTTGCTGCAGCTCAGAGCCGCATCAACCTCTGCATTAAACTCATTGATTTCAGCATCAAGCTTTTCCATAACCTTTGCGATATTCATAGGATCTACGAGATCATAAGTGTTATTGTCGATGTAAGTCTGACGCAGAGTCTTCATTGCCTCGCTGTCAACGGACATCTTGGAATCCTTAGGCTGTGCTGCAATTACTGCCAGAACATACTGTTCGGCCTTCTTTTCAAGAGCCTCGCCGCCATTGCGAACAAGTTCGTTCTGTGCGGCTGTATACGCCGAATTCATCTGACGCAGAAGATCACTCTTAAACTCCATGCCATGATTCTTCATTTCGATTGCTTCAGCCACTGTGTACTCGTTATCACCAATCTTAACCTTAGTTGCCGCATTAGAAAGAACCACCGCTCTCTTCATTGCATCGCGACGAGCAATAAGATTAGTCGCCTTCTGATAGCCGCTACGCATCTTATCCTTGAAATTGTCAACGGTCATACCGTTAATCTTTTCTGCAGAATGCTTAACTGCAAGAACATAAGGAGTCTCACGAATTGCCTTAGCAATGCGATCATCCATAGTCTTGAGCTCTGCAAGCGCCTTATGAATCGTCATCTTTTCAGTAGTCATTTTTTGTTCCTCCTAATAAATTTTGAACTTTAATTTTGTATTGTCTTGAACTATTTGTATTATACCACAAATTTTTTATTTGTCAAGAGGTTTTAAGAATTTTCTGAATTTTTTGTAAACCGCCAAGATGCTTCGAACATCGCCTTATTGAGATCCTCTACGAACGCAGAAGACAGTCTATCAAGCTGCTTATAATACTTCCGCATGACCTTGCGCTTTACTTCCTGTTCGCCATATTCCTTGTCGTACTCGTCGTCGCCATAGGGCTTAGACGCAGCCTTGAAGACATCATTCATAAGATACTTACTAGGATCGAAGCACAGGCTCTTTGTCATACCCATTGCCTTTGCAATCCGGTTAATACAGTCATACTTTGTACCCCGCAGCTCTCCAATCGTCGTGCCATCGCTCAGGTGATAATACTTAATCATTTTTCTTGCTCCTTTTCAATTAATTTTGTTTTGTTTCTTTCAACTGTCCATATTATATCATATATTTTTTATTTGTCAAGTACTTTCAAAAATTTTTTTCCGTCAATTCTCTAGTCTCTTTATAAGACAAATACTTAACATTTAGCTCTTTTAGTGTCAATAACTCTTTGTTTTCAAACTCGTTCAAATGTGTCACTGCCAAAGATACATTATAAGAATGCTCACCAATATCCTTTTTGATTCTGCTTACAAGTTTATTAACATCCAGCTTACCATATCGAATACTGCCCTGATACGGATTTGGCACATTAGTCTTATCTTCCATAGAACCATTGATTTCAGATTTATCACATTCACTATCAAAAGCCCCAGCACCATGTCTTGTCAGGTATGTTCTTGTAACATAACACACTTCAACGTTAGCGCCAAATAAATACTTTTCAATAATCACATGTGGATTCTGCATTCCAGTATTGCTAGGAGTTGTATTATCTCCGTATCGTGTTTGGTTCTGATCTAGTAGCAAACCTTGCCCATTTTCAAATACAACATTATCGTATCGTCTCAATATACGTCCATAATCAAAAACCATATGCGAACACATGAACTGAATGTCCGCAATAAAATTATAAATTAGATTATCAGAATATAGAATTTCTTTCCACTGTTTTACTACATCTGGATTCGCAGACGCTAATCTCTGCGGCATATATTTATCTCTAATATTTTTTAGAAATTGAACTTTATATTCTTCACTCATCATATTAAAGTGCCGCAATGATGGTGCTCCAGTACTTGTATATCTGCAGATAGTTTCCCAGATTCCCATGCCGCAAGATCCATGTCGATTTTCTCCACGACTATCTTCAAGAATTTGATTTACGATCACGTCATACGGCGTTGACCATCTGCAATTCCAATGCGCACAAACGAGTGGCTTAAAGCCTAAAGAATCCAATTCTTCATACTCTTTTCTGAAAGTCATAGGATTCAAAATATATTGCTCGCTAAAATATGTAGGGGCTTCTGCAAAAGTGCCAGAACCAAAATGATGAAACACATGTCTAATGCCATCTGGCGTAACCACAGTGTGCCCTCTCTGCGCTCCGCCATTAGATAAAACAACAATACAGGATTCATTCCGCTTTTTTGCTTCTGCGCAGAAATAATCAGTCATCAATCCTTTTCCTTCGTCCCCAAAATTGCTACCGATTACTACTTTAACATTAGGCATGTGTTTATCTCCTCTTACCAAGAAATTCCTTCGCTAGTATTGACAAATGTACTTGTATCGCTTCCAGCAAATGCATTTGTTACAATCTCAATAATGTCATCTGCAATCTTATTTACAGATGTAGTCTTGAGATGATTCGTATCAAGAAACTGACCAAAAGTCTTATTAACGTCGTCTTCATAGCGACCGTATCCATGCTTTACATACAGATGATAAATATCAAACTTCTCAGAAGCATCCTTGTAAAGCTGTGCCGTCTCAACATTATCCTGTAGATTATCACCAGTCGCAACAGATAGAGTATTCTTAGGCAGATACGGATTCAAAGGTTCATCACCCATTGTAATAATAACACCCTTCTGCCCACGATTCCAACAATCTAGCTTGGTATGATTAAGCCCAAAATACCATGCGGCAGTATAGGACTCATAAGAATTGCCGCCGCCACCGCCCTCAAAATAAATTTTATCAAGCTGTTCTGCGATTCTGATATCTGATTCAAACTGAGATGCCTGAATTGGAGCGTTATCATAAGCAAGATCTCCAATGCCCATAATCATAAATTCAACATCTGTCATCTTCTCATATAGGCTTGTCATAACAACATTGATCTGCTTTGCAACTTCCATGGCTGCACTGCCCATACTACCAGTTACATCGAGTGCTAGAATAACAGGCTTTGTATTGGGATGCTCTGCGGAATCTACACACTCGCGAACAACATTTTTAGGATTAAGCTCCGCCACTAGGCATCTCGATTTAAAATTATCCTGAACACTATTTAGTCCTCTGACAACACCAAAATCGTCTACCATTGCACACTTTGCAGTAGTTACATAGCTAGTAAAGTTATCTCTCGTCCAAGAACCGCCACCCATAATTACTCAGCCTCACTTTCATCGTCGATTGCATCAATATCAAAATCAAACATTCCGCTAAACATATCCGACATATTACCGCCATTCATAAGCATCATCATAGGAAGCATAGAATTCATTCCGTTGCTTGAACCATTACCACCCTTCATCATCTCGGACATGACCATATAAGACATCATCTTGTCCATACCCTTCTTGCCCTTCATAAAATTGTTACCGAACATAGATATGATCTTACCATAGAAATAAGTACTTCCCATAAATACATGACGCTCAGGGAGGACGGTTTCTACAGTAGAATCCTCATAATTAATAACCGTAATGGTCTCCTTCTCAGCCTTAATAACACACTTTGGCTTGCCAGACACTAGAATAATGTCTCCAACTTCAACCTTGTTGGTTGGCATAACGAAGAAGAACTCTTCGCCAATGTCAAAAACAAAGCTGTCACAATTTGTAAGACGCCCATTCTTCACATTATAGCTCTTATAGCCATTGGAAGTCTTAACAGCGATTCCTCCGCTCATAGAAAGTCGGCACATACCGGGAGCAATCTTTCCGAACATACCATTGAACACATTTGTCATAACTCAATTCTCCTTTTTGATTTTACTTTAATTTTGTTTTGTGTTTCTTACTGTCTAGATTATAACACGTTTTTCTTATTTGTCAAGAGATATTTTAATTATTTTTAGCTCTAAAACAATGAAAATCTTCACAAAACCATTATCAAATGCTATATCTTGGTGCGCTTCATCATTATATTTCGCGCATCCTTTTGGCCCTTGGTCATTTTCCCAGCCATTTTCATCAACCCAAATATCACGAATTGAGTAAATACAGGAGTCACAGCAGGGAATACAACCTTCTCCGCACAGTATCATCTATACCATGGCCCTCCATCGTTATAAAATAGATCATGTATTAGACGCACAAGCTCTGCCGGATCTTCTCTCGTATCACCAATATCCTCAACAACTTCAGCAATTTTCACTTCGGGGTTTTCCTTAGTCTTTACTTTTTCTACATCCATTGACGAATCTCCTTCGAATTTTCATCTACTTCATAATAAGTGCGATGATAATCTTCTGATGGCATATAATACCACCACGGATTTTCATCCCAAATTCCGTTAGGACGAATATGAAGGAGACAAGTAAGATTAGTGCAGTAATATCCGGCTGTATTTGAATAGAGCTTGGCGCCGCATTTTGGGCAATAAATCATTTTCATTTCATCACGTCCTATAGAGAATTGTATAATAAGAAGTATAGCCACGCACTACTTCTGTCATAGCAATAATTTCATAGCTTTTTCTATTAGCTTCCTCAATAAACCTTCTCAATTCATTGATGCCCTCACAGAGTTTTACTTCGACACATCTCATACCCGTTTACCACGCATTATAGCTCGAGCACAGAACCGTCCCTTCGTGGAAAATCTCTGTTGTTCCAACCAGTCTAACATTTACTCTTTCTGGCATTACCCAACTGTCAAGAGGCTTATCACTCTCATACCACAATTTATCATAACGGTGAGTTTTTTCATTCCACCCACGCGCAGAGCCTCGCGGATGAATATGTCGCGCAGACTCTTCGTCCTTAGCCACGACAATCGCACTATCATAGGTATCATAACCAAGCCAATCATCAGCCCAAATCTTATAGATATTCATTTTCAAAACTCCTTTCAAACCAAATCATCTATACAGAAAGTGTCATAAGCTCCAAGTAGAGCTTCCTTCATCAAACACCGAAAGTCCTTAGACTTCCCATTTTCAAGCCAGCATTCTTTCATTTTATGCCAATTTTCTCCACTCTCAAAGAAAGAAGAAAGAACAGAAGCAAGTTCATCCAAAGAAATATCTTCTTTTATCCTAAAGTGAAGATTTTCTGTTTGCACATAAATGTCAAAGCGAATATTACTCATCCACTCTATCCTCCAAAATCCACAAGTCTCCGCGCCGACCAACAACATCATAATTCTCAGCCACTTCTGCAAAAGGTGTTTTATCGTCAATTAGACATTCATAACGATTTCGCTTACCCTCTTGTTTTATATTTGCAGCAAGACATAAAGCTATTCCAAAGACTAAAGTAACTCCAAATAGAATACTCGCTATTCTCCAATCTTCTTCTATAAGAGTCTTTGTTGCGAGAAAAGCAAAAACACAAGTAATAATACAAAGAAAAAGGATTACCCAAACAGGTGTCACAAGCTCCATAATAGGATACTGATTTACAATTGTCATTAGTCTCTAACCCTCCCAAAATACAAGGGTTCACCGCCATAAGTCCAAGTCCAGCCGTACTCCTTCCACTCCTTCTCTCGCTTCGCACCATAATGACGAGCACCTCTGCGAGTAAGGAAATATATCGAGTGGACATTCTCATGTGTCTCGTTATCAAGAATTTCAAGTTGCCAAATATTGATATTCATTATAATTAACCCTCCTCATAAATAACTTTATCCGTATTGATGTCGCGCGGAACACGACGCAGAAGTCTTGTATAACCCACATATTCCTTATTATTCCACGGATCATTGACATAATACGAAGACACCGACATTACCTGCCAACCCATTCTATTCGCTTCTTCGTCGCCTTCATAGAAGTCTTCGTGTCTTACTACTCTGTCTTCAACCTTCGGACGACTAATTTCCGACCAATCTTCATAATGTTCTGCGATATTTCGATGAATGCGTGGAGCATCAAAAGCAAGACGATTGATAAGACCACGCTCTTTCGCTTCGCTATAGCTACCTGAAAAGATATTACATCTTCCATCAAAAGTCTGCCTCCCAATGATGAGAGTGCCCTTTCGATTGAGATACGCATAATAGCCAGTGGGAACCTGTCTGCCAAAAGTATAAGTCATTTCAATTCTCCTCTTCTTCATTCAAATAAAAGTCAAACCAAAAACGATATTTATAGAGGTATCCACAATTACTACAAAGACATTTCACATAAAACTTGCCGTCATCAACACAAAATTCCTTACTAATCTCTTCGTGGTCATTACTCTGGCACTTTGGACAAAGGAATAAGCTATCAAGTGTCATCTTTATCCTCCAAAACCCACAAATCTCCACGTCGCTCAACTACAATGTACTTCTCATAAATATCAATGAATGACGCATCATCATCAATTGTGCATTCGTAACGATAACGACCTGTTGGAATGTCCTCTTTAGTCACAATGGGCCTCACTACCCATCCCCATACAATGGTGAAAATAATAGCAAAGGATAAGACTGCCAGTGCATACCTTGATGCGCTTTCGGTTGCAATAATAGTCATGATAAAAATAAATACAATCAATGCCATAAGGGTAATAATCCACCAAGTTGGGGTTACATTTTTAAGAATCTCGTATTGATTCAGAATCGTCATCTGTCTTCCTCCAATTCCCTCCAAAGATAGCGCACCAGATGCCACCAAAAACAAAAGCAATAACTGCCAAAATCATAAGCTCCATTATGTTGCCATCCACTCCTTCTCTAAGCACTTTTTACAACAATAAACTGAACCGCCAAGAAACTTTGCTTCACTCTCTGGAATAGTTGTCTCATCTACATCCAGTTCAAAAGCCACAGGATTTTCTTTGGTGTGAAAACCACCGCAGAAGTAACACTTCCGAAAGTCTCTGTCTTTTTCAGGGATCATCTTCATTTTAAATTCTCCTTCATTAATTTTGTATTGTGATTATAATACAAAATTTTAATTTGTCAAGAGGACGATTCGCAGTATGTATAAGTGTTTGAATCGCCTCTTAACTGTGTCTGTATTATAGCATAGATTTTGGATTTGTCAAGAGGTTTAGAGATTATTTTTTATGATATATGCCGTAATCCAAGTATCGTACTCGTTTGGCACCTTCTCCCAACCATTCTCCGTTTTTCTAGACTTATTACGTTGTTCTGTGCGTACTTGAATAAAATCCCCTGTATCAAATGGCTGCTTCTGGTAAACTGCTTTAGAAAGTTTATATGTGACTGTGGCACTTTTGTCTAAGAGATACATGGTGATCTTCGGAGAATACTTGCAATCCACATTCATTACATACCCTACATCTTTCTGCTCTGGCATAATAATAGAACAATAGCCGAGATATTCTTGTTGCCACCGAATCTCACTCATCAGTGGTACACGACAGTCCTTTGGTATCATACCACATAGTTCTTGTAGTAGCCCATCTGAATCAGTAATTTTGTACTGTCTTGCCGTTTCAGTACAGTACTTGGATAGGACTTCTGGAGGTAATGAACACTTGTCTTTCTTGATAATTCTTTTTGACCCATATAAATTGTACATATCGATTATGCGTAATAACGTACCGATAGAACAAAATTCTGGAGAAAAGAATCCTAATTTAATTAATGTATCGAATTGAGATTTATCAACATTAGTATTCTCGGTTATGTGCTTTACAAGATCCATAGCCGTGTTGTTATCTTTTTTCGAAACTTCCATTAATCCATCTGCAACATTACTCCCACAGCCCTTAATTGTATTAATTCCAAGTATTACTTTGCCGTTTTTACAAGTTGTTTTTCTTTGAGATTCTCTCCATGGCGCAAATTCAACTGTAACATTCATTCTTTTTGCTTCTTGTATTGTTTTTACAATATTGTCAATATCGCCATCATATGAATTAATACATGCTGCAAAAAATTCAACCGTATGATAGACTTTTAGATACATAGTTATATATGCAGTTAGTCCATATGCACTAGAATGCGATTTGTTAAATGAATACTTTGCAAATTGAAGAATTGTATCCCATAGATCATCAACTTGTTTTTGTGTCCATCCTCTTGTCATAAGACCGTTTTTAAGCTCTGGTTCAATTTTTGCCATTAATTTTGGTTTCTTTTTAGCAGTAGCCTTTCTTAATTCATCAGGATTTCTTAATCCAGCTAGTCTGCCAATTTCAATGAGCTGCTCCTGGAATACAATTATTCCGTAAGATGACTTCAAAATTGGCTCCAAATCTGGGTGTAAATATTCTATTTTTTCTACGCCATTTTTTCTATTAACATAATTAGGAATATATTGTTTACTGCCGGGTCTATACAATGCGTTTGCAGCAGACAACTCATCCATGCAGCTACATTTCATATCCTTCAGCATCTGCTTCATTCCGGGTGATTCAAACTGGAAAATACAATTTGTATGACCCTGTGCAAACTCGTTCCACACCTTTATGTCGTTCATGTTAAGTTTATGCGGAGCAATATAGTCATAGTCTTTGCCAATCATATCCAGTACGTCATATATAACATCCAATGTACGCAACCCAAGGAAATCCGCCTTAACGAGTCCCAAATCATCTGCGGAATGCATATCTCCTTCTAACACCCATGTATTTTTGTTTTCATTCCATTCAATAGCATTATAATATTCTGCTTCTTTAATGGTAATACACTTGCCACAATTATGCACAGCAATATTATTAACAGTATAAGTATTGTCATCTAGTACGGATAAATTATAAACACAACAATCACTTTGCTTTATAGTTGTGTTTCTTACAAACAACCACAGTATGTTGTCTTCTGTAAAATTTCTTGCTTTTTTGGTTTTACGTTTATAAAAAGATACCGTATATTTTTCTTTTGCATGAATTAATCTTCCTTCTATTATATCGTTATGAGCTGGAATTATTGTTATGGAACAAGACTGTTTGTACACTTTTGCTACACACTGTATCATTCCAAATACTAATAATTTACTTACTGTCTTGAAATTATTTGCACCATACTTATCGACATATCCATCGGCAGATAAATACCCATTTACAAATGATGATAATAAATTTATTGGTAAATCAATTACAAAATTCGGAATAAACTTACCATCTGCACCACTTCCAAACATAGTAAGAAATTCGTATAAATACTTATTGGCAATATTGATTTTATTCACAGTTCTTTCATTGTCTATCCAATAATTATATATTTGTAACTTATCTAATACATCTGTTATTTCTGTAGTTTCACACTTGTTACAACAAATAGTAACAACTCTATCATTTCTATTGTCGTATTTTTTTCTTAACCAACCATCACCTATGTACCTGCCAACAATCCACCAGAAATTTTCATTATATGTTGGTACATTTTTAAAATAAATAACAGAATCATTGTTATTAATCGGCAATGCAACCATATCTGTTTTTTTGATATCTTTTGCCTCAACCCACATAGGTTCAGAATATTTTTTCGGTTGACGTTGAGTTCTATGCTTTACATAAAACGGATGATTTGGCGTACATTTAATTGGCAATGTACCACAAGTATCTATTACAACTAATTCTTTTGTATCCGATACAGATGTTGATATAACTGGCTGATATCTTGAATTATGTGTCCAAACTTTATCCTTTGTTGTAATGTCCTGAATAAATTTATACCCATTGTCCGTTAATACCAAACTATCTTTTGGAAAACATGGATGAACCCCAAAAGACTTGGGAAGGCCAGACAGTTTAGATGCATATTCAAACAATTGTGGATATTTATCCTTATATGCATCTAGCACACCACTATCAAGCGCTTCTTCAACGCTTTCGCCGTCTAGGTTCTTTGTAATTTCATTAGTAATTTCAAATGGAATTCCTAGCACTCTTCCAATATCTTTAATTGCGCCCTTTGCCCACAAGTAAGAAAACTGCCCCAATGATACAACATTATCTTCACCATATTTATTAACTACAAATTGTACAACCTTTTCTCTATCATTGGGAGCAAAATCAACATCAAAGTCTGGGATTTTGAGCTCCTTTTTAGTAATAGTGCCATCTTTTAATAGGTCTATTGCACCAACATCAATAAACCTTTCAAAATAAAGACCATACTTAATCGGATCAATATCAACTATTCCACATAAATACGCCAGCAAAGATCCTCCGCCTGAACCTCTCGCAATACCTCTACGCCTTGCAGCATTAACATAACTATGAACCATTAAATAATACCCTTCAAAACCCATTGCTTCAAGAGCGTTCATTTCATATCTAGCTCTTTGGACATACTTTTGTTGTATCTCTCTAACGGAATTAAAATCAACTAGTTTTCGTTCAACATATGTACCATCTTCTGCGTAAATCTTATCAGTCATATATGTGTTCCATTGATCCATATTCCACTTCATAAAGCCTTTTTTCTTAAGCCCATCATTACAAAGAAACTTTAAATACTCTAATTCTGATTTATATGGAGCTGGTACTGGAAAATGTGGAATAATTGGAGCAGAAAGTGGTATAGTATTTTCGCACTTATTCGCAATTTCATGAGTAGTTGCAATAGCGTTACTTGTGTACTCCATAGTGGAAGCGCATTTTTCAATTACATCATCTTCAGACTGTAAATAACAATCATCGTAAACTTCTCCTGCCTCTCTAGAACTACCAACTTGTACAAATACACTATGATATTTTTGATCCTCTTCACGAACATAATGAGCATCACATGTGACAACATATTTAATTCCAAGTTTAACAGCTAAATTTATTAGTTTTTTGTTCAGTTCTTGCTGTTCATCCACCATATGTGCCTGATACTCTATGTAATAATCGTCACCAAATAATTTTTTATATTTTAGTGCAACTTGTTCTGCTAATACTTCATTACCGCTTCTCAGAGCTTTTGCAACTTCTCCCACCATGCATGCAGACATACAGATTAGTCCATCATGATGGCTTTTAAGCATTTCAAAATCAATACGAGGCTTACCGTAGTATTTATGAAGCGTTGATTGAGATACTAGCCAATTTAAATTTAATCTTCCTATTTCGTTTTTTACTAGTAAAATTAAATGATAATACCTATTGTCCTTATTATTCACATTTACATCATCACAAATGTAAACTTCGCACCCATTAATTACTTTAATTCCTTCTTTTGATAACTTGCTATATGCTTCTACATTTGAATATAAATTACCATGTTCTGTTATTGCAATAGTGTCTTGTCCAATTTCTTTAAGACGAGTTGCAATATCTTCAATGTGCATCATTCCGTCCAAAAGGCTATATTTTGTATGTACATGTAAATGAACCATTATGACACCTCGCGTTCTTTATATTCTGATAATTTAATATAGGTCTTATTATTTAAAATAATCGCTCCATTTTTATTTAAACAACGTTTTACATATTGATATGTAACAGATAAATATTTCGCTAATTCGGTCAAATTTGGGAATACAGTTTTATTTTCAATACATATAGCCGGTATAACTTTTGCATTCAACAAGCATACATTGATTAGATAATTTAATCTATAATCATTATCCAGATATTTTTCATCATATAAAACCCAATGTTTTCCGCCAGCAGTTCTAACGGGGTTCTTTAATGCAACAGTTACGCTACCTTCACATTTGATATTATACTTTTGCATTGCATATTTAATGCAACTAAAAACTTCTCCTGTTTCCACGCATATTACGCATGTTGCCTTTGGGTTATTTTCATTAGCAGACAATCCATTACTTTTGCGAACGTTGCTTAAATGTTGCTTCATTTCATCTGTCCACCTATGGTTATAATTTGGATTATTTTCTCCTTGTACTAATTGTGCAATTTTATCTCTAAACTCTTGAGATTTATATGGGCCATTTTCATCTGTGCGAATAGCTATCATCTTATTTTTAAATTCTTCATCTTGCCACTGCTCTTTATGTATTTTTGACTGCTTATCTCTAAATTCTTGAGATGGTTCCCATCCAGATGAGCCTTCTCCTCCATCTGTTTGATTTGTTAAACGAAAATTTGTATTTTCTCTAAACCATTTTACAGTGTCTTTTTCTTTTTGAAATGCTTCATCTTCAGTTAAATTTTCATAAATTTTCTTAACGGTGCAATTATGAGAATTGTACATATCGGTAAAAAATTTATTTCTATGCGAAACTTGCTTATATCTTTTTCCTTTCCCCTTACCAACATAAAATACTTCTCCGGTATCAACTATATACCATATGTATACATAATATACTCTATCTTCATCTCTCATCTCTCTCACACCTCCCCCATTAATTTTGTACTCTCAAAACACCTTCTCTTCAATTTGCTTTAAAATACTCTCGGCTTCTTGCTTGCAAGCTAACAGGGCATCATTCTTATCTTTCTCCGCTTGTTCCATTATATAATTTACAATTTCATCTTTATAATGATTAAGTGCTCTTAAAAGATACTTCTGCATCTCTGGGCAGCAAGCATTATAACCACCGGAATCCCCATAATACCCATATGACGCATGAAAATATACAGGGATATCATCACCCCAAATACTATGGTCGTAAAAATTAAATCCATATTTATCATTGCGAGGGTCTTTCTCTCCAATAGCAGTAAGACCCTTAGCCTTATTAAGATTGCTAATAATCTTGGTTGTTATATTTTTTTGTTCGTTATACTTTTCAATACAGGTCATAGTGCTCCTCCTACTTTCACATTACTTTTCTTTCAACTGTTACAATTGTGTCATTATGCCAACCGCCATGCGGAACAAGCAAAATCTCTTCAATTTCAAATCCATATTTCTTACCAATGCCGCCGCTATTCCAGCAGCAAGTAATTACAACACCATCTTTCTTAACGATTCTGCCAATTTGCTCCTTTTGTTTGCTCCAGTAAGATGCTTGTGTTGTTTGCATATTTACTGCCTTGCCAAGTGATGTGTAGCATTCTGACACTTGACGTGGAGAATATGGCGGATCATACAGAACAGTGTCAGCAAAATTATCTTCAAGCATCTTCAAAAAATCCAAAGCATCCATGTGGTAATCAGTATCATATTGTTCATCCAAATCATTGGTAATGGTTCCAATTTTACTATCATTAGCGAATGGATCTACAATAACTCCATATGTATATTTGTTGATTAATTCTCTAATTGGTTTAATTTGAAACGTCTTGCTATTCGGCATAGCCCACACACGATTAATCTGCATTGTTGTCCTCCATTAATTTTGTATTGTATTTATATCACGATTTTTCTGATTTGTCAAGCTTGAAATCTTGGATAGTCAATTGCTTATAATTGTTCCTACCATAATGAGCATTCTCCAACGTTCCAATAGCCTTAAATGTACCATCAAAATCCCAATCACCATTATAGTTCCATTTTACGAATATCATTTCTGTCTCATTGTCTATAATCTTTAAATGTTTCCCACCAGACATACTGCTAACAGAATAATTATCTGTTTCAACCATAACAGTAATCGGTTCAAACCCAGTTCCACTGATTCTATTTAATGCGTTTAAGCTCTTAATTAGGTTGTCCGTTACTTGCTCTGCATCAAGTTGAATATCTGCCGAAGTTTCACATACAAATTCAATATCTGCCAGTTCTTCTTCAATCTTTTTCTTAAATTCATCAAGCTGTACAATTGGAATACCAATACCAGCGGCATTCTCATGTCCTGAGCACCAACCAATACCAGTATTATCGCAATACTTCTTAAATGACTTCACGCCTGTTGCTCGCATCGATCCGCTATATTCATCTTCACACTTCTTCAGCACGCATAAAGGGCGGCTATATCGCTCCAGGAGGCGGTTGGCGACGAGCCCACTAACTGCAGCTTTAATATTATCTGGAATAAAGAAAAACATACATTTCTTATCCAATTGGCTTTGTGCTTGTTCTTCTAAATTAGGCATAATTTCATCAACAATTTTATTTTGTTCTTCTCTACATTGGTTAAGACCTTTAACAATTTCTGCAATTTCATCTTCATCATCCGACAGAAACACTTTCATTGCTAAGTCGTTATGATTAACCCTGTTGGCCGCATTAATTTTAGGCGAGACTCCAAAGCTTACATTTCTAGCTACAAAAGCATAACTACCATTAATCTTTTTAATACCAGGATTGTGTAAATTCTTAAAAGCCTTATCACAAATTGCTCTATTCTCTGGCGACATCATATTGCACATATCTGCAATCAGCCCTGTAGCTGCTAAGTCAATTAAACTGTCTGCATAATCATCAAGACATAGTTCATCAATCATCTTGCACACTTTCCATGTTACGCAAGATCCACTCAAGTCAGGATTCTCATAGTGATAAGCAGAAGATACAAGAATGATTCCCACGTCTTCCATCTCTTTTGCAAGTTTATTTGACACAATGTGGTGATCACTTATTACAATTTTAATATCTTTGTCTAAAAACTTTTTATAAGGTTCAATTGAATCCTGAATGCTATCTACAATCCACAAAATATCAATGCCGTCAAAATCATCAATATTTGTATTCTTGATGCCATGCTCTTTCCAATTATTAATTCCAATTGTTACATCTGCACCCAAATGATTTAAATATCTTGTCGCAATACTACCGCTTCCGCATCCGTCCACGTCCACGTCATAGTAAACATAAAATGATTCTAAATTTTCTACTCCATCAAGAATCATCTGGGCTGCCTTATCAATATTATGTAGCTTTTCAAGCGGTAATATATCTTCTTCACTAGGATGTAAAAATTCGCCAACATTATCTATATTGCGACTAGAGAGCAGGGAGTCTATAATCTCGTCCTGCTCTAGTCCTCTACCGTCAATCTTTATATTCCATTTTTTCTTCATTCACATCACCATCACTTATTTACCGTAGCATAGACTTCATAATCCTCATGTTCTCCCATTCCATATCCACTATATACTTTGCTGAGCGAGACAAGTACCTGTTCTTCTTTAACACCAAACTCTTTTGCAATTAGCTGTTGAATATCTTTTGCATTTAACTGAATTGTTTGTTTCATATTTACACATCATTCCATTCATTCCACCACTTATTAAACTCTGCAAGCTCTTCCTCCGTGGGTTGAGTATTTTCTAGCCCATATATGCAACCAGAATCGAAGCAACATCCATCAAGGTCTCCTACCGTTTCAACCCAATCTGGATACGACATCCAGCCATATTCGCAGCTCTGACAATACTTTATGACAGGATCAATACAACGCGTAGGCTTTTCATTTTTCATAATATCACCTCATTAATTTCGTGCTGTTATACGCCAATATAAAAATCTGGCGCATTCTTATCGTCATGATATCTGTACGTTAAATATCCATAAAGCCTACCGACACATCCATAACCACCATTGAAATATTGCATTTCATATATGCGGTACGTTGTAATCAGCTTCCATGCATAATCATTTACAAAAATTGCCTTAACAGAATCATATCCGAAATTATATTCAAATTGTCCCACACGTGATAAAATATTCTGCAACAATTGATCTTTTTCTGCCATATTGCCCTCCTTAATAACTGTCATAAAAATACGCAGTATCATCTGGGTGTCTCCTGAGCCAACGCCGCAAACATCGCAATCCTCTTAAATTCCTTGCTTGATTACGTCTCGTATTTTCGTCCCACTCCCAGATTGTATCCGCTTCCTCTTCCCATTCTTTCTTATGTAGAAAGTACTTAAATGTCTTGATGATATCATCAATATTATCAAGTGTCACAGGAAATCTATATTCATTTGTTACACTTGGATCTACCACTCGTAGAATTGCATTTCTGATGCCATAGCATTTTCTCCAGTATGCCACTTCACATTCACATGGTTCATACCATGATTCATGATTAAATAGGCAGTGTGCCTTTTCATAATCCTTTTCATTTTTGACTTTTAACATAACACCATTGTCTAACCCCATTACATGTCATTCCTTTCTATTTAACTTATCATACTCCTTGCAAAACTCTTCATAAATAGGATACCATTTAGTTGGGTCTGTATGCCCAGTAATAGCGAGAACAAATGCCATACTACGCATACGACGATACTCAGCTTCATTGTACAATTCCAATACGTGTTGTCCTAAGCTGTCAACAACCTTGTCTTGGCACTCATCTGCAGTTTGTATTGTTTCCATAATCTTAGTGCTCATATCATACAAGACTTCAAATAAATCTCCCCATGTTACCGGCTTGTCTTTAAGGTCTCCTAGCTCAGCAATCTTTGCAATAATTTCTTCGTTTGTCACACTGACCGCCCCTTCCAATAATTTTCCATATCAATGCCATGAAATACTTTTTGCCCTCTATAAATTTCACTTTTGTGAGGAGGAGATTTCCAGTTACGTCCCTCTGAACATTTTACAATATAATGATCATTTTCACCCTTACTGTAAAGTTTCTTTGCTTGTTTGTCAGTCATATAGTATACAAGTGAACCAGTTTCATTAGTAAAAAATCTATAACCGTTAAGATACATTTTACACCACTTGAACCGGATTGCTCTGTAAATCCAGTTAACAAATCCTACAGGAAATGCAACTAACCCAAGTGTCAACATCTCTAGCACATCTTCATTCTCTTTGCTGATTTCATAAGCAATAAAAGAAATAATTTGCCATGCCACAATACCAATAGCTGCTCCAACAATATAATTCATCTGCTACCACCTCTTCGTTCAAAGTCAATCAACGCAGTAATGTCCGAAATACTTATCCCATAATCCTCCGATACCTGCTTGATTTTATCAATACTAATCTCAAAATCATCTTTGCATGACCATGCTGTACAGCCATCGAAAGAATCGTAGCATTTACAGCAGTAACACTTTAAGTTTTTAATATCACTCATTAAATTTTTCTCCCCAGACAATCAACTTCAACAATATCGTTGTCAAGTACATCTGTTTCGTAAAGCATCTTTTCCAATGCATGAAGTTCATTAAAATAATATTCAAGCTCTTTCTTGAGGTTTTCTATTGCTTCTTCTTTTGTTTCACCGCACCTATAAATGTTTGTTATATCAAATTCATGATAACCATCAACATCATTAAACAAATAACAGGTATGTGATTGCCATTTTTCTTTACCATCATTGTGGTGTGCAATTTTCATCAACATAATTCATTCTCCTTGGTGATATTATCCATAATAACCTCCATCTGGCACATCTCTCTTATAGTCCTTGCAACCTACTGGATTGCCATGACAACCAACTTCATAGGCACATTTACGGCAATCTCTTGTGAATGGAACTTTGCCTCCAAGTGCAACGTCTTTAATGTCAACAAACTGCTCTGCATACTTACGCGCAGCCTCTTCTATAACTTCTGGATGTTCTCGGATATATTTGTCAAACTTATCAACAGCATCTACGTATGCTTGGTATAGTTCTGGTGTCAGCATAGCTATTAGCTCCTCCATACATACGGCTCTACGTCATCAGCATCAACAAGTGCTAACTCTCCATAGCTATCAAATGGCCGCACGATATAATAAAGTCCTACACTCGTTCTAAAATAATCTGCTACTTCACCGCATCTATCATTTCCCCACTCTACGTCTGTTCCGATCATAATATCATCTTTACTAATATAATGTTTCCCCATATTCAATCCTCCGGCGGTTCAATATATGTCCAACGGTCTGTATTCCTGATATCTTCCGTACATCCATCACGCCACATCCAGTTACTACCAAGTCTAGAACATAAAAATGTTGCCTCAGCATTATACTTATTATTGAGATTCCAATAAGCAACGATTAATTGTTTACCTTCTTTTGGTAATTCTTCGTTTGCTTTATACCAAATCATTCCTGTACCTTCTTTCTGAATAGATCAAACTTTCTGAAAAACTTTCCATATGGCAAGCAACACCAATATACTACCTTGTATCTTCCATTTGAAGTATTTTCGTAATAATGCCAAAATCCAAAGAACGAATAAATTTTTTGCCATAATGTCTTTTGCATATTTAATGACCCTCTTTCTTATATTCGGTACATTTATGACACTGCAAAATTCCAAAAGATAGTTCTTTATTCTTTTTGATGCAATAATATTTATAAGTTGGATGGTCAAACACGTCTCCATGCCAGGAAGTCGTATCTTTAATCTTTAAATATTTACATTCATTATCCATAATAATCTCCATATTTATATTCTCCCAGCATATCATTTTTAATATTTTCTTTATCACTATCTCCATAACTGATTTGCCAATATTTTTGCAGTTCAATCAGATGCTTAATTTGCTTTTTGCTAAATAGATACAGATGATCAAAAACTACATCAATACGTTTCGATCTATCTGGATGGGCACTGCCACCATATAGACACTGGCAACTAGAGATTTTATAATCGCAAATTGGACACTTTTCTTGTTTAAATAATTTCATAATTAATTCTCCTTTAATTTTATGAATACCAAATACTAGACATACTCCACAAAATATCACATCCATCTTTATAACCTAAGCTTTCAAGACATTTAATCATAAGACGATCTATATCAATATGACCATCTTCTCCTGCGTAACCTTCATGCTTGTCATAAATTTCCTGCGCCTTTTTAGCGAATTCTTCAGGTGTCATAATTATTTCTCCTTTAATTTTGTATTGTCATTATAACATAAAATACTAATCTGTCAAGTATATTCTACAAGCTGTTCCTGCATTATTTCATTAAATTTTTCTGCTCCCATATCCGTAGGAGATGCTTTAGATGGAATGTCCAAATCTAATGTGCTATCCCAATAGTAAAGTTTCACTTGTCTCATTGTAGCAAGCGATTTTAATAAATCCAAATTCTTTTTTATCTGCTCAAATTCAAGACCCTCATCAAGTGCCATAATAATTCTTTTTGGTTGCAATTGCAATATTAGCTTTGATTGCGCTTCACTAAGATTGTTTGAGCCAATTGCAACAATATTTCTATATCCAAATGTACATCCTTGTAGACAGCTTTTTTCTGCTTCTACAATAACAACATCATTTCCATATAAATATTGATAATTGTGACTATATCCATATAGGCTGCTTGATATATTGCCGCCTACAGGATAAAAATATTTGCTCATACCTTCTGGTGGCGTACCATTATATCTTGATTTAATTGCAATAATATCGTCTTTTGCATCTTTCCATGGAAAAATTATTGCATTATCTTCTGGAGAAAAACACACATCAAATTCTCTCTGCACTTCAAGACTTATTCCGTCTTTAAGCCAAAGTTCATTTCCAATTTGAACATACTGCTTCAAGATTTCTTCTGGGTATGTTTTTGGTTCAGGCTGAGTTTTGTTAATAATACAGTCGTAAACTCCTCCAAAAAGTTTAGGTGTATTTCTTCGTGGTCTCCAATCATCAGACAAATTAAGAATACGTTTAACTGTCAGTAAAACTGATTTGAAGTCAGCATTCTTTTCTTTACATAACCATGAAATAATATTATTTACTTCACTACGTGCAAAGTCTTTCACAAGACACGCATCATTATTTTCAAGCCTAATTGATATATTAAGACCACTCTCTGGTCTATCATCTCTAGCGAATCTTACCTCGCGTGTATTTACTTTTATTTTGCCGCACTCATAATAGTCAAGGAGCTCGACAATTGCATCTGAATTTTCATTTAGTTTTTGCAAGATTTCATTAAGCACTCATTGTCAAGCTCCTTTCTATATTATTTACTTGCCGTTAAAATTCAATTGCGGTCTTCTCTCCGTCTCTGGTTTCAGTATAATAATGTCCGATATTTTCGATGCCTCCATGCGCAAGAACCCATCTTGCTGCATCTGCTGGAGTTTCAAACTGGTCTTTGCAACCATAATAGATATCATATGCGGTTGGCGAATCCTTATATCTAAACGCATTAACAAATACATCTTCTTCATTTGTTAGAGTGTTAGATAGGTATTCTAGTGCCTTGTTGTACATATTGTCCAAAATTGCAAAGCACCAATCTTCTGGAGTGTTGCCAGAATCAGCAACATATGTAAGCACAAGCTGGTTGCCGTTGCATTCACATAGTGCATCGAAGCTAGTCAGGTTTCTGTTTTTATCTACTGTGAGTTCTGAGTTGATAATGTTAATGTCGGCATTGTAAGCGGTGTAGTTACTCATTTATTATCACCTTCCAATTAATTTTGTACTATGATTATATCATAGATTTTCAGTTTGTCAAGAGGAGAATTAATAAAATCCAAGCATACTATTGCGATAATCTACATAACTACGTCTAACTTCATCGAAATTCTTTCCATTAGCAATGTGCTTCTCAACCGTTTCTTGCATTTCATGCATAGTCCAACGATAATAACCATTTTCTTTATTATCTTCTATAAAACCATGCATTACCTCTTCTTCTGACGGTGTAAATCCACACACATTTTTACATGCATCAATAACTAAATTTATATTTTTCTTTTCTTGCTCAATAAATTTATTGCGTTGTGCTTCTTTATTTACTTTTTCTTCCGCCATACGAATTGAATTTTCTAATCTAGTTTTGTATGTATTATCCGACTTTTGTTCATCGCAAATAGATTTAACATCATTATATGATAAATTAATATTGTATTTTTTATTTGTTATATCAACAAGGTTTTTAATGGAATTACCTTTCCAATGCTTTAAAATATACAACGCTATTTCATCAGAAATATTGTTATCCCCTTGAAACCCTAAAAACCTTTCTGTATCTGTATCTGAATATGTATCTGATTCTATATCTTTATCTGATTCTGTTTGAATAGATTTTTTATTTTTATTATATTCAGTTATATGGTATTCTATAGTCTTTTCACTACAGCTAAACATTTCTGCAATTTCCTTATTTGTTTTCCCATCCGCTTTAAGCTGCATTATTTTCTCAGCATCAATATTAGTTGGTCTTCCGCCCTTTTTACCGTTTTCAACTGCTTTTAAATATCTTTCTTTAGCATTTCTCATAGATGGAATTGCTTGTACATATACCATGTTTATAAATGGATTATCACTTTCTGGAACAACTCCATAAAATCCATATTCAAATAATCCATTCACCGTTTCCCATTTTAGCTCATTTGTTGGCAGATAATTGATTGCTAAATACGCACTTTCATAAAATACCATGCTGTTTTTATAATTCTCCATGATTTTGATCTCCTTCGTCGTTAAGTTTGATTTACTTTTTATTTATTTCTGTAATAGCTTTGTGCAATTCGTCTGTATCTTCAAAAAGATATACATTGAATCAAGGAGCCTTTCTATTAGGCTCCGTAGCAACACATTTAAATCCTCTAAGTCCAAGCTCTCTTGCTAATTTCATAGTAAAAATTTTAAAAGTTTTCATATTATCTCCTTTATTGAATATATCCATGACGGAATTTTGCTTTTGCAGAATCTTTCCACAAGCCCCATTCTCCTTGAAAATGAAACAAGTAGCCAATTCCAGTATCGCTACTTACATTGCCAGATGATCTGCTTTTTTCAATGAAAACAGCCCTATATACTTGGCCTTCTTTTGGCATCCAAGGTACATCGCTCCATCCAGATGGGCTATTTGAATCTTGAATTGTTTTATATGGTCTACAATAATATTTGGAATTTGTTTGGTCAAATTCTTCAGAGTATGTCGCTCTGCATAGAATCATTAAGTCACACACTTCTTTTATCTGCTTACTCATACTTAAAACAGACGAATCCAAAAACAATTTTCCAAGAGAATTAATTGCAAGCTGTAGCGTGCAAATAACTTGTGTTCCTGGATATTTACGAGCAAGAGATTCAAATCTACGACTATCTCTAATAAGTGACATCCATGAAGAATCATTATCTTTATTAGATGAAAAATCTAACTTAAATGTATCATAAACTAGTGTGTTAATTCCCTTATTTAAAATGCCAATGCGCATCTTCTTAATAGCTAAATCAACATCACTATCTGGTATGCTAATAAAATACATTTTCCCTTTATAATTTTTCCTCCAGTAATCCTGTGCTTTCTTAATATATTCTCTATCGGTTTCATTGATGTTTCCGTTTAGCAGCTTTGTTTTAGTTAAATTCCAATAATCAAAGTGTTTAGTCAGAATCAACAATAGAAAACCAATTTTAAAGATTTTAGATCTCTGTTCATTGGAAATTATCATACAACGTCTATTATAGTGGAGCAGTGAAGTAAGCATTTGAATTATTAAAGTTGATTTTCCTACATTACTGAATCCTCCAATAATTGTTAAGCCATCAGGAATTCCATTTACCTGTTTCGAAAAATAAGGTAGGCATTTTGATGGTTGCCCATTTTCCATGTCGTCAAAGTATTCAAATGGACATCCTGCCTCCTCGCCACTTTCAAGAGAATCAATAAAATCATCTGTAATGTCAAGTTCTTCTTCTTCCAGAATCTTGCTACTATATCCTGTACTAAAGCCCTCAAGCTTTGATTCATACCATTCCACAACCTGATCACTCGTCATTTTATCAAACAACTTTAATGGAACAATTTTCTTTCCATTAACATCGATAGGATTGGTTACATTAAAACCAAAATCGTGCATATTAAGAATAATATTTGATTTTAAAAGTGAGTCTAGGTAAGATTCGTAGTTCTTTGGATTAATACATCCGGCCAAATCTGTTATCTTTTTAAAACCACCAATTTCTTCAATACGCTCCTTCACACTATCTGTAGCATATGTAAGATATGATACTTCATCACAAACTGTGCATTTCTTATCTCTTAAAATTTTTAAAAGACCATAGATCAATTTGCCATCTTTTGTGAGGAACTTTGAAGAGTCAATATTCGTGTCTGAAACGAGAAGCATATCGTCAATCATACACCCAATAACATTTGCCTCACAATTTAATCTACCTTCCAATAATTCTACCGGATATTTATCTGTTACTCCTTTAATAAAAACATCATTTGTCACATTATGCACCTGCCTCTATGTCTTCTAGCCCTACTCTTTTTGTTTTTGGTTTATATTTAGTTTCATATCCTTCGTCAACATTAATTTTGTGTTCAATAGGTTTGTCAATTGGTTTCTCTTCTTCCACCACTTTTACCTTATAATCATGTAGACTATTCTTCAGTACCGCAGACAAATACCTAATCTTTGCATACTCAGAGCCGCTTAATCGTCCAATTGCCCCGGCAATATAATCATGATTCTCTTTTAAATATGCCAGAATCTTTTCGTTATCGGCAACTTGATTCCAGTCTTGCCATTCACGCCATAAGGCAGTATTGACGATTTTGTAGTTGAATATGTCACAAATTTCATTGTAAACAGCATCTTTTTCTGCTTGCTCTTTTTGTGCAACAACCTTCTTCTCTTCTGCCTGTTGACGGCAATTTTCATTGCAATACCATAGTTTTGCCTTTCCATTTTGAACGCTAATGGCAGAGTCTCTATTAATAAATGTGCCACAGTTACGGCATTTAACTTGCCTCATTTCCATTCTCCTTTCACTCATATTTCTAAACATTGGAGGAGGCAGAACCTCCACCTCCTCCGTAAATTGTTTAATTATTGAACACGGCTAACATCTTTTCAATTGTCTCTTGATCGCTAATCTGAGCTAAAGTCTTATCGCCACGAATTTCCTTTACTGCCTTCTTCTGCTCTGCTGTGCCAGTTTTAAAAAGGCTGCGTAAATTTGCCTTGGCAGATTCTACATCAAACGGTTCTTCATCATCATCTACATCAAAAGGCGAAGAGTCTAAATCTTCATCTTCATCGCCTAGAAGAACTGCTCCCATATCGTGAAGTTCATCTGCTTCTTCCTTTGTGACGGTTACGTGGTCTTCAAGCGATTCTTCATTTGCGTTTAGCTTCTTGACTTTTGAAATATCGGCTTCGCAATTTGGATGCTTGCTCTGTTCTTCAAGCGCATCTCTAACTGCCTTAATAAAATTGGCGGCTCCAAAATCGGCTTTTGCTACAATGTACGGGAAATGGCTCTTACAATCAACGGCGTTTTCCGTATCTGCAAAGACCATCACTCTCTTACGATCAGTAAGCTGACCAATCTTCTCCATTTTCTTAGTAAAAGCATTCTTCTTCTCCTCAATGTTATCAACAACGTTTTCGTTATAACACATTACGACCAAATTCACTTTGTCCTTTAATGCGTTATAATATTTGTTATCAAGATTACATGTAAGTTGCTCAAATTGAACCTTCGTAATAACGTCTTCCTTGAGTTTTGTCTTTGTGTGGCCTACGAGTAGTAGCGAATAACCCGCATTTTGTAGCTTCATGATCTGGTTTAGCATCAAATCGCAAGCTCTGTTCTCGCCCTTTTGGAATCCCTTGTAAGCCTGAGAAATTGACTTCGCTCTATCATTGATGTCACAAGTCTTATTCCACTCTGCCACAACATAATTCTCCGTAATTCTTGCATATTCGTCCATGGAATCAATAGCTACGAACTTGGTCGCTGGATAATCTGCTTTGTTTTCACAAAGCTCCTTTACAATGTCAGTAAAAGTCTTAAAATCAGGTGCAACATCACCGAATGCATCATCAATATGCTTTGGCTTATTTTCTACGCCACAAGTGATAATAAATGTGCCCTCATTACTGCCAGTGATTAGCTTACCGATTTCATAAACCATTGTAGTCTTACCAATACCACCAATTCCGTTAATGATATACGAATAATCTTCAAAATTCTTACTTAGTTTATATGTGCGTCCATACTTTCTTGCCATATTCTTATCTCCTTTTATCAATTAATTTTGTGTTGTAGGGAGAATTAATCTCCCTACTTATCAAAGCTCGTCATCAAAAAGATCGATATCCTCGTCCTCTTCGTCATTATCTTCAACCTTCGCCGCAATCTCTCTTACAGGCTTCTGGTTCATATCATCAATTGTATACATAGTAGTTTCAGATCCCTTAGTGAAGCCACGACCCGGCTTGTTGATTCTAATTTCCTGAATTCTATCGCCATACATCTGACCACCAAGATCCCTAATAACGTCTTCTAGAGAGATAATTCCAAAATCAATATTATCTCGTGTATCTTCATCGAGGTCATCATAAGAAATATCTACTTTTTGTGCCCCATTAATCTGGTCGCATGTTAGTACGATTCTACGAATTTCTTCATCTTCAAACTTATCAAAAATTTTCTTCCATCCCTTTAGCTGCTTCTTTCCCTTATCGTCTGTTCCGAATCTCATTGCAAGAGTGATTGGGCAATACCAATTCTTCTTTGTATTTCCATCGTAGAACGGAGTCCAACCATTAACAATTGCGTGTCCTGTTTCGTCATAATCATCTGCATCAACGCAATCCTTGCCGAAATAAAAATCAATGTTGACTTCACTTGAAGATTCAACAGAATCATCTACTCTGTAAATCTTATTCACTTCAAAAGTTGAATAATATCTATCATTCTTTTCGCTATATGTATAGGTTACGTTACCGTTAACTCTAAATTTTACATTTGCAATCTTGTCACTATTGACTAGCTTATTTACATACTCACAGAATTCAGTGCCAGCAAGAAAATGCTTTCTCTTACTATTAGACTTAGCAATAGCCTCAGCATCACCGCTATCTTCTACGTCCTTACGGTGCTGATATGTGTCGAGATCTACCGTCATGATCTTGAAACCTGCCATTTTTTCAATGATATCTGGATTATTTCTCTGATTCCAAGGAACTTGGAAAGTTTCACCCTTCTTATTGGCATCTCCCTTGGTAAATCCGTAGATAACGTTCTTCGACTCGTCAATCCAACGTCCTGCATTAACTTCTACCAGATGGCTTGAATCGCCACATACAATATTGAATCTTGTTCTTTCTGACATCCACCCGCTGTCGTAAGTTTTCGATTCGAATCCTTTAAAATTTTCCTTGTCCTTTACCTTACGTAGATAGCCTACAAAACTGAAATTATTCATATGCCTTTATATCTCCTTTTAAATTAATTTTGTATTGTATCAATCATAAATAAAAAATCGCTCATCGAAATTTGGGTTCATGTACAAATATTTTTCTAATAAATCCGTTCCAACATACAATTGCGGGGTTTCCGTTTCACATTGCCCACAATATAAATCTACAAACATATTTTCTGTTTTATATTCAAAACGTGTCTCATGTATATCCCCGCATCGTTGACACTGCCAATAATATTTATCGCTCATACTTACGCTCATGTCCAAACCGACATCCAGCTTCCCCCTTTCTGCAAATATGTTAGTTACAAGGGCACCAGACCCCTATCTTGTGCCCTTATTATACCACATATTTCCAATTTGTCAAGCCCTTGGAATAATTTTAATATGCATCATTTTTCCGTTAATTTCCACCTTTTCGTTGTCAATATCATATGAAACAATATCATCTTTATCAATATAAATTGCCTGTCCACGCACACAGAACCCCCATCCTGCTTCCGTTTCTGGTACAAACTTCATTTGAATATGTTGTTTACCAAAGAGCTTATGCTCAGTATGGATGTCCACATTTGCCCCCTCTATTTCTTTTAATGCTTTGATTAATTGTCTCATGTTTTTTCTCCCCTTTTCGTCTAAAGTTTGTACTACTATTATACTATACTTTTCCATAACATGCAAACATTAGTTCGTATATTTCCTGCAATATCCTAATTAATTTTGTACTGTAAGCATTTGAATAATGAGCAACATAATTAAATATATTGCTCGTATTTCTGTGCTATCGTATCAACATAATAGTCTTCTGCAAATCCATATTGAATTGCTAATTCTTTTCCTTTTGAAGTTTTTAAAAACTCTCTAAGCGCTAGACCTGTTTCCTTTATACCAAGTTGAATATAGTAAAACATTCCAGATGCGCTAAGATTCTTCATGGTTAGTCCTGGTATATCTAAATACTCTCTGAATATTTGAATACGACGATAGAAATAACGGAATTTTTGATCGTCAGAATCGACGCCTCTAGTATTTGCTCTTTCCTTGTAAAGTCTTCCTTTGCCTTCTACTTCAACTATTCGCATTGTATTGCCATAGCTCATGATCTCTGTTTCGGCAAAAGCCTTTGGTAACAATTCTTTTAATCTGTTAGTCATATAAAATTCTTTTCCATTAACGCACAGCATATCACTTTGTATACATTCTTCTGAAACCGAATATATATCAATCATATTTTTGCCAGATATACCCTCCCAAAGTAGTTCAACTATGGCTTTATCTGACCAGTTTAAAAGTTGCGCTTCAATATCATCAAGTTCTTCTCTACTTAATAATATATTTCCGCTTTTATCAATGAGATCCACAACATCTGCCTTTGTAATTGATTCATATTCATTTTCTCCACGCATTAAACGTGAATAATGCTTCAATATGATGGCGTAATTTAATAATGAATTTACAGATTTCGCTCTGAATTGCGCAAACATATCCAATATTTCTTCTCTTGTAAATTGTGATACATCTTTATTTAATTTCTCTTCAAATGGTTCCGTCTTTCTGAAAACCGCATAAAGGCTAGTCTTTGCAACTACCTTACTTTTTAAATATTCCTTTATAAATGCCTCTTTTTGTTCTTTGTCAAACATCTCCTTTTCAACTCCTTATGGTTTACATTATACAATACAATATTAATTTAGTCAAGATTATTTGAAAATATCGCCCAAAAGCTCGGTTGCCTTTTCTTGCTTTTTATCCGAAATCGTCGCATATCTTGCAGTCGTTTCAATTTTGCTATGATGTAGCTGTGCCGCTGTCAGATAGATATCTCCTGTTTTTTCATAAAGAATTGTTGCGCACGTATGTCTCATAACATGAGGAGTAACATGCTTATCCGTAATTCCCTTAGAATATTTAAGAAGCAACCTTCTTACTGCGTCATAGCTAATTCTGCCTTCTTTTTGAGATACAAATAATGCATTACTTGGAACGTCCTTAAAATACTTCCTTCTGTCTGCAATCCAGTCAATAAGGATTTTCTTTACAGGAGGGCTAAATTTTGCATCAAAAGTTTTATTTCTCTTTTCGATTACTCTAATCTTGTTGTTGGTTAAATCAACGTCTTCCATATTAATTTGCGTAATTGCAGCAATACGCAATCCTGTAGACACTCCAAGCATAAAAAGGCATAGATCTCTATTCACAACTGGCATTTTCGCACTCTTTTTAATGTTTAATACAATTTTATTTACTTCATCTTCTGTCAAATATGTGGTAGCAGGAGCATCCGTAATCTTCGGTCTGCTTTTTCTTGGGACGGGATTCGCGTCAATATCCCCATTCTCTTCTAAAAACCCAAAAAATGAATTTAATGCATACCAACTTGCTGCACGAAAATTACTTGATGTAGGCACTACTTCTCCATTCTTTGTCTTTGTTTCAAGTGTAATCATGTATTTGTTAATAGTAATCGGTCTTATATTTTTATAAAAATTTTCACTCCTTTTACCTTTTGTCGTATATTCCATAAATGCTCTAATTGTCTTTAGATATTCTTGAATTGTTCTGTACGACTTCTTTTCTGCTCTCATTGCATAATAATATTCTGAGAAAATATTAGGTAAATACTTAAGCTGTTCTTCAATTTTATTAAATTCTTTATTTTCGTTTTCAAGCCTTCCACTTGGCATAAAAGATCACTCCTTCGTATAATATGTTGCTTCCGCTTTAACCTTTTTTCTCCAACTAAAGAAAAAGAACGAGATAAGCCCCCAGCCTACAACACCGCCCTTAAATATACTTACCACAATCATAAGAAAAATGTACCAAATCCAACCAAGAAATAATTTATTGATTTCAATATCTTTTGGCACATGCTTTACCATTCCATTATAAGTTCTTTTATCACTTACAACAATATTTTTTAATTCGCTTTCTGAATAAATACCAACATGCAATTTATTGTTCTGAGAATATCTCATAATATACCTTCCGTCATTTGTAGTTCCAGTATACATGGCATCAATAATTTGCCCATTTACTCTAATAGAATACCAATTTCCTACGTTCACTCGATCTCCTCCAAATATTGAATTGCTTCTTCCAACGAATCGATTGCGCTATCTAAGTTACTCTGAGCGTCTTCTGAATTATATCCGTTTTGAGATTCCTTAAGTCCATCTGGCATATTATCATAACTGTCCATTTCATCTGATAAAATATCAGACACAACCTTTCTGATCTGTTCAATTGCTTTTACAACTTCTTTTCTTCTTGCTTTATTCATAACAATCCCTCCATTACAGTCCATACATTTTACACATATTTGCAATTTCTTCTTTTCTGTTCTTTCTCTTTTGCTTTGTGCGCTCTCTTTGCGCCCACCACTCATGCTCTTCATTCTTTACCAAATACCAACACTGCTTGCCAAGGCAATTTCTGCCCTTAATCTGCTTGACTGTCATATGACAATTATGCCTTCTGCAAAATCCTGCACAATTTTCAGAACAACCGCCATACAATGTTTCCATATTTCTCTTCCTTTCTATGATAATCTTACCACATTAATTTTGTTTTGTCAAGAATTTTGAGAATATTTTGTCAACTCGCCATCCTCTTTTCCATTGCCTTACGATAAGGTTCAAATGCTTCTGCTTCGTTATAATTCATATCATTAAGAATTTTAACTCTCTCACTTTCCGTAAGAATTCTTGTAACTCTAATTCTGTCTGCAATTACCCAAAGCCTATTTCCAGATTCTCTAAAATTATAGAATCCTCCATCTGGTAGTCTATCTGTAAAACATTTCTTAGGAAGCTTTTCTACAATTTCTGTATAATCAATATCTGCCACATATTCTACTTCGCACCAAACTCTCTTGAAGCGTTTTCCTCTTTGGCTTTTATAAGTTCCATTTGCAGACATAAGCCATGGAGCAGAGGGGATTACCGCACCCAAATGCCACCCCGGACGATGTGCAAACTGAGGGTGATATTCAACTATTTCCGCCATAACCCATTCATGCATTGGCGTTTCTGTAGTCTTAGAAATAAAAAGAGGGAATAACTTATTGTCATCCCTCATTTCAAATAACTTATATCCTTTTTTGATAATATGTTTCATAATTAATCTCCTTTCAATTCAAAAGAGACCCGCATTCACGAGTCTCTTTTATTAAAACTTTATAACATTTGCATTATCATTAAAACAATGACACTTAATTTCTTTCCCAGTAAGTTTGTTTCAAATATATCACAACTATTAAGTTCCCACAAACTTCATATATTTTCACCTCTTTCTAAAATTTCATTTACATTCTATCATAAGATAGAAAATACACAAAGACGAACAATTTTCAGTTTTCTCACTCGTCTTTATTTCTGCAAAATCTTTGCAAGTTCATAACATTTTTTCAAGTTTTTATGATTCAGATCGCATTTCAATTCAACCGCCTTCTTTAGTAACTTCATTTTGCGTTTCATATTACGAAACGGCTTGCCAATAATACTCTTCATTTCACACAGCCAGCAAACTTCCGTAGACAAACTATCATAACCATCAAGCGTATAGAAATAATCCGTATACACAACATTTAATTTATGCCACTTTCCACACTCACTGCACTTATAATCCCAAGTACTCCATTCACGAGAGTTTTTAGGAATCTCTTCAATGAGATAATCATAATCTCCATAATCATTCTCCTCTCCCTGAAGTACAGGACTCTTCCACCAATTGTTCATAATTATTCTCCTTTCTTATGAAACTGATACAACTTACCAAAATCTCTTAACATGTCTTCAATATCAGCAATCTGGCACTCATTGAATTCTGCCTTATGATCCTCAAAAAACTTCTGCTGCTCATCTGTGATAAACATCACATTTCCCTCATCATCATAAACACATTTATATGCATCAGAAGTTCTAATACAAATCCAGCCATTTTTTAAGAGAACATCTTCACATAATTCAAATGGCTTTGTGCGTTTTAAATTAAACTTATCAACCAACTCTTCTGCCTTAGAAACGTGCTCCCATCTAGAGCAAGGATATAAAATTCCTTTTGTATCAAGAAATCCACAAATCATTTTTAATCCTCCAAGAAATTATCTTCCACAACAAGCACATTTACTTTGTGCGTGTAAGCTGTACAAGCATCAATCATAATTAGTTCATCCTTGTAATAATACGGTTCAAAACATGAACCATATCCAAACTCAGGGATACCAGCTTCCATTGCCCAGCCAGTCGAACAGTGCCAGTGACCCGCTATGATTGTTTTCCCTGTTTTGTTTAGCCCTTTCATTGCAAGATCAAGTGGATTTCCCCATCTGGCAGTTTCCCAAGCAGAAGCGTGAGCCGTTCTCCAATCTGGATCATACTCAAACTTTCTATTTCTTGTATAATATACAGGATAATTATCATTGCACTTTAGGGCAACGAAGCTATGCACGAATATATAGTTTTCTGTTTCATAGTAATCAACCATTTGATCTAGCAGCGGCTTCATCTTTTCAATTGCAACCATGCAAGCGACATCCCAGTTTTTTGCTTCTGGAGCCAAATCCATAATAGTTTTTGCCGTACCATTTGACCAGTCATGAGACATAGGATAGCGGCGCTGACAAAACTCTTCGAAAAGGCTCTCGTGATTGCCTTTGACAAGTACCTTATTTGGCACATTCATTAAATAATCTAAGACCTGTTGACTTTCATCGCCCCTATCAAAGCAATCTCCACAAATCACTAGCAACTGTTGCTCATTCCCAGACTCAAATCCAGCTTTATCAAGCGCTTCTTTCATGGGCGTATAAAATGAATGAATATCTGATACTGCAAATATTTTCATTTCCGTTCCTCCTTAATTTTGTATTGTTCCCTTAATACAATCCCATGCATTGGATAGCGCGAAATCCTCATCTAAATACTTATTCACATACCTTCGATACTCATATGCCATTTTATCAGTCAACTGCATAATGTCGTCATAGCTCTTTTCGCCATACCATTCATCGTCGCTAAAATGTTCATCAATGTAACATAAACAAGTATCTCTGTCAAATTCGTGCCCTTGTTCTAGATATGCCGTATAAAGTTCGTCTTTTGTAAGTTCAAATTCGTTTCCATTTCTAACAATTTTCATTCATCTTCCTCCTTAATTAAACCATTTAATAGTCGGGCTTCCACTAAACCCCTTTTGCCAGACATACCAGCAATACGCTACCGCCGAATCCGCTTTTAGATTTCCATTCTTATCCTTTTTAAACTCTCCATTCTTGGCGCACCCAATACGAGAAATAGAAACGTAAACAATCTTCGGCGGATATTTCTTAAACAATTCTTTTCTGCCTTGCCCCTCAAGGAACGTTAGCTTAAGGAACATAGCGACTTTATGTCCGTCTGTCACAATATCCATTGCGTGTTCGACAAATTCTTTTGCAAGACTATAAGGTGGGTTTGTGATTATGTCCATATTGCTCGGATCATCAATACTAAAAAAATCTACATTTCCAATACCATATCCTCTGTCAATAAGGTCTGTTGCACATACTGTATGCCCATGACTTTTAAGAACTTCCGCAATATGGCCTTGTCCGCAAGCGGGCTCCATAATTACCTTACTAAACTCCTCAAGTTCAAGTAGCATTTCTACTGCACTTGGAGGGGTGGCATAATAATCATTTACTTCTCGTTCAGTTTCACTATGGTTGCTCGCACCATGGCAAGAATAAATTGCCTTGCTATTTCCTGTCCAATCCTTAGCTGCCATAAATTATGTCATTTCCTTTCTGTTATTCGTCAACTAAAATTACTGTTTCTCCGTCTTCAAACTCTTTTCCACATATATCACAACAGTGTCCATGCGGGTCATAAAAATCTTCTGTTGAATCAAACCATTGCCAGTAATCAAATTCTGCCTCCTTGCGCGGTTCATCTCCTTTAAAACATTGTTTACAAATAATCATAAATATCACATCCTTATATTAATTTTGTATTGTTAATGTTGGTCAAACTTAACAGATTGAATTTTCTTATTGAAACACTTTCTACAGATACTACAAGTGATTGTTTTATCCTTTTGATTAGGACAACCAGTTGTCCCATTTGGAAACTCAGGATTCAAAGTTTTGTCCTTGAAATCCACATAAGCAACCGGTAAATTATGAGGATTTTCTACCTTCCAATCAATATGCCATGCAGAAAATCTGATTGTAAGGTTATCTGGCAAGTCTCCGTTCTTATCAATCCATTCATTTACAATCCAATATTTCTTTGTATATGCAAGGAACTTAATATCGGTAAACGTCTTTGCCAAGTCAACCATCCCAACAAAGAAGTCCGCATCAGGAATATCACCGCAATCTGTCCACCTAAACAACGGATACGGACGGTGCTTAATCTTAAATTTTACTTGCTCCCAAAAGTCTACCGGATCTGTATTGTATAGTCTCAAGTTTCTTGTATATGCGGCCTGTACAACTGCTATTTGCTGTCTGCATTTCATACAATAGCAGCCGCCGTTTCTACATGGGGCATCTTCGCGACAAGTACAAACGGGAAATGCTAAGTCATTGCACAAAGGGCCTGTCTTACTGTTGTGGTCGCTTATATGTACCTCATTTGTCTTTACTGAAAGATAATTAATATAATCTTCTCTGTCCATCCATACTTTATTTTCGTTTGTCTTTTTCATAATTGTACCTCCATTATACATTAATTTTGTATTATTGTCAATAAAAAGGCGTAGATTTCTCTACGCCTTGTTCTGCATTCGCAATCTATCTTGGATTCTCTGCCAATACCAATGAATCCGGCAAAGTCTGTCCCAAGACATTCTGTCGCTGCAATAAAATACTTCTGTTCTAAGGTCATTACACAATTCTACAATGTTCATTTCTTTTTCTTCATCCGTCTCCCAAAGATGAATCCAATTTCCCTGCACAAGATTTGTGAACAGGTCTTTGCGAACTCTCTTTGGAAGCCTAAAACAATAAATGCAAATTGCATTAAACATTTTTGGATACTTGTCCAAAGTTTCCTCCCAATTTTTAATGCGAAAAAATTCATTAACGAGTTTGTAATACTTTTTACGAGTCATTTAATTTTCCTTCCTTTTATCTTGCACGACTTACTTGAATTGTATTTCCTGTTGCTAAATCTTTTATAAGCACATAGCATCCACCATAAATTCCGTAGCAATAATAGAAATTTGCAATTTCCTTCTTGATTACAAAACCATCGTCATCGTGTGTTTCGAGATAAATTGTATAATCATTGTTATTTCCAATTCCGTTTGCATGATGACAATTCGAGAACTTTAACCCAAGTTTCTCAACGTCTTTTTTGAAACCTACAATTAAATCGCACGCTCTGTGGTTGTTATAACAATAACTATCGAAAACGTGTTTATTTTCCTCAATATGTTTGTTAAAAAGTTTGTTAATAATTGACATATATTCACTTTGTCTCATTTTAAATCCTCCTTTAGTATTTTGTTTCTCTTTCATTCATCAACCAGCCAACACCTTTGCTGTGGTTTTCGTCAAACCAATGCCAAATCTCTTCTCTATGAGTTCCTTTACTCCAACCTTGCCAATCCACATCAAGGCATTCATTTTCGTCAATAGGTACATCTTCAAGCTCATCCCACATAGATTCAAGAAGTTCATCATCATATTTCTGATAAATGCTCATTTACATTTCCTCCTTAAGCAATCAATTCATAAATTTCATTTCCATTACGACAAACATAACCAGGGATATCTTCAAGATTTGCAATTACATCGTCGATGTCTTCAAGATCAAAATCTCCAATCTCTCCTACTTCTGGAATTTCATCCAGCGTAATAGATTCATCTTCTCGGTCTGCCAGCTCTCGATTATATTCATCAATATCGTCATAATACAAGAAAAGTTCATTATGCACAGTCATTTCATCAAGATTGATATAAATATCTCCCTCGCTCCAACTTTGCATTTCATCCATCCCATCTTCAGAAATTGCAATCAACCCTCTATTTCTATTAATGTTTTCGCTTTTGAACTTATAATTCGGATACTTATTAGTGATATAATTCCATTCCTTGCTGTCCATACCACCATCAATACCTCCACCATACTCTTCACAATATCTGATAAAGTAAAGAATTGCATCTTCTTTACTATTTGTTTCCATTGGAAACTCAGCCATCATATCTCTCACTTCCATTAGAGCTGAGATTGTGTATGCACTCCAATGAAAATACATTTTACATAAATCTTCTCCTGTGCTTTTTACTGTTACTACAAGCCTCTGTCCCATATTAAAATCCTCCTTTATTAATCATCTCTTTTATTTTATTTGCGCCAAGCTGTTCTCTTGTTGGCTGTGCATCATCAATGTCGCAAAGCATTCCATACAAGTCGTAATTATACTGCTCGTTTTCATTAAAATATTCTCTGTCTACAATGTCCCACCCATCAATGATATAAGTTCCGTTATCGTAGTTATCATAGTCAAGATGACTACACGTATCAATCCCAATAGAAAGTCCCCCGCCAAAGAAGTTTCCAATCACCTGGCAGAGTCTTGCCCACCCATAATTATCACTTGTCGGTTCTCTGTATCCTTTCATTTTGCAATAGGTTAAGAATGCTTGTACACTATCTCGACCTCCGTTCCAGTGCAGGTATACACCTACTCCATCGTTATTAAAGTTCTCCCTCGTAGTGATTACAGCCCTGTTGCCCATAATGAAATCCTCCTTTAATTTTGTATCGTTTTAAATGCATCCACCACAACATCCCCACGGGACATTATCATTGAACACTTCATCAATTTCTGCTGCATATTTACGGAACTGTTCGGGAATATCATTAATATCAATTTTCCATTCGCCTTGCCACGCTCCCTCATAATTGGGATTTAGACCACCGCCGCTACTCCAAAACCGATGGTATTTCGGTTTCTCTTTAGACTCAAAGCCATAGCCAAACGTTGCAATCTCTCCATCAATTTCAAGTGTTAAATCTCCAGTGCAAAGATTTGGATATTTCCCAGTATAAGAAACAAACTTTACATGATTAGTTTCATTATTGTTATAATTAATCAGCATTTTATTCTCCTTTTAACATCTGCCCAATCAGTTCCATTGCCTTATCGTCTTCCAGATAAAATCCATCACTTTCAATCTGTGCCTGAAGATTACACACTAACTGCATAAATCTCAAGTCAGGAACCATGTGCCAGTATTTCTTAAGCATCTCACAGAACTTGTCAATTCTCTTTGAATCTCTCATTGTTATCTCCTTTCAATTCTTCTTTGTATGCGTATTCGCCAAAATATTTTTCTTCTGCTGCTTTTCGAGCAGCTATAGCATCTTCTTTGTTGATGAAACTGCCAAGATGGATTAGCTTCCAATTAAATCTAATGTACGCTCTCCAATTGTTGTTCTTTTTGTCCCATGTAACACCAGTTACTCCACTTGAATTATTTCTGTTCAAAGACCGATTCATTGTATTTTGTTGATTTGTGGTTATTCTTAAATTTGACTTTCTGTTGTCTATTTTATGCTGTGGATATGGTGGGTGAATAATATGATCAACACATACATTACAATCCGTTACACCCATAACTAATCTATGCAAATAAATTTTATGATGGTCTTCTCCGTTTGTCATTACATATCCTTGATAATAATGCCAACAATATTTTTTTACTAAATCATAATCTTCTTTATCAAACCAAAATTCCTCTCCCTTCGCTGTATATCCGATAGCATATTCCGCACTATCTAAATCAAACACATTTTCTTTTTTGTTTGCTTTTGATATTTTTTCATTGCGCAAACATCCACATGAAGTTGTATGCCCTCTTTTTAATTCTGTTCCAACCGCCACAATCTTTTTGTTATCACAAGAACATACACATATCCACTGTGCTTCATGCTTTCCACATGGTCTAATCTTATCTTCTGTTTGGCGGGTTACTGTTAGTCTTCCAAACCGTCTCCCCGTTAAATCTTCTTTTACTTTTACCATTCATATACACTCCTTTTAAATTAAACAATTGCTATGACTAATTACTCCATTTCCTTCATTGATTTCTCTACCGCAAAATGGACAGATCGACCGATGACCAATCTCAATTACGTTATCGCGACTTTCGCTTCTTTCTCTGGGGTAAGATACATTACAAGAACTAAAGCTTGTGTAATCACGATAATGAGCGCCACAAGACCGCACATTGTTACTTACATTTCCATTTTCTTTCTTTCTCCAAGTTGTATCTGTAAGACCAAGGAGTGGAGTAAGTTCATTTTGAACATAGTTACGAAACACAGAATAAAGGTCAATATTCCCATCGTTTCCCTGTGGATACACCCTTGCTTGCACAAGAATGTCTTTCCCATAATGAAACATATTTCTAAAAATTTTCCCCTCATTTGCAAAATCAACATCTGCATGGTCATGGACAAACGTGATGATTGACGTTGCATCCAACATATAACTCACAGTTCCTGCACAGTACATACCGTGATAGCTACTTTCCATATGTCTACGATTCTCTTTGTCAATCGTATGACAACTTGCCCAGTTTACTCCAAAGCTCATAGTCAAATAGTCAATAGGATTAACACTGATGAAGAACTTTAGCTTTCGCTTAAGACCGCTTACCATATCTGCATACAGAGCAAAGAGTTTGTTATATTCAGGTAATTTATCTACTCCATAAAAGCCACACACACGGTTAAAGGCACGGCTGGTTTTCATACCTTCCCTTACTTTATATTTCTCGTCCATGCTATCAGAAAATTCTTTGTTAATAGTAGAAAGACTTACCCCTCTAAATTTACGTACCACATTGTAGCATTCATTTTCATTTGCATGAGATGCAATCGTTGCCCCATCATCTGCAAACTTACTTTGTACATCCGTCGTTTTCTTCAACTTGGAAACTACTTCGCGCTTCATCAAATCTTTTGCCGTAATGTACTTTACTCCAGTTCTGAGATAATCCTCAAGTTTCTTTCCGTTCTCATCCTCGTACTTTAGTAACAGTTTACTTGCACCTACATTGACATAGAAATTATCACAGAAATCACAAATGTCACGTGCATTATTTTCTCTTGCAAGTTCAATGTCAATCATCATGCGCATGTCGCCCATGTAATGCTCAGATTTCTGTAACAGCTCAATCAAGTCTTTCTTGTTGGTGAAGTATTCATTAAGCATAGTGCAAACGCCGTGCTCACTATTTCTGTGATTATACTTTGTGAGCAACGACATTACATCATCAACGAGCTTGTCAGTGTCGCAATACTGGCCCCATGCTTCTTTCAGGTTTGCCTTTGTAAAAGTGGTGCGCTGAGTTACTGGAGTACTAGAATCATCTGCCAAACCAACGAAATCAGACTCGCCCCACATCCACTGACGGTTGTCTTTTTCAATACGGTATTGATTTCCACTGGAACTTGCAATCGTAACAGTCCGCCCATTATATTGCTCCATCCCGTCGCCATATCCATATGCATAATTACTGGAACGAGTCCCCAGGCCTTCTCTTACAACTACACGATCACCAACATTATATCTTGCCATAATTTATGTCCTCCTTTAAGCATACAGCTTTGCAATTCTGTCTTTGATTCTTTGCAAGGTTCCGTGCGGCATATCCTCGTCATCTGGATTCCATTTAATATATAAACCGTTCCAAATTTTATAAAATTCATTATACTTTTTTGAATATACAACATCCCAGCAGTGCGAATAACGACTGATATTAAAATGATCTACAATGCCAATTTTGTTTACAACCGCCACAATGTTGTCTCTTCCCTTGAGCTTATATGTCGTGCCGTTTCTATGTGAAGTTCTGTCTTCGAAATTTGTATCCAGAATACAGTCAATGGTAATAATGTCATCAAAAATACCGGGGCACTCTGTGAAAATATCCTGAATGCTTTTCATCGTTGCATCAATACATCCTCTATATTGACAACCAGTTCTTGCATCTTCGGAATTGATGTCATACAATCTACCCCATCCCTGACGGCACTTGAGTTGCATTTCCTTTTTGACCGTTGCAATATACTTACCGTCATCTTGTAACACATATTTAATCGACTTTGTATTTTCTTCACATGTTCTTAAGTTTGGGCATCCAAAACATGTTGTAGAAGTTGTGCTCATGAGCCTATGCTCTTTTATCTCTGCGTCCGTGTTCTTGAGAATAGTGCCACAATGCGAACATTTGACGAATTTATTTCTATTGTCTCTATAAATAGATACGACGTTTCCCTGATTTACAGTTCTCCCATCTACAATAAATGTTTTTTCATCATTCATTTCTGCATTTTTCCATACGTAGCATTCGTCTCCAAACTGTCTAAGTAAAAGTTTCATAAGATGCCTCCGTTAATTTTGTATTGCGTAAGACAAGGGGCAAATGCCCCTCGCTTACTTTGACTTTTCTTCAAACTTGTCGAACCACTTGTCTATTTCATCGAACTTCTTATTTAATCTTTCTTCCATTTCAAGTAGCGCCTGAAGTATTACATCAACCACCTCTTGCAACTCTTTGTTTTCCATTCGCATCAGCCCCTTTCGCCTTTATTATATCACCTCTTTCTCAAAATTCAATATGTCATATTCAACAAATTTTCTTAGCCGATTCTCACAAGCCCACCAAATTTTTCTTTTACTGCAATGCTGCCAAACTCACTGAAGTAGTCAATGGTTTTGTTCCATACATAAACAAGGGCATATCCCTCCTTAATGTCGGCATTGTCCATTTCGTATTCCTCTTGATAATCCGATACATACAAGAAATTGTACATATCCATTACTTCACTGTCAATCATTACAGGAGTATGAATTACATGATACACAAGCGCATTGTTTTCCTTTTCAAACTCCTGCACCTTTGCAGTAAGTTCCTTGTCGCTGCTGAACTCATACAAACCTCCAGTCTGTTCAGAAAGCTGCACCTCGCCTCTCTTGAATGCCTTGATACATGGAGCGAACAACCCAAGCTCCTTCATACGGTTGATTGCCTCTGCCTTTTTGATTTCTTTTGATACGTTCATATTTATTCCTCCCTTTAATTTCGTATTGTATTCTCGTTTCGTGTTAGTTTGCCCCGTTATAGGACAAACTATTTTGTTTAGTCTAAAAATCCACATGCATTTGCAATCATTGCAATAATTGCAAAAATTATGATGGTTCCAATGAGACCTGCAATCCCACTTTTTGTTTCTTCTTTTCCGAACAGTAACACACAAGCAATGATAATAAGTAAAATAACAACCATTTGTTTACCTCCCTTTATTAACAAGACCTATACATTATTCGTAATTATTTTACCCTTATTATACTGCTGTGTCAACTTGCTTTACTTTACCTCCTCATTACGACAACTCTTCAGTAGGTCTATAACCTCACCAGAATGCTTTACAAGGCGTTCATTAGTCTTCGCAATTCTTTCTGCAAGGTAGAGTGTTTCCTTCCATTCTTTCATTACGTCTTCATACTCAACCAGATCATAGCCCGTGAGCAACTTGAAGAACCATTTGCGAATTTTTTTCATTTTACTTTACCTCCTCACTCAACAATCATTTTCAGCTTATCAACCTTTGCCTTTGCAACTGTCTTTTTGCGCTCAATCTCTGCCAACTGGAGCACCGCCGCATCATACTCCATCTTTACCTTTGCATAGATTCTGGACTGAATAGCGTTTGCATAGTAGCTCATATCTTCGACATAGCAATACAGTTTACCATCCACGGCAATCTTGCCATCGCGCAGTTTATATGCAAAATTATCATACGGCATATGCTTTTTATCGGCACATTCCTTTGCACTAGTGAATACCTCACCAGTGTCAAGACACATGACTGCCTTTCCTTTACGACGATCGCTCTCCACAATATACTTAGCCTTGATGATGGTGATGTTTTTCATAATGTCAATTCCCTTTCTGCCAGTTGGCAATAATTTGTTTTGTTGTTAGATATAGTTATATACGTTACTGTCAACCATGACGTCAATTACATTTTCGAAAGGAATGTCGGGGCATTCCATAACGAATTTGCCGACTGCCTCTGCCTTGGAATGTGCAATCGTATCATACCAGCACATAATATTATTTTTATCTACATATTCGACAACATAATACTTGCTGCCATAATAGTCATCATACATATTATCAATCCAATCTGCTGCGGCACTGCAATAGCTTTCCACATAATTGAATTTGTCGTTTTCCGTTGTCCTTTCAAGAATCTTGCATGCTTCCTGAATACTCCTTTCCATTTCAGAAATCACAACATATTCGCTTGTGGTATGTGCTCTGTAATATCCACAGCTGAGATTCACTGCCGCACACCCAATGAATGGCGCAACCTCGCAAATATCAGAGAACGAACCGAATGCTGTCTTATAGAATTCCTTTGTGATGAATTTTTCAAACTCATCATTTGCGCACTGATAAAATACTGCGTCGTTTGCGTTGGCACGGTCGAACTCAATGATGTAATTAAAATCGAGTTCCTTTGCAAGTTCTGTTTTAATGAATTTCCCTGCGCCAACACATCCAATCTCCTCATCCTCGCAGAAAAGGACTGAGCAGTTATATTTTTTGAGAATCTTAAAAATCATGTATACACCACATCGATCGTCTCCTCCAATTCCATTAGGAGAAGAAATAATGTTCTGTTCTGTATCATATTCAACCATGGTCGGCAAGCTTTTGTGCACTGTGTCAAGATGTGCCATCAAGAGCACGGGGAATTTGCCTTGTGCAAACACAAAACCATCCCCGCTGACAATTTCACCGTGTGTTTTTACCAGTTTCTGTTTCACATGATTCTTCAGTGATTTCTGAGACATGCGGCAGATTTTTTCAAACTCTTTATTCATATTCATTTACCTCCCTTAAATAGCCTGTTCTTCGACGTTTGCCTCGGAGCTTTCTTCTTCATCGTCTTCTTCCTGTGCTTCCGCTTCTTCAAGACAATCGCGGCAAACGTAATCTTCAATGGAATCTACATATGTCATGCGGCTTTCCCTATGGTACTCTCCACAATCGTGACACTGTCTGTAGCAAGTTTCCAAACAATCGTCACACACAAAATAGCCACCATCTACTTCTGTTACACCGCTAACAACGTAGCTCTCACAGCAGTTGCACCAGCTTACACAATCGCTGCAATACGGTTCTCCGTTAATCCAAACGACTTCTTCGCTATCACTTTCAATGAGACAACCGCAATTTGCGCAAGTTACTTTACTAGCGCAGCAAGAAATATTTCCCTGTTTGTCATGTTCATAGCCGCACTTGATACAAATCGGTGCATGACCAACGGTGAAGTATTCTTCATTCTCGCTTCCCTTCGGACGAGAAAGTGTGCAATTACTGTAGCTCTCATAGTCTCTATAGTGAGTGCCTTCGGATACCACATATTTGCTTGCCGCATCAGTTCCCTTTGAGACAGTCCACAGATTCGGAAATTCAAAGATTTCGGCCATAATCTTTTGGACAATTTCTCTGTAAGGAGTATATACACCACCGTTTCCGTCATTGTCTTGCGGGTACAGTCTGCCCTGTACAAGTTTGTCTTCTGCCCAATGGAACATCTGACTGTTAATCTTAGGCTCATGCCAGAAATCTTTCCCTCCGTAGGCTGCGTCCACAGTATAGAATACCATGGAAGGCTTATCCAACATGTAGCTTACAGTGCCAGAGGAATACATTCCCTCATAACTGTTAGGCATACAACGCTTGTTTTTCTTGTCGATGGTATGACAGCTTGCCCACGAATTACCAAACGACATGGTGAGATAATCAAGTGGGTTCACAGAAAGAACGGTATGCCTTACAATCTGAAGCGGATTGATTGCATCAGCATACTTTGCAAATTCCCTATTGTAGTCGGGCAGCTTATTGTAGCCAATGTATGTGAGCAGCTTGTTCATAACGCGGCTCATCTTCTGTCCGTTGTGAGCGTGAATGTCAGGCAACATTTCATTAAATTTACCTGCGGTTGCCTCGTCAATGTACTGGTCAGAGAATTGGTACAGATTGATAACGAAATTGAAGATAGCTCCATGAAGTTTTTTACCATAAGACGTGCAATAGTCTTTCATGTCATCAGGCATGAATTCCCTTACTGCAAATGCATTGTCCAAATCCAGAAGCCATTTGGCAAAGTCTCTAAGCGCATTGGTGCTTGTCTCGCGTGCAAAATTGTGGCTGAATACAATCATGAATTTGCCTTTGAGATAGTTCGGATGCTTCTTGAAAGCGGTGATAAGGTCTGCCTTGTTTTCTGCCCATGTGTTAATGATCCTGTCGAGCGCTTCCTCGGTGTAGTCGTAGTCATACTCATCAAGCAGATGCTTCATGTCCTCAAGAAGCATTTCCTTTTCTTCCTCAGTGATAATTTCTTTTACATCCATTTTATTTTCCTCCTTTTCTTCTGCTTTGAACAGTTTGAAATATTTTTTCGCAACAATAAATTCTCCGGATGTTTCATCGAACACCTTCATGGTGTGTTCGCCTATGATTTTAGTTACAACGCCAATCCATCCACATCCTGTGATGCTATATGGAGAGCAAGGAACGCCAATTACCTTGTCACCAACATTGAACATGATTTAATCCTCCTCAATTTCTCTTTCTGCCTCGCTGTATGTATCAGCGCTGCAATAGAATTTTCCATTCACATAGACAACGTAATGCCCATGTTCACATTTGATTTCAGTCTGCATTGAGCACCTCCTCCGTTACATCAGTCCCGTTGTAGATGATGAGTAGCTCTGTTTGGTCAATGTCACTCACCACCACAAACATATTGTCAAGACCTGCTTCACAAGTTGCGTTGCTCATTTCCGCGATGGAGCCAGATACTTCGTCAGGGATTCTGTGATAATAATCATAGATATCCTGAATTCCTTCAAAGCTAATTACGATGGAGTAGCATTCGTCCTTGTACATGGAGAAGAGCATATCATCTCCGAAAATCAACTTGAACTCTGCATCAATTTCGCTTACGAATGCATCTTCAATGATATCGCTTTCCTTTTCGGTAGGCTCAGTTGCCTTCATGGTAGAGTTGGCGCAAGCAGTCATGGACAGGATAACGAGCAGGGCAAGAACGATAGCAAGAATCTTTTTCATGATTTTATTTCCTTTCAGCAATAATTTTGTATTGTTTAATTTTCGGGGTTTTCTTTGAGGGCGGCAAGTTCAGCAACTGCCTCATCTCGCTCTTTGATAAGAGCTTTAACTTCGTTTATCAGGTCAATGACAAAGGTTCTTTTTTCGCCACGACATGTTTTCACTGCGGCACAATTATCGCATGGCCTATTCGAACAATCACAAATAGCATAAAGAATGCCGAGTTTATCTTGAATGGTCATTTTGTTTCCTCCTCGTTTTCCAAAATCACATACAAAGCATGAGTTCCTTTTGGGAATGTGAACTTTTTAACTTCCGCTTCCATATGTTCTGGACGGATATATCTTGTATCGCCAACAGCTTTATCGCCAAGACATTTTCCGTTTTGCCAAAGCACAATTCTGTCGATGTCTGTGCCAAGTTGGTAGAACATATTGAGAAATTCGATTAAGTTCATTTGCCTTACCTCCTTAATAAATTTCCCTCATCTTTTCCATTTGCTCCTCCGTAAAGATACGGCGAAGCCCTGCATATTCCTCACCACAAGCAAGGAAAGTTTCCCTTGCAGAGATACTGTCGGTACTGTAGCCGAACTCGGCACAGAAGTCGCTGAAGCTGTCGTAGCTGTATTTCTCTACGCAAGCAAGGATGTCATACTCGGTGGGAATTGCGTTTGCCTTGAGTTTTGCAAGTTCTGCCCTTGCCTTTGCCTTTTCATGAGACCTCAGACAATCATAACTTGCTTTATACTTCTGTTGAGCATAGGTTCTCTCGGAAACTTCACTCACCTCTGTGTTGTGCAGGCTGTCCCAGAAGTAGCTTGTGTATTTGCCTTTGGGAGTTGTAATGGTGAACTGATACTTGTTGTGCGGCTTGGTTTCGCCCAACCAATTAGAAGGGATCTCCTTTCCGATGAAGTTGATTTCCATTGTTGCCTTGCAGTCCGCAAGGAACTGTTTCGCTTGAGCTTGATAGTCAGTCATTTTACATTCTCCTTTCTATTTGCCTTAAATGGCATAAAGTCGTCTGCCTTCGAGGACACCGCACAGTTCAATCAGGCGGCTTTCCCTTAAAGAAAGAAGCCCTCCCCTGCCACAGATGTCAATGATTGTGTCCTCATAAATTGCATCTGCCTTTGGGAACGCGGCTTTAAGCTGACTCATATATTCATTTGCCTTCATTAAAGCACCCCCATTTCCCTTAATGCAGCTTTTGCCGCAGTTGTGATATGGTCGTCATGGCAATTGTACTTGTCATACCAGTCGCAAACAATTTCGCTTGGGATGGTTGCATGGATGCAATCCCAAGCAAGACGAGTGCCGAAGTCCTTGTAGTTCCCATTTGCCTTGAGTCTTTCGGCGTACTCAGGCAAGTTAGTGATTAGCGAGAATCTTTCCCTTATGTAAGAGAGTTCACTTTTAAGTTTCATTTCCATTCCTCCTTTGATAAAATATATAATAAAGCCCACCAACATTTCCATTGATGGGCTTGATATAGATTTTATCTGAACAGACCAAGAGGCAGTTTCTCTTTGTAAGTCCACCCCATGGTTTCAAGCGTGTGAGACACAGCGCCGACAGTAGGAGCTTCGAATTCTCCCTTGATGGGAAGCGGATTGATCGGGCACTTGATGCGGCAGATGAGTTTGCCTTCCTCATAACGGACGAGGAGAATGAGCTGGATTTCCCTTTCCTTCGCATACACAGCTCTCATTTTCTGATACCTATCAGAGTACTCCATGTTTGCACCTTGTGCATACTTGTACCCATTGATATCAAACCACTTGCTCAGGTTGTCCCGCTTGGTGAAGACGATTGCCATGCCATAGGTAGGCTTTTCGTTTGCCTTGAGCAGAGCCAGAGCATCGTCACACATATGACGGTCGCAACCGTTCATACCATAGTACGGGCATCCAGTACAGGTTTCGCTTCCAGTACCGCACAGAGACAGAGCCTTCATCACATTTGCCTTATTCATTGTTATTTTCCTTTCTAAAATAAAATAAACCCGTTTTCACGAGTTTGGAATGGGACTTTTTGTTCGGCGGAAATCCCTTAGAAACCGCTATTCAATTTACCTTCTAGCGCGGCGCATCTGAAAAATCACGACTTAATACGTGCCTCTTTGCCTTACCAGATTACGTTTCGCTTATAGAGATTCAATTCTATGCAGGATGATGTCATGGGTGATGCGGTCAAGGATCACTTCAGGATCTGCACGAGGACGCGCAGCCATTTCGCTTTGGAATTGCCATTCGATTGCGGCATCCCATTTAATGCCCCAATCTTTAAAAACGCGCTGCTTTGCTTTGATGATTTCTCTTCTGCTTCCTGCCATTTTGTTCCTCCTTTTTTTCGATCATGACCAGCATTGTTGTGGAATAAGCGAGCAGAAGCACGCCCATCACCACAATGATATTACGCGCAGTTTTCCCTTCTACGAGGAAGGTCGCCCAAATTGGAGTTGCGAAAGAAATTGCGCAGATTGCGAAATTAAAAACTTTCTTCATGTTGTTCCATCCCTTACATAATAGTTTTGTTGAGCTCTTCTTCGAGTTCAGCGCGAGATTTCGTGGACACATCCATGCTCTTAATGTCGTATCCGCTGAACCGGAACACGATTGTTCCATTGCTTCCTTCTACGAGCAGATATGAATCCTTCCATGGCTCTCGTGGAATTACCATGCTTGTTGGCTGCTGGCATTTTTGCAGCATCTCACAGATATCTGTCCAATCGCCGGGACATGGTTGTAGAGTCATGATATCACCTCCAATCTATATTACAATTATACCATGAATCTGCATGTTGTTAATGCTTGCTGTCCTCAAAGTATGCTACGATCATCTGATGTGTGTAATTGATTGCGCAATGATCGCAATCAATGCGCATACCCTTGTTGCAACAGCAGTCGCAACTATAAGAGAACGACTTCTGTGCCTGTTCTTTGGTTGAGGCGTCATACTGGAATTGAATGCCTCTTTGTTCAAATTTTGTCATAGAAATACCCTCCTATCTTTCATAAATATGATCTTCACCATCAAAAGAGATGATGTATTTAGAGCCGTTGTCCTCTATGAGTTCGGCAGATGTGATTGTATTGTGGCGCACATACTTACCATATGCAATGAATAAAGCACACACTGTAGCAATAGCAAGAAGGCGCACAATGATCTTCTTCATGTTGGTTCACCTCCTAATAATTTTGTACTGTTAAGTACATAATAATACCAACAGATACAAACGCACCTGTTGGCACTGTTATGAACTTAAATGGTAGTTTTAGGGCGTGGCTTAATTCCTACGCCCACTTTATACACATAACTACCAAAAGTGTCACAACAACCACAGCCTTCACCGTCAACCCAAACCCTACCGCCCTTAGTGGCTGTTCAGAGTTATAGTGCTGGTGGTATCTCACTGATGACTCCATGCGAACTGACGTCCGCACTTCATAGTCTCCCACCTATCCTGTAAACAATATAGTCCTAGTAAGCCACTATTATTATTAACGGCTATCCTATGGTGTTGTAATTTTTCCCCGCACGCTATATGTCTAGTCCTATGTCTAGCCTTGGCACGTATTGAACCGCAATAAATGCGGCATCACTATTCTAATGGCAGGTACGCACTTGTACCGTTTTCAATAGCGGACGCAATGCGCCCACTGTTCCCCTGGTGGCAGACCTCTCGGGTTTATCTGCGAGCAGACCATTAGGGCATAAAATCCCCGCGAATAGTATACAGGCATATAAGCAGGATGCAGACCATTTTTTGCACTGCGCCGAGTTGTCAGCCACAGCGCTTGCATGGATCATGACATGGACATAGATATACTATGGGCGCAAAGATGCACCGGCATGATACGGGCGTGCCGCACTGATTTTCAGGGGTAATGCTCCCCCACGCCTAGAGATACCCGTTCATATAGATTCCTCACCGCCTATGTGGTCGTTGCACCTGTCAGAGTGCAACATCCCCCATCCCTGAGAGCATAGTTGTACCATCTTGTGACGATACGCGGATATACCACTCCATACTACTAGAGCAGTGCCCTATTTTTTCGTTCAGTTGTCAAGGAACATTGGATAAAGCGAGTTGTCGCCAAAACACAACATAACACCTAAAAATAGCGAGTTGTCGCCTATACAAGTAAAGCGTACACACATAGCGAGTTATCGCCCAAAAGCTATACTTGTAGAACGGTATATAGTTGTGCTCACTCTGTATTTTTCATGCGGGCTTGTGACCGCCAACGGCTACATTAAGCGCCCCGCAATAGCAGGGCAGAATATCGGTTGACATAGCATAGAGTTACTTCTTAGAGTTTTTGTTAGCGCGGCGCTTAGCGTCACGCGCAGCCTTGAGTGCGGCTTTTTCGGCAAGGATATCTTCAACGGGGCGCAAAGACTGCTTGAGAATAGCGTCACCTAACATGAGCTCGACGTTGCGGACAAATGTCGCGTCAGACTGAATCTCAACGATACGCTTGCAGTTGCCGGGCAAGGATTCAAGGCGCTTGCACTCATCCACCCATTTGTCATAGTTGGACTGATGTTCCGGCGTTTCGTCGTCGTTCAACGCTTTGAATGCAAGACGCTTTTCGCAATGAGCGTGTGCCATTTCTTCTGACGTATCAATAACGCGGAAACGGACAGCGCAGGCAATGACATTTTCGGCAATGTTTGCCGCGTTGAGTTTTGCGCCGTTCACGTCGCCGACAAAATTCAAAACGACGTGCAAAGCGTCATAAAGCGCGGACTGATTAACAGTTGCGGCTTTTTCCGCGTCGCCCATATGGTCATAGCGATACTTATAGACAGTATACGCCGGGATCAGCATAGCTTTGACGGCGGCAATCCATACACGCGCGGCAGTTACACCAACAATTTCCCCATTGATACGCGCGGATTTGAATTCTCTGTTAGAAACAAGAGTTTCCGCATAGATAGACATAGTTTTTTCCATAATTTTACCTACTTTCCGGGCTTTTGCCCTATAAAAATTTTGATTTGTGTTCTTTTGAAAATGGAATTTCTGAAAAAGAACTATGTCAACCGATATTCAATTTTCAATGAACACTGTAAAGAGAGTTGCGCTTGTGTGTTGCGCTGTTCTCTTTACACTCACATTGTACCACACCTACAAATAAACGCAAACAAATAGATATTTGTTGATAGGGGTACATAAAACTAGCAAAATGTTTACTTTTTGCCACATTTTCATAAGGTGATTATCATATACACTGACTAAAAATTGAACCTTCTCTGACCTTAAAATCAAAAAAATATATCATCCCTATAAAATACCTAATAAACCTTCTTAAATCACTCTCATTTTTAAAACCACAAATAAATCATTTGTTCGAAAAATTCAATATCACATATCGTCAAGCACAAATATATAATTAATCATAAAACAAACTTTTGTTCAAAAAATAATCCCCCCATTATTTAACCATATAACTATCTAAATCTACAATTTAATAAACAATCTGTTTCTAATTCAAAATAAAATCACTAAATATAACTCAAAACATCATCCTCTATTTTATACAAACATTTACACATCAACCAACCATTGTCCAAATCCGTCTAAAAACATTATTTTGGATGGTTTGCTTTAGCAAGCCAGACAAAGCGAGAGTCCCATGAGTGGGACGGTTTTTGTAGACGAAGTGAAACGAGTCAACAAAAACTCGCTAGAGGGTTGATATAATATATACACCGCGCATATTGCCAAATCAGCCTATCATATACCAGAACGCTGCCAACCATCTCCCATATCATCCATATAAACTACACCCAACCAAACCAAAACACCCTTCAAACTATTTCTCTTTTGCCTTGATATTATATTAATATTTTTTATATTAAATATAATTATATTAAGTGTCCTAAATTTCGGAATTTTTTTTCCGAAAAATAGGACACACTTTTTCCGAAAAATAGGACACCATCTTTAACCACCGCTCACCGCGCCTATACCATCTTATTTTTTTGTGATTTATATTATATTTAATATATATTATATTAAGCGTCCTATTTTCTGGAATAATTTTTCCGAAAATTAGGACACTATATTCCGAAAATTGGGACACACCCTCTTGACAAAATCAAAAATCTGTGCTATTATTACAACACAAAATTAACTGGGGGTGACGCAATGGAGAAAAAAGTCCTTATCAATAAAACAATTATGGATGAGGATCATCACTACTATAAGGCCAATGTAGCAGCAAATAAAGAAGCTATGCGTGTACTAACTAAATCTGGATTCTATCTATACACTTATTTCATGCAAAATGATGACGGCTGGAATCCAATTCTGCGCAGAACACATGTCATGAAAGAAACCGGGCTATCAAAGTCATCTTATTATGACGCTATTGCAGATCTTATTGAATATGGCTATTTAGTAGAAACAAATGATGGATATGAATTTTATGAATTACCAGAAGATAACGAGCTATAACCTATTGACAAATTGGGCAAATGTGTTATAATAACAGTACAAAATTAAAGGAGGATATAAAATGAGAATTATTATTGATCAAATGCCTAATTGCGCTAGTAATTGTTATTTTTACATCAATGGACAATATGGGAGAAACCCTATTTGTAAAATAGACGGTAAAACTTGTGATTTTAAAACAGAAATTTACGAATATGAACGTTATCCAACTGAAAGAATTTGTAATTGCCATATGTTAAAGGAAGAACGTAAATTATGATATCTGAAGAAGCAATTAATTAAATTCTTAATCATATAGAAGTACACTATTTGTTAAAACTTTTTAAGAGGAGGAATTAGAATATGGCACAACTTTATAAAATTACGTTATATGTCTGCGACCTAGAAGACAACCTGTCTCTGGACGAAATTAAAACTCTAATTAAACAAGATGCTTTAGATGGTGTTACTGTAAATTGTGTTTGCCACTTTGCAGATGAACAGACTGGCCCACAAGTTGAATGGGATGACGACATTGATCTAAATTATCTAGACTGCCCTACTTCTACTTGGGAAAAATATTTTAATAACAATACAAAATTATAGGAGGTGCTTAAATATGGAGAATCGTTGCGTATGCTGCGGAGAAATTATTCCAGAAGGTATACAGGTTTGCTATTCTTGTATGAATTCATTTATAACTGACGTTGCTCCGGTACGACATGGACATTGGATATCGTTAACCGATTGCTCGAATGCGGGCGTATATTGTTCAATTTGTCAGAAAAAAGTATACAAGGAAGATTATGCTTGGTGTAATAGAAAAAATAAAGTAAGGTCGCCATACTGCCCTAATTGTGGCGCAAAAATGGATGGAGATGAATATAATGCCTGAATATATAGATCGGGAAGCGCTGCTTGCAGAATTTGAATGGCTGAAATCTGTCGAATATCCATATCAAAGAGATAGAACAGAAGACGCAATCCAGCGAATTAAAAACGCACCCGTTGCTGATGTGGCCCCGGTGAGACATGGGCGGTGGATTGAGAAAACGGTACCTGTGGGCAAATATTTTGAGTGCTCAAAATGCGGTGCACACGAAAACCCGCATACGGCAATTATAGGCGGATATTGCTGGCGATGCGGGGCGAAGATGGACAGGGGTGACGGCGATGCGGCTGATTGACGCTGATGAGTTGAGAGGTACTATTGAGAACGAACACTTCGGTGAATATGAGGATAAGGAAACGGCATTTTATTGCATTGATACAGCACATACAGTAGATGCTGTGGTTGTAGTGCGGTGTAAGGATTGCAAATATCATGACGAAGGAGAAGGTTATATTTATTATTGGGCACTTCATATGAAATGTCCAGATGGTTCAGAGTTTTTCTGTAAGTACGGTGAAAGAAAGGAGACAAAATACTAATGCGCCCGATTGATGCTGATGAACTAAAGAAGCTAAGAGACAAGTACATACGTGGAGAAATCAAATTTGATGATGAATATGATTTGATTGATAAGTGTCCTACTATTGATATTTCTCCTATTATACAGAGACGCATTAATGAGGACATACAAGAAGTAAAAAAAAGAATCCCTGCTGCCCTTTTTGATAAGATTTCCGAAGAACTTCTAAAGGATCAATGTTGCAGTACTTGGATTCATTGTCTTGAATGTCTTACTGAAATGGCAGATGCTTGGGAGGAAATCAACGGCGAGAACCTAGTGTGGGTTCCTGGACATTATGAAAGAAAGGACTAAATTATGAAAAATGAATTATATTCGGAGGATTTGTATTGATGAAAAAGACTTTTACTGATATGGCTAGACATGGTGTCTGTGAAGTATGTGGTAAAGAGGCTCCCATAGTCGTTGCAGCATCTACCCTATGCGCTTGTAGCAATGCTTATTGTGAAGAATGTTTGAACGAAGGTCTAGAGCCTTATAATGATATTGTAGGTACTGTTTGGTGCGTTGGTTGGGACAACCTAGCAGTTTGGGCAAAAGATAAGATTGAACGCACTCTCAAGAAGCTTGGTAAGACAAAAGAGGATGTTTTGGCAGACGTTGAAGCCACAGAAAAGATGTTCAATGATGATATGCGTAAAATGGAGGAGAATTGACTATGAATAAAATTACTTGTGATCTTTTTATGTATCGTGGTAAGTATTTTTGGAAAAATTTCAGAGACATTCATATTTTCTTTGAACGCATTTTCTTTACGCTTAAGCATGGTTACTCCCCTGTAGCAAAATGGGAAACATTTGCATGGTTTATTGATGTGATGAAGGAAATTCTCACAAATTATCGCTATAATAGGTGTGGAGATCAAATTCTTATTGATAATTATTTCAATAATGACGGAACAGAAAATCGAGATGAAAATGAAGAAGCAAATAACAAGCTCTTTGATAGAATGATTGAACTTCTTAACAAAATGGATGAAAGAAATGAAATCTATGATGATATGGATTGGGAAGCTAAATATAGATTAATGAATAATGCTAAAAATGAGTTTTTTAAGCTATTTAACGAACATTTCTTTTCATTGTGGGATTAAAGAAGTGAGAATAATATAATATTAATGGAGGTTATATATTTATGTTAACATCTTATGAGCGCGAAACAATTATTAATTTTAACGAAGAAGAAAAGACTGCTTCTGTTTATACTTTCAACAAGGCTTTGAAAAATAAGCTTAATAAACTTGTTGGTGTGAATCCGGATATCCATGTTCTTCGTAGCTCAGATGAAATGTCGGAATTTGAGGTGCCTAAGTCTTGGATTAAGGTCTCTCCTCCTAAACAGGTAAATCTATCAGATGAGCAAAGGGCTGCAATCGCCGCTCGTCTACAGGCAAGCAGAAATAAGTAATATTTTTATTACAATACAATATTAATTCAAATGAAAATTTTAATAGTATAAACTCATGGGTATATGTGTTTATACTTAAATTAGCATTGTACTCCAATTGTATAATGATTAAATTTTTGAGGTTTTATTATGTCTTTAGAAGTATGCGTGATTGTTCTAGCATTTATTGTAGGGCTTTTCACTATTAACCGTTTTGATAAAAATAATTTAAAAAATATACGGAGGTAAAATATATGAATAAATTATGTGAGAATTGTCCATATAATGGGCCATATTTGAGTATCGTTAACCCTTGCGAGAATTGCCAAAATAATGATTTTCTTATTAATAAGACTGTTACCACTACTACAACTACTGATATGCAGACGTTGCAAATAACTTATGGCAAAAATACCGGTGATGTATCTGTGAGTGAATTAAATATCAAACTCCCAACTGCTGATGAATATCGTAAATTTATCGAAGATTCTATGTGCTATCCACAAGAATGGTCAGAACCAAAGTATATTTGCCCTAAATGCCATAAAGGCGGTATGCGTCGCAATGAAATGGTAGTACTAACTTCTTATCCTGCGAAATATGAATATTGTTGTGATAGATGCGGTCATGTAGAATATCAATTTGGTTGAGGTGAATTATGAAAAAGAAAATTAGTTGCCCTGCTTGTGATGGGCATGGTTTTATTTCAAAATTTAATGATTGTTCCATCTGGAGTGAAAAATGTATTGAATGTAATGGAACTGGTGAAATTGAAGTTCCAATGACGAATGGTGATAAATTTCGTTCTATGTCTGATGAAGAGCTTGCGTCTTGGTTTTCTAAGCTCGTATATCATGATTGTGCGACTACGTTTAGATGCTTTGAGTGCCATGCAGATGATGATGGTTGCGCAAAAGAAATTTTAAAATTTATTAAAGAAGAAGCAGCCTATTAAGGAGTGGTTTGATGCGAAGAAGAAACTGCCCTAATTGCGGAGCTCCATATGATATTGATCAGAATAAATGCCCGTATTGTGGGACTTCTTATTATGATATGAGTGCCGTTGATTTTGAAAGTGGTGAACCATTTTATTTGAAAATACGTACAAATATGAATGGCAAACAAGTATATATTACTCAATTAGTAAAACCAATATTGAATACAATTGAAATATTAACAGATACGGTTGATTGTTATTCTCATAATGGTAAGGTTGCAAGTTATATATCTAATAAATCATTAACGACAAATATAAGTTTTATTGGCATTTCAGATCAAAATGGAAACCTTATGACAATGACGGTTGAGTAATTTTGAATGGTGGTGATAATTATGTTTATTTGCTTGGATTGTGGATGTGTTTTTGACGAGCCTAAACATTGGATAGAAACACACGGTTTGGACTCCCCTCCATATGAAGAATGGGATGGGTGCCCATCTTGTGGTGGAGCCTATGCAGAAACATATAAATGTGATGGATGTAATGACTGGCTCTGTGGAACATATGTAGAAGTTGAAAATGGTAATAAATATTGTGAAAATTGTTATGAAATAAGAGAAGTTGGCGAATAATTTTGTGGTTTGGAGGTGGTGCGTTTGGCAAAACAGCAAAAAACACAACAGTATATATATAAAATTAATTCAAGTCTGCTCAAGCAAAATAATTGGGAATTAGAATTACCATTGTCAGACGCAAGAAAAATTCCTGGGGTTGTTGTTTCTTTGGCTGATTCGCAAATTTTAACTTGGATTAATGAGCTAAATGGAACCGAGGATTATGATTCAAGAGCAAAACAAATTAAAAAAGACATAAAAGAAATTAAAAAACAGCCAAATAGTGATGACAATAAGAAAAAAGTTTCAGAAAAATATACAGAATTATATGATTTACAGTTCAAAAAGGACTATTTATGTGTGGTTTTTGATAAAAAGTCTGATTATGATAGAGCAAATAAAGGGTTTAAAGTAAATGGAATTGCATATAAAAGATTGATTTGCACTACCAATGGAGTAAAAACATCCAGTGTTGTATATGCCGCAGATAGATTCGTTGAGTACAATGGGCAAAGTGTAAATATTCATGATGAGTTAAAGAGACGCATAGCAAATGGCAGAAATACAGATGTAAAGCTCTCTCCTGCTAAGTATGGAGCCTATGAATCACTTGCCGCTAGTGCATCAATCCCAGTTAGCTGGCCTAGATCTCGTGAAAGTAATATTCCCGGAGGCATTATTGTTGTAAAAGACTGTGTTGTTCATTTTAAGACGAATTTTATTGAAATAGATGACAGTGATCCAACGGTAGAACCAAAAGTAACAGAAAAACATAATGAAGATTTTGAAAATAATATGTCGGATGGATGTTCAATGATGCTCCCCCACTTGTCTAAAAGGTGGAATGGAGAGCTAAATGGAAACTCAGAACATACAATGAGCGGATGTAATATGCGTTGTGCTTTTACAAAAGGCATGGCTCTTACTTTTGATTTTATTAGATTCGCAGAAGAAATTATTGGTGCGTCTGCAGAACATCCAGAAAAGTATTTAATTAAAGATTATTGGGGGAAAGAAAGAGATATACGCGATGCTGATTTAATATTAACTGAAAGCCAGCTTAAGTTGTGCGGCAGTTATTCTTCATGGGAAGATTATTATGAAAAATGTATTGCGAATCATTATACTTTAAGAGTTACAAAGACATCTGAAGAAGAAAATGATGATATAAGGCAATTAAATTATCAATTTATACAGTCTTTAGACCTTACAGATGATGATATAGATGAGCTTATTGCACCAACAGTTAATGAAATTAAAGATATTATGGAGTTAGATCCAAGAAAAAGCGTTGCATATTTATGTGGCAAGGGATTAAATGAGGAAAATGTAATCTTTGCTGAAAATATTGCAAAAGCGCTTATGATTGATAAAATTGCTATAAATGATCCTTATATTCGCTCAAAAATCAAAAAAATGATAAATAGACGAATAAAAGATGCTAAAATTGGTGTTTTGGATCTGCATGGGAACTTTCAAATCCTTTCTGGGGACTTATATGCTCTTTGTGAAAGTATGTTTGGATTAGAACCACAGGGGATTTTAAACGCTGGTGAAATTTATAGCAAATACTGGTATGATGAAGGTGTAGATAGAGTTCTTTGTTTTAGAGCTCCAATGAGCAATGCTCATTCTATAGTTGCTCAAAATATATGTAAAGATAAAAAAGCTCTTGATTGGTTTCAATATATTGATACTTGTATAGTTGTAAACGGATGGGATACAATGCCCGCTGCATTAAATGGCTTTGATTTTGATGGTGATTTATTATTTACAACAAATAATGCGTCATTGATAAGAAGACAAACTAATCTTCCTGCATTGAATTGTATACAGACAAAGGCTCCTAAAAAAGTAGTTAAAGAAGAGGATATAATTGCTTCAAATAAGGCTGGATTTGGCAGTAAAATTGGTTCCATAACAAATAAAATCACACAAATGACAAGTTTGATGGCAAATTATGACCCAAGTAGTAAAGAATATGAAACATTAAGATATAGAACTCAATGTGGTCAAGCTCTACAACAGAGGGAAATTGATAAGGCAAAAGGAATTTTGCCGATTCCGATGCCAAAAGAATGGTATCAATATGGTGCAAACATCATAAAATCTGATGATTCTGAGGAAATTCAAGAGAAAAAAGCATTTAATCAAACAATTTGTGCAAATAAAAAGCCGTATTTCTTTATGTATAACTATGATATAGAAAGAGTTAATTATCAAAAATTTATTGAAGAAGTTAATTCAAAATCAATTGGTCTATATGGCATTTCGTTTGAAGATATGCTAAAAATGGATAATTTAAGTGAAGATGTGGCGAAATTTGTTCAATATTGTTCTGCAAAATGCCCTATTGATATGTCTCCTTCTACTATGAATCGTATTTGTAGAAAAATAGAAGAAGAATTTGATGGAAATTTTTCTTGTGAAGAATTAGAATTTGACTATAGTATTTATAAATCAAAAAATAATGTAAAAAGAAGCTCTTATGCAGAAATTAAAGGTTTATGCGAGCATTATTTAATGAATTTGAAGACTTTAAATAGTAGAAAAATTAATAATGAAGAAGAAAGAAAGATATTATTAGAGGACAAAGACAGGCTTCTCGAAACTCTCATAGAAGATATGACGTCTATTTGTCCGAATGAAGAGTCCCTTTGTGATATTTTATTAGATATTTGCTATACTGGAAAAATGAGTAAAACTATAGTTTGGGATGTTTGCGGCACTCAAATTATTAAAAATATGTTAGAAAAACATGATAATACTCTTACATATCCAGAAAAGAGTGAAAATGCAGATTTTTGTTGTTGTGGTACGAAATTTTCTAATAAAACTATTAGAATTGGAGGTGAAATTATAGATGAGATTTAATTTTAATGAAAAAAGTAGGATTTATAGCATTATAGAGGATAAAAATATTGACGGGGTTAGTATAACTCAGGCAATTTGGAATGCAGCAATTTATTATACACAATTAAATCCTGTAGACAAAAATGACGTATTTTGGAAAATTGTTGACTTTATGGCTCAAAATTATAATGGTTTTATGTATCAGGGGTATATAAATACCATTAATAAGGATATTAATAAAGCTTATAAATACAAAATTAAAGATGTAAAGACTATTAATATTACAAAAAGAGAAATGGACAAAATTATGTCTTTAAATGATATAAGAAAAGAAAAAATTGCATTTGTCATTTTAGCACTAGCAAAATATCAAAATGCCGAAAGTCAAAGAGATAATGATACATTTTACGCAAAGACTTCTGAAATATTTAAATTTGCAAGGGTTGTTATACCAGCAAAAGATAGAGATTTGTATTTTGGGTTTGCATATAAGGAAGGATTGCTCAAACAGAATTTTAGCATAGGTTATAATGCCTTGACTGCCGCTTTTGTAGATCATGATGAGGGCGAAGTCGTTCTTACGCTTGATGAATATGATTATTTGGAACCTGCTTATGCATTTTTGAATTATAAAAATGGCGGGTATAAAAGATGTAAGACGTGTGGGAGATGGTTTAAGGTAAAATCGAGTAATATGCAATATTGTAGCACACATAGAGAAGACTATACCCCAATGGTAACTAAAGAAGTTGAGTGTATAGAGTGTGGAATTCATTTTATTATACCATCTTCTAATAAGAGAAGCTGTAGGTGTGAAGAATGTCAAAAAAATCATATATTAGAATATGATAGGGATAGAAAAAGAAATAAAGGTAATTAATATATGGAGATTTATAATGGTACTTATTGTGTTTATGTTCATATTAATAAAATAAATAACAAGAAATATATAGGACAAACTAAATACGGAGACGATCCAAATAAACGTTGGCGTAATGGATTGGGGTATGAAGATTCTACGTATTTTTATAATGCTATACAAAAATATGGGTGGGATAGTTTTAATCATGAAATAATTGCCTCTAATTTAACAGAAACAGAAGCGAATTATTTTGAGGAGTTATTAATATCTAAATTAGATACAAGAAACCCAGATATTGGATATAATATAAAGTCCGGCGGAGAAAATCATATTAGATCAGAAACATCTATATTGAAACAAGTATCATCTATGAAAAATACAACTAGAGAAAGGCATAGAATTAAATCTTTTCAGAAATATCAAGAAAGATTTGATAATGGAGATATTTCTATAAAAAAGTGTTCTAAATGTGGTGCATTGTTTGAAATCAAATTAAAATGGAATAAATCTCATACTAAATTAATCCCGAAGAAACCAAATATTAAACGGTGTGAAGATTGTAGGGAATATCGACCCGAAGAAATTCGAGTAATAACATGCGTTGATTGTGGTATAGATGTATTAATTTATAATAAAATGGACAGTCGTACTTGTAGGTGCGAATCTTGCAAGAGAAACAAGCAATTAGAACGGCAGAGAGACTCTGCTAGAAAATATAGACAGAAAAATTCCGTAGATTTGCCAGTTTGACAATACAAAATTAATGCAAAAATGCAAGTAAATCACTTGCATTTTTTGCTACTGTAAAAAATTAATTGATACAAAATAGTAATGATATAAGAAAAAGCTTATATTTTATTAAATAAAACACACAACAGGGAGGTACAAAACATGGAACAATTAGCAATCGCAATTCCAAATTCAATTGAGAATCTTTCGCTGCCAAACCCAGAACTCCTACAGTTCTATAAGGATGTAGAAAATCGTAGTATTTGGATCGAGGGCGAAATTGATGAAAGTCTATTTGAAGCATCAAAGCTGATTATGAATTGGAACAGAGAAGACAAAGGTACTCCACCAGAGGATAGAAAGCCAATTAAGATATTTATTAATTCTCCTGGCGGTACATTAGAAGATACATTGTCTTTTGTTGGACTTGTAGAAACCAGTAAGACACCAATTATAACTGTTAATATGGGATGGGCATATTCCGCAGCATGTTTAATTGCATTATCTGGACATAAGCGTTTTGCTATGCCGAATACTAATTATTTGCTTCATAGCGGAAGTGGCGGCTGTGGTGGTTCATTTGAGCAAACAACTGAGCAAATGAAACAATATAAAGCCCTTGTTGACAAGATGAGAAATTATATTTTAGATAAAACATCCATTGACTCTAAGACTTTTAATAAAAAAAAGAGTACAGAATGGTATATCACATGTGAAGAGGCTGTTACTCTTGGCATGGTTGATGGAATTATTAAAGATATTGATGAAATTCTATAATTTGGAGGGACTATATGGCTACAAAGAAAAAGACTGTTACAAATGAGTACGGGAACGCCCCAAAAACTGTTGAAGGGCACCCTTTTTATGGTCTTAAATTAGATAACGAGCAAAAGGAATTTGTAAATGCCATTTTGAATCCAGATAAATTAATCGTATTTGCGAACGCGAGAGCTGGTACAGGCAAGACGTTAATGGCTGTAGCTGCTGCAAATCTTTTAGTGCAACATGGCGAGTATGATGGCATCGTGTATATAGTTAGCCCTGTTCAGGAAGAAAAACTTGGATTTCTTCCGGGTAGCGCTGATGAAAAAGTATCTATTTACACTACTCCATTATATGATGCACTTGCGAAGCTTGGAATTAATCCATTTACTTCTGTCATCCAAGAAGGAGTAGAAAATCAAAAGAATGGAACTGGATATATTGATTGCATTTCTCATGTTTATCTAAGAGGATGCAATTTAGAAAATAAAGTTGTTATTATTGAAGAATCACAAAATATGTATACAGATGAATTAAAAAAGGTTTTAACAAGAATTTCTGATACTTCTAAAACTATTGTAATCGGACATAGTGGACAATGTGATTTGTACCACCATCCAGAAAATAGTGGTTTTGTTAAATATATTGAACATTTCAAAGATGAACCATATGCACAGATTTGTCATTTAACGACCAATCATAGAGGTATTGTTTCAACAAAAGCCGACGAACTTGAATGATTAGGAGGAACAATAAATATGGCAAAGGCAAGTATTAATAAGAATTATAAACTCTCCGCAAAGGGAGTGCTTGGATTAGACGAGGATGGCATTATTGGTATTGAGAACCCTGATACTGGTGAATTTATTGAATTATCTAGATTGTTTGTAGATTTTCTAGAAAAGCCAGTGTCTATGTCTATTTCGTATGATGAGGATTATGAATAAAATACAAATTAGGAGGAACAAAAAATGAATAAAATACTAAAAAAGCAAGATATAATTAATGAACTCGCAGATCGTACAGGCTTTTATAAGTATAATATTGAAGAGTTTCTGACTGCTTTAGAGGCGCTAGTTGTTGATGTTATGCAGGAAGCAAGTTTTGATGAAAATGCTGAGATGAAATTAATCCCCGGTGTTACAATTGGCGCTCGTAGAGTTGCCCCACGCGAAGTTAGAAACCCGCGTGATAATACAACTTTGATGGCCCCAGAAAGAGTTATTCCATATGCCAAATTTAGTCAGCCATTTAGATATAGAATTAATGGCGAATAATTGGGGTGATTTTATGGGGTATGAGAAATTAGTTAATGAAAATGAAGAACAATATATATTGCGTATATGCTCTATGAAAGAGTCACAAGGCTTAACGTGGCAAAATATTGCGGACATATTAAATGAATCTCTTGGATATAATTATGGTGAAAGTGCATATAGAAAAAAGGTACAGAGTTTTAATAAAATGATGGAAGCGAATGAAAGTACATTTTTCACTGAGGATGAATATTTGAAGAAAATTCGTGAAGAGAAGGAAGAGCTTTATAAAGCCAAAAAACAATTTCAAGACCAAAGGCGTGAATATAATAAAATCCTTACTATGGATGCCCGATTAGACCATTTAACAGAAGAATTAATTGAGGTCGCTAAATCTCTTCCGATTCGTGAATTAAATAATTTTTCAGATATTCCAGTAGTTGAATCTGGCAAAGAGGCTATTTTGGTTTTGGCGGATTGGCACTATGGAGAAGTCTCAGACAATATTTGGAATAAATATAATACTGACATATGTAAGCAGAGAGTGCAAAAGCTTTATGAAAAAGTCTCTCAATATTTAAAATATAACCATGTTGAAAAATTGCATATTATGTTACTTGGTGATGAAATTCATGGCGCTATTCATTCTGGCTGCAGAGTTATGTCTGAAGAAAATACATGTGAGCAACTTATGCATGTTTCTGAAATTTTGGCGCAATTCATTAATGAGCTTTCTGCTAAAGTAAAACAAGTTGATGTATATTCTACATATGGTAATCATGCAAGAACAATCCAAAATAAGGATGATAGTATTCACTCAGATAATATGGAACGTATTATTCCATGGTGGTTAAAGCAAAGATTACAGAACAATAATCGTGTTAATATAGTTGAAAGTGATTACTATGAATTTATTGCATTTAGTGTGTGTGGATATAATATAATTGGTTGCCATGGAGACCTTGATAAGATTAAGAATTTTGGCGTTATTGCAAATACTATTTTTTCAAAGCTTTATGGGAAGACAATTGATTATTCGTTCCTTGCAGACAAGCACCACATTGAAGAGTTTGAACAACTTGGCATTGAATCTATTCTAGTTCGTTCCTTATGTGGAGCAGATGAGTATTCTAATAATAAGAGATTATATTCATCTCCGGGACAAACATTAGTAATTTTTACACCGGAAGATGGTAGACAGTGCACCTATAATATTAAATTATAAACAATACAAAATTAATATTATTTCGGCAGTAATTAATAATTACTGCCGTTTTAATAATATAAATAACAAAAAATAAAGGAGAACATAATAAAATGGAAGATATTAAGAAGAATTTTAAGCTAGTTTTTAACCCCGGATGCGCCAGACGTTTACTACGCGCTGGATGCACCATTGCAGATATTAAGCAGTCTAAAGAAAATCCAGATAAGACTATTTTTGTCTTTAAACGTGATGAGGCTTTCGAGGCTGCGTTTGCAGAGCTGAATGACAGTCTTAAGAAACAGGCATCTGATGAATCCGTTGAGATTTGTACGGAATAATATATAATATTCGTTACAAAATGCTAAGTAGAAGGGAGGAAGAGTGATGCCAACAGGTAAAAGTGCGGGTAGAAAGGCAACTTCTAAGGCTTGTCAAATTGAAAAATACTTATGCCCATATTGTAATACCATTAAAAAAGCTGGAGATTTTTATATGAGCTCTGACCCACTTGTGATGACTGGCAAAACGGTAATGTGTAAGGACTGTGCGGAAAAAATTGCAAGAAATTATAACGCTAGGACTAAGACATATGGCGATTGTACGAAGGCGTCCGTCCAAGAAGCACTTGAACGTCTTGATAAACCCTTCCTCGAAAATATTTGGAATTCTAGTTATTTTGAGTATATAAATGATAAAAATCCAAAGCAACGTAGTAATATATGGGCGGCATATATTAAAAATATTAGTATGCCACAATATAAGACAATGCGTTGGCGTGATGGAGATTTATTTGCAAATTATAAAGAGGAAGCAATTAAGCAAGCTAAACAAGATATTGGCAAGGAATTATCAGAAGACCAACGCCCAAAAAATCAAGAAATCAATGAAGAGTATGAAAAGAACCGTGTAGACGTTGTTAGATTACTTGGATATGATCCTTTTGAGCACGAACAAGAAGAAGATAAACCACTACTCTACTCTCAGTTGATTGGATATTTGGATGCAAGTGGAGAAAATGATGACATGATGAGAACCTCTTCCGCAATTACTATTGTTCGTGGTTTTTTACAACAAGCAAAATTAGATGATATGATTGCTAGAGCTATGTCTTCTCCAAATGTTTCCAATAAATCTGGTGAAATTAAATCTTATTTAGATTCTAAGAAAAATGTAGCCTCTACTGTTTCTTTGTTGGCAGAACAATCTTGTTTAAGTTTAAAACATAATAAAAATCAGAGTAAGGGCGAAAATACTTGGACTGGTAAAATTAAGAAAATTAAAGAATTAAATCTCCGTGAGGGAGAAGTCAACGGATTTGACATTGCAACATGTAAAGGCATGCAACAGGTTATGGATTTGAGCAATGCTTCTATTTTAAAGCAACTTGCCCTTGATGAATCTGAATATTCTGATATTGTCGCAGAGCAAAGAAAACTTGTAACTCAACTTACTAGCGAAAGGGAAAATTATAAAGAGATATGTAGGATTTTATTGAGAGAAAATTTAGATTTGAAAGATACGCTGTCTGAGCATGATTTATTGCCGCAAGAGAATCTTATCAATTTAAATGAACTCTTCTCCCCTCTTAGTGAAATAGAACCTGTTGACGAGGAGGTATCCGAAAATGAGCAGTCAGATGAAGATCAAAATAATTGATGAAATGAATGACAGGTATCTTTCGGATATAATGAATGAAAGTAATACTGTGTATGTAAAGCCCGGTGTATATGCAATGTCAACTCGTAAAATAGAATCACTTATAAAAATTGCAGAATTACAAAAATATTATCAATGTAATCCTGTTAGATTTATAAGTGATTTTTTCGGTATAGAATTAATTGATGCACAAGCATGGATAGTTCAAAGGTCTTGGAATTGCCCAAATGTTCTTGTCGTGGCAACTCGTGGATTAGGAAAATCTACGGTAATTGATTTAATTCTTATGTCTAAAGGTATGTTATTCAATAACTTTTGGAGTTATATAGCATCAGGATCAGGCGGACAGGCTGAACAAACATTTACAACGCTCGAACGTCTGGCAAATGACAATATCGATGAAATGGTTGGTTCAACTGGATATATTTTTAAGCACGAAGTGGAAATTAAAAATGCTGCAGGAGATGGATTCAGTCATTCAAGCAATGGTTTTACATATTCTTTATATAATGGTTCAATGACTCAAACTTTAAATAGTAATATAGATGCCAAGAGAGGTATGCGTGGAACTGTAATATTTGATGAATCTGGTTTCTTGTCGGCAGAAATGATGAAGGTTTATGGTGCATTTGCTATTGTCAATAAAAGCTTTAAAACTGGTAAAGACAGAGATGGCAATCTTATTGACCCAATTAGACTTCGTACATTTCCTACAAATATTCCAAACCAAAAATTTTATATTAGTTCAGCATCGAGTACTGATACTGAATTTTATCGCTTATATAGAGAATTTGCTAAGCGACAACTTATGGGAGACCAAGATTATTTTGTTGCTCATATAGATTGTGAGGTTGCTTTTAAACCGACTATGCATGGTAAGGTTATCGCTCCTTTGCTTATGCGTAGTACAGTTGAAACCGAAATGGCAACGAACCCAGAAAAGGCACGTCGTGAGTATTATTGTGAATTTACTACCGATGCTGGGCTAAATGCTATTATTAAGCGCGGCACTATTGCTCGTAATAGCGAAACTCGTGTCCCGTTGTTATATAATGATACGGGTAAAAAGAAATTTATATTTGCATATGACCCTGCTCGTTCCAGAGATAATAGCGTTATTCTTATAATGGAACTTTATGTTGACGAACATGGTAATTATAAAGGGCGTATTGTAAATTGTGTTAATTTATTAGATGTTGGTAAAAAACGTAAAAGCCCAATGCAGACACCAGATCAGATTAAATATTTAAAAGAACTTATATTGGATTATAATGGAAACGCTCCAGATTATGAAAACATAGAAGCAATTTTAATAGATGCTGGTTCTGGTGGTGGCGGCGTAAATATTGCTGACTATCTGATGGAAGATTGGGTAGATGATAAGGGAAATAAACATAGAGGCTTAATAGATAAGGAATATAGCGCCGATTATGTTAGTAAATATCCTAATGCTATTAATAAATTAAAGCTTGTCTCCCCTACTCAATATAAGTCGATTATATATGAAGCACTTATTGAAATGATGAATCTTGATTGCATTAGTTTCACGAATGATTATGATAATAAGGGCTATTTAACGTTATTTGAGGTCGATGATAAATTATATAATTCAGAGAAGAAACGCATTTCTGAAGAACTGAAAAAGCAAAACATTCCAGAAATAGAATTTGCTCAAAAGGTCGAAGAAGAAATGAAAAAATCTTCTTGTATTAAAACAAAAATTGTAAAACTTGATCCATATCAAGAAATTGCACTGAAAAATATTGATGCAATGAAAGAAGAAATGGTGAATATGGTTCGTAAAAAAAGAGATTCTGGGAAAGACTCTTTTGACTTAATACCAGAAAAAGCAAATAAGTTGCACGACGATAGAAGCTATTGTGCTGCGTTATGTGCATGGGCACTTTCAGAAAAACGTGCAGAGCGTATTCGTAATAAAAAACGTACAACAAATTATAAACTTATAGACATGCTACCTGTTACTCCACGCAAACAAATTGAAAAAATATTTGGATAAGAAAGGAGGCCGATGCCTTTGGAAAATTTTGAACAGAAAAAGAAAGAGCTAACAGAACAAGAGCGCATAGCGGCTCTCCAAAAAGACGAAAAAGCCAGAGCGAGATTTGCTGCAGTTAAAGATATTTTGCAGTTAATTGATCTAACTCAGAATCAATCTAGGTCTTATACGGTATATTCTAAGGACAATCTTAGAAGCTATCTTCAGAATCCTTCCACGGAAGCCAATCAGAAAAATTTAAGGAATTTATCTGAATTTTTATATACCGTTAGTCATGTATATAGAAGGTTGGTATTAAATAAGGCCAATCAATTTGATGCAAAAAGTTATATTGTTTATCCTAAATTAAATGATAATGGTGAGGTTGAAGAATCTTCTTATCAAAATTATATTAAGACAAGCAATTATGTTCAAGGGATGCATTTAGACACACAAATTCGTAAATGTTTAATTAAAGCATGGCTGGATGATGTTGTATTTGGATTCTGTTACGGTAATCCAGAAGAAGATATGTTTTTTATACATATATTAGATCCTGATTATTGTAAAATTTCAAGCGTGGATTATTATAGCGGAAAAATAAATTTTGCATTTAACTTTTCATTTTTTGATGGTTCTAATAGTTTTTATCTTGACGTGTATGATCCCGTTTTTAAGAAGATGTATAATTCTTATAAATCTGATAGTAAGTTACGTTGGCAGGAGTTACCTCCAGAACAAACTTTTTGTTTAAAGATTAATGAAGATAATTTGGCTTATCCTGTACCACCATTTTCAGGGATGTTCAACTCTTTAATTGATCTTGTTGATTTATCTCAAATTCAGGCGGTTAAGGATGAGTTAAGTGCTTATAAATTAATTTGGGCAAAGATCCCTACTATTTCTGGTTCGAAAGAAGTAGATGATTTTGCTATAGATTTGGAGCTTGCAAATCAGTTTTATGAAAAGTTATTAGGTATCATTCCAGAAGGTATTGCTATTGGCCTATCTCCAATGGATTTGGATAGTATTGATTTTAATCAAAATGCCGCTGAGGATACTAATGTTGTTAATAAGGCATATCAAAACCTTATTGAAGCCAATGGTGATATTGTTTTAAATTCTAATAAGATTACTAATAGCACAAGTTTTAAATTTGCTATGATGGCAGAGAGTATGACGGCTATGGCTGTCGTGAATCAGTTCAATGTATGGATTAATTTTTATATTAAACAGAATCTTAGCATAGAAGATGTAATTGTTGAATTTTCTGATGTTAGTAAATATTTTAAGGATGACAAAATTGACCAATTATTAAAGTTGGGGCAATATGGCTTACCAGTTAAAATGCAAATGGCATCATTATTAGGAATTAACCCTGCTCAGTGCCGTTCTTTAGAGTATCTAGAAGATAAACTTGGATTAGCAAGGACGAAGTGGGTTGCTCCGTTGGTATCTAGCAATGTGCAGAGCGGATTGTCAGAAAACGGAGATGGTTCTGATGGTAGACCGACAAGTGATGAGCCATTAAGTGACGAAGGTCAAGCTACAAGAGATGGCGAAAAGAATGTAAAGTAAGGAGGGGCTGCCATGAATACTAAAAAATTTATTGTTACAAAAGATCCAGAAGTGGCAAAGAAACTTGCTTCCATCTTTAAACTGGTAAATAAGACAAATGATTCGTGGGTATTTATAAATGCGCCTACGAATTTTAATTTTGCTGAATATGGCAAGAAGATAGCATTTACTAATATTTTATGTCTGTAATCTCTTTTTTAGAGTTTATAGTTATTCTGCAAGAAAGGAGGAAATTACATGCATAAAATTTTAACGCTTGATAATTTATATCAGTTCTTTGTAGAACAAAATAAGTCTGTTAATTTTAGTTCAAAAGAAAAAGGCAACCCGATTGTTGTTTCTACTCCTGCAAATTTTGAAGTATCTGATAATGATATGCCTGGGATGCTTAAATTAAAATTTAAAGTTTGTCACACCGAAACCAATAGAAACGGAAGTCATATTTCTAAAGAGAATATGGAGACCGCTATGCCTACTTTAAGATATAGACCTGTCTTAGCATATATTCATCAACTTGATGATGGAACATATGATTTTTATGCTCACAATATGGAAATTGAAGAAGATGAAAATGGTGATGAAAAGATAGTTTATACAGAAAAGCAAGTTGGTTGTTTTACGGCAGAAGATCCTTATCTTGAGTATGATGAAGAAAAGGATAAGACATATGTTAATGCATATGCTGTTATTCCAGAAGAATATACTGAAGCTGCGAATATCATTCGTAGAAAGAATGGAACAAAAGTAAGCTGCGAATTGGTTATCAATGAGCTTTCTTATAATGCCAAAGAGAAATATCTTGATTTGACAGATTTTTATTTCGGCGGTTGCACTTTATTAGGCTGTGATGAACATGGTAATGAAATAGGCGAAGGAATGCTTGGCGCAAGAGCTGATATTGCAGATTTCTGTCAAAAGGAGCCTGTATTTAATTATCAAGAAAAATTGGTTGAAATATTAGACAAGCTTGACAGTACATTGTCTAATTTCAATAAAAACAATACAGAGAAGGGAGTGAGAAGAGAAATGAATCATTTTGAGGAACTTCTAGAGAAGTATGATTTTACTGCAGAAGAGCTGGATTTTGATTATGAAAACATGTCAGATGATGAGCTTGATGTCGCATTTGAGGAATTTAAGAATAAGAAGTATGCAGATGATGATGGTGGTGTGGGTTCTGATACTGGTGATGCCGGAGAAACAGATCCTAGCGTTGGTGAAGGCGATGGCGAAAGCACAGGCACTACAGATCCACAGCCAACAGAACCAGAACCAAGCGAAGATGAAGATCCAGAAGATGGTGAAGGCGCTTCTACTGAAGATGATGAGTCTAAGAAGAAGGGTGAAAATTTTGTAAAGAATTTTAAGATTGAAATTTCTCATGAGGATATCAGATATGCTCTTTATAATCTTCTTGGAGAATATGAAGAGGCAGACAATGAATGGTATGGAATTTATGCTGTTTATGATAATTACTTCATAATGCAGGGATGGTGCAATGGAAAATTTTATAAACAGGGTTATGCTATTGACGGAGAAAATGTATCTCTTGATGGTGAGCGTACAGAAGTGTTCCAGATGCTATTGACTGAATCTGAAAAGATTGCGGTAGAAAAACTGCGTAGTGATTACGCTGAACTTGAAGAAAAATATAATGAGCTTAAGACATTTAAGGATAATTATGATGCTGCAGAGCAGAAAGCCGCAAAAGATGCTATTTTTGCAGATGAAGCATATGATAGTATCCGTGAATCTGATGAGTTTAAGGCACTTATGAACGATTCCGAAAAGTATTCTGTCGAAGAGATTCAGAATAAGTGTGATTTGCTATTCGCTGCTAGTGTAAAGAAGGCACAGTTTGCTGCGAAGGATAAGAAGTCTCATAGTCTTGGATTTAATTTTAGTAAAAAGGAAGATAAAAAGGCTTCTGCTTATGGTAATTTATTTAAGAAAGATTGAACAATACAAAATTATTAAACTAAGGTCGTTATAAATAACGACTTTTGTTATATTAAAATAAATTTTAAATTATGAAAGGATGAAATTAGTTATGGCAAATGTTTTTGATAAAATTGTCGGAACTGAGCACGTTGTTGCCGAAAGTTCTCTACTGAAGGCTACCGAAGTTGGTCATATTCTATCCATGAAGTGTCACAAGGATTTAGACAATGGTTCTATTGTTACTAGAGATGCATGGGTTGAGGCACAGGTTTTTGATTCCGCAGATTATGCTGCTGGTAAGAAGCCCTACCTAGTACTCACTCCTCCTATTGGATATAACTCCGATAGACGCTCTTACCAAGAGGAAAGATATTTCTATAATGCTACTGGTGAGATTGCAAGAGCATATGAGCTACATGTTGACGACATCTTCACTGTTTCTGCTAATGCTATTACTGCTCTAGCTACCGCTCCTGTTGTTGGTAATTATGTAAGTGTTGACGGCGGTCTATATAAGGAAGCTGCCTCTGCTGGTCAGACTGGTTTTGTTGCACAGATCGTTGAGAAGGTTAACTACACTAATAGCGTTTCTTACAGACTCCATGTCGTAAGTCTAGGCGTGTAATTTGAAAATTGAGAAAGGAGGAAATAATTATGGCTAAGTTTATGCAGTTTGATATGAATGTTAAGAATGTATTTGATAATAATGAGAATGATTATAATGCTTTTAATAAGCTAATGCTTGACTATTCTCACAATGCTCTAGATGGCATTTCCGTAAAGGAAGCAAATCAGAAGATTGTTGAGATTTTCCGCAATGTTATTGGTTGCGACGAAAAGTCCACCAAGGCAGAAATTCGTAGAGGTATTCGTAGAAATCAGGCAGTTCTTTTTGATCTAATTGAGGTCGTTATTGATGATGCTCTAGTTAGTGGCTGGCAGGAGAATCCTTTCTTCAAGGAGTTCGTCGAAATTCGTAATCTAGCACTTGGTGATAAGAACGAGTTCTATTGCCCAGATCAGAGTGTTCTTTCTGTAATGAAAGTCTCTGGCAACCATCACGACATTATTAGACAGAGACTAGGAGCTGGCAAGACCTTTAGTGTTGAGACTAGCTGGTATGGTCTTAAGGTTTACGCAGAATTTGAAAGACTACTTACTGGCGTTGAAGATTTTGCAACTCTAGTTGGTAAGATTACTGAAGCTTTTGATCGTTATGTCAATCAGGCTCTATATGAGGCTCTAATGGGTGTTGGCACTACTCTAGGCGCTCAGTGGTATAAGTCTTCTGCTCTAAGTGATGCAACCAAGGAAATCCTACGTACTCTATGTATGGATGTTGGTATGGCATCTGATTCCGAAGTCGTTATTATGGGTACTCGCGCTGCTCTTGCTAGTGTGTTTGATCTTACTAAGGTTGAATGGGCTTCTGGTAGCATGAAGGATGAGAAGCACACCACTGGTAAGTTTGGTTATTGGGAAGGAATTAGACTTAAATAAATAGGTCGCGTACAGTGAAAACTGTTCGAAAAATAACGCATTGAATTGCTGGAAAATCCTAAAACTGTATTGGCTACAACGTGGACTGTAAAGTCGAGCGTGAATGCTACGAAAGTAGAAAAAACAAATACAGATGACACATGGTTAAATCCTAAATGTTGTAATAATGGACAATCAGCAGCCAAGTATCTTGACAAATTAAAATTTTAAGGTATAATGTATAATACAAAATTAATGTCAAGATGAAGGTTCAACGACTATCCCGTAATGGGAGTAGGACGCAAGTGGTTGGCGTTCGAAGTGGTGCGCATTCGAAAGAATGAAGATATAGTCTGCTCTCTATTGAAAGATGGAGGTTGAATTTTTCAACAACACAGAAGTAGCGTTCTGTATTTTTATTTTCCAACAATATTTTTTAAAAGAGGTAAGTATGGGTTATAAAGAATTTATTGATAACATTTTACAAACTCGTGGACGTTTTATGTATGATGATGAATATCACGAAAGACATCATATTATTCCTAAGTGTAAAAATGGATCTGACAAAGAAGAAAATTTAATTGATTTGTTTGCTAGGGAACATTTTATTGCACATAAATTACTTGCCGAAGAAAATCCTGATGATGATAAGCTGGCACATGCATATACGTTAATGGCGTTTGTGAAAGATAAGAATCAAAAAAGATATGAATTAACTCCAGAAGAATACGAAGAAGCAAGGAAGGTATATTCAGAAAAATTTTCTGGTTATAAAAATCCATCTGCAAGACGTGTTATAAGATTATGTGATGATAAAATATATGATACAGTCAAAGATTGTTATGTTGATAATAATATTAGCAATACCACAATGTGGGAAATGTTAAAGATACATCGTGATTTTATGTATTACGACGAATATATTAATACATCCGAATCTAAGCTTCAAGAAATAAAATCCATTAATTGGGATGAAGTGTGTCATACTAATCGTAGTAAAGCTGCTAAAAAATCTGGAAGGGGCGGGAGTACATTCCGTTCAGAAGAAACCCGTAAGAAAATCGGAGCGGCAAGAAAAAAGAATGGCATAAGTGTATATTGCCCACAACTTGATGAATGTTTTATAACAATGAGAGAAGCAGAAAATAAATATAATATTTGTAAAGGTTGTATTAAAGCCTGTTTAGTTGGGGAACAAAAACATGCCGGTAAGCACCCAGTTACCGGAGAGCCATTATCATGGGTAAAGTTGGAAAATAAAAATTGTTAAACATAAAGGTGTTGAGTTAAAGCAGGGCTTTAAGCTTAATGATACCACTCAGTATCTAATTGCTAATGATATTCTGTTTATTATGCCCGTTGGCGTCGAGCCTTTCATCAAGCTAGTTTATGAAGGCGACACTCAGATGTATCAGGTTCAGGACGCTGGTACTCATATGGATCTTACGTATGATTACGAGGTACAGACCAAGATGGGCCTTAGTGTTATTACTAACCAGAAGTTTGGTATGTGGAAGATTGTTAAGTAATTTAAACAATACAAAATTAATTATTAGGATAAAAGGAGAAATTTAATATGGCAAATACAAGAACCAAGAAGGTAGAGGCCGAGGCTCCTACTGAAGAAATTACCAAGGAAGAATCCCAGAAGAAGGCTCCTCGTAAATTCGCGCAAGATGATGTTATTTTGTGCAAGTCTGTGACGTTCGGAGAACTGCTATTACCCGGCAAGAAGTCTCAATTACTATATACATGGGCAGATTATGGTGATGCTACTGAGGTAGAATTTCAAGACCTCCAAGCTCTTAGGTCTACTAGGTCTGCTTATTTAAATGCGCCGTATTTTGTAATTGAGGATGAAGAGCTGCTTGAGCAGTGGCCCGAACTTAAGACTCTTTACGCAAAGGTCGCCGCACTAGATGTCGATAATCTATTCAATCTACCTATTAATCAGTTTAAGAAGAGACTTCGCGAGATTCCTGTTGGATTTAAAGATTCTATCAAGAATATTGCCGGAGATAAAATTCGTAATGGTTCTTTAGATAGCATTGCAAAGATTAACGCACTGGATGAAATTCTTGGCACAGAGTTAAAATTAATGATTGAGTAAGGGGGTTATTTAAATGACTCCTTTTTCTGAAATTTATGAAAGAGCTGCTTCTAAAATTGAAGACCCAGATCTTGCATTACTTCCAGAGGAAGATTTGGAAGATATGTTTCATGGATGGCTTATGAGCGCTATTTCACAATTTAGAAAATGCAAAAATGACCTTTCTAATCGAGATGAAGAGAATCAGCAATTTAATGTAGATTTATTAGATGTAGAGAAGGAAATTCTTGCAATTCTAATTGTGAGACAGTGGCTTGAGCCACAAGTGAATTCTGTTCTACTGACTAAACAAGTTTTTGCAGATAAAGAGCAGAAATACTATTCTCAGTCTCAGCATCTTGCGGAATTAATAGCGTTAGATGAAAAAATGAAACTAGAGGCACAAAGGTTAAGCCGCGATTATACATATGGTTATGGCTCATATTGGACTTGAGGGAGGTATTGCTATGAATACTATTTATGGAGATATCCCTCAAATACAGCTTATAGAGCAAAAACGTTATTTATATGGAGCAATTATTAGTTGTCTTTATCAAAAAGAGAATGAATACCCTTTTTTAGATGCCCATATGCAATCATTGATTAATCAAATAAGTGGATTAAATAAAATGTTTAATTATCAGCCAGAAATATTGACTATTATTAGTTGTTTAGAGACAGCACGAAAGGAGCCCTCTCAGTTCCGCAAGGCTATACTTGATGCGGCTAACTTAGTTAATGCCTTGAAGGATGGTGATAACGATGCTTGATTCGTTTAAAACTCGTATGGAAAGACTAGGCAAATGCCAAAGTGATGCTTATTTACGTAATGCCGATAGTACAATTAATGCCACCTTCAAGAGAGACCCAGCCTATCGTGAGGTTCTTGTAACTTCTGCACCAAATGGAATCACATTAAGAAAACTAGACGCTAAGTTTATTATTGATACGCGCCGTTCAATAAGCGGCGATGAAGAGGTATATAAGCTACAGTTTAGACCTCATGTTAAAATTCCAGTTGGCTCATATGTTGATATTCCAGATGATGCTGGCGAATTGCAAAGATGGCTTGTCATTCTTGATGACCATCAGCCGCAGTTTCATATGTATTATGTATTAAAGTGTAACTGGACATTAAAATGGGTACATGAAGATAAAGTTTATAAGTGTGAGTGTGTACAGAGAACGCAGAGTTCTTATAACTCTGGTCTTTGGACTGATTATATTTTTACTACGCCTGAAGATCAAACCATCATGTTATTGCCGACAACTCCTTATACTCAAACGCTTAGTTATAATCAACGTGTGTTGATTTATGATAGCGGTAGAAAAATACCTTTGGCGTGGGAATTATCTAAGGTATTAGATACAATTCCAGTTGGTATTACACGTTTGACATTTAAACAAGTCCAAGCGACAATGCAGGAAGACTGTGGAAAATATGGCTTAGCAAATTGGTGCACGAATAAAGAGCACGACATTACTAAAAACGAAATTTGCCAATATTGTAGATTAAAAGAGCCTCATTATATTGATGCCGGACTTGAAATGCCAGAGGAAGAATCCCCGACAGGGAGAATTACTTATAATGGCAAAGATGCCACATTGCGTGTTGGCGGTAGTTCTAAGGTATTTACGGCAGAATTTTGGGATGCATTTAATTTGGTATATGTTGCAGATAAGCCGATATGGAAATTGTCATTTATGAATAATAACCAGTTATTATGCTCTATTAATCTTCATTACCATAATGATGATTGGGAAATTGAACCATCTGACGATTGCCCTTCTAATGTCATGCTATCTGATTTAAGTTTTAGAGACGATGTTTCTACGCCATCGGATGTTGATGCATGTGATGTTACGTGTAGTGTCAATGGAGAAGAAATATTTAAAATTAATGTTGCACCAGCAGAAGATAACTGGAATGCTCTTAAATTACGTTGTTTACAATTATATAGCATGGTTGGTAAAAAGATTGTTGTGTCGGCCGCAAACAAAGATGGTAAGTACGCAACAGAAACGGTCATGGAGGTGGTTAGTTAATGATTAGAGATATTCAAAATATTGATGATGATGTGTCTAGTATGAAGCGTTTGATTCGTCAAAAACTCACGTCTGATCCAGATGTTATTGAGGCGTTAAATAATCATGAACTAGATCCTTCAAGCCCAGATGATTATTTAAATACAAATATTTTTGCATATATTCGCGTACCAGAGGTGCAGGATGTTGCAAGAAATTTTATATGCTTTAGCGTAGATGACGTAGAAGACCATCAATATAATAGTGTTATGAAAATTCAATATGTACAATTTGTTGTGTTTTGTCATGCGGATGACATTAAGACTCCGTATGGAATTGAGAGACATGATCTGATTGGATACTTGCTTCGAGACATTTTTAATTGGTCTAATATGTTTGGTATGCAAGCAAAATTGATATACAACAAAGAGGGAGTAACAGATACTTCGTACTCTACTCGTACTTTAAAATTTGAACTTACCAGAACCAATTCTCTGAATAAAGCTGTAACAAGGAACAAATATGAGTTCTGATATTTTTGAAGTAGATCCTCTCCAATTATATTTTGGAGACGATTATATTATTAATGATAAAATAAAAATTAAACAGGCAAAAATTGGAGATATTGTAGATTTTGGTGAGGCGAAATATTTTAGTGTTGTTCATACTTTGACTGCTATTCCGAGTGACCTTAAGTCCAAACTTTGGGATATGGGGTTAGATTGGATGGAGATTGAAGATTTTGAGTTGTTTATGATGCTTGCTCCGACGTTATCAAAAGAAAATACTGAATTGCTGTTTGGTGATTTAGATTTTACTAAATTAAAACCATATAGAAATAAGGAAAATGGCGATATTGTTTTGGCGGATTTAGAATCTGGTGTAAAGATTGATAAATTAATTTATTTAAGAATTGTAAATTATTTAAGAAAGGTTCATAATATTACGCCAAAAATAGAACGTGCGGCAAATAAGACAACCAAACAAATCCTTATAGATGAAGACAGAATGAAAATTAGGTTAAATCAAGAAAAGCCTTTTAAATCATATCTGTTGCCGCTTATTTCTTCTGTAAAGGTTCGTATGGGATATACGAAGGATTATGTGAGAAATGAGGGATTTGTAGAATTTTTTGATGATTTGGCTCGCCTACAAATTATCAATAATGCAGACCATCTACTTGCTGGATGCTATTCCGGCATGATAGATACAAAGAAAATAAATAAGGCGGATTTGAATTGGTTAAAGGAGATTTAATTATCTCTTGAATATTAAATTTATTATTTTTAGGAGGAAATTATTATGGCTTTTGATATTAATAACTTTGTTATCGATAGAGTCACTCGTGGTGTTGCTCTATCTCAGAAGGACGATTCCGTACTATTCTCTATCAACCAGATGCAGAATGTTTCTCTAAACTGCGCATCTGAATCCACTGACGCTGTTGACGCTCTAGGTACTCCTATTGCTACGTTCTATCGTGCTAAGAGTGCCGAGTTCTCTGCTGAGAACGCTATTTTCGATATGAATCTAATGGCTACTCAGCTTGGTGCCAAGAAGAAGGTTGCCAGCTCTGCTGCCAAGATTACTGCTCCTGCTATGGAGAGCTTCGAATATGGCACTGGTTCTTATGAGCTAAAGCATGCTCCCAAGGGCGAAGTTAAGGAAATTTATGTTCTAAATGGCGATAGCACTTTTGGTAAGAAATACACCAAGGGTACTGCCCCATCTGAGACAGAGTTCTCTCTTGCTGGTCAGACGATGAAGCTACCTACCGGCCTAAATGCTAGTGACGAGCTATTTGTTATGTATGACTATGAGACTGAGAATGCTGTTGAAGTTGTCAACTCCGCTACTGAATTCCCTGTCGGCTGCAAGTTCGTCATGGAAGTTCTTGGCTGCGACGTATGCGATCAGACTACTCTAGTTCACGCTTACGTGATCTTTAACAACTTTAAACTCAGTCCTGATTTCGACTGGAGTAACAAAATTTTTGCTACAAATTTTAAAGCTCCCTGCGTTCATAAAGAGCGTAGAGCGGCGTAATGATATACGTCCAAAATCCCTTTAATTGCTGGAAGTACTTAAAGACAATCTAGCTACAACGTAAGGATGAAATATGCCTAAGCGTGAATGCGGCGAAAGCAGAAAAAATAGATTGTATGATGCAAGGTTAAACCCTAAACATTGTAATAATAGTTAATCAGCAACCAAGCCTCAAATAGAGGAAGGCTCGACGGCTATTCCGAAAGGAAGTAGGTTCAAGTGAACCGAAATGGGGGATACCCAGAAATGGGTAGTGATATAGCCTGCTCTTATATGAAAATATAAGATGTCTTTAATGACTGGCAAAGTGTAACGAACTTTGTTGAACACTAGGCATTGCAACGGATGGTGCGCATCCATTTTCCGGTAAAGCACAGCAAGCTTTAAATATTAGAGCTCTTGCAGCGTAAGCTGCTTGTATAAACATATTGAATTGCTGGAAAGTCCTAAAGCCAATTAAGCTACAACATAGAGATGAAATATGCTCAAGTGTGAATGCTACGAAAGTATAAAAAATTAATTGGATAACATATGGTTAAATCCTAAGTGTATTTATAATGGATAATCAGCTTCGAAGCCTTGAATAGAGGAACGATCAACGACTAGGCGTAAGCCGTAGGGCCAAGTGGCTCGAAGTAGTATGCCCCACTTATGTGGGTGAAGATATAGTCTCGCCTTATATGAAAGTATAAGATGCACGTAATGGTGCTGACTAAAATTAACGACTTTAGTTGAAGATAAGCGACTGTGACAAGGAAAAGAGATTAGAAGTGATGGCTGCATAATGTGGCTTTCTACGAATAGTTTCCGTATAAAGTAATTTATATGATAAATAACACATTGAAATGCTGGAAATCCCTAAAGCTCATATACCAAAGCGGAAAGATGAAACATGCTTAAACGTAATGGTCACGAAAGTAGAAAAAAGTTATGAGATAGATATATGGTTAAATCCTAAGTATCTGTTATAATGGGAAATCAGCAGGTAAGTCTCGAATAGAGAAAACCTCAACGACTATTCTCGTTAAGAGAAGTACATAACAAGCGATTGGTTATGGAAGTGGTGTGCCCCACTTATGTGGATGAAGATATAGTCTGTACTTTATCGAAAGATAAAGGGTCATAAGACCGGGCAAGTGTAGCGCCTTGCTTAAACGCAATAGTATTCTCCATCGTTATTCCTAGCGAGGAATAATTTGTCAAGGACTTGACAAAACAAAATTAATGTGATATAATATCAACGCAAGATAGAAAGAGAGGTAATTGGCTCTTTTGACAAGGTAGGGTGCCTCCACACCCTACCTTCTTGCGATGTTTAAAAGTGGAGATGTTATTATGGAGGTAATATTTATGGAATATGGTAATCAGTTTAGTGTTACTAAAACATTTTATGAGTGGTGTGTAGAAAATAATAGATTAGATTTGAATGAAAGATTTGATGTTGATAAAAATGGGTGTACTACTAAAGATGTGGGTTATCGAAGTAATAAAAAATATTGGTTTAAATGTCCTCGCGGTATTCATGAAAGCGAAGAATTTTATATTACCGTTTTAACTAGAAGCCATTCTTCTGGAAAGTGTAGGAAATGCAATAGTGTTGCACAAGTAGTCATTGATAAATATGGAGAAGATTATTTGTGGTCACGTTGGCATAGTAGTAATGATGTTTCTCCATGGGAAGTTCCCGCTGGTCGTATATGTGGCGAAATTATTATTCAATGCCAAAAGCATGAGTATCATGTTTATGGTCAAGCTCCACGATCTTTTGTTAATGGGATTGGATGCCCTTATTGTATCAATAGAAAAGTTCATCCATTAGATAGCCTTGGAGCTAAGTATCCAGAAATTCTTGACCGTTGGTCTGAGAAAAATGATAAAACACCATATGAATACGCTCCGCATTCAGAAGAAAAGGTCTGGTTCACTTGCCCAAATAAAGTGCATGAAGACTATCTTCAGAAGATAGCAAATGCAGCAATTTATGGTTTTACATGCAGAAAATGCGAAAATGAACGGGCTGGCATTGAGCGTAGAGGCGCTAACAATCATTTTTGGAAGGGCGGCATAAATGGAGAAAATGATACTCTTCGACATCGTAGTGAATATAAAAATTGGCGTACTCTAGTATACGAACGTGATAATTATACATGCCAGTGTTGTGGCAAAGTTGGTGGTAGACTAAATGCCCATCATGTATACTCGTTTTCAGAACATGATGAGCTCAGATATTCGGTAGATAATGGTATAACATTATGTAAGGATTGCCACGATTCTACAAAAGATGGCTCCTTCCACAACCTATATGGTACTCACAATAATACTCTAGAACAACTTCGTGAATATATTTTAAATAAATCTAATATCGATATTTTTGAAACACATCCTAAAATATTATCTCTTACAATCAAAACTAACATAAAGGAGTGATCTCTCATGAGATATCCTCGTACATGTCTGTGCTGTGGTAAGACCTATAGTTATTGTAGCAACTGTTACGACTACCGCGCTCTCCCACTGTGGATGAATTCATTCTGCAGTGACAACTGCAAAGATATTTTTGAAACTTGCACAGACTATAATTTTGAGCTAATCACTAAGGAAGAGGCAAAGGAACTCCTATCTGCCTGCGACCTTTCTAACTCTAAGAATTTTAATAAATGCGTCAAGCGCGATCTTGGTGTCATTATGCAGGAACCAAAGAAGATTGAGTTTCCTGTCAAAAAGGCAGAATAATCTGCAATCACATGAAGTAGTTTTACAATTAAATACAATATTAAGGTGTTAAGCTTCATGTAAAGCGTAGCACCTTATTTTTTTAGGACAAAAAGGAGAAATGAAAATGCAAGCAAAATCTAATATTATTCCTGGTCTGTTATATGATTCAGATAAATGCGTGTATATTACATGTGTCCCTCAAGTTCAAATGTATTTACAAAATAACGCGGAACTTCTTGATATTCTAAGCTGTGGTACTCGTACTAATCAGCTTGTTTTTGTGTTTGAAAGAAATACACTAACAAGAAGTCTTTATGAGGAATGGAAGAAACGCAGACCATAATTCTTTATTTTAAGGAGGTGGTTGAATGTCAAACATCGAAACTACTTTTGCAACCATTATAATTAGTGCTCGACATAATAAATTGTCTGTAGTGAGGAGCGCAGTTGGTACAAGCGGAATTATTAATACTTTAATGTGCAGATTTGAGTTCAAATCCACCGATTGGGCTGGCATCCAAAAGATGGCAGTTTTTCAGAGCATGAGTGATTATGTAAAACATAACGAAGAGAAGAAAGTAATTATCGAGTTAAATGAGCAAGGAGAATGTTATGTCCCGGCAGAAGTAATGACTGGGCAAGGAGAATTTTTAGTAGGTGTATTTGGTGTATATGAAAATAATAATCGTATTGTTTCAAATATGCTGGCATTTAAATGCGATAGAGGTTGTTATTGCATTGGTTCTACCCCGAGTGATGCTACTCCCGGTGGCAATGCGGAAATACTTGCTCTAATTGATAAAAAACAGGATAAACTTATTGCTGGTGATGGAATTAAAATTAGCGAAGACAATATAATTAGTTGTACTTGTGAAGATATAGACATAACACTAATAAGCGGAGGTGACAGCAATGGCTAAGTCAAGTTTTAATAATGTGCGCATTCAGCTTAAGAATGACACTTCGGAAAATTGGAAAAATTCTACTCTTGTTTTATTGGCTGGCGAATTTGCTGTCGAAAATGACACCGGCTTGTTTAAAATTGGTAATGGCACAGATGTTTTTAGTGCGCTGCCTTATGCAAATGATGCTGCTCAGGTTGCAAAAGAATTTAATGAACTTAAGGATAAAATTGGCACAATACCAGACGATAAAACTATTATTCAATTAATAAAAGAAGCTGCTACAAGCGGTGGGCCTGAATATGATGATTCTGCATTAAAGAAGCGGATAAGCGATAATGAGGCAGCGATTGCTGCGTTAACTGGAGATGGAGATGGCTCTGTCAAAGAAACTGTTGCAGATGCTATTGCACAAGTTATTAATGGTGCGCCTGAAGACTTTGATACATTAAAAGAAGTTTCTGATTGGATTAAGAATGATAAGACTGGCGCTGCAAAAATGGCTAGTGATATTGAGGCTTTAAATAAGAAGAGTCCATTAATTGACGTTCTTGACCATCGTGCAGTTCGTAATAAAGTTGAGATTGGCAATGTGCCAACTGGAACTTTAGTTAATTATTATCAAGATGAAGTTCGTGTTATGGTTCCAAGCGATACTGAATGGACAGCCAATAGAGATAATCAATACTATATGAGCGTAAAGTTATTTGCCCCATCAAATGCAAAATATTTTAGAGAATCTTTGGACAAAGATATCACAGATGATACATATTATGAATTTGAAAATTACGAGTTCTCTGGCATTGACGAGCATGGATGTAAATATAGCCTTGTATGGCTCCCAATTGCAACGCTAGATAATGATACATGGACATATTTTGGTAAAAGTTCTTTAGCAGGAAAATTCATTGGATGGTATTGGCATGCTAATTGGTATGATGATGGGAAAAATCTAATTGGTTCGGATATTATTAGAATTAATCTATCTAATGAAGATTGCCATAGTTTTGAAGAACCTTATTACATGGCAAAGTATGCACAAAAGGCAGACCTTCCTACCAAGACAAGTCAGCTAACTAATGATAGTGGGTTTTTAACAGAACATCAAAGTCTAGAGAATTATACTACAAAGGATTATGTAAGTAATGCCCTTGCTTCTTATGCTAAAACTGAAGATATCCCAGATGTGAGTAGGTTTATTACTGAAATTCCAGATGAGTATGTAACTGATAGTGAACTTGATGCTAAGGGCTATATGACGGAGCAGAGCGTTGCTGACAAGTATATGACGAAGGCCGAGGCAAAGAATCCATTAAATATTACTGGTGCAACTACTGGACAAATTGTTAAAATCAAAACCATTGATGCAGACGGCAACCCTACCGAATGGGAGGCTGTTGATATACCTAGTGGTTCAGGTTTATCTGGCGTAGAGTCTGTAAACGGTAAAACTGGAGCGGTCACTATTACTGCTTCGGAGTTAATTAAGTCTTCTTCTGAAGCTAATAAAGTTTCTATTGCTGAAGATGGGACACTTGAGGTCAATTCATTGACTTTTGATAAAATTCTGCAATCAGAAGAGGATGAAATTATTCTTTCTGGTGGCGGAGCTTAATTTTTTAAGGAGGTTTTATCTATATGGCTACTAAAACACTAAAAACGACAATTATTATGCGAAACGACACCGCTGAGAATTGGAGCACTAAAAAGCCAATTCTAGCCAAGGGTGAATTTGGTGTCGAAAATGATACTAACAAGTTTAAGATTGGCGACGGCGTTACTGCATGGGATGAGCTTGGTTATGCCGGTGCAGACGAAACTCAAATCAATTCCCTTATTGCCGCCGCTGAAGATAATTTTACCGAAGTTGTTCCCAACGATGGCGAGACCGACGCACAGGCAATTGCTCGTGTCATTACCGCTCCTTCAAAGGGTGATATTACTGTTGTAAAACGCACATTTGGCGGAGATAAGCAGTCTTATACTGGTTATGTTTATAATGGCACTGCTTGGGGCGCGATGGATGGCAACTACAATGCTGAAAATGTTTATTTTAACGAAGATCTAACTTATACTAAGCAGATTGGTGAGCTTCCTGCGGTTGGTTCTACTGGCTCTGCAACCCTTCCAGCGGCAGGTAAGAATGTAAAAGAAGTTCTTGCTTCTATTCTTGCTAAAAAGGCTCAGCCCACCGTAACACAGCCTTCTGTTTCTCTCGGCGGCACTCAGACAGGCCAGAACCTTGAAGTTGGTACTGCTGTTTCTAAGATCGGATTTAAATGATGCTGCCTATATGGCGCTACCAATGAATATCAAGCGTGGTAATCCAATCCCTCTTGACACCACTGCTGTATGGTATAGCAAAACTGAACTTGAAACTTATGCTCAGTCTGGCGCTACTGCTTATGTCGGACAGGTTTTAGCTCTTGTCGAAGATGGTAAGTGCGAAGCTTACATGATTTCTAGTGAGGCAGGCACTCTAGTGAAACTCGCTCAAACAACCGCTTCTGGAGACCTTGCGTCCGATGTTGCTACACTACAAGGAAAAGTAGATAGTCTTGTTGATAAAGTAGGCTCTGCCGCTCAGGGTGAGACCGCCGCAACTGGTTTATACGCTTTAATTGCTACCGCTCAGGCACAAGCAGATAAGGGCGTAACTAATGCTGCCAACGCTCAGACTACTGCAGAAGCCGCTCAATCTGATGTGAATGCTCTTAAAACCACCGTCGGTGCAGATGATGAAAACGGTTTGCGTGCACGTATTAAGGCTAACGAGACTGCTATCTCCACTCTTCAGGGTGAAGACACCACTAAGTCTGTCCGCACTATTGCTTCCGAGGAAGTCGCCAAGATTGTCGATGGAGCCGACACTTCCTTTGACACACTAAAGGAAATTGCCGAGTGGATTAGCACTCATGGCACCGAAGCTGCAGACCTTTCTGCTGCGGTTACTAAGCTTCAGGCTATTGTTGCTGGCATTGGTGGTGAAGGCGAGAAGGCTACTGTTGTTGCCTATGTAACTGACGCTATTAATGCACTACAAATCGGTGACTATGCTAAGGCTGCTGATCTGACTGCTCTTGCTGGTCGTGTGGACACTCTTGAGAAGAAGCCTGCTGCTGGCATTACTGCCAAGCAGATTGAGGCTTGGGATGCAAAGCAGGACGCTGGTAATTATGTCGATCAGAGTGCTTATAACACTAAGATTGCAGCTCTTGAAGAGGCAGACACTACGAATTCTGATGCTATTACCGCAGTAAAGGCTACTGCTGATAAGGCAGTTCCAAAGAACGCTGCAACTCAGGCTGGCACTGGTATTAAAGTTACCGTTGATAGCAACGGTCTAGTCACTGGTCTTGCTGCTCTTACCAAGGAAGACATTCCTACTATTGAGAAGGATCAGGTTAATGGTCTTGTTACCGCTCTTAGCGGCAAGCAAGACAACCTAGTTTTCGAAACTAATTATGACGCATCTACCAATAAGGCTGCGACTATGTCTGATATTGGCGATGCGAAGAATACTCTCGTTGGCACTGCCGAAGACAAGTCTACTGTTGACACTATCAAGGGCGCTAAGAAGTATGCAGACGAGAAGGCAACTTCTGCTTTAACCGATGCAAAGGCTTATGCTGATGGTTTAGTTACTGGTGACGCTGGTGTATCTGCCAGAGTTACTGCACTTGAAGGTAAGGTTGATGTTGATAAGGTTAGCACTGCAATTTCTACCGCTAAGACCGAAGCTATTAACGATGCCTCTAGCAAGGATGCCGCCATAAAGAGTGCAATTCTCGGTCAGACCGATGGCGTTGATTACTCCGGCACTGTTAAGGGCGCTTATGAGGCTGCTGCTACCGCAGACGGCAAGGCCGTTGCCGCTCAGAATGCAGTTGATGCACTAAGTGGCAAGGTTGGTACCATTGCTGATGGTAAGACTGCTGCTGGTCTAATTTCTGAGAATGCAACTGCTATCTCTGGCATCAATACCAAGATCGGTACTGTTACTGAGGGTAAGACCATTGTTGAAATGATCGCTGATGCTAAGACTGCTGCCACTTATGACGATGCCGAAGTTAAAGCTTCTATCCAGTCCAACAAGAGTGCCATTGATACTTTAAATGGCGACTCTAATGTTGATGGTTCTGTTGATAAGAAAGTAACGGATGCTATTAATGACTTTGCGACTAAGGTTAGCGCCGATGGCACTATTAATACTTTTAAAGAGCTAATTGATTATGCTGCATCTCATACTAGTGAGTATTCTGAACTTTCTGGTGAGGTTCAGAAGAATACTACCGCTATTGCTACACTCAATGGTGCTGGCGCTGGTTCTGTTGCTAAGACTGTTGAAGATGCCGTCGAGCCAGTAATTGCTCGTATTTCTACTCTTGAAGGTAAAGTTACCGATGGTAAGATTGCGCAGTGGGATGCAGCTCAAGCTAACGTTATTGAGTCTATTAAGCTAAATGGCACTGCTATTGACATTGCTGCCGACAAGAGCGTAAATATTGCTATTCCAGCCGCTACTTCTGAAGCGCTTGGTCTTGCACAGGCAGATGGCTCTACAATTGAGGCAACTGATGGCGTTCTTAGCGTTAAGGCTGTTGGCATTAGTAAGGTCTTTGTTGAGGATGGCGTTGAACTTGTCATGAATGGCGGTAATGCTTAACTATTATTATTACAATTTAAAGGAGAATGATATAAATGGCCAATAAAACTTTTAATGTACGTTTAAAACTCAAGTACGATACTTATACAAATTGGCATACTAAGAATCCTGTTCTTCTTGCAGGAGAATTAGCAATTTGCGTTGTTCCTGCTGATAGTAATCAGGCAACCAATGAACCAACCGTACTAATGAAGTGCGGCGATGGCGCTAAGACATTTAATGAGCTTGACTGGATTTCTGGACTTTCTGCAGATGTATACAGCTGGGCAAAGGCTTCTACTAAGCCAGAATATCAGGCATCTGAAATTAAGGGTCTAGCGGATTATATCTCTGGGGAGATACAGGATACTGACACTCAATATAAAATTGAAGCTGATGCTGAAAATGGCAGAAAGTTTTATCTGTATTCCAAGTCTCTTAATGGTGAATGGGGTGCTCAACCTGTAAGCACTATCACTATTCCAGAGACTGTCTATACTCTAGCCACTGGTACTGCTAATGGTACTGTTAAGTTTAATGGCGAGGATGTAGCTGTTAAGGGCCTAGGTTCTGCTGCTTATACTGAGTCTACCGCTTATGACGCTAATGGTGCCGCTCAGACCGCAGAAGACAACGCTAAGGCTTATGCTGATGGTAAGGATTCTGCTATTGCAGCCGCCAAGAAAGCTGGTACTGATGCTCAGGCTGCAGTAAATGCTCTTTCTGGTAAGGTGGGCACAGTCCCCGAAAACAAGACTGTTGTCGAAATGATTTCCGATGCTCAGGCTGCTGCAACTTATAATGATGCCGATGTTAAGGCCGGTATCAAGGCCAATGCTGATGCTATTACTAAGCTAAATGGCACTTCTGCAGTTGAAGGTTCTGTTGACAAGAAGGTAGCAAATGCTATTAATGAGTTTGCCACTAAAGTTAGCGATGATCAAACTGTTAATACCTTTAAGGAACTAATTGATTATGCCGCTTCTCACCAAGGTGAATATAGCACTCTGTCTGGTGAAGTTCAGGCTAATAAGACCGCTATTGCCACTTTAAACGGCAAAGATAATGAAGCTGGTTCTGTAGCGAAGACTGTTAAGGATGCTGTTGAGGCAGCACAGGCTACTCTTCAGGGTAACATTGACAAGAAGGTTGACAAGGTAGAAGGTAAGGGTCTATCTACCAATGACTATACCACTGATGAGAAGGCCAAGCTAGAAGGTATTGCTGATGGCGCACAGGTCAACGTCATTGAGACTGTCAAGGTTAATGGTGTTGCACTAACTCCTGCTGATAAGGCAGTTGACGTTACCGTTCCTACTGGAGCTCTTGCTGATAAGAACGAAGTAGCAAAGGCCGATCTTGCTGCTGATCTAAAGACTGAGATTGAGGGCAAGCTAAATGCTTCTGCTGTTACTGGCGATCTTCTAACACATAATGCTTCCGAGTTCGCTGCTGCCGATCACGATCATGATGACGTTTATTCTAAGCTTGATCATAATCACAAGATTGAGGATCTAGAGCAGACCGACTATATCGTGTTCGATTGCGGAACTGCATCTACTATCATTTAAAGTGGCATTGTCTCTTCACATTAAGTAGTTTTATTTAATAGGAGAGGCAATACGCCTCTCCTATTTTTTTTAGACTCTATAAAGGAGGAATAAAACTAATGGCTTATATAAATAAAGTTACTGTTAGGGGCAAAACATATAATCTAGAAAATTTAACAGATGGGTCGTATGTTGTTAGATTGCCAAAATTGAGTGCAGATGATGAATTTGTAACTAAAAACACATTACAGGATGGAATATCTGCATCTGAGCTTACTAATGGGACTTATACTGTTAGTTTGCCAAATAACTTAACAAAAAATGATACGTTTGTTGTACAAAGTGTACAAGATAAAATTAATAATAATAAAGTCGATAAGGTGAGTGGCAAGGGATTATCGACGAATGATTATACTACTGCTGAAAAAAATAAATTAGCTGGCATTGAAAATGGCGCGAATAAGTATACCCACCCTGTTTATAATTCAAAAGAATCCGGGCTTTATAAGGTTACTGTAGATAATACCGGACATATTAGTAGTGTTCAGGATGTCACTAAAGAAGATATTACGGCTCTTGGAATTAAAGAATATCAGCACCCTACTTATGACCAAAAAGCAATTGGCTTATATAAGATTGCCGTAGACGATACTGGGCATGTTAATCAAACTTCTGCCGTCACTAAAGAAGACATTACAGCATTTGGAATTCCAGAAGTTGCTGATGTTAATACTGTGTTTAATAATGCTAAGGAGTATACAGATCAATCTATATCAGATTACGAACCATATGCCATTGAAGTAGTTGATGAATTACCCGCAACTGGAGAATCAAGGACTTTTTATCTTATCCCGAATAGTTCTAATACTGGCTATACAAAATATTGGTGGATTACTGATCAAGCTGGCACACAGAAGTGGGATGAGTTTAAAGGATCTTCTACAACTGTTGTAACCGAACTGCCACAAACTGGAGAAAAAGAGACAGATTATATTTTATATTCGGATGCTGGATGTTTTTATTATAAGTGGATTGATAATTCTTGGAAAATGGTTGCAGGAACTGTTGCACATATTGTAGACACCCTTCCTGAAACAGGTAATGAATTTTCCGATTATTATGTTAAAAATGGCGATGGTCTGTATATACATTATCGTTACATTGATGGCGCATTCTGCATTATTGGCGGAGACACTTATACTAAGACACAGACAGATAACAAAATTTCTACATTAAAAACTGATATTGATTCTAACACGACGAATATTAGCTCGTTAAGTAGAGCCGTAGATACGCTTAGGCAAGATTTAGATGGCTTAGATACCGAGGGCTATACTTATTATGCGACATATGGCACCACAACTCTTGCTACTGGTGAAGAAAAGGAAAATGTATTTACTCTATATGAAGTTAAGAACGAAAAAGAAGAAGTGAAGAGTCAGTTTGTAATTACTGGTGGAGGAGGAGGTAGCACGACAACTACTACACTTAAAGTAGAACGTATTACAGAGTCTCCTATTATTGTGACTACGACTGATAAAGTAGAAATTAGTTTTAGCTATTCTTCAACAGACAGCGATGGCGAATCTGTCGATGGTACATATACTTGGAAACTTGGAAATACTGTTCTATCTACTGGAGCATTGGTTCAAGGTACTAATACATTTGATATGACTGATTATGTCAATATTGGCACCCAAAAATTCACGTTGACAGTTGTCGATGCTGCTGGCAGTGTCGCAGTTAAATCTTGGACTGTGCAAAAGGTTGATATTAGGCTCGAATCCTCATTTAGCGACAAGATTGCATATGAGGCAAATAGTGCCGTGAATTTTACATATACGCCATATGGTGCTGTTAGCAAAACAGTACATTTTGTTATTGATGGTACAGAAATTGGTACTGTTACTACAAGTTCTTCTGGTACATTGCAGTCTTATACATTGCCAGCACAAACGCATGGTGCGCATTTGCTAGAATGTTACATTACTGCGACTATTAATGGTAAAAATGTTGAAACGGAGCATATTTTCAAGGATATTATTTGGTATGACGAGAGCAATGAGACCCCAGTCATTGGTTGTATCTATAGATATGATCATTATGGCAAGGTAGAGGCGAAACAGTATAATTCGACTAATATTCTATTCTATGTATTTGACCCAAAGACAGAAACTCCAACTGTTACAAGGAGCGTCGATGGTAAAGTTGTTGCTACGCAGACCATGTCTGGCACATCAGATGTTTGGGCATATAAGTCATCTGATATTGGAGAACACACGCTAACAATCACCTGTAGAAACACGACTCTAACGATTGTAATGGATATTAAAGAGTTAGGAATTACTATTGAGCCAATCACCGCTAACCTTGCATTTGATTTTAATCCAACGGGGTTGTCAAATAGTGACGCAGATAGACTATGGAAAGATTCTAATACTAATGTTTCTATGACAGTTTCAGATAATTTTGACTGGGTTAATGGCGGTTATCAATTGGACGCAGATGGAAACCAGTATTTCTGTGTTAAAGCTGGAACTACTGCTACTATAAATTATAACCTATTTGAAAGAGATGCAAGCACTTATGGTTCTGAGTTCAAGTGCATCTTTAAGACTACAAATGTTAGAAAAGTCGATGCAACATTTTTAACTTGCCAAGCTGACGCAACAGTTGTTGGTTTGGAAATGAATGTTCATGAGGCATATTTGAAGTCTAGCATTAAGAGTCTATATATTCCTTATAGTGAAGAAGATGTTATTGAATTTGAGTTTAACATTAACTCACTCGATAAAGATAATCCTGATGCAACAGCCGTTATTATGAGCTATGAGGACGGTGTTGGTTTAAAACCAATGATTTACGATTCTACTCATAGATTGTATCAATATGAACCAGTACCTATTACTATTGGTTCTGCCGATTGTGATGTTCATATTTATCGTATGAAGGCATATACTTCTGCTCTGACTGATTCTAATATTCTTTCTAATTTTATTGCAGATGCTATGAATTCTGATGAAATGATTTCTAGATATAATCGTAACCAGATTTATGATGAGAATAATGCTTTGACTCCTGAATCTGTAGCCAATGCTTGTCCTCAGTTGAGAGTCATTAAGATTGAATGCCCTCATTTTACTAATGATAAGAAGGACTATGTTAAGAATACAAATGTTGAGTGTATTTATAAGGGCGGAGATCCTGTTCTTGATAACTGGAAGTTTATTAATTGTTACCATGCGGGGCGAACGTAAAACTTGCCCCTTGTATATGGAAACATATACATAAGAAGTGCGAAAGAAATCTGGAATGCTGAAATGCAAATCAGAATGGAAGGCTATGCTTAAAAACATAGTCACATGCAACGCATAGATTCTGAACCTCTTATTATAAGAGAATATAATGAATCCACGAGTTCGCACTGCCTACGGCTATAATAGCTATGGCAAAAAGATATGCTGAACTTATACAAAATAAATAAAAATACTTTTATAAATATACATAAACGGGAGGTGTTTACATGGAAGAAATTTGGAAACCTATAGGATATGAAGGCTATGAAGTAAGTAACTTAGGCAGAGTAAAAAGTTACAAATATAATAAAATTAATGGAAAAATAATGAAGCCATATAAATCTACTAAAGGATATTTACAGATAGATTTACAGCTAGATGGCAGAAAAAGAGAAAATAGAGTTCATCTAGCCATACATAGACTTGTTGCAATGGCTTTTATTCCAAACCCTGATAATTTACCACAGGTCAACCATAAAGACGAAGATAAAACAAATAATTGCGTAGATAATCTTGAATGGTGTACAAATGATTATAACGCACATTATGGGACGCATATAGAACGTGTTGCAGAGAAGATAAGAATGCCTATTTATTCTGTAGACAAGCAAGGGAATATTGAACATTTTCCTGGCGTTAGAGAAGCTGACAGAATTGTGTCTGGTAAAGAATATGGAATTTCTGCTCCAATTAGTATGTGTCTAAATGGTAAGCGTAAAACAGCTTATGGAAGACAATGGTTTAGAGAGACAGAAATTTAATAAAGTATTTTTATTTATGTAAGTATAAGAACTAAAGGATAAAAAGCCTTTAGGATAACAAAATTGAAGGTACGACTTCTAACGAATATGGCTATGCTGGTAGAAACATTGATATCATCATGTGTGCAGATGGCAAGAATCAGATTGTAAGTAAGATCCCTTTGGATACAGAGTACGTAACAGAGCTTATTCTTGGAGATGGAACGAAGTATAGTGATGGTTCTGGAAAGGTTAGCTTGACGAGAAATTCTGTGCCAAACAATTGGTTCAATTTAAAAGTCAACATAGCCAGCTCGGAAAATGCGAATAACGCATTGTTGCAGAAGAGATTTAATGATTATCTTCCATATAAAACTGTTGCTATGGAGAATGATCCGAAGTGCAAGAATAGTATGGAATTTGTAAATTGCGTAATATTTATTAAGGAGACTGATCCCGACATCTCTACGCACAGAGAGTTTAAGGATAATGATTGGCACTTCTATGCTATGGGCAACATCGGCGACTCCAAGAAAACCGATGCAACCAGAGTAAATGATGTAAATGATCTCAAAGAGTTCGTCATTGAAGTAAGTGATAACACTCTTGCAAATAGTACGTTCCAGACTGGTGTTACAGATAGTGATGGCAAGATGGTTTATCCTATCACTAAAGAGCAATGGAAAGCAGGGAATACCGCTTACGATGCTCTGTATAATGACTGGGATGGCTCTTTTGAGTTCCGCTATGATATGGGCGGTGAAACCAAGGATGGCGCAAGTTTAGCTACGTCCGAAGAAAAAGAAGCACAAAGGCTTCTAAATAAGCAAGTATGGCGTGATTTTTATGAGTGGGTTATTACTTCTACTGATGAAGAGTTCATTTCTCAGTTAGGCGATTGGTTCATTAAGGATTCTGCTCTGTATTGGTATCTGTTTACTGAAAGATACACTATGATCGACAACAGAAGCAAGAATACTTTTTTCCACTATGCAAAATGTGCAGATGGTAAGTATCGTTTTGAAATGTGGGATTATGACAACGACAGCGTTTTGGGTATAAATAACTCAGGCGAATTAACAATGACTTATGGCAAAGAAGACACAGACTATAAAACAGATGGAGACCCCTCCTCTGGTTACATCTTCAACGCAGCAGACAGCGTATTCTGGTGTCGTATTCGTGATTTAATGAAAACCGACCTTGCAACAATGTATCAGACCCTTGATAGTAGCGGCTGCTGGAGCGACACATCCCTAATTAATGAGTTTGACAATTGGCAAGCCCAATTCCCAGAAGAACTTTGGAGGCTTGATATTGAGCGTAAGTATTATCGTACATATCAAGGTGGTGGCTTAAATGGTGGTTTGACGCCAGAACCAACTCCTCGTTTCCTAGAGTCTATGATGAACGGTCGTAAGAAGTATCAGCGTAGACAATTTGAACGTGATCAAGCTGCTTATATGGGAACAAAATATCTATCTACTACCATCAAAGCAGACCAAATTATGTTTAGATGCAATACTCCTTCTGGCGTAGTTGTTGAACCTAATTATACGCTAAACATTGTACCATATTCTGATATGTACTTGTCTGTATTGTTCGGAAATTCCCCAAGTGCGCAGCAGATTCGTGCGAAAGCTGGGCAAACATATGAGATTACTTGTCCACTTACAAAGATGGATGATACGGCGGTGCTAATTTATTGTGCTTCTCGTATTCAGGCACTAAATGATATATCTGCATGTTACATTCACGACAATGATTTCTCAAAGGCTTCCAAGCTTCAGAAGTTAATTATCGGTAATAGTACTTCTGGATATTCTAACGTATTTTTGGCAAATCTAAACCTTGGCAACAATGCACTTCTTGAAGAACTAGATATCCGTAATTGCCCGAATCTAACTGGCTCTGTTAATCTTTCAAGTTGCGGAAACTTAGAGAAACTTTATGCTGAGGGGACTTCGATTACTGGCGTATTGTTTGCAGCGAATGGTAAGATTGCTCTGGCGCATCTACCGGCGACAATTAATAGCTTAACTTTAAAAAATCTGAGATATCTTACTGATTTACAGGCAACTTATGATAATCTAGAATCTTTAACTGTTGAGGATTCTGCAGTCGATGAATATACAATCGTTGAAGACGCCGCCGATACATTACAGATTTTAAGATTAATTGGGATTGATTGGACAGTCTCTAATACTGATTTGTTAAATAAGATTCTTAAGATGAATAATAATATGCTTGCTGGTAAGGTTCATATTGCTGGTCAGGCAAGACAGAGAGAGATAGATGCTTATGCTACTGCATGGCCAGATTTAACTGTAACTTATAATGGCATTATTACTCAGTACAGAGTTACATTCTTAAACGCTGATGGCACTCCAATTAAAGACAAAAAAGGTAATGATTATGTTCAGCATGTTGACCAAGGAAGCAAGGCGGTTGACCCAATTGCATCTGGAGAAATTGATACTCCGACCATGGCAAGTACTGCCCAATATAATTATACATTTTCTGAGTGGGACGGTATCAACACTAATGTTACTGCCGCTATGACTGTAACGGCGAAATATACAAAGACCATTAGAACATACACCGTTCGTTGGTTACAACAGGCTGGCGTTATTTTAGCAACAAAAACAGACGTTGAATATGGAACTGGTGTAGAATATGATGGTGATTACCCCACTATGAACGACAACGAAGATGCTTATATCTATAATGTCTTTACTGGATGGGATAAGAATACTGGGTTCATTACTGGTGATACAGATGTATACGCTAAGTGGGAGACTCAGAATGGTTTGCCAGCAGCAGGGACTGATTTGGCAAATATGACGCCAGTACAAGTGTATGCTGTTGCGACTGCGAAAAAGGCAAACGATTATTTCGAGCAAAAAGATTATATTGATATTCGTATGGGTCAAGATTATTCGTTTACTAATGTTGATGAAAATTTCTTTGCGGATGAAAAACATTTTGATGGAACGAGTGCAAATGTCATAGATACTGGTATAAAGCTATTTGGTGCGGATTCTAAATCTTTCACAATGGCAATTGACTTTGAGTGTGAAGATGCTGCGGCAGACGCGACACTATTGTCTTGCTTCGAATATGATGGTTCTGAAGGCTTCAGACTAAAATATAATGGAAGCAATGCCGAGATTCAATGGGGTAATACTAGTAAAATAGTTAGTTATGGCACCAATAGAGACCTTGTTGTCTTAAGACATATACAAGGTGAAGATGATTTGCATATTTACTCTTTTAATAGTGCCGCTGGTGGTAGCGGAGTATGCGCTGACAGTATCTCATATAATGTATTGACACGTAACCGTAGTACAAGCACCGAAGCAACAATTGTTCTTGGTGGTTTCAAGTTCTTATCTAATGGTTCTGTCGATGACCTTGGTAAAGGCTATATCCACTGGGCCAAAGTATGGTTTGAGGATTTGGGCGATTCTATTGCAAGAGATTTAGCGGCATGGCCTCATGAGACTATTCGTTTTGAATATTATGGGGATGAGCGCTATAGATTTGCAAGTGACTCCAGTAGAAAAACTGGTGCATCTTTTATTTGCAAAAATCTATTAAATTATACGCATAGGATGAATTATACTGGGACAAATGTTGGTGGTTGGGAAGACTCTTCTATGAGACAATTTGTAAATAGCAGAGTATATAATGCATTTCCAACAGTGTGGAAATCAATTATAAAGCAAGTTCAAATTCCTGCAAGTGCTGGTGGACAGTCTCAAGAAATTGTATTCTCTAAAGATTATGTGTATTTGCCCTCTTATATTGAGCTATCTGGAATTCAGTCGCAACCATATAATAGCGAAGGCACGCATATTGCGTGGTTCACAAGCGATCCCGCTAGAATTAAAACAAAAAATGGTGTTGCAAATGGCTATTATAGTAGATCTCCAGTTATTGGTTATGATAGGTACTTTGTTTATACCACATCATCTGGTATTTGTAATAACATTTATTATGTATCATCACGTGAAGATGGCGTTTGTCCATGTTTCTCGATCTAATGAGGTGAGCTGTTATGAGATATTACAAAATAATTATTGATGATAAATTTGTCGGTATTGGATCGACAATAGATTTAAGAAAATTCCAGAAAAAGCATGAAGTTTTTTTATCTTGTGATGAATCAGAGGCTCAATATATTCAATGTGGTGAACAGCTATATCATGCTAATTGGATGGTTCCATGCCAAAGTGGCGCGAAAGATTTTCTGAGCGCAGACGTTATTGAAATTGACAAATCTGAATACGAAGTTCTTTATAAGGCAGTTGAGGCAAATGAGGATATTCAAATATCAGACGAGCCAGAGGAGCAAGAACCAACCATTACAAAGCCTGATGTGACTGTAGAATATGTTAAAGAGTCCAAAATTAATGAGATGAATTCAAAATGTAATAAAATGATAGTTGATGGATTTGATATTAAGTTAAGTGATAACAATATTTATCATTTTTCTTTGACTTTACAAGACCAATTAAATTTAATTACTTCTGCCCAGATGATTTCAAATGGTGCACAAGAAGTTCCTTATCATGCAGATGGATGTGTATGTAAGTATTATTCTATTAATGATATGGATAAAATTATTGAGATGGCGAATCTATTTAAAACTTATCATATATCATATTTTAATTCGTTAAAAGGCTATATTGAATCATTGCAAGATATGGAGTCGATTTCTGCGGTATCTTATGGTGATGAAATTCCAGAAGAATATCAATCAACAGTATATGTTGAATTAAAAAACAAATTAGGATTATAAAGATTTTGATGGGGGCGTTTGAAACATAACGCTCCTCATTTCACAATTAAAAAATTGTGGAGGATGGTGAAAAAATGGCATATATAAATACTATTGATATTAACGGAGAGGTATATAATATTGGCAACCTAACCGATGGTGAGCATGTTGTTGATTTGCCCACATTGACTGAAGATAGTGTATTTTTATTGCAAAGTGACGTTATAAATAGTTTGACTAGCTCTAATCAAAATAAACCATTATCTGCAAATCAAGGAAAAATGCTTAATGATAAAATTGCGCAAATAGCAAAAGAATCTGATACACAAGGCACAGAACTCACAAAAGAAATCAACCAGCTTAAGGCTAACATTGCAGAGCAAGTTGCAACGCTTAAGGATAATATATCAACTGGGGATTCAAATACATTAGAGTCTGCAAAAAGTTATGCGGATGATATACTAGAGCAAGCGAAGAGATATGCTGGAACGGAAGGCGACAACGCTCTTTCGGAAGCAAAACAATATGCTGATACGAAAGTTAGTAGCATGAGTGGCGTTGTAACTGGTACTCTGACTGTAAAAGATGGCATTAGTAATGATAAAGCGACATTGAGTGGTGCAGAATTAAATTTTAGTAGACTTGATAGTAATGGCAATGATTTTGGCACATATATCCAAGCTACAGGTAGTTTTGATAGCACGAACGCAGTTTCTAAACCTTTATTAGAGTTCTATGGTATGAATGGTGATGAACCAGTAAGACTAGTAAATATTTCAGCTCCGGAACTGGACACCGATGCGACAAATAAGAAGTATGTTGATGACCAATTACTTGGAGCTGAAGTAGACATTGGAGGTAAGAATACTACACTTATTGATGTCAGCACACCTTCAAATGGCACTTTAAGAATGCAAGTTGGAACAACAGACGCCAGACTTGGTAGCGCATCAATTTCTGCAGATTCTCTTGATATGAACGAAACTTTAATCTCCAATGTTAAAACTCCTGTAAATGCTAGTGACGTTGCAACAAAAGGATATGTTGATAGCTATAAGCCCCCAATTGATGATGGCTCAATTGCTAAAGTAAAACTTGCGGCAGATTTACTGAGCTATCTTGATGGAGAAATGGTTTCTAGTGATGATTGGACATACATTAAAAAAGATAGTGGGCTTGTGCTTGCGTGGTCTACAACAAAAATTACTTTAGCCATGCCCGCAGATTCAGATATAAATTCTACTATTGCAAATAAATATCCAGATGGGTTATTTATTTCTACCCCTATTTGCATCCCATATCTTCATGGCCCTCAATCGTTTTATCAATATAATAAAAAAGCAGGAACACCAACATGGACGCCGGAATTGGGCATATATAATTTGGGCGATGCTGCAACATCTGTAAGTGTGACTGTGGATTTCTTTGTAATAGGAAAATGGAAATAAAAATAAATAATATTGCTTATCGGCTCAGTCGGTATGCAAAATTTGTAAAGGAGTGTTTATAGTGGCGAATAAAACATTTAATACTCGCGTTAAGAATAAGCGAGATACTGCTGCTAATTGGGAGGCAGTAGCAACTACATTCCAACCGCTCGATGGTGAATTGATTATTGTTGATACTTCTGCGGGGAAAACTCGCTTCAAAGTTGGTAGATATGATACGGCTAAGGGAAGACTTTTGTATTATAATGAAATTCCTTTTGCGGATGAGTATTTATATAATGATTTGAATGAGAGTCAAGGGAAGATTTATGATAAGCTCAAGGGTATTGATGATAAGTCTATTATTGAAATGACACTTGAACCTTCTAATGGTAGTAGTAAAGTATGTGCGTATCATATTGGTCTTTGGCAGTTTCCAAAAACAGGACTATATAAAATACACTTAACACAACATGGTACAACTGCTGATTTATTTAAAGTTTTTGCTAGAAAAACTAAAGACGATGGTACACTACCTGAAGATTTTAATCAAGATAACTTAGTAATCCAACAACTTGCTATGGGTGATACTCAAGTAAATGATCTTTACATTCAAGTAGACTATATAGATAATGATAAACTTACAGTATACAACGTTAGATTTTTAACACTACTTCAACCTTACAACGCACAAGTAAATGTATATGATAAAACAACACAAAAATGGCAATTTGTATCGGCAACTTATGTGCAGTCTGCAAAATCTGCAGATAGACTAGCACATCAGCTAACTCTTACCAAAGGCGACACAACAACCACATTCAATGGCTCCACTGCACAAACAGTTGAAATCCCCACCAAGACCAGTGAACTAACTAACGACAGTAACTTTACAACTCAAACTGACCTTGATAATCTGACAAATACTGTTGTTAGTTACAATGCTCAAGAAAATATTACTGATGAACAAAGAGCACAAGCAAGAACTAATATTGGTGCTATTTCTTCTAGTGAACTTGTTCAAAGTGATTGGAATCAGAATGATACAACTGCAAAAGATTATATCAAGAATAAATCTTTGGAAGTACCATATTGGGAAGAATTTGGTACTTGGACAACTACTTATAGTAGTTTTGAAGACGATCATTATTTAGCTATAAACGCAGCTAATGCGATATTATGCCTTGAAGTAAATAATACTAGATTTGAAAATCTTACATATACTTATGGCCCTTATGGTTCATTTACTCTTGGAGATATTGATACTATTGGAGTAAAAATATCTAACTCTGGCATGGGTTCTAGTACTAATAGTTTAACTGTTTCAGAAACAATGTTCCCAGATGGCGTTACAAGTGCACATATTTACAGAAAAAGTCTTAAGAAGTTGCCTATGGATGCTCTGCCCAATGAAATAGATTGGGTGAAGACAATTGATGGCGATTCTATTGTAACAACAAGTAATAGACAGTATGTTTTGTCTAATTCATACCTTGGTGCTATAACAATTTCTGCAAATAATGCATCCCCAAAGTTTGATGGCACAGTTAGAAGTGCAATGTTATATAAACAATCCTCTTCTTATGCTATGCCTCCATCTGTGTCATTGAATGGTTTTACTGGTACATCAACTTTAACACTGGAACATCCAGATTATAAGGATACTTACGTTACAGCTGATGAAATGCCTTATGGTAGTACACTTGTAGGGACAGATTTTGGTGGGAAGCCAGTTCTACTCAACCCTCGTCGTCCTATTGCAACAAGTATTACTTCAAGTTCAACAAATAGACAATATGCAGGAGCGAAAGCAGTATATGATTATGTAAATGATAAAATACCTAATAACTCCAACATAGTTAATGGCAAGACTACAGGGTCTTTAGTAATGATCAACGCTAGTGATGGCGACATAATGTTTAGTCCAGGTAAAAACTCTTTTTCTGGAGGTGAAGGCACATTAGCAAGTGGTTCAGCGTCTCATGCTGAAGGCTATTATACTTCAGCACAAGGAGATTATTCTCATGCTGAAGGCAGTACTAGTATTGCTAGTGGAGAAGCAGCTCATGCTGAAGGCGGTGGTTCAGTTGCTGTTGGGAAGAATTCTCATGCAGAAGGAACTAATTGTCGCGCATCTGGCGAAGCCTCGCACGCTGAAGGTAAGGGGACGGATGCTAATTCTGGACAGCACGTACAAGGGAAGTACAATGTTGAAGATAGATTAGGAAAATACGCTCATATTGTAGGCAATGGTACAAATACTGATACGCAGTCCAATGCCCATACTCTTGATTGGTCGGGTAATGCTTGGTTTGCAGGAGATGTTTATGTTGGTTCTACTTCTGGAACCAATAAAGATGATGGTTCAAAGAAGTTAGCAACAGAAGAGTATGTTGACGGTCAGATGACCACCATCAATAACCAACTTGGTGGCCTAACAGGCGCAATGCACTTTATTGGTAAAGCTGCTGTTGATATTACCGACGGCTCAACAACTGACCCTCAAATCGCAAATTATACCACAAAAGAAAAAGGTGATGTAATTCTTGGTAAGGATGACCATAAAGAATTCGTTTGGAATGGTGCTATTTGGGAAGAACTTGGCGATGAAGGCTCTTACGCTCTAAAGACTACAACCATTAATGGCAAAGCCCTGTCATATAATATCACATTAACTGCAAGTGACGTTGGAGCCGCTTCTGCTTCTACTATTGAGACAATGCAAGCGGCTATTGACAGTAAACCTTCAGCTGCTGATGCAGTATATACGGCAACAGCGGAAAGTACTGATGGAGTTGCATACACTGCCACAGTTTCTGGTATTGATTCATTGACTGTTGGCGCAAGCTTTATTATGATTCCCAATAAAGCAAGTACAAGCAAAGCACCGACATTAAATGTTAATGGACTAGGCGCAAAGCCAATCAGACGCAGACTAAGCTCTCTGACAACTAGCCTACAGCAAGGATATAGCACCGACTGGATTGCTCTCAATAAACCATTTACTGTGGTTTATGATGGCACAGCATGGGTTATTGAAGGTCTGACAAAAACTGATGGTGCAGATGTGTACGGAGCAGTTGCACAAGCTACGGCAGATGCGAAGGGAAACAACATCGCAGATACATATGCTACGATTGCCATGCTGCAAAGTATGTTGCCCAAGGTCACAACAATTACACTGACATCTAATTGGGTTGGGAACGCAAGCCCATATTATCAGGATATTGCACTAAGTTGTGTAACAGAGACAAGCATTGTTGATTTGCAGCCAACGCCAGAGCAGCTTAACTCTTGGCAGGATGATGGGATTGCATTTACAACTTTGAGTGGAAATGGTACTGTGCGTGTTTATGTAGCTGGCGGTAAGCCAAGCAGCGCAATTTCAGTACAAGTTAGAGTACAGGAGGTGACAGTTATATGAGTGGTTTATACGGAAATGTATGCGGAGGATTCGGTAATCCAAAGACCTATGTTTTAACAGATGAGAACGGAAAAGAAATCACTGGTGTTCTAGTTGATAATTTAACTGTCTTTACCGCTACCCCTGACGATGTTCGTTCTGGTAAGGTCTTCGCCGGAGATGAAGGTGTAAAGACAGGAACGAATACATCAATTTAATAAATCGTTGAACTAATGATAAAGCTTTATTTTAAGGGAGGAATTTTCTATGCCAAATGGTGACTTTGAGCCTATGTATTCTACTAATAACATATGGTACGATACTTATACAGCGCAGTGCCTCACAAATCATCTTGAAGATATGGAAGCAGATATTGATACCTTACAAACCGGCAAAGCAAATGTAAATCATACGCATAACGAATATTCTCCAATTAACCATGAGCATTCTGAGTATGCTCTGGTAAATCATTCTCATACTGGGTATGCTCTTATTGGACATACCCATAGTTATAATGACTTAGAAGATAAGCCAGTTATTCCGACTACTCTTCCTGCGAATGGCGGCAATTCCGATACTGTAGATGGCAAACATGCCGCAGATTTTGCGACTGTGGAATCAGTAGATATGCTTCAAACCCTTGTTGGAAGTATTAGTGTCCAGTCTCAGATATCAACTGCGGTTAGCGCTATAACTCCGACCAGTATTGGTGCAGCAGAGGAAGATCATGTTCATAACTATAATGATTTAACAAATAAGCCAACTTCGCTCCCAGCTAATGGCGGAAATGCGGACACCGTTGATGGTAAACACGCAAATGACTTTGCCACCGCCGAATCAATGAGTGCCATGGAAACTTTGGTTGGCAGCACAAGTGTACAATCGCAGATATCTAACGCAATTGATAATCATACACATAGTTATAATAATCTGACAGATAAACCAACGTCATTGCCAGCAAATGGCGGTAACGCTGATACTGTTGACAATAAGCATGCTAGTGACTTTGCTACAGTTGAAAGTGTGGATATGTTGCAGACCCTTGTTGGTACTACAAGTGTGCAATCTCAAATTACTACTGCTATGTTAAGTCAACAGCCAAATTGGAATCAAAATAATAGTTCTCAAATAGGATACATTAATAATAGGCCATTTTATTCAGAAGATGCTAGTTTTACTGAAATTCTTTCTAGCAGAACTTTAACATTTAGCGATGATTATCTTGAGAACTCGTTTGATCTTGATTTGGTGCCCGGAGATTTATACATTGTTATATGGGATAATACTCCATATACTTGCAGAGCATATTCTAATTATAGATACATATATTTAGGCAATGCGTCGTTAGCGACCTCGGAGATGGAAGATACGGGGGAACCGTTTTACATTGGTATTTATTGTGCCCCAGAGCCTACCGCTGCAAGTTATTCTAATACTAATGATACAGTTTATGTGAAGATTGAGAATAGTGGAGGAACGCATAGTATACAAATTAATAAAGATACCACCATTATTCATACAATCGATAGCAAGTATATTCCAAATGATATTCTAAGAACTACTCAACAGGCACTGACAGAGATGCAACAAGCGCAAGTAAGATATAATATAGGAGCCAGTGATTTCGACGGTAATTATAATGATTTATATAACAAGCCAAATTTAATTGGTAAATCTGGTAATGGTCAATATTCTGAGATTTTTAATGATTACACAACTAATTCTGCAATTGGTAAGTATTCACATGTAGAAGGATATAAAAGTAAAGCTGGTAATTATGTTTCTCACGCAGAGGGATTTACTACACAAGCAAATGGGCAATATTCACATGCTGAGGGATATCAGTCAATTGCACAAGAAGGGTGCTCTCACGCTGAAGGTTCGGTCACAATAGCGTCAGGAAACGCTTCTCACGCAGAGGGACAAGGCAGTATAGCTAGTGGGCAGACTGCGCATGCTGAAGGATATAGTACCAACGCTATGGGTCACTCTTCACATGCGGAAGGAAGAGGATCAAATGATATTCCTTCTTCTATTACAACCTCGACTAACAAGGATACGATTATTACTACTTGGGAAACTACGAAGTTTAATCTTGCTAAATATGATCAATGCCATACAGAGGGCGACGACACTTTGGCTCTAGATAGTTGTGCTCATGCAGAAGGATATGAAACAATTGCTGCTGGTGGTTATTCCCATAGTGAAGGTTATAAAACAAGAGCAATGGGAACTTTCACTCACACAGAAGGAGAAGGCACTATTGCATCAAGTGCCAATCAGCATGTTCAGGGTCGATATAATATTGAAGATTCTAACTCTAAATATCTACACATTGTAGGCAATGGAAATTCTAATACGAATCGTTCAAATGCTCATACCGTTGACAAAAATGGCAATGGTTGGTTTGCAGGAACTATTGAAGGAACTGCATTGATTTTAAAATCTTCAACGCCTAATAGTACGAAACGTTTTAGGATTACCGTTGACGATAGCGGTACTATTAG